>Ga0255274_1000123_pt1 | contig 12742 bp, 12 predicted proteins | sample AtltaT_4_FD_183673 | JGI IMG/M metagenome (GOLD analysis project Ga0255274, IMG submission 183673) | Metatranscriptome of freshwater microbial communities from Altamaha River, Georgia, United States - Atl_Colum_RepB_8h (Metagenome... | ecosystem: Environmental > Aquatic > Freshwater > River... | reverse complement strand
TCATCCATTCTATGAAACCCCGCTTGCTCGCCTCCCTCACCCTGAGTCTGGCCCTGCTGGCGCCCGGCTTGCCCGCGTTGGCCCAGCCCGCCGCCGTACCGGCCCGCACCGCGGCAGACACCAGCCGTGCCACCCACACCTACACGCTCTCCAACGGCATGCAGCTGTGGGTGCGGCCCGACCGGCGTGCGCCCACGGCGGTGCACATGGTCTGGGTGCGTGTGGGCTCGATGGACGAGGTCGACGGCACCAGCGGCGTGGCCCATGTGCTCGAACACATGCTGTTCAAGGGCAGCGCCCGGCTGGCCCCGGGCGAGTTCTCCCGCCGGGTGGCCGCCTTGGGCGGGCGCGAAAACGCTTTCACCTCCAAGGACTACACCGGCTATTTCCAGCAGATCCCGGCCAGCCGGCTCGAAGAGGTGATGCAGCTCGAAGCCGACCGCTTTGCCCACAACCAGTGGCCCGACGAAGAGTTCCGCAAGGAGATCGAGGTCGTCAAGGAAGAGCGCCGCCTGCGCACCGAAGACAACCCGCGCGCGCTGCTGCACGAGATGCTGACAGCCACATCGCTCAGCGCCTCGCCATACCGCCGGCCCATCGTGGGCTGGATGAGCGATCTGCAAGCCATGACAGCCCAGGACGTGCGCGAGTTCTACCAGCGCTGGTACACGCCTGCCAACGCCATCGTGGTGGTGGCCGGCGATGTCGAACCCGAGCAGGTGCGGCGGCTGGCCGAAAAGCACTATGGCCGCCTGCCCGTGCGTGCCGTGCCCGAGCGCAAACCGCAGGACGAGCCACCGCAAAAAGGCCTGCGCCGGGTGGAGCTGAAGGCACCGGCCGAGCAAAGCTATGTGGCGCTGGCCTTCAAGGTGCCGCGCCTGGCCTCGATGGACCCGTCTCCCTCGCACGACGACGCCCTGGCGCTGACGGTGCTGGCCGCCGTGCTCGACGGCTACAGCGGCGCCCGGCTCGAACGCGCCCTGGCGCAGGGCGACAGGCGACTGGCCGACAGCGTGGGCGCCGGCAACGGTTTGATGGGCCGCGGCCCGCAGTTCTTCATCCTGGACGGTGTGCCGGCCCGAGGTGTCCAGCCCGAGGCGCTCGAAGCGGCCCTGCGTGCGCAGGTGAAGAAAGTCGCTGACGAAGGTGTGAGCGAAGCCGAGCTGCAGCGTGTCAAGACCCAGTGGGTGGCCAGCGCGGTCTACAAGCTCGACTCGGTCTTCAACCAGGCGCGCGAGCTGGGCGTGGCCTGGTCGCTGGGCCTGCCGCCCGACACCCATGAGCAGCTGATCGCACGCTTGCGCCAGGTCACGGCCTCGCAGGTGCAGGCGGTGGCACAAAAATACTTCGGCGACGACGAACTCACCGTGGCCATCCTGCGCCCGCAGCCCATGAATGCCGCAGCCCAGCCGCGGCGCGCCGTGCCCGGCGCACGCCACTGAAGGGGAACCCGCCTATGCCCACCCTGTTGAAATTCCTGCGCTTGCCTGCCTTGCTCTGTGCCGCCACCCTCGGCCTGGTGCAGGCCGCCCATGCGGTGCTGCCCATCCAGCACTGGCAGCAGGCCAGCGGCGCCCGTGTCTACCTGGTCGAGGCCCGCAACATCCCGATGGTCGATGTGCAGATCGATCTGGACGCCGGCAGCCGCCGTGACCCGGCGGACAAACCCGGCCTGGCTTCGGCCGCTGCGGGGCAGCTGGCCAGCGGCATCCGTGCGCTGCCTGGTGCCCAGGGGCCCTATGCCCAGGCGCTCGATGAAAACCGGCTGGGCGAGGCCTGGGCTGACCTGGGCGCCAGCTTTGGCGCCACCGTCACGGGCGACCGCCTGAGCTTTTCGCTGCGCAGCCTCAGTGACGCCACATTGCTGGACAAGGCTGCACAGCTGGCAGCGCGCCAGATGGCGCACCCGGCCTGGCCGCAGGCGGTCTGGCTGCGCGACCGGGACAAGATGGCCGCTGCCATCCGCGAGTCGCTCACGCGGCCGGGCACCGTGGCGCAACACCGCTTTGCCGAAGCCGTGTACGGTGGCCACCCTTACGGCTGGCGAACCACGCCCGAGAGCCTGCAGCGCATGGCCCTGGCCGACCTGCAGCGCTGGCACGCGCAGGCGCTGCGGCCCTGCCGCGCGGTGGTCAGCGTGGTGGGCGATGTGGACCGCGAGCAGGCCGATGCCCTGGTCAGGCGCCTGCTGGCGCACTGGCCGCAAGGCCGCTGCGAGGCCCTGCCGTCGGTGGCCGAAGTGCCCGAGCTGCAGGCCGCGCGGGACCTGCGCATGCCCTTCGATTCGGCCCAGGCCCATGTGCTGATCGGTCAGCCCGGCCACAAGCGCAATGACCCGGACTTTTTTGCCTTGCTGCTGGGCAACCACATCCTGGGGGGCGGCGGTTTCACCTCGCGCCTGACCGAGCAGGTGCGCGAGAAGCGCGGCCTGAGCTACAGCGTCTACAGCTATTTCTCACCTGCACTGCATGCGGGTGCTTTCACCATGGGTCTGCAGACCCGTCCCGACCAGGCCGCGCAGGCTGTTGAAGTCGCGCGTCAGGTGGTGAAAGACTTTGTGGAGCAAGGCCCGACCGAGGCCGAGCTGCAGGCTGCCAAGGACAACCTGATCGGTGGCTTTGCGCTGCGCATCGACAGCAACCGCAAGCTGCTCGACAACGTGGCCAACATCGCTTGGAACCAGCTGCCGCTGGACTACCTGGACCGCTGGACCGAGCACATGGCCAAGGTCACGGCGAGTGATGTGCGCCGGGCCTTTGCCCGGGTGCTGCAGCCCGGGCGCATGGTGACGGTGGTGGTGGGCGGCAAGCCCTGAGCACTGCCTCAGATGTGACCGACAAAGTGCGGTACATGCCGCATGTGCAGTGACAGGCCCAGCGCGGCCATGTGGTTGCTGTTGCGGCCCAGAATGGTTTCGGCCAGGGGCAGGAACTCGTTTTCCTCGAGCAGGGCATGCTGGCGGTACTGCTGCACCAGACGCGACAGCGCCGCCTCGTCGAGCTGTGCGTCCTGGCCTTTGGTCACCTTGTGCAGGCCGGGGGCGATGCTTTCCCACAGGGCTTCGAGTTCACGGTGGCCTGCGGTGAGTTGCTCGATCAGGCTGTCCACGCGCAGGCGCTCGGGGCCGGAGTGAGCGCTGCTGCGCACGGCCGGGAAGAGTTCCTTTTCTTCTTCCTGGTGGTGCACATACATGCCCTTGCCGAAGAAAGCGATGGATTGCTCGGCGGTCTTGCGCGCCAATGCGGCCGGGCCCAACAGGGCGGGCAGTTCGTTCAGGCGCGAGAGTTGGGCCAGGATACCCACATGGCAATGGGTGAAATGGCCGATGGGTGCCTCGGTATCAATGGTGCTCATGGTGTGTGCCTGCTGCTTGTTGCGGGTTCGCGATGTGACTCCACTCTAGAAGCCCCATGCACTGGTGCCAAGCCTGATGTGCACGCTTCTTGATGCAGGTCATGTTTGCACGGCCCTTGTGCGGCAATCGCACGCCAGTGGCGCGTTCACAGTGCGTTACATGTGTGCGATTTCATGCGTCATCACGGGCCATTCGGGCGACGTTGAAGGTGCAGGCTCGGCATGGTGCCGGACCGACAACCCGAGATGAAGGACATACCCTCATGAACAAGCTGCTTGCCACCCTGATCGCTGGTTTCTTTGCTGCCGGAGCGTTCGCACAGGCCGCGCCCGCCACACCAGCCACGGCCGCCAAGCCGGCAACGCCAGCAGTGGCGGCCACCCCTGCCGTGCCGGCGCAAGCCGAGGTGAAAGGTGAGTCCAAGGCGGTTCAGGGCGAGAAGAAAGCACAGAAGAAAACGGCCAAGAACGAAAAGAATGCCGCGCAGGCCAAATGAATTGCTGTGACATACCGGGTTGCTGCAGTTGACGCCCGGATGGCATGAAGCGCCAGCGCCCTGAAGGGCGGCTGGCGCTTTTCATGTGCGTATTTGGAAGGGGCGGCCCGTACACTTCGTGTCCATGCGCCCCAAGTCCTCCTTGCCCCCCCAAAAGAAACCGGCAGCCCCGCCCGCACGCGGGCAAGCCTCACACGATATCCGCATCATTGGCGGCCAGTGGCGGCGTACGCCGATCAAGGTGCTCGACAAGCCCGGTCTGCGCCCCACGCCCGACCGCGTGCGCGAGACCCTGTTCAACTGGCTGGGCCAGGACCTGACAGGCTGGCGCTGCGTGGACGCCTTTGCCGGCACCGGCGCGCTGGGGCTCGAAGCCGCCTCGCGCGGCGCGGCGCAGGTCATCGCGTTCGAACATGACGCCGAGCTGGTTCGCCTGCTGCAGCAGCAGGCCGAGCGCCTGAAAGCCACCATGCTGCAGGTCCAGCGCAGCGACGCCGTGGCCGCCATGCAGCGCCTGACGGCCGGGGCCTTCGATGTGGTTTTTCTGGATCCGCCATTTGACGGCCCCTGGTTCGAGCCGGCCCTGAAAGCCGCCGTGCGGCTGGTGCCGGTGGATGGCTGGGTCTACCTCGAAGCCCCCTGCGCGTGGACCGACGAGGCCCTGACGCCGCTGGGGCTGCAGGTGGTGCGTCACCTCAAGGCCGGCGCGGTGCATGCCCATCTGCTGCGCCGGACTGCATAATCTTTGGCACCTGTTCTACGAGAGTCTGCGCATGAGCCGTTCCGTCATTGCCGTTTATTCGGGCACCTTCGATCCGTTGACCCTGGGCCACGAAGACGTGGTGCGCCGCGCAGCCTCCATGTTCGACACCTTGGTGATTGCCGTGGCGCGGGCGGTGCACAAGAAAACCCTGTTCAGCCTGGAGCAGCGCCTGCAACTGACGCAGGCCGCGCTGGCCGACTGCCCGAATGTGAAGGCGCTGCCGTTTGATGGCCTGATCGTGGACTTCGTGAAATCGCAGGGTGCCAGCGTGATCGTGCGCGGCCTGCGCTCGGTCACCGATTACGACTATGAAATCCAGATGGCCGGCATGAACCGCCACCTGGCGCCGCAGGTGGACACGGTGTTCCTGCACACCAGCGCGAATGCGCAGCACATCAGCAGCACCCTGGTGCGCGAGATCCACAAGCTGGGCGGCGACGTCTCGGGTCTGGTGTCGGCACCGGTGCTGGCCGGACTGAAGGCCCTAAACTCGGGGGCATGACCTCCGCCACCTCCAAAGTCGCCATTTCGCTGGGCGACCGCAGCTACGACATCCACATTGGCGCCGGCCTGCTGGCGCAACCCGAGACCTTTGCCGGCCTGCCCAAGGCGCAGGCGGCCGTGATCGTGACCAACGACACGGTGGCCCCGCTGTACGAAGCGCAGCTGCGCGCCGCGCTCACGCCGCACTACAAGCAGATCCACACCGTGGTGCTGCCTGACGGCGAGGCGCACAAGGACTGGCAGACGCTCAACCTGATCTTTGACGCCCTGCTGGCCAAAGGCTGCGACCGCAAGACCGTGCTGTTTGCGCTGGGTGGCGGGGTGGTGGGCGACATGACCGGCTTTGCCGCCGCCAGCTACATGCGCGGCGTGCCCTTTGTGCAGGTGCCGACCACGTTGCTGTCGCAGGTGGACTCGTCGGTGGGCGGCAAGACCGCCATCAACCACCCGCTGGGCAAGAACATGATCGGCGCCTTCTACCAGCCGGTGCGAGTGGTCTGTGACCTCGACACGCTCAAGACCCTGCCCGGGCGCGAGCTGAGTGCCGGTCTGGCCGAGGTCATCAAGTACGGCCCGATCGCCGACATGGATTTTCTGGCCTGGATCGAGGCGAACATCGGCGCGCTGATGGCGCGTGAGCCCGCTGCACTGGCGCACGCGGTGCAGCGCAGCTGCGAGATCAAGGCCTGGGTGGTGGGCCAGGACGAACGCGAATCGGGCCTGCGCGCCATCCTCAACTTCGGCCACACCTTCGGCCATGCCATCGAGGCGGGTCTGGGCTTTGGCGTCTGGCTGCATGGCGAGGCGGTGGGCTGCGGCATGGTCATGGCGGCCGAGCTGTCGCAGCGGCTGGGCAAGGTGGACGCCGCCTTTGTGGCGCGCCTCAAAGCGTTGATCGAACGCGCCGGGCTGCCGGTGCGCGGTCCGGTGCTCAACGCCGCCGACAACGCGCTCGATTACATCGAGCACATGCGGCTGGACAAGAAGGCGGTGGGCGGTGACATCCAGTTCGTCGTCATCGATCCGCTGGGTCAGGCCCGCACCCTGGGCGCGCCCGATGCCATGGTGCGCGAGGTGATCGAAGCCTGTTGTCGCTGACGTGTCCGAGCTCCTGAACTCCACCGGTCTGGCCCCCTGGGCCAGCCACCCCTCGCACAGCCGGGGCCGCCGCCATGCCGAGGCGCCGGCCCCCACGCGCAACGCCTACCAGCGCGACCGCGACCGCATCGTCCATTCCACCGCCTTCCGCCGTCTGGTCTACAAGACCCAGGTGTTTCTGAACCACGAGGGCGATCTGTTTCGCACGCGCCTGACGCATTCGCTCGAAGTGGCGCAACTGGGCCGTTCGATTGCGCGTGCGCTGGGCCTGAACGAGGACCTGGTCGAAGCGATTGCGCTGGCGCACGACCTGGGCCACACGCCCTTTGGCCATGCCGGGCAGGACGCGCTGCACGAATGCATGGCCGGGCACGGTGGCTTCGAGCACAACCTGCAGAGCCTGCGCGTGGTGGACCAGCTCGAAGAGCGCTACCCGGCCTTTGACGGCCTGAACCTGAGCTTTGAAACCCGCGAGGGCATCCTCAAACACTGCTCGCGCCTCAACGCCGAAGCCATCGAGGCGCAGGAGCCTGGCGGCGTGGCCCGGCGCTTTCTGGACCGCACCCAGCCGAGTCTGGAGGCGCAGTTGTGCAACCTGGCCGACGCGATCGCCTACAACGCGCACGACATCGACGACGGCGTGCGCTCGGGCCTGCTCTCGCTGGACCAGATGCAGGAGGTGCCGCTGTTTGACCATTACCGCCAGCAGGTGCTGGCCGAACACCCGTCGCTCCAGGACAAGCCGCGCCGCTGGCTCTACGAAAGCACGCGCCGCATGCTCAGTGACCAGGTCTACGACGTGATCGACACCACCCGGGCCGCGATCCAGATGGCAGGCGTGCAAACCGCCGACGAGGCGCGCCAGGCCGGCCCGCTGCTGCGGTTTTCCGAGGCCATGCATGCCCAAAGTGCCCAGCTCAAGAAGTTCCTGTTTGCGCACCTCTACCGTCACCCGCAGGTGACGGGTCGCATGGACCAGGCCAAGCAGGTGGTGCGGGAGCTGTTTGCGGCTTACCTGGCGCAGCCGCAGGCGATGCGGCCCGAATTTGCCAGCCGCGAAGACCGGCACCGCGCCGTGGCCGACTACATCGCCGGCATGACCGACCGCTTTGCGCTGCGCGAACACGAACGCCTGACCGGGAAGCGTCTGCTGTGAGTTTTCACGGGTCACTGCGAGCCCAGCGCGGCAGTCCACGGGGCTCGCTGCATGAGGCCTGATTTACAAAATCCTGTCCGCGCCTGGCTGGTGGTGGCGGCTGGCGGTGTGGCCGCGCTGCAGGTGGGCAAGCTGCCCCCGGCCTTGCAGGCCTTGCAGGCCGAGCTCGGTCTGAGCCTGGTGCAGTCCGGCTTTCTGCTTTCGATGGTGCAGCTGGCTGGCTTGACGCTGGCGGTCTTGATGGGCGTGTGGGCCGATGGCATGGGCCTCAAGCGCAGCATGGTGCGGGGCTTGCTCTTGCTGGCGCTGGCCAGCGCCGTGGGCGGCTTGTCCAGCTCGGTGACGGTGTTGCTGGTGTGCCGTGCGCTCGAAGGCCTGGGCCTGCTGCTGGTGGCTTTGCCTGCCCCTGCGCTGATCCGCCGCCTGGTGCCGCCGCAGCAGTTGTCTGGCATGCTGGGCGTGTGGGGTGCCTACATGCCCACGGGCACCGCGCTGGCCCTGCTGGCCGGGCCGCTGTTCATCCCGGCTTGGGGCTGGAGCGCCTGGTGGTGGCTGTTTGCGGTGGTTTCGCTGGCCATGGCTGTGTGGATCGCGCGCGCTATTCCAGCCGATCCGCCGGTCGCCCCGCCGGCCTTGGGCGCGCAGGGGCGCACCGGCCTCTGGCAGCGCCTGCAGCGCACCCTGGGCGCACGCGGGCCCTGGCTGGTGGCGCTGAGCTTTGGCCTGTATTCAGGCCAGTGGCTGGCGGTGGTGGGTTTTCTGCCCTCCATCTATGCGGCGGCTGGGCTAGAAGGCGCCTTGCTGGGCTTGCTCACAGCGCTGGCGGCGGCGGTCAACATGGTCGGCAACATGGCTTCGGGGCGCTTGTTGCAGCGCGGCTGGCTGCCGCGTTCCACGCTCTGGCTGGGCTTTGGCGCCATGGCGCTGGGCAGCACGCTGGCGTTTGCGACTTTCACCGATGGCTGGCCCTGGTTGCGCTTTGCCGGTGTGCTGCTGTTTTCGGGCGTGGGCGGTCTGGTGCCCGGCACGCTGTTTTCGCTGGCGGTGCGGCTGGCGCCGGGCGAGCAGCAGGTGGCGGCCACCGTCGGCTGGGTGCAGCAGCTGTCGGCGCTGGGCCAGTTTGTGGGGCCGCCGGTCACGGCCGCGCTGGCGGCGCGTGCAGGTGGCTGGCAACTCACGCCGCTGTTTACCGTGCTCTGCTGCGTGGGCGGGGCGCTGCTGGCCGTGCTGGCGCAGCGCCAGTTGCGGCGGCAAAGTGCCTGAGCGGGTGTCCGGCCCGGGCACAATCACGGCATGTCCGACACTTCCCGAGAAATCGCCATTGCCGACACCGTGCGCTGGCTCGAGCGCGCCGTCATTGGCCTGAACCTGTGCCCGTTTGCCAAGGCCCCGCATGTGAAGGGGCAGATCCATTACGCCGTGAGCGAGGCCAAGGGTCTGGAAGGGCTGCGTGACGAGCTGATCGAAGCGCTGCAGGCGCTGGCGGCCCGGCCCGCCGAAGAGCGCGAGACCACGCTGCTGATCGTGCCGCACATGCTGCGCGACTTCCTGGATTTCAACGATTTTCTGGACGAGGCCGATGGCGTGCTGCAGGAGCTGGACATGGAGGGGGAATTCCAGGTGGCGAGTTTTCACCCGGATTTCCAGTTCGCCGGCACCGAGCCCGATGACATCACCAATTACACCAACCGCTCGCCCTACCCGACACTGCACCTGATCCGCGAGGCCAGCATCGACCGGGCGGTGGAGGCGTTTCCGGAAGCCGAGACGATCTACGAAGCCAATATGGCGACGATGGAGAAACTGGGCCATGCAGGCTGGAAGCAGCTCGACGTGGACGCCACGCCATGAAGAAACGCCCATCTCCCGCTGCGCCTGAACTGCCGCCCGAAGTGCGGCCGGGCCAGTCCATCGAACTGCTCAAGCAGCTGCACATCCTCACCCGCGAAGGCAAGCTCAACCAGGACTCGCGGCGCAAGCTCAAGCAGGTGTACCACCTGTTCCAGTTCATCGAAAAGCTGCTGCTCGAATTGCCCGAGACGCCGCAAGGCCCGACGCTGGCCGACCACGGTGCCGGCAAGTCCTACCTGGGTTTCATCATCTACGACCTGTTTTTCAAGGCGCTGGGAAAAGGCACGATCTACGGCATCGAAACCCGCAGCGAGCTGGTCGAGTCCTCACGCCAGCTGGCCGAGCGGCTGGGCTTTGGGCGCATGCACTTTCTGAACCTGAGCGTGGCCGATTCGACCCAAAGCGCCGAGTTGCCTGAGCAGATCGACGTGGTCACGGCCTTGCACGCCTGCGACACGGCCACCGACGACGCGATTGCCTTTGGGTTGGCCAAGAAAGCCCGGTACATGGTGCTGGTGCCTTGCTGCCAGGCCGAGCTGGCCCGGGCACTCAACCAGAGCAAGGCGCTGAACCTCCAGCGCACGCCACTGGCCGAACTCTGGCGCCACCCGCTGCACACCCGCGAAATGGGCAGCCAGCTCACCAATGTGCTGCGCTGCCTGTACCTGGAGTCACAAGGCTATTCGGTCACCGTCACCGAGCTGGTGGGCTGGGAGCACAGCATGAAGAACGAGTTGATCCTGGCGAAATACACTGGCCAGAAAAAACGCAGCGCGCGCGAGCGGCTGGAGGCTTTGCTGGCCGAGTTCGGACTGACGGCATTGGCCGAGACCCGCTACCCGGCCCGCTGAACAGCTTATTCCGCCTCGATCTTCGCGTCCCGGATCGCCTTGGCCCACTTGGCGGTCTCGGCCCTGTTGCGCTGCGCCAGGGCTTCGGGGGTGCCGGGGGCGGTTTCGAAGCCGATGGCGGCGAATTTCTCGGTGATGTCCTTGTCCGCGGCGGCGGCATTGAGTGCCTTGTTGAGTCGGGCGATCACATCGGCCGGCGTGCCAGCGGGGGCAAACAGGGCAAAGTAGGCGATCAGTTCGTAGTCCTTGGTCCCCAGCGCTTCGTTGACGGTGGGCAATTCGGGGATGGCCTTGGAGCGCTGCATCGAGGTGACGGCCAGACCGCGGATCTTGCCTGCCTTGACCTGCGGCAGCATCACGGCGAAGTCCGCCGTGAACAGGTTGACCTGACCGCCGATCAGGTCGGTCATGGCGGCGGGGCCGCTCTTGTAGGGCACATGCGTCATCTCGATGCCGGCCATGCTTTGCAGCATCTCGGTGGACACGCGCTGCGAGGTGCTGGCGCTGGCAAAGGTGAGCTGTGTGGGTTTGGCCTTGGCCAGGGCCACCAGTTCCTTGAGATTTTTGGCAGGCACGTCGTTGTTGACGGCCACGATCAGCGGCACCGAGCCGATGTAGCCGATCGGGGCAAAGGCCGTGTCCTGATCGTAGGGCAGCTTTTTCATCAGGCTCTTGAGCGCGGCGTTGGTGCTGTTGGTGCCTACCATGATGGTGTAGCCGTCGGGCGCCGACTTGGCCACCGCGTCAGCGCCGAGCATGCCGTTCACGCCGGCCCTGTTCTCAATGACGATGGGCTGGCCCAGCGACTCGGACATCTTCTGCGCAAAGGCGCGGCCGATCTGGTCGGTGGCGCTGCCCGGGGCAAAGGGCACGATGGCCTTGATGGGTTTGTTCGGGTAGTTCTGTGCAAAGGCGGCGCCGCAGGCGCTCAGCAGCAGGCCGGCGAGCAAGGTGGTGATGCGCAGTTTCATGGGTTTTCCTCGTCATTGAATATCGATGTTGAGCAAGTGGCTGCTCAGGGTCTTGCCGTGGGCATCGAGCGCCAGCGAGCGGGTCACGCCACCCGCCAGCGCCTCGTACAGCACGAACTGCAGCGCGCCCAGCTGGGGCAGGGCAAAGCGTTCCACGCGGCCCAGCACGATGCCATGGTAGTGCGTTCGGACGCGTTCGGCTGTCAACTGTGTTTCGAGCCGGGCAAAGTCTTTGGCATCGTAGGCGATCACCGTGAGGGTGGAACGGTTGCCCTTGTCTCCCGTGCGGGTGTGGGCGAGTTGCCGGAGTTTCATGCTCGTCCTTTCAGCCCAGCACGGTCATTTGCAGCTGCACCCAGTCGCGCGGCACCAGCACGGCCGCAGCGGCCACCACCTCGCGCACCGCCTTGGTAGCGCCGCCACCGGCGGCCGGGCCATTGGTGTAGAGGGCTTCGACTTCGTTGGCCACAAGCTGTGCCTGCTGACGGGTGAGGGTGCGAACCGCCACGCGCAGGCGCACCTCATTCGGCTCGGTGGTGGCCAGGGCTTGCGGCAGCAGGCTGTTGACGCCGATCAGCTCGTAACGGGCTTCGAGCTGGCCGAGCCCCGCATCCTGAATACGCTGGCGTACCAATTGCAGTGCCAGCTGACCGCGGGCCACGCAACCGGGGCCGGCGTAGCCCATTTGGCCTTCGCCGATGTAGCCGTCGTGGTAGCCGACAGTGACCTTGAGCGTGTCCGGGCGTGGCTGTCCGCTGGCGCCCGTGGCGCGCACGCGGTCGGGCCCGTCTGGCGTCAGGCGCACCTGCGAAAAATCGGCCACCACATCCGGCTGCAGGTAGCGCGCTGGGTTTTCGATTTCATAGAGCAGCTGTTCAGTGCAGGTGGCCACCGTGACGCAGCCGCCCGACCCGGCGACCTTGGTGATGACGGCGCTGCCATCGGCCTGCACTTCGGCCATGGGAAAGCCCAGGCGCGCCAGGTTGGGCACGTCCTTGAAACCAGGATCGGCAAAGTAGCCGCCGGTGATCTGGCCGGCGCATTCGAGCAGGTGGCCAATCAGGATGCCTTGGCCCAGCTGCGGCCAATCGTTGGCTGCCCAGCCGAAGTGGTGCATCAAAGGGGCGAGGAACAGCGCAGGATCGGCCACGCGGCCGCAGAGGATGACCTGCGCGTCGGTCTGCAGCGCGGGCAGCAGGGCGTCGGCGCCCAGGTAGGCATTGGCCGAGATCAGCCGGTCCTGCAGGCTGGACAGGGGGGCGTCGCTGTCGATCAGTGGCAAGTCCAGTCCGTCTGTCAAAAGCCGCTCCAGCACATCGTCGCCCTGCACCACGGCCACCTTCACGCCTGACAGGCCCAGTTCATGCGCCACGCGCAGCACTTCCCGGCCGGCCTGCAGCGGGTTGGCCGCGCCCATGTTGCTGAGGATGCGCGTGCCCTGCGCCAGACAGGTCGGCAGCACGGCGCGCATGCGCTCGGCCAGCAGAGGGTCAAAGCCCTTGTCGGCTTGCTGGCGGCGCTCGAGCTGGGCCAGCGCGATGGTGCGCTCGGCCAGGCACTCGAACACGAGCCAGTCGAGCTGCCCATGCCGTGCCAGTTCCAGCGCTGGCGCAATGCGGTCGCCGGCATAGCCGGCGCCCGCGCCGATGCGTATCGAAGATTGCTTCACTAGACCAGCATACCCGAAGATTAATTGG
>Ga0255274_1000121_pt1 | contig 12760 bp, 12 predicted proteins | sample AtltaT_4_FD_183673 | JGI IMG/M metagenome (GOLD analysis project Ga0255274, IMG submission 183673) | Metatranscriptome of freshwater microbial communities from Altamaha River, Georgia, United States - Atl_Colum_RepB_8h (Metagenome... | ecosystem: Environmental > Aquatic > Freshwater > River... | reverse complement strand
CAGCAACAGGGCAATCACAACGCCTTGGCAGATGCCCAACACAACCTGGGTTGGTTGCTTTGCCTGCAAGCCCAGTACCCATCGGCACAAATGCAGTTCTCGCACGCCTTGTCGCAGCCCCTGTACCAGCAGCCCAGCAAAACCCATATGGCTGCCGGACTGTGCCACCTGCGGGCCGGTCAGCCAGACGACGCTCGTCAAAGCTGGCTCAGCTCGCTGAGCATTGATCCCCGTAACCCCATCACCCGCTATCAACTGGCCTTGCTCGACTGGCGCAGCCATCCCGAGCAAGCACAAGCCCTGTTGGCACCCATCCATGCGCAACAACAGGGCAACGCCGAGAGCCTCTGGCTGGCGGTACGGGTGGCCTATGCGTTGCAGCAGCCCAACGAGGTGCAGCATTGGGGGCAACAATTGCAGCAGCGTTATCCTGAGTCGGCGCAAGCCCAAGCCTGGATTCAGCGAAAATTCGATCATCCATGAACTCCAGCACACCTAACCCCTTGCCCTTAGATGCAGCGCAGGCACTTGACGATGCAGCGCAGGCACTCGACGATGCAGCGCAGGCCCCCAACGCCACGGCGGGCGCATTGTTGCGTGCCTATCGGGAAGCACAAGGCATTCAGCCAGACGCATTGGCAAAAGCCTTGCGCGTGTCGGCTGCCAAGATCAACGCCCTGGAAAACGACCAGCTCGACGCCTTACCCGACGCCATGTTTGCGCGTGCCTTGAGTCTTGCCATCTGCCGTCATCTCAAGACCGATGCGCAAGCGGTGTTGGCCCTGTTGCCTGAGAAAGATGTCAATCGTTTGGCCACCAAAAGCGAGCGCGGTTTGGACTTTCCGCTAGAGCGCCCCTCGTTGTTGCCGCAATCGAGCTTCGTGGTGATTGAGCGCTTTTTCACGCCCATGCGCTGGGCTGCTTTGTTCGTGTTTGTGTTGGCTGGCACTTTGGCTTTGTGGCCCGACCTGCAACCCTGGTTGGTGTTCAAAGACGATGCACCCCCCGCTTCGGTGGTGGTCACGCCAGTTGACAACTCTGCAGCCACCCCGTTGAGCCATTCCACCTTGCCGGTGGATGAAGTCAATCCCCAAGACGCTAAAAACACCCACATGGTGGTCACGCCGGTGTACCCGCCGGCCTTGTCTTCCCAACCCTCTGCCGCTTCTCCTGCGGAAGGAGCCAGTGCCCATGCCAAGTGACGTCAGCACCAGCCCGAAACAACATTCAATGAACCCCTCTGGCATTGCACTCTCACAGCCCAAAGTGCGGCGCAGTCTGCAAGCCCGTGTGCGTTGGCAAGACCACGTGGTGACGGTGGGCGGTGACGCCCCCGTGCGTGTGCAGTCCATGACCAACACCGACACGGTGGACGCAATTGGCACGGCCATTCAGGTGAAAGAGCTGGCGCTGGCCGGCTCAGAGCTGGTGCGCATTACCGTGAACACACCTGAAGCGGCGCAAGCGGTGCCGCACATCCGCGAACAACTCGATCGCATGGACATTCATGTGCCGCTGGTGGGCGACTTTCACTACAACGGCCACCGTTTGCTGACCGATTACCCAGCGTGTGCGCAGGCGTTGTCGAAGTACCGCATTAACCCAGGCAATGTCGGCAAGGGCGAGAAACACGACAAACAGTTTGGCCAAATGATCGAAGCCGCCTTGCGGTACGACAAACCGGTGCGCATTGGGGTGAACTGGGGCAGCATGGATCAAGAATTGTTGGCCAAAATGATGGACGACAACGCCCAGCGCACCCAGCCCCTTGACGTCAAACAGGTGATGTACGAAGCCCTCATCACTTCGGCCATCAGCTCGGCTGAATTGGCGCAACACATGGGCATGGCCCCTGAGCAAATTTTGCTCAGCTGCAAAGTCAGTGGCGTGCAAGACCTGATCGCCGTCTACCGTGAATTGGCGCAGCGCTGCCACTACGCCCTGCATTTGGGCTTGACCGAAGCGGGCATGGGCACTCGCGGCACGGTGGCCTCGGCCACGGCGTTGTCGATCTTGCTGCAAGAGGGCATTGGCGACACCATTCGTGTCTCGCTCACCCCGCAGCCCGGCGAAGCCCGCACCCAAGAGGTGGTGATCGCCTCTGAAATTTTGCAAGCCTTGGGACTGCGCAGTTTTGTGCCCAGCGTGACCGCCTGCCCGGGTTGTGGCCGCACCACCAGCACCACGTTTCAAGAATTGGCCAAAGAGATTGACGACTACTTGCGTGCCCAAATGCCGGTGTGGAAAAGCCAATACCCGGGTGTGGAAACGCTCAAAGTGGCGGTGATGGGCTGCATCGTGAATGGCCCGGGTGAAAGCAAGCATGCCGACATCGGCATCAGCTTGCCCGGCAGTGGCGAGACACCCGCTGCACCTGTTTTCATTGATGGCGAAAAAGCCATGACCTTGCGCGGTGACAACATTGCGCAAGAGTTCCATCAAATTGTTGACAACTACATTCAAAAACGTTTTGGGTGATGCGCCAGCACCCCTCAAACGTGCAACGGAAAAAACTGTGAGCACTGAACCGAAAAAAAACAAAGCCCTGACAGCCGTCAAGGGCATGAACGATTTGCTGCCCCCGCAATCGGCCCATTGGGAATGGCTGGAAGAAAAAGTGCGTCGTCTGATGGCACGTCACGCCTATCGCTTGTTGCGCACACCGATTGTTGAGCCCACTGCCTTGTTTGTGAGGGGTTTGGGCGAAGTGACCGACATCGTCGAAAAAGAAATGTATTCTTTTGAAGACCGCTTGAACGGTGAGCAGCTCACCTTGCGCCCCGAGGCCACAGCGGGTGTGGTGCGGGCGGTGGTGGAACACAATATGTTGTACGAAGGCGGCAAGCGCTTGTACTACATGGGGCCGATGTTTCGCCACGAACGTCCCCAGCGCGGACGCTACCGACAGTTTCACCAAATCGGCGCTGAGGCCTTGGGTTTTGCAGGGCCCGAGGTGGATGCCGAGCTCATCATCCTGGCCCACACCCTGTGGCAGGAATTGGGCTTGCACGATGTGCGCTTGGAGCTCAACAGCTTGGGTCAACCCAACGAGCGTGCAGCGCATCGTGCCGCTCTGATTGCGTATTTGGAGCAACACATCGAGGTGCTCGATGAAGAGGCCAAGCGCCGCTTGCACAGCAATCCCTTGCGCATTCTGGACACCAAAAATCCCGCCATGCAAGCCGTGGTGGAGGCTGCGCCCAAGTTGATTGATTTTTTGGGCGACGCCTCTCTGGCCCACTTTCAGGCCGTGCGCAGCATCTTGGAGGCCAGCGGCATCGGCTACCGTGTCAACCCACGCTTGGTGCGTGGCATGGACTACTACAACCTCACGGTGTTTGAATTTGTGACCGATCGCTTGGGCTCGCAAGGCACCATTTGTGGCGGCGGGCGCTATGACTATCTGATTGAGCAAGTCGGCGGCAAGCCCGCCCCAGCCGTAGGCTGGGCCTTGGGCGTGGAGAGGGTGCTGGAGTTGCTCAAAGAAATCAATGCCTTGCCCGAGCCAGTGGGCCCCGATGTGTATGCCATCGTGCCCGACGCAGCGGCTTTGCCGGTGGTGTTTGCCACCTTGCATGGCTTGCGTGCGCAGGGCGTGTCGGTGCAAATGCATGCCGGCACAGGCGAGGGCATGGGCAGCATGAAATCGCAATTCAAAAAAGCCGATGGCAGCGGTGCGCGTTTTGCCCTTATCTTTGGTGGGGACGAATTGGCGCGCGGCGAAGTCACCTTCAAAGCCCTGCGCGATGGCGTGGGTGCGCAAGAATGCACGCCCTTGCAAGGCTTGGCAGATTACGTGGCAAAGCGTTTGTCGGTAGCTCCCTGAGCAAGCCGCACGCATTCATGCAGGCTGTGCACCCTACAATCGCTGTTTATTTTTCAACCTTCGCAAAGCACCCATGGCCTCGCACCTCGATCTGGAAGAACAAGAACAACTCGATCAGCTCAAGCACTTCTGGCAGCGCTGGGGCGACCTCATCACCTGGGCGCTGATTGCCGTGTTGGCAGGTTACGCCGCATGGATGACTTGGCAGTATTGGTCGAACAAACAAGCGGCGCAGTCGTCGGCCCTGTACGACACGGTGGAGCGTGCAGCCCAAAGCGGCGACATGGCCTTGTTTGACCGCTCGGTGAGCGACATCAAAGACAAATTTGGCGCCACCACGTTTGCCCACCAAGCTGCCTTGCTGGCCGCAAGGGTGTACCAAGACAAAGAGCGCACAGCCGACGCCAAAACCCAGCTCAGCTGGGTGGCCGAAAAAGCCTACGATGAAGGCTACCAAGCACTGGCCCGTTTGCGTTTGGCAGGTCTGTTGATCGAAGAAAAAGCCTACGACCAAGCCCGCACCCAACTCACTGGCAAAGCCCCGGCGGCATTTGCCCCCCTGATGGCCGACCGCTTGGGCGACATCGACATGTTGCAAGGCAACGCAGCTGAGGCGGTGAAGCATTACCAAAAAGCTTGGCAAGGACTCGAACCCAATGCGGAGTACCGACGCTTGGTGGCCGTCAAGCTGGCCGCCTTGGGCGCTGACCCAGAAGAGGCCCCGACCCAGGAGAGCAAAAAGTGATGAAGCCCTTTTTAGCTAAGCCGATCGCCCTGTTGGGCGTTTGTCTTTTGGTGGCTGCATGTTCTGGACCTTCACGCCCCAAACCGGCCGATATTCCTGCGGTTCAGGTGTTACAAGACATGCGCCTGAAATGGTCGACCGATGTCGGGCCGATCAATTTTCCTTTGCTGTTGTCGCCTGCAGGCCAGCGCGTGGCCGTGGCCAACGCCAAAGGGCAGGTGAGCTTGCTCGATGCCAGCAGCGGCAAAGACCTGTGGCGCACATCGCTCAACACCCCCATAGCTGCCGGCGTGGGCACCGATGGTCAGCAAGTGGCCTTGGTCACCCGCGACAACCAATTGCTGGCGCTGAAAGATGGGCAAGTCATGTGGCGTCAAAATTTGGCTGCGCAATCCTTCACTGCGCCCTTGGTGGCCGGTGCACGCATCTTTGTGTTGACCGCCGATCGGGTGGTGATGGCCTTTGATGGCAACACAGGTAAACCTTTGTGGACCCAACAACGCACCAGCGAACCCTTGGTGCTAAAACAAGCGGGCGTGTTGTTGGCCTTTAAAAACACCTTGCTGGTGGGACTCTCGGGTCGCTTGGTGGCTTTGAACCCCGACACGGGTGCGATCCGCTGGGAGAGCGCAGTGGCCACGCCGCGCGGCATCAACGACATGGAGCGTTTGGTTGACATGGTGGCGCCCGCCAGCCGAGCCGCCGATGTGGTGTGCGTGCGTGCATTTCAGTCGCAACTCGGTTGCGTGAATGCTGAACAGGGCCAACTCATGTGGACCCGCGCCGCTGTGGGCGAACGTGGCCTGTCGGGCAACGACAGCATGGTGGTGTCGGCCTTGTCCAACGGCGTGGTGCAGGCGTGGAATCGCGCCAACGGCGAGCGTTTGTGGGAAAGCGAACGGTTGAAATACCGTGTGCTGAGCGCACCCTTGGTCACCCCGCGCGGCATTGTGTTGGCCGACAGCGGTGGATTTGTGTACTTGCTGTCATTGGCCGATGGCGCCTTGCTCAACCGCATCAAGCTGCCCGGCGAGGAGCTGGCCGCACCGCCTGTTTTGGTGGGCAGCCAGGTGTTGATGGTCAACAAAGAAGGCCGCATCAGCGCCTACGAACTGCCCTGAGGTTGATGCTTTGAAACCCGTTTTGGCCTTGGTGGGCCGTCCCAATGTTGGCAAGTCGACCTTGTTCAACCGCCTGACCAAATCGCGTGATGCGATCGTGGCCGACTACGCCGGTCTCACGCGGGATCGCCATTACGGCAATGCCAAGTTTGGCAAGCACGAATTCATTGTGATTGACACCGGCGGTTTCGAACCCGATGCCCACGATGGCATTTACAAAGAAATGGCCAAGCAAACCCAGCAAGCGGTGGCCGAGGCCGATGTGGTGGTGTTTGTGGTCGATGCGCGTGGCGGTTTGTCAGCGCAAGACCATGACATCGCCAACTACTTGCGTCGCCTGAGCAAACCCACCTTGTTGGTGGCCAACAAGGCCGAGGGCATGCAAGAGGGCTTGCAGCTGGTCGAGTTTTATGAACTTGGTTTGGGTGAAGTGTTTCCGGTGTCTGCGGCACACGGTCAAGGCATTCGCAGCATGGTGGAGTTGGCCCTTGAGCCTTTGCACTTGCCAGACCTCGACGATGATGCTGAAGCGCTAGACGACGGCACCATCAAACTCGCCGTGGCGGGCCGTCCCAATGTGGGCAAGTCCACCCTCATCAACACTTGGTTGGGTGAAGAGCGTTTGGTGGCGTTTGACATGCCAGGCACCACGCGAGACGCCATCAGCGTGCCGTTTGAGCGCAACGAACAAAAGTTTGAACTCATCGACACCGCTGGCTTGCGTCGCAAGGGCAAGGTGTTTGAAGCCATTGAAAAGTTTTCAGTCGTCAAAACTTTGCAAGCGATTGAATCGGCCAATGTGGTGTTGCTGTTGCTCGATGCCACCCAAGGCGTGACCGACCAAGATGCGCACATTGCGGGCTACATTTTGGAGAGCGGACGTGCCGTGGTGCTGGCCGTGAACAAATGGGATGCGGTGGACGCCTACCAGCGCGAGATGTTGCAGCGTTCCATCGAAACCCGCCTGGCGTTTTTAAAGTTCGCCGCCCTCCATTTCATTTCAGCCAAAAAGCGCCAAGGCCTGGGCCCCTTGTGGGGTGCCATCGCGCAGGCCCACAAAGCGGCCATGTGCAAAATGTCCACCCCGGTGTTGACCCGTTTGCTGCTTGAGGCGGTGCAGTTTCAAGCCCCCAAACGTGCCGGCATGTTCCGCCCCAAATTACGTTATGCCCACCAAGGGGGCATGAACCCACCCGTGATCGTGGTGCATGGCAATTCGCTGGAACATGTGACCGATGCCTACAAGCGCTTTTTGGAAGGGCGTTTTCGCAAGGCCTTCGCTTTGGAGGGCACGCCTTTGCGCATAGAGATGAAAACTTCGCATAACCCTTATACAGATAAAGAGGGTTAAATCGCCAAGGTTTTATCTGGCTGTGGTAAGGTGCAGTTTGTCAACCAACCATCGAAACACGGAGAATATCGTGAACACCGACAACTCAAAAAACAAAGGCCAGCTGTTGCAAGACCCTTTCTTAAACATCCTCCGCCGCGAGCATGTGCCTGTGTCCATTTACCTGGTGAATGGCATCAAATTGCAAGGCCAAATTGAATCGTTTGATCAATACGTTGTCTTGTTGCGCAACACAGTCACACAAATGGTTTACAAGCACGCCATTTCCACCATCGTGCCTGGACGTGCCGTCAACTTCAATGCCGCCGATGGCACGGGCAGCAGCGCCCCAGAGGCCTGATCTCCACTTGCTGCGCTGCATTTGACCGTCCACCCCGGTTCGCCCGACATCTCAGCACCCACCCTCTTGGTGGGTGTTGATTTTGGTTTGCCACATTTTGATGCCGAGCTGGAAGAACTGGGCTTGCTGGCACACACCGCAGGTCTGCAACCCGTTGCCCGCCTGACCTGCAAACGCAAAGCCCCCGACGCCGCCTTGTTTGTGGGCAGCGGCAAGGCCGATGAAATCAAGGCATTGGCCGAGTTGCACGGCGCACAAGAAGTCTTGTTCGACCAGTCTCTCAGCCCGGCCCAGCAACGCAACTTGGAGCGCTACATCGGTTTGCCGGTGAACGATCGCACTTTGCTGATTCTGGAAATCTTTGCCCAACGTGCCCGCAGCCACGAGGGCAAGTTGCAAGTGGCCTTGGCGCGTTTGCAATACCTCAGCACACGTTTGGTGCGGCGTTGGTCGCACTTGGAGCGTCAAAGTGGCGGCATTGGCATGCGCGGGGGCCCGGGTGAAACGCAGATCGAGTTGGACCGACGCATGATTGGGGAATCCATCAAGCGCACCCGTGAGCGGCTGGAGAAAGTCAAGCGTCAACGCAGCACACAGCGCAAGCAGCGCCATCGGCGCGATGCCTTCACCCTCTCACTGGTGGGTTACACCAATGCGGGCAAATCCACCTTGTTCAACGCTTTGGTGAAGGCCCGCGCCTATGCCGCCGACCAGCTGTTTGCCACCCTCGACACCACCACCCGGCAGCTGTATTTGGGCGGCCATGAAGGTGTGGGGCGATCGGTGTCGCTGTCAGACACGCTGGGTTTTATTCGTGATTTGCCGCATGGCTTGATCGATGCGTTTCAAGCCACTTTGCAAGAAGCCGCCGACGCCAGCGTGTTGCTGCATGTGGTGGATGCCTCCAACCCCAATTTCCCCGAGCATATGAACGAGGTGCAAAAAGTGCTGGCGGAAATCGGTGCGGCTGATGTGCCACAGGTGTTGGTGTTCAACAAACTCGATGCGCTCAACGAGAACAACAAACCCCTCAGCCTGCACGATGAATACATCGTGGATGGGCGGGTGATGCCCCGATTTTTTGTCAGTGCGCACTCCGGCGAGGGCTTGTCGGCCTTGCGTGAATTTTTGGCCGAGTGGGCCTTGCAGGGTGTGCCCGAACACACCTGGCAGGTGCCTGATGACCAAGACCGAGGGCATGACCTTACCCATGGCCCGGCATTGAATTGAGGGTTTTGCAATTAGGCACAATGGAGGCCTCAGGGAAAAACAACCATGCGTATTCAATCCAATTCAACTCCATCAACGCCTGGCTCTTGGCGTGCGCGTTTGCTTGGCATGTTCAACCTCAATGACGGCCGTTGGGGCCGTGATGGTGAACACCATGGCGCCAAACAAGACCCGCATGGCAGCGTGCCCCCAGAGCCCCCTTCTGGCGGTAAACGGCCCAATGCCGGTGGCCCGCCCGATTTGGATGAGTTGTGGCGTGATTTCAATCGCAAGCTGGGTGGCTTGTTTGGTGGCAAGGGCTCGGGGGGTTCCGAGCCGCCGTCGAATGGCCCGCCGCAAAACCCGTTTGGCCCCGACTTCAAGGGCGCCAAACTGGGCCTGGGTGTCGTGGCTGCCGTGGTGGTAGCGATTTGGGCCAGCACCGGGTTTTTCATTGTGCAAGAAGGCCAGCAGGCCGTGATCACGCAGTTTGGTCGCTACCACGCCACAGTGGGTGCTGGTTTCAACTGGCGTTTGCCTTATCCCTTCCAGCGCCATGAGCTGGTGTTTGTGACGCAAATCCGTTCGGTCGATGTGGGGCGCGACAACGTCATCAAATCCACCGGTTTGCGTGAGTCGGCCATGTTGACAGAAGACGAAAACATTTTGGAAATCAAATTCGCTGTGCAGTACCGACTGACCGATGCACGGGCGTATTTGTTTGAAACCAAAAACCCGACCGACACCGTGGTGCAAGCAGCTGAAACCGCAGTGCGTGAGGTGGTAGGCAAAATGAAAATGGATGCCGCCATGTCGGACGAACGCGACCAAATCGGCCCACGCATTCGCAGTTTGATGCAGCAAATTCTCGATCGCTACAAAGTGGGCATTGAAGTGGTGGGCATCAACTTGCAGCAAGGCGGTGTGCGCCCGCCCGAACAAGTGCAGGCCGCCTTTGACGATGTGCTCAAGGCCGGTCAAGAGCGTGAGCGTGCCAAAAACGAAGCCGAAGCGTATGCCAACGATGTGGTGCCCCGTGCGGTGGGTGCGGCCTCACGTTTGAAAGAAGAAGCCGATGGTTACAAGTCGCGCATAGTGGCGCAAGCCCAAGGTGATGCGCAGCGCTTCAAGTCGATTTATGCGGAGTATCAAAAAGCACCGCAGGTCATGCGCGATCGTTTGTACATCGACACCATGCAGCAGATTTACAGCAATGTGACCAAGGTGTTGGTGGACTCGCGCCAAGGTTCGAACTTGCTCTATTTGCCGCTGGACAAAATCATCCAACAAACGGGGCAAGCCAACCATGTGTCGGTCGGTCCCGCTGCCAATGCCAACGATGCAGCCGGTAGCAGCACGCTGGGCGGCACATCACAAAACGCACCGACCGACATGCGTGCACGCGATGGGCGCAGCCGCGAGCGCGACAGCCGTTGAGTGGGGAGAATCACATGCAAAACAACAAAATCGGTTTTTATATTTCTTCCGCACTGGTGGGCTTGATGGTGTTGAGCTCGATGCTCTTCGTGGTCGATCAGCGTCAGTTCGGTGTGGTGTATTCGTTTGGTCAAATCAAAAATGTGATCACCGAACCGGGCTTGAATGTCAAGCTGCCGCCACCGTTTCAAAACGTCACCTACATCGACAAACGTTTGCTCACCCTCGACAACGCCGACACCGAGCCCATGCTCACTGCTGAAAAGCAACGTGTGGTGATTGACTGGTATGCGCGTTGGCGCATCACCGATCCGCAGGAGTACATCCGCAATGTGGGCCTCGATGAAAACGCCGGTGCAGTGCAACTCAGCCGCGTGGTACGCAATGCATTTCAAGAAGAAATCAACAAGCGAACGGTGAAAGAATTGCTGTCATTGAAGCGTGAAGCGCTGATGGAAGATGTGAAAACCGAGGTGTTGGCGGCGGTCAAAGGTGCCAAGCCTTGGGGGGTGGATGTGGTGGATGTGCGCATCACGCGGGCCGATTATGTAGACGCCATCACCGAGTCGGTGTATCGCCGCATGGAGGCTGAGCGCAAACGCGTGGCCAACGAGTTGCGTTCGATGGGTGCAGCGGAAGGCGAAAAAATCCGTGCCGATGCCGATCGTCAACGCGAGGTCACGCTGGCCAACGCCTACCGTGAAGCGCAAAAAACAAAAGGCGAGGGCGATGCAGAAGCGGCTCGCTTGTATGCCGATGCGTTTGGACGCGATGCATCGTTTGCGCAGTTTTATCGCAGCCTGGAAGCCTACAAATCGAGCTTCAACAAAAAAGGCGATGTGATGGTGGTGGACCCCTCGACCGATTTCTTCCGTGCCTACCGTGGTTCAGGCGGTTCAGGTGGTGCTCCTGCACCGGCTAAGAAATAAGGTAACACCATGGGTTTGGACGGCGACACGCTGCTGGCAGCGTTTGGCTTGATGCTGGTGTTTGAGGGCTTGTTTCCTTTCGTGTCGCCTGAAGGTTGGCGCAACAAAATGGCGCAAATTGTGGGCTTGGAAGCGGGACAAATTCGATTCTTTGGCTTGGTGTGCGTGCTGGCGGGCCTGGGTGTCCTTTGGTTTTTGGGTTGATGCTGCGCACCGCCGTTTGAGCGCTGCCGTGGCTTGTCAGAAAAACGGGGGCTTAACCCCGTAAAATCTCATTTTTAACAGCCCTCCCTAATTCACATGTCCGCTTGGGTCCTGCCGGATCACATCGCCGATGTTTTGCCTTCCGAGGCCCGGCACATCGAAGAGCTCCGCCGTTTGTATCTCGACACCGCCCGTGGCTATGGCTACGAGCTCGTGATGCCACCGATGCTGGAGTATCTTGACTCGTTGCTTTCGGGCACGGGTCGCTCGCTCAACCTCAAAACGTTCAAACTGGTCGATCAGTTGTCGGGTCGCACCTTGGGCTTGCGTGCTGACACCACGCCGCAGGTGGCGCGCATCGATGCCCATTTGCTCAATCGTGCTGGCGTGACACGCTTGTGTTACTGCGGCCCGGTGTTGCACACCTTGTCTGACAAACCCTTTGCCACCCGCGAGCCCTTGCAATTTGGCGCTGAAATTTATGGTCACGCAGGGCCAGAGGCCGACTTGGAAGTGTTGCAGTTGGCGCTGGACAGTTTGCAAGCGGTGTCACTCACCGATGTGTCGGTCGATTTGAGCGATGCGCGCATCGTGCCCGCCTTGTTGCACGGCGTGAATTTGTCAGCCGATGAACGTGATGCTTTGCACCATGCGCTGGCTGCGAAAGACGCCAGTGGTGTTCGCGATTTGACACGCAACTTGCCTGCGAAGGTGCGTGATGCGCTGGTGACGCTGGTGCAACTGTATGGTGATGCCTCGGTGTTGCAACAGGCCGAAAAAGCCTTTGCCGCATGGCCCGAAGTCATTGCTGCGGTGCAGGCCTTGCGCCACATGGCGAGCGCCTTGCACAACGTGCGTGTCACCTTTGATTTGGCTGATTTGCGTGGCTATGGCTACTACAGCGGCTTGCGTTTTGCCATTTACGTGCCCGGTGCGAATGATGCGTTGGTGCGAGGGGGTCGCTACGACGAGGTGGGTGCGGTGTTTGGTCGCAAACGCCCGGCAGCGGGCTTCAGCCTCGATTTGAAAGAGTTGGTGGGCGTTGTGCCTGAGGTGTCGCTCAAGGCCGCCATTCGCGCCCCTTGGGGGTCTGCCAAAGGCTTGCGTGAAGCCATTGCCGTTTTGCGCGCACGTGGCGAGAACGTGGTGTGTGTCATGCCCGGTCACGAAAGCGAAGTCGATGAGTTTGACTGCGACCGTGAGTTGGTCGATGTGTCAGGCCAATGGGTGGTCAAAGCCCTTTGAAAAAATAGTTGAAACAAATTTAGACAGCGATTGAAGTTGATATGAGCACAAGCAAAGGACAAACCACGCATGCCACCCAAGGCCGCAATGTTGTGGTCGTGGGCACGCAGTGGGGTGACGAGGGCAAAGGCAAGCTGGTCGATTGGTTGACCGAAACCGCCACCGGCGTGGTGCGTTTTCAAGGCGGTCACAACGCGGGTCACACCTTGGTGATCAACGGTGTGAAAACCGCGTTGCACCTCATTCCCAGTGGCATCATGCGCCCCGGTGTGAAGTGCTACATCGGCAATGGTGTGGTGTTGTCTGCCAGCAAGTTGTTAGAAGAAATTGCAGGGCTCGAAAAAGCCGGTGTG
>Ga0255274_1000118_pt1 | contig 12834 bp, 8 predicted proteins | sample AtltaT_4_FD_183673 | JGI IMG/M metagenome (GOLD analysis project Ga0255274, IMG submission 183673) | Metatranscriptome of freshwater microbial communities from Altamaha River, Georgia, United States - Atl_Colum_RepB_8h (Metagenome... | ecosystem: Environmental > Aquatic > Freshwater > River... | reverse complement strand
GTGACCTGTTCCCGCGCCACATCCTGCAGATGACCGAGCGCGACGTGGTCTGCGGCACACCGCCGATCGCCTTCACCTTTGGCCTGGGTGGCCTGCTGGCCTTTCCGCTGCGCCATGGCGCGAGCACCGTGCTGCTGGAAAAGCACACGCCCGAAACCCTGCTGCGCACCGTGGCCCAGTACAAGGCCACGCAGTGCTACACCGCACCCACGATGTACCGCCAGATGGCCAGCATCGCCAAAGACTTTGACCTGTCGAGCCTCAGGCACCCGGTCTCGGCCGGCGAGGCCCTGCCCGACGCCACGCGTCAGCTCTGGCAGCAGGCCACCGGCATCACCATGACCGACGGCATTGGTGGCACCGAGGTGATTCACATCTACATCTCCAGCGCCGGCGAGCAGGTGCGGCGCGGGGCGATCGGCCAGGTGGTGCCCGGCTATGTGGCGCAGATCGTGGGCGAAGCCATGCAGCCCGTGCCGCCCGGCACCGTGGGGCGCCTGGCGGTGCGTGGCCCCACCGGCTGCAAGTACCTGGACGACCCGCGCCAGCAGGACTATGTCAAAGCTGGCTGGAACCTGCCGGGCGACACCTTCGTCATGGATTCCGACGGGTACTTCAGCTACCAGGCGCGCAACGACGACATGATCATTTCGGCCGGCTACAACATCGCCGGTCCCGAGGTCGAGAGCGCGCTGCTGCAGCACCCGGCCGTGGCCGAGTGTGGCGTGGTCGGCATGCCCGACGAGGAGCGGGGCCAGATCGTGCAGGCCTTTGTGGTGCTCAAGCCCGGCCACACGGCTGGCGACACGCTGGCCAAAGACCTGCAGGAGCACGTCAAGCAGGCAATCGCGCCCTTCAAATACCCACGCAAGGTGGTCTTTCTGGACGCCTTGCCCCGCACCGAAACCGGCAAGCTGCAGCGCTTCAAGCTGCGGCAAATTTCTTCCTGAGGAGCGCACCCATGTTCAACATCCTCCAACCCGAAGGCTGGGCACCCGCCAAGGGCTATGCCAACGGCATCGAGGCGCGTGGGCGCCTGGTGTTCGTGGCCGGCATGATCGGCTGGAACGGCCAGTGCCAGTTTGAAACCGATGACTTTGTCGGCCAGTGCCGCCAGGCCCTGCAGAACATCGTCGATACCCTGGCCTGTGCCGGCGCCGGTCCACAACACATTGCCCGGATGACCTGGTACGTCAAGGATAAAAAGGAGTACCTGGCCCGCAGCAAGGAATTGGGCAAGGTCTATCAGGAGGTCATCGGACGACACTATCCGGTGATGGCCTTGCTGCAGGTGGCTGACCTGGTGGAAGATCGGGCCACGGTCGAGATCGAGGCCACCGCCGTGGTGCCGGACTGAGCATTCAAAAACCGAAGTAACGGCCTCGACGGTGGTTCATGGCAATCACCATGTTCATGGCCAATGCACTCAGGATGGACAGCAACATGGCCTTGAGGGGCACCACCGCCATGCCCGACAGCAGAATCAGCACATCACAGACCATCTGGCTGAGACCGGCACGCCAGCCCTTGCGTTTTTGCAGGTAAAGGGCCATCACCCCGATGCCACCCAGGCTGGCGCCATGCCGGATGAAAATCAGGATCCCTGTCCCTGCCAGAAACCCGGCCGCCACGGCGGCATAGGCGGGGTGGATGTGATCGATCCGCAACAGCTCCGGCATGAACTCGGTCAGGGCTGAAAACCCCAGCACCGCCCCAAATGTCTTCAGCGTGAACAGCGGCCCCATGGCCAGCCATGAAAAGACATAAAAGGGGAGATTCACCACAAACAGGACAGCCCCCAGAGGCAGCCCGCTGGTGTAGTGCACCAGGAAAGCCACGCCCGTGGTGCCGCCAGTCAACAGCCCGGCCTGGCGGAAAAAGGCCACAGCGAGGGCCATCAGCAGGCTACCGGCCACGAGCGCCAGCAAATCCTCGATCGGCGAGTGACCGATCTTGCTTTCCCGGGTATTCAAGTCATCTCCGTAGCAGGCTGAGGACCCCAAAACAAAACGCCTCAGGTCACCAGGACCGAGGCGTTTTTGCAGAGACTGGAGGCGCGGGCCGGAGTCGAACCGACCTACACGGATTTGCAATCCGGTGCATAACCGCTTTGCTACCGCGCCTTGTTGGGACAAAAAAGGGAAGCACCAGCTTCCCTTTCTGCGGAAGATGTTGGCACTTCTTCCATTGTCTGGAGCGGGAAACGAGGCTCGAACTCGCGACCTCAACCTTGGCAAGGTTGCGCTCTACCAACTGAGCTATTCCCGCATAGAGCACACCGGTTTCCATGTGTGCTGCAAGCCTTGGATTATAGCCTGATTTTCAGGTCATCAATGCTTGACGGTTTCGTCCGCCGGCTTTTTAACCGATGCGGCAAGCGCTGCATTGACCTCCTCCTCAGTCAGAGGCACCGGCTTGGACTCGAGTGCGATGTCGAGCACCTGGTCAATCCATTTGACCGGCACAATTTCCAGACCGCTCTTTACATTGTCGGGGATCTCCTGCAAGTCCTTGACGTTGTCCTCGGGGATCAGCGCAGTCTTGATGCCACCACGCAGTGCAGCGAGCAGCTTCTCTTTCAAACCACCAATCGCCGTCACCTCGCCGCGCAGGGTGATCTCACCCGTCATGGCGACGTCAGCACGTACCGGAATACCCGTCATGGCCGAGACCATGGCCGTGGTCATGGCGGCACCGGCACTCGGACCATCCTTGGGCGTGGCCCCATCCGGCACGTGGATGTGCAGGTCCTTTTTCTCGAACACCTCGTCCTTGATGCCCAAGGCATGCGCGCGGCTGCGCACCACTGTGCGTGCGGCTTCCACAGACTCCTTCATCACATCGCCCAGCGAACCGGTGCGGGTGATGCCCCCCTTGCCGGGCATCAGCGCGCTTTCGATGGTCAGCAGGTCGCCGCCCACCTCGGTCCAGGCCAGGCCGACGACCTGACCGACCTGGTTCTTCTGTTCGGCTCGGCCATAGGTGTACTTGCGCACGCCAAGGAAATCATTGAGGTTGTCGGCCGTGACCTGCACCTGCGGCTTCATCTGCTTCAGCAACAGTCCCTTGACCACCTTGCGGCAGATCTTGGACAACTCACGCTCGAGCGAGCGCACACCGGCTTCGCGGGTGTAGTAGCGCACCACATCGCGGATCGCCTCTTCGCTGACGGCCATTTCCTCGGGCTTGATGCCGTTGTTCTCCATCTGCTTGGGCAGCAGGTATCGCATCGCGATGCTGGTCTTCTCGTCTTCGGTGTAACCCGACAGGCGGATGACTTCCATGCGATCGAGCAGCGCCGGCGGGATATTCATCGAGTTGGAGGTCGCCACGAACATCACATCGCTCAGGTCGAAATCGACCTCGATGTAATGGTCGGCAAAGGTGTGGTTCTGCTCTGGGTCGAGCACCTCCAGCAGTGCACTGGACGGGTCGCCACGGAAATCCATGCCCAGCTTGTCGATCTCGTCGAGCAGGAACAGCGGGTTGCGCGTGCCGACCTTGTTCAGGCTCTGCAGCACCTTGCCCGGCATGGCGCCGATGTACGTGCGGCGGTGTCCGCGGATCTCGGCCTCGTCACGCATGCCGCCCAGCGCCATGCGCACGTATTTGCGGCCGGTGGCCTTGGCGATCGACTGACCCAGCGAGGTCTTGCCGACGCCCGGCGGCCCAACGAGGCAGAGGATGGGCGCCTTGACCTTGTCCACGCGCTGCTGCACGGCGAGGTATTCGAGGATGCGGTCCTTGACCTTGTCCAGACCGAAGTGGTCCTGGTTGAGCACGTTTTCGGCGTTGGCCAGATCGTGCTTGATCTTGGTCTTCTTGCTCCACGGGAGGCTCACCAGCGCATCGATGTAGTTGCGCACCACGGTGGCCTCGGCCGACATGGGCGACATCAGCTTGAGTTTCTTGAGCTCGCCCTCGGCCTTCTTGCGGGCTTCGGCGGGCATCTTGGCGGCCTTGATCTTTTTCTCGATCTCCTCGATGTCGGCGCCCTCTTCGCCTTCGCCCAGCTCCTTCTGGATGGCCTTGACCTGCTCGTTCAGATAGAAATCGCGCTGGTTCTTTTCCATCTGGCGCTTGACGCGGCTGCGGATGCGCTTGTCGACGTTGAGGATGTCCACCTCGCGTTCGAGTTGGGCAAACAGGTTTTCCAACCGGTCCTTGATCGCGGCCAGATCCAGCACCGCCTGCTTGTTCTCAAGCTTGAGCGGCAAGTGCGCGGCAATCGTATCGGCCAGACGGCCCGGATCGTCAATGCTGGAAATCGAGGTCAGGATCTCGGGCGGAATCTTCTTGTTGAGTTTGACGTACTGGTCAAACTGCTGCATCACGGCGCGGCGCAGGGCTTCGATTTCGCTGGCGTCCACCTGACCCTGTTCGGTCTGCGGGTCCACCGGCAGCACGTTGGCCACGAAGTGGGCCTCGCCATCGCTGATCTGCTGCACACGGGCACGCTGCTGGCCCTCGACCAGCACTTTCACGGTGCCGTCGGGCAGTTTGAGCATCTGCAGGATGGTGGAGACACAACCGACATCGAACATGTCGCCTGCGTCAGGCTCGTCCTTGGCCGCCGTCTTTTGCGCCACCAGCATGATGCGGCGGTCGCTGGACATGGCCGATTCAAGCGCCTTGATGCTCTTGGGGCGTCCCACAAACAGCGGAATCACCATGTGGGGAAAGACCACCACATCGCGCAGCGGCAACATGGGCAGATCGATCGGGGTGGAAGGCAATGGGGTGTGTCCGGACATGGTATTCCCTCAGGGTTTCATGGACATATCGACCCGAAAGTCCCGATTTCAACCCACCAAACTTGAGGGGTATTCATCGGAACGCTCCGGGCATGCCTCAGGCCTGTTTGGCCGATTCGCGGTAAACCAGCAACGGGGGCTTGTTTTCTTCGATGGTGGACTCGTCCACCACCACTTTGTCGACATTGCTCAGGTTGGGCAGGTCGAACATGGTGTCGATCAGGGCCTGCTCCAGGATGGAACGCAGGCCTCGTGCGCCGGTCTTGCGGGCAATCGCCTTGCGGGCAATGGCGTGCAAGGCATTGCCGCGCACTTCCAGCTCGACCCCTTCCATGGCCAGCAGCTTGGCAAACTGCTTGACCACGGCGTTCTTGGGCTCGGTCAGGATCTGCACCAGAGCCTCTTCGGTCAGCTCGGCCAGCGTGGCCACCACCGGCAGGCGGCCAACCAGTTCGGGAATCAGACCGTACTTGATCAGGTCTTCGGGCTCGACCTCGTTGAACATTTCGGTGAGCGAACGCTGTTTCTTGCTCTTGACCGTGGCGCCAAAACCGATGCCACCGGCTTCGGTTCGGTTTTCGATGACTTTTTCGAGGCCGGCAAAGGCACCGCCACAGATGAACAGGATGTTGGTCGTGTCGATCTGCAGGAAATCCTGGTTGGGGTGCTTGCGCCCGCCCTGCGGCGGCACGCTGGCCATGGTGCCTTCAACCAACTTGAGCAGGGCCTGCTGCACACCCTCGCCCGACACGTCGCGCGTGATGGACGGGTTATCGGACTTGCGGGTGATTTTGTCGATTTCGTCGATGTAGACGATGCCGCGCTGGGCACGCTCGACGTCGTAGTTGCAGGTCTGCAGCAGCTTGGCCACGATGTTCTCGACGTCCTCACCCACGTAGCCGGCTTCGGTCAGCGTGGTGGCGTCGGCCATGACGAAAGGCACATCCAGCATGCGGGCCATGGTCTGCGCCAGCAGCGTCTTGCCCGAGCCAGTGGGGCCGATCAGCAGGATGTTGCTCTTGGCCAGTTCCACATCGTCTTTTTTGGCAACGTCTTTGTGGCGCAGGCGCTTGTAATGGTTGTAGACCGCCACGGCCAGGCTGCGCTTGGCTTTTTCCTGGCCGATCACGTAGTTGTCGAGGTTAGCCTTGAGGTCGGCCGGCGTGGGGAGGCCGTCACGGGCGCCCTGCGCTGCGCCTTCTTGCGTGACTTCGTCGCGGATGATGTCGTTGCACAGATCGATGCACTCATCACAGATGAACACCGAAGGGCCGGCAATCAGCTTCTTGACCTCGTGCTGGCTCTTGCCACAGAAAGAGCAGTACAGGTTTTTCTCGGTGCTGGAGCCTTTTTTGTCGGGCATGAACTCGCCTTGGAATCGGTGGATGCGTCAATGATAACGAAAGAAAAACGGCGTTGACCGCACCCGGTCAACGCCGCTCGGTGTGAAAACCCGCACTCAGGGACGCTTGGCAATCACCTGATCCACCAGGCCGTAGTCCTTGGCTTCCTGGGCCGTCAGAAAATAGTCACGCTCGGTGTCATTTTCAATCTTGGACAGGGGTTGGCCGGTGTTCTCTGCCAGGATCCTGTTGAGCTGCTCGCGTGTCTTGAGGATTTCGCGTGCCGCGATCTCGATCTCGGTAGCCTGGCCCTGGGCGCCACCCAGCGGCTGGTGGATCATGATCTTGGAATTGGGCAGAGAGTACCGCTTGCCTTTGGCGCCCGCGGTCAGCAGGAATGCACCCATGCTGGCAGCCATGCCGGTGCAAAGCGTGGACACGTCGGGCTTGATGAAGTTCATGGTGTCGAAAATCGCCATACCGGCGCTCACCGAACCGCCGGGGGAGTTGATGTAGAGCGAAATGTCCTTCTCGGGGTTCTCACTCTCCAGGAACAGCAGCTGGGCCACCACCAGGTTGGCCATCTGGTCATTCACCGGTCCCACCAGGAAAACCACCCGCTCCTTGAGCAAACGGGAGTAAATGTCGTAGGCGCGCTCACCGCGACCCGACTGTTCGATCACCATCGGGACCATGCCCAAAGCTTGAGTGTCCAAAGCGCTCATCGTGACTCCAAAAATGCAGTGCTTACTTTAACCAGTTTTCCATGCGCTCCAGCAACATGGGGCTTGTTGCGCGAACAACAAGCCCCATGCGCGAAAGGTCAAAGACCGATCAGGCCTGGCCCATCAGCTCTTCAAAGGAGATGGCCTTCTCGGTCACCTTGGCCTTGGACAGCACGAACTCGGCCACATTGCTCTCGATCACCACGGCCTCGACCTCGGCCAGGCGCTGGTTGTCGCCGTAATACCAGCGGGTCACGTCTTCGGGACGCTCATAGCTGGCGGCCAGCTCCTCAATGTGGGCGCGGATCTGCTCGGGCTTGGCGTGCAGGTCATTGGCTTTGACCACTTCGGCCACCACCAGACCCAGGCGCACGCGCTGCTCAGCCTGCGGGCGGAAGATGTCGTCGGGGATCGGGGCCTTGTCGGCGTCCTTGATGCCGCGCTGCTTGAGGTCGGCACGGGCGCCCTCCTTGAGGCGATCGACTTCGGACTGGACGATGGACTGGGGCAGCTCCAGTTCGGCCTTGGCCACCAGGGCTTCCATGGCAGCGGACTTGTTGCGGGCCAGCAGGCGGAACTTGACTTCGCGCTCCAGGTTCTTGCGGATGTCGGCGCGCAGGCCTTCGACGGTGCCGTCGGCAATGCCCAGCGATTTGGCTAGGGCTTCGTTGACTTCGGGCAGGTGTGCGGCTTCAACTTTCTTGACGGTCACCAGGAAGTCGGCTGTCTTGCCGGCCACGTCCTTGCCGTGGTAGTCCTCGGGGAAGGCCAGCGGGAAAGTCTTGCTTTCGCCGGACTTCATGCCGCGCACGGCGTCTTCGAATTCCTTGAGCATCTGGCCTTCGCCGACCAGGAACTGGAAATCTTCGGCCTTGCCACCGGCAAAGGGTTCGCCGTCGATCTTGCCTTCGAAGTCGATGGTCACACGGTCGCCGTCCACGGCAGCGTCACCCAGGCCGCGCTGGGCGAAGGTGCGGCGCTGCTTGCGCAGGATGTCGATGGTCTTGTCAATGGCGGCGTCGCTGACTTCGGCCGTCACTTTTTCCAGCTCGACGGTCGACAGGTCAGCCAGCTTGACGTCGGGGTAGACCTCGAAGATGGCGTCAAAAGTCAGCTCGCCTTCGGGTGCGCCTTCCTTTTCGGTGATGCGGGGCTGGCCGGCCACGCGCACCTTGGCTTCGTTGGCGGCCTGGGCGAAGGCTTCACCGACCTTGTCGTTGAGCACTTCGTACTGCACGGAGTAGCCGTAACGCTGGGCCACCACGTTCATCGGCACCTTGCCGGGACGGAAGCCGTCCATCTTGACGGTGCGGGCCAGCTTCTTGAGGCGGGCATCGACTTCGGTCTGGATGGTGGTCACGGGCAGAGTCAGCGTGATCTTGCGCTCGAGCTTTTCCAGGGTTTCAACGGTCACGGTCATGGTGTTCTCACAGAGTTAAAGGGTCGCAGGCCCGAGGGCGTGCGTCTGGTGCGCGGGGGGGGACTCGAACCCCCACAGTGTTGCCACCGTCAGGACCTAAACCTGGTGCGTCTACCAATTTCGCCACCCGCGCGGGTCCAAACAAAACGGGCGGACAGGTTGTTTTCCTGACCACCCGCGTGAAATCGGTCAACTTTCTATTTTAGCGGCTCCGGGCGGGGCACCCGGAACCAGGCCGCGTACATGGCAGGCAAGGCCAACAGGGTCAGGGCTGTGGCCACGATCAGGCCGCCCATGATGGCGACCGCCATCGGCCCCCAGAACACGCTGCGCGAGAGCGGGATCATGGCCAGCACGGCGGCGGCGGCCGTCAAGACGATGGGGCGCAGGCGCCGCACGGCCGACTCCACGATGGCCTGCCAGGCCGGCATGCCACTGGCGCGGTCCTGCTCGATCTGGTCGATCAGGATCACCGAGTTGCGCTGGATCATGCCCATCAGCGCGATCACCCCCAGCAGGGCCACGAAGCCAAAGGGGCGGTTGAGCACCAGCAAGGCGCCCGCCACCCCGGCCAGGCCCAACGGGCCGGTCAGGAACACCAACACCGAGCGGCTGAAGCTTTGCAGCTGCAGCATCAACAGGGTGAAAGTGATGAACAGCATCAGCGGCATGCCGGCCGCGATCGAGGAAGAACCTTTCGCGCTTTCCTCCACGGCACCAGCCACCTCGATGCGGTAGTCGGCAAGGCCTTGTGCCGCCCAGGTCGACTCCATTTTTTTCAGTCCCGGCAGCAGCTCGGCCGTGACGGTGGCGCCCTGCAGGCCGTCGGCAATGTCCGACTGCACCGTGATGGCGTATTGCCGCCCCTCGCGCCACATCACACCATACTCCCATCCGATGACCGGTGTGGCGATCTGCAGCAAAGGAACGGCCTTGCCCGAGGCCGTGGGCACATGGACCTGTCCCAGATCGGTCAGGGCCTCGCGTTCACCTTGCGGTTGGCGAAGCACGATCTCGATGAGCTTGTCGCCCTCGCGGTACTGGCCCACCGGCGTGCCCAGCAGCAGGGTGCGCGAGGCCTGGGCGATCGCCTGGCTGCTCACACCCAGCGCACGCGCCTTGGCCTGGTCCACTTCCAGACGTACCGTTTTGACCGACTCGTTCCAGTTGTCGTTCACGCCACGGGTGTGCGGGCTATCGCGCATGGCCTGCTTGACTTCGTCGGCCCTGAGCCTCAACAGCTGCGGATCCGGCCCCACCACACGGAACTGCACAGGGAAGGGGACCGGCGGTCCGTTGGGCAGCAGCTTCACTCGCCCACGCACCTCCGGGAACTCCTGCGCCATCAGCGTCGGCAGGCTGGCCAGCAGCCGCTCCCGGGTGGGCAGGTCCTGCGGCACCACGATCAGCTGCGACACATTGGTCTGCGGGAACACCTGGTCCAGTGGCAGGTAAAAGCGCGGTACGCCCGAACCCACCCAGGTGGTCACCGATCGGATGCCATCGACCTGCGCCAGCCGCTGCTCTACGCGGCGGGCCACCTCTTCGCTCGCCGCAAAGGGAGCCCCCTCGGGCAACCACAGGTCAACCAGGATTTCAGGTCGGCTCGAATCCGGAAAAAACTGCTGCTGAACCTTGCCCATGCCCACCAGACCCAGCACGAACAGGGCGATGGTGATGCCAATCGTCTTCCAGCGGTGCGTCACACACCAGGTCACCCAGGCGCGAAAGCGGCGGTAGAACGGGGTGTCGAAGAGCTCGGCGCGCTCATGGTCCTGCGGTGCGTGCTGCTGCTCCAGGTAGGCCGGCCGGCGCAGCAGCCAGGCCCCCAGGTACGGCACGAAATACACCGAAGCCACCCAGCTCACCAGCAGCGCGATCACGGTCACAGCGAATATGGCGAAGGTGTACTCGCCCACGGTGGACTTGGCGATGCCGATCGGCAAAAAACCCGCTGCGGTGATCAGCGTACCGGTGAGCATGGGCATGGCCGTGAGTTCGTAGGCAAAGGTGGCCGAACGGAATTTGTCGTACCCCTCTTCCATTTTGCGCACCATCATCTCGACCGCGATGATGGCGTCGTCCACCAGCAGCCCCAGTGCGATGATCAGGGAACCGAGCGAAATCTTGTGCAGGCCGATGCCAAAGTAATGCATGGCCAGGAAGGTGACCGCCAGTACCAGCGGGATGGTGATGCCCACCACCAGACCGGGGCGCATGTCCAGCGTCCAGCGGCGCCAGAACTGCCACATCGGCGCCTGCGTGTGCGGGCGCTTGTGCAGACCGAGCGACAGGAAGCTCACGGCCAGCACGATCACCACCGCCTCGATCAGCACCTTCACAAACTCGCCCACCGACTGCGACACCGCGCGCGGCTGGTCCTGCACCTGGCGCAGCATGAGGCCCGCCGGCAAGGTGGCCTCGATTTGCCGGGCGCTCTGTTGCAAGGCCTGGCCCAGCGCGATGATGTCGCCGCCCTTGGCCATGCTCACACCCAGCGCGATCACCTCCTGCCCGTCATGGCGCACCTTGACCGATGGTGGGTCCACGTAAGCCCGTCGGACCTCGGCGATGTCACCGAGCCGCAGCTGCGCGCCCGAGGCACCACGGATCGGCATGGTCCGCAAGTCGTCCAGCGCAAGGAACTGCCCGGCCACGCGCACCTGCACCACATCCTGCGGCGACAACACGGTGCCGGCCGACTCCACCGCGTTTTGCTGACCCAGCTGCGCCAGCACCGCGCCCAGGTCCAGCCCCATCTGAGCAAGCTTGCGGTGAGAGACCTCAATGAAAACTTTCTCGTCCTGCACGCCGAACAGTTCGACCTTGGCCACATCGGGCACCCGCAGCAGGCTCTGGCGCACGCGGTCGGCTTCATGCTTGAGCTCTGCCGGGCTGTAACCTTCGCCGCTCAAGGCATAGATCACGCCATACACATCGCCAAACTCGTCATTGAAGAACGGCCCGATCACCCCCTGCGGCAAGGCTCCGCGGATGTCTCCCACCTTCTTGCGCACGGTGTACCAGACCTGCGGCACATCGCCGGGTGGCGAGCTGTCCTTGAGCTGGAAGATGATGAGCGATTCGCCGGGCTTGGAGTAACTGCGGATCTTGTCGGCATAGGGCACCTCCTGCAGTGTGCGCTCGATCCTGTCGGTCACCTGCTCGGCCACCTGCTGCGCCGTGGCGCCTGGCCACACGGTGCGCACCACCATGGCGCGAAAGGTGAAGGGCGGGTCCTCGTCCTGACCCAACTGGAAATAGGCGGCCACCCCCAGCAGCATCAGCGCCACCATCAGATAGCGGGTGAGCGCCTTGTGCTCCAGGGCCCAGCGGGAAAGGTTGAATTTGTGCTTGCCCATGCCCGCCTCACTTCGCCTCAGGCGCTGGCTTGTAAAGCATCACCTTCTGCCCAGGCGAAAGCACATGTACCCCGGCGACCACCACCTTCTGGCCCGGCTGCAAGCCCGAGGCGATGGCGACCTGCTGCGCCTGCATCGGCCCCAGGGTCACTTTTTGCGGCTGCACCGTCATGCTGGCTTCATCCAGCAACCAGACGGCCGTGTCCTTGCCTTGCTGGCGCAGCGCCGTGGTCGGCAGCTGGATGGCCTGACCGGTCACACCCGCCTGCAAGGGGACCAGCACATTCACCGTGGCCCCCAGCGGTAGGCGTTCAGATCCATCCAGTGCCAGCTTGACGGCAAAGGTGCGGGTGAGCGGATCGGCGCTTGCACCCACCTCTCGCACGCGGCCCTTGAGCAGCTCGCTGCTGCCCGCCAGCTGCGCCTGCATCGGCATGCCGATCCTGAAGGCTTGCACCGACTGCTCGGGCACGTTGAACACCGCATCGCGCGGGCCGTCGTGCGCCAGCCTCAGCACCGGCTGGCCAGCGGCCAAGACCTGCCCGACTTCAGCTTCGAGCGCAGTGACCACGCCCGCGGCTGTGGCCTGCAAACGGGCATAGCCCACCTGGTTGGCCTGCGCCTGTGACTGAGAACGCGCCTGGACCAGCGCCGCCTCGGCGGCCTTGAGGCTGGCTTCCCGGCGCTCCAGCTCGGCGCCACTGATGAAGCCCTGCGCCCTCAGGCTGTCGTAGCGTTTGTAATCGGCCAGCGCCACATCGCGCTGGGTCTGGGCTGCCAGCAGCTGGGCCTGCGCCGCCTGCGCCGAGAGCTGGTAATCCTGTGGATCGATGGCCGCCAGCAGCTGGCCTGCAGCCACCCGCTGGCCGGTATCGACAGCGCGCTGCACCAGCTTGCCCCCCACACGAAATCCCAGCCGCGACTCCACGCGGGCACGCAGCTCGCCGGCGTACACCGGTGTGGCGTTCAGCCCCTGCTCGCCCACCGTGACGACCTTGACGGCACGCACCGGCTCGGGTGCCGGCTCCTGACGGGAGCACCCCGCCAGCACGGCCGTGACCAGGGACAAGGCCAAAGACAGGGAAACAGGTACTTTGGGGTACGCGGCGCGCTGGAGCATGGTTCACCCGAAATCGTGAAGCGCGCTATAAGGGCCACCATTGATCAACGCTTCCCCGCTCGTCGGATTCACCAATCCGAGTAAACAACGCAGCGCTGTGCTTTTGCCGG
>Ga0255274_1000114_pt1 | contig 12989 bp, 25 predicted proteins | sample AtltaT_4_FD_183673 | JGI IMG/M metagenome (GOLD analysis project Ga0255274, IMG submission 183673) | Metatranscriptome of freshwater microbial communities from Altamaha River, Georgia, United States - Atl_Colum_RepB_8h (Metagenome... | ecosystem: Environmental > Aquatic > Freshwater > River... | reverse complement strand
GTGGACGTATTTTCGGTCCAAGGCCACGTAACTATAGTTTCAAGTTGAACATCAAAACCAAACGATTGGCCAGAAAATCAGCGTTCGCCTACAAAGCCAAGTCTGAAGCTATCCTTGTGTTGGATGATCCATCATTCAATGAGGCAAAAACAAAGCACTTTATCAATCTACTTGGCAGTTTGCAAATTCAAAATGAAAAGGTATTACTTGTTTTAGGAGAGAAAAACGATAATGTTTATTTCGCCTCACGTAACCTTCAAAGAGTGAAAGTCGTAACAGCAGATTCTGTAAATACCTACGATGTATTGAATGCGAAGAAATTGGTAATGGCCAAAAGCGCGATTGAAGTAATTGAAAAGATATTAAACTAATTGATGATGAAGCATATTATCAAAAAGCCGGTCATTACCGAAAAAGCAACAGCGACAACGGATAAATTTAACAGATTTACGTTCATCGTTGACCGCTCGGTAAATAAGATCGAGATAAAAAAAGCTGTCGAGAAAATGTACAATGTTACCGTTACTGACGTGCGTACAATGAATTATGGCGGTGGAAAATCCTCTGTTAAATACACCAACAAAGGTATCGTTGAGCAACCAAGCAAGCAATTCAAAAAAGCTGTTGTTTCTGTTGCGAATGGAGAAACGATTGATTTATTTACCAATTATTAATCAGAAAAAATGAGTCTGAAAAAGTTTAAGCCTATTACTCCAGGGCAACGACACAAAATCAACAGCGATTACGCTGAATTGACAACTGGTAAGCCGGAGAAAAGTTTGCTCGCCCCCAATAAAAAGTCGGGAGGAAGAAACAACGATGGCCGGATGACAATGCGTTACATCGGTGGTGGACACAAACAGCGCTATCGTGTTGTCGATTTCAAGCGCGATAAACACGGCGTACCAGCTACCGTGAAAACTATAGAGTACGATCCGAATCGTACAGCGCATATTGCCTTGTTATGGTATGCGGACGGTGAAAAAAGGTACATCATTGCACCCAATGGTTTAAAAGTTGGAGACACTGTATTGTCTGGTGAAAAGGCTACACCCAATATTGGAAATGCCATGTTTTTAAGCGACGTTCCACTTGGAACAGTGATTCACAACATTGAATTAAAACCTGGAAAAGGTGGTGCAATAGCTCGAGGAGCCGGTACCTATGCCCAGTTGAATGCACGTGACGGTCGTTATGCTATCATTAAGCTACCTTCTGGTGAAACTCGCATGATTCTGACCACCTGTTTGGCAACAATTGGTTCGGTTTCCAATGGAGAGCACAACCTAGTCGTTTCAGGAAAGGCTGGAAGATCGAGATGGTTAGGTCGAAGACCACGTGTAAGAGGGGTTGTTATGAATCCAGTAGATCACCCAATGGGTGGTGGTGAAGGCCGAAATGCCGGAGGTCATCCTAGATCGAGAAATGGTATGCCAGCCAAAGGATTTAAAACACGATCCAAGAAAAAGTATTCAGACAAATTTATCATCGAAAGAAGAAAAAAATAAGTAAAACATGAGTAGATCTTTAAAAAAGCCACCTTTTGTTCATTACAAGTTAATGAAGCGTGTGGATGAAGCTCAAGCCTCCAATAGCAAATCTGTAATCAAAACATGGTCACGGGCATCTACAATAACTCCTGACTTTGTAGGTTTGACATTCGCGGTACACAATGGGAATAAATTTATTCCAGTGTTTGTGACCGAAAATATGGTAGGACACAAATTGGGGGAATTTTCTCCGACTAGGAATTTTAGAGGTCATGCCGGTAATAAAAAAGATAAAAAACGCTAATAAGTAATCAGTCATGGGTGCCAGAAAACGGTTAAGATCCGAACAAATAAAAGACGAAAAGCGTGCGATCGCATTTGCACGTTTGAACAACTCCCCGATTGCACCGCGTAAAATGCGTTTGGTAGCAGATTTAATTCGTGGTGTGGAAGTGAATAAAGCGCTGAATATTCTGAATCACAATGCAAAGCATGCTTCCTTACCTTTAGCCAAATTGCTGCGTTCGGCTATCGCCAATTGGGAGCAGAAAAACGAAGAGAAAAGTATTGAAGAACAGACTCTTGTGGTGAAATCCGTAGAAGTAGGAAGTGCAGGAATGTTGAAACGCATTCAGGCGGCACCTCAGGGACGTGCGCACCGCATCAGAAAAAGATCAAACCACGTTACCATCGTTGTGGATGGAGCATTATAATTGAACGAAATGGGACAGAAAACAAATCCAATAGGCAATAGATTAGGTTACATTCACGGATGGGAATCCAACTGGTATGGTGGTGATGATTACCGCGATAAAATTGTAGAAGACGATCAGATCCGAAAATACCTCAATGCCAGACTATCGAGAGCAAGCATTGCTAAAATAATCATTGAGCGAACGTTGAAGTTAGTTACTGTAACTATCAATACCGCAAGACCCGGTGTAATAATTGGTAAAGGAGGTCAAGAGGTAGACAAGCTCAAAGAAGAATTAAAAAAGATTACGAAAAAAGAAATTCAAATCAATATTTTCGAGGTCAAGCGTCCCGAATTGGATGCGCGCTTGGTAGCGGATGGTATCGCTCGACAACTGGAGGCGCGAATTTCATTTAGAAGAGCAATTAAAATGTCCATTGCAAGTACCATGAGAATGGGAGCTGAGGGTATAAAAGTTAAAATTTCTGGTCGACTTAACGGTGCCGAAATGGCAAGAACAGAAATGTACAAAGACGGTAGAACGCCGCTTCATACATTTAGAGCTGACATCGATTATGCCGTCTCTGAAGCCCATACTACTTACGGTCGATTGGGAATCAAAGTTTGGATTTGTAAAGGCGAGGTTTACGGTAAAAGAGATTTATCTCCCAATGTTGGAATGAGCAGTAGTGCTGGAAATGCTTCTGCAGCAGGAAGAAAACCAATGGGCGCAAAAAGGAAAAAGAAATAAAACATTTAACACGGTAAAGCATCATGTTACAACCAAAAAGGACAAAATTTAGAAGAGTTCAGAAAGGTAGAAATACCGGTTTAGCTCAACGAGGTAGTACAATAGCGTTTGGTTCTTTCGGTCTGAAAGCATTGGAACCAGGTTGGATAACCTCTCGCCAAATAGAAGCATCAAGAATCGCAGTTACGCGCTACATGAAACGGGAAGGAAAAGTATGGATAAGAATTTTTCCAGACAAACCAGTAACGTCAAAGCCAGCGGAAGTAAGGATGGGTAAAGGTAAAGGTGCTCCTAGCCATTGGGTGGCCGTTGTAAAACCAGGAAGAATTATGTTTGAAGCCGACGGAGTGCCCTACGAAATTGCGAAAGAAGCAATGCGATTGGCAGCTCAAAAAATGCCGGTTAAATGTAAGTTCATTGTTCGCAACGATTATGTGATACCTGCTAAATAGAAAAGTCATGAAACAACAAGAAATAAATAGCTTAACGACTGAAGAGGTGAATCGTAGAATTTATGATTTGTCCGACCAGTTAACAAAAATGAAGCTCACACACAAAGTGTCCCCAATGGAAAATCCTTTGCAGATACGTCATACAAGACGAACCATAGCAAGGTTGATAACGGAGTTAACAAAAAGAAATACAAAGGGTTAATCCCAATAACAATTCAAGAAGCTTGAAATGGAAAAGCGTAATTTAAGAAAAGAACGAATCGGTACGGTAACCAGTGATAAAATGGAGAAATCTATTGTTGTGGCTGTTGAACGTAAAGTGAAGCACCCGAAATATGGTAAATTCGTTAAGAAAACAACCAAATTCGTGGCTCACGATGAAAACAATGACTGCAATATCGGTGATACCGTGAAGATCATGGAAACTCGTCCGTTGAGCAAATCGAAAAATTGGCGATTGGTAGAAATAGTTGAACGAGCTAAATAAGACGAACGATGATACAAACAGAATCCAGACTTTCCGTCGCAGATAATTCAGGTGCAAAAGAAGTACTAGTAATTCGTGTATTAGGAGGAACAAGAAGAAGATATGCTTCCGTTGGTGATAAAATAGTGGTAGCGGTTAAAAGTGCTATGCCATCAGGCGCCGTGAAAAAAGGTACGGTGGCGAAAGCAGTAGTTGTCCGAACCAAAAAAGAGGTGCGTCGCGCCGATGGTTCTTACATTCGTTTCGACGACAACGCTTGCGTAATCCTTAACCAAGCGGGTGAAATGAGAGGTACACGAATTTTTGGGCCGGTAGCTAGAGAATTGAGAGAAAATAATTACATGAAAGTGGTTTCCTTAGCCCCTGAGGTACTATAAACATTCAATCATGCAACAGAAATTACACATAAAAATAGGTGATACCGTGAAAGTGATTTCGGGTGAATCTAAAGGACAAGAAGGTCAAATCGTGTCCATCGATAGAAAAAAATTACGTGCCACGATAAGTGGAGTAAATGTTGTCAAACGGCATACAAAACCAAGTGCTGGTAATCCAGAGGGTGGTATTGTCGAAAAAGAGGCTGGAATTCATATTTCAAACCTAATGGTTGTGAGTGCAGGAGTTCCATCCAGAATTGGCAGGAAATTAAATGATAAAGGAACATTAGTACGTTATTCTAAAAAAACGGGAGAGGAGATTAAGTAATGAATTACACACCACGACTTAAAGAAAAGTACAAGGCAGAGATTGTGCCTGCCCTGACGGAAAAGTTTGGATTCAAAACACTGATGCGTGTGCCCAAACTTCAAAAAATTGTTTTGAGCCAGGGTATCGGTGATGCCGTAGCAGACAAAAAACTTATCGAAAGCGCAGCGGCGGATTTAACGCGTATCGCCGGACAAAAGGCTGTTACAACCATTTCCAAGAAAGATATTTCCAATTTCAAATTGAGAAAGGGTATGCCAATCGGTACAAAAGTAACGTTGCGCGGAGATCGAATGTATGATTTTCTAGACCGCTTATTAGCTGTGGCTTTACCTCGAACACGGGATTTTAGAGGAGTTAGTGCGAAAGGTTTTGATGGACGAGGAAATTACAACTTGGGTGTGAAAGAGCATATCATTTTTCCTGAAATCGATATCGATAAAGTGAACAAAATATTAGGAATGGACATCACTTTTGTTACTTCCGCAGAAAACGACGAAGAGGCAAAAGCATTGTTGGATGCGTTCGGTTTTCCATTCACAAAAAAGTAAAAGAAATGGCAAAAGAATCAATGAAAGCGCGCGAGCGTAAAAGAGAAAGAATGGCGGCACGATACGCTAAAAAAAGAGAAGAACTCACTAAAATTTTGAAATCTACTGATAACTCTGAAGAAGTTCAAAATGCAAAGTGGGATGCGATGATGGCCATTCAAAAAGTTCCGGCGAATTCTTCAAAAGTTCGTAAGCACAATCGTTGCGGATTGACTGGACGCCCAAGAGGATATATGCGTCAATTTGGTTTGTCGCGGGTTACCTTCCGCGAAATGGCGTTAGCTGGAAAAATACCCGGTGTAAAGAAAGCAAGCTGGTAATAGTAATTGGTATAAGACTTAAGAAATGAATACAGATCCAATAGCAGATTATTTAACCCGAATCAGAAACGCAAGTGCGGCAGGGTTGAAAATGGTTGAAATACCAGGTTCAAATGTGAAACGTGCAATGACACAAATATTATTTGATCAGGGTTTTATAACCAACTTCAAGTTTGAAGATAACAATAAACAAGGGCTGATAAAGATTGCACTAAAGTACAATCCATCCACTAAAGTTCCCGCAATCACCAAAATTCAACGTGCTTCTCGTCCAGGATTGAGGAAATATAGCGGAGCAACTGAAATGCCGCGTGTACTGAACGGTTTGGGAATTGCCATCGTATCAACTTCCAAAGGTGTTGTTACCGATAAAGAAGCGCGCAAACAAAATATTGGTGGTGAAGTTCTTTGTTACGTGTATTAATTGAAAAAATTGTAAAGAAATGTCTAGGATAGGTAAATCCCCAGTCAATATTCCCAACGGTGTGAGTGTTCATTTTGAAGGAAACACGGTCACGGTGAAAGGTTCTAAAGGTGAGCTCACTCAAGTAATTGATACTTGTGTTGAGTTACACATAGATAACAACGTTATTACTTTTACCCGTGAAAGCGATGCCCCCGCACACAGAGCAAAACACGGCCTCTACCGTTCTTTAATTCAGAACATGATTGTAGGTGTTTCTGAGGGATTCAAAAAAGAACTTGAAATTGTAGGTGTTGGTTACAGAGCGAATGCAAATGGTCAACAGTTAGAATTAGCACTCGGCTTCAGTCATGCGGTGGTGATCGAACTACCCACCGAGGTCAAAGTAAGTGCGGACACACAAAAGGGTAAAGCCCCAGTGGTTACCTTGCAATCCCATGACAAGCAATTGTTAGGTCAAGTAGCCGCAAAAATACGTTCCCTGAGGAAACCAGAACCATACAAAGGAAAAGGTATTCGCTTTGTGGGAGAAGAAATCAGAAGAAAGGCAGGAAAATCAGCCAGTAAGAAATAACAAATAAAGCTATGGCATTTAGTAAGTTAAAAAGAAGAGCAAAAATTAAAAGAAGAATTCGGAAAAAGATTTCTGGAACAGCTTCTCTCCCTCGTTTGACCGTTTTTAGAAGTAATAAGCAAATTTACGCTCAGCTCATTGACGATGTAAATGGAGTTACTCTTGCAGCCGCTTCTTCCTTCAAAAACAAGTCTGTTATTGATAAAAGTAAATCGGAGCAAGCTGCAGTCGTAGGGAAGGAAGTTGCTGAAAAAGCAGTGAAGGCAGGAATCGAAAAAGTTGTTTTCGATAGAAACGGATACTTGTATCATGGACGCGTAAAATCATTGGCCGACTCCGCAAGAGAAGGAGGTCTTAAATTCTAAAAAATGGCACAGATACTAAATAGAGTAAAGGCAGCAGACATCGAACTTAAAGATAAGTTGGTAGCTGTAAATAGGGTAACCAAAGTAACGAAAGGAGGTCGTACATTTAGTTTCTCTGCAATTGTTGTTGTGGGTGACGAGAATGGAATAGTTGGACACGGATTGGGAAAAGCCAAAGAAGTGACCGAGGCAATCACCAAAGGTATTGACGATGCGAAAAAGAATTTGATCCGTGTTCCTATTTTAAAAGGAACGGTACCTCATCCACAAAAAGGAAAGTTTGGAGGAGCACAGGTGTTATTAAAACCTGCTACCAATGGTACAGGGGTAATCGCAGGAGGTGCGATGCGCGCAGTATTGGAAAGTGTAGGTATTCATAATGTCTTGGCTAAATCTCAAGGGTCTTCGAATCCACACAACGTGGTAAAGGCAACTATTGATGCGCTTTCTCAAATGAGAGATGCCGTGGCTGTTGCGAAACAAAGAGGAATTTCCATCGACAAAGTGTTTAACGGTTGATAATAAATACGGATATGGCGACAATTAAAATTAAACAAGTTCGTAGTGCAATCAAAAGACCGGCGGTGCAGAAAGCAACGATACAGGCTCTAGGATTTAAAAAGTTAAATCAGGTTGTGGAACACGAAGCAACACCACAAATAATGGGAATGGTAAAAAAAGTAAGCCATTTGTTGGAAGTAATTGAATAAAAACAGCGCAAAACGATGAATTTAAATACCTTATCTCCTGCTAAAGGAGCAGTCAAAAAGGAAAAAAGAATTGCACGAGGACAAGGTTCTGGCCATGGTGGAACATCCACCCGTGGACACAAGGGTGCAAAATCACGTTCGGGGTACAAACGAAAGATTGGTTTCGAAGGTGGACAAATGCCTTTGCAACGTCGTGTCCCTAAATTTGGTTTTAAAAATATCAATCGCGTAGAATACAAAGCGGTTAATTTGGATATGCTGCAATCTATTGTGGATCGTAAGAATATAACCGAAATTACCGACGATGTACTTCGAGAAAATGGTTTGGTGTCCTCTAGAGACCGCATCAAAATTCTTGGACGTGGCGAGTTGAAAGCTAAAATTAATGTGTCTGCTCACAAGTTTTCCTCTTCAGCGAAGGCAATGATTGAAAATCAGGGTGGAAATTGTACAGAAATCTGATTATCTTTGCCAACTTTTAAAAAATGAAGAAGTTCATACAGAATATCAAAAACATCTGGAAAGTTGAAGAACTTAGAAAGAGAATCCTGTTAACACTTGGTTTAATCCTTGTGTATCGGGTAGGATCTTACGTGTTCTTGCCAGGCATTGATTACAATAAAATGATGGAGAGTGCTAGGTCAACCGCAGACGACAGCGCACTCGAAACATTGCTTTCTTTGTTTTCCGGAGGTGGCTTTACGAATGCATCCGTAATGGCCTTGGGAATTATGCCCTACATAAGTGCATCCATTATAATGCAGTTGCTTGGAATGGCTGTTCCAGCCGTCCAGAAAATGCAGAATGAAGGAGAATCGGGAAGAAAACAGATCAATAATTATACGCGCATATTAACTGTAATTATTTGTGCACTTCAGGCTCCAAGTTATTTAACACTTTACGTGGAATCTAAAGGCGCAATGCCTCAAGATCCAGGAATGCTGTGGTGGACGCAAACGGTACTGGTTCTTGTTGCAGGCACAATGTTCGCAGTATGGCTTGGTGAACGTATCACAGACAAAGGAATTGGAAATGGTATTTCATTGCTAATTACCGTTGGTATTCTTGCGCGCCTTCCAGAAGCATTTACGTACGAATTGAATATGACACAACCATTACAAATTGTGTTGGAGGTAGTGGTATTCATGTTAGTGGTTGTGGGAACCATACTGATTGTTCAAGGTGTTCGAAGAATTCCGATAAACACGGCTAAACGTGTGGTTGGTGCTCGTGCCGTGGATGATCAAGGTGCCAGAAATTACCTGCCTATTAAAGTAAATGCCAGTGGAGTTATGCCCATTATTTTTGCACAAGCAATCATGACGATTCCCGTAATGATTTTTGCTCAGGATCCGGGAGAAGGAGGTGGGAGTAGCTTCATTCAAAATACCCTTGGTGATATTTATGGGATTACATACAATGTATTGCTCGCAGTTCTGATTATTGTGTTCACCTACTTCTACACCGCAATTATGATAAATCCACGAAAAATCGCGGACGACCTTAAACGCAGTGGCGGTTTTATTCCGGGAGTGAGACCGGGTGAAGACACCGCTGAATACATTGACGTCTTAGTTTCTAGAATTACGTTTCCGGGGTCTATATTTCTGGCGATAATTGCTATTCTACCTGCTATTGCGAAAGTATCCGGTGTAAACGATTCCTTTGCTATGTTTTTTGGAGGAACGTCTATATTAATTATGGTAGGGGTCGTACTAGACACTCTGCAGCAAATTGAGTCCTATCTTTTAAATCGCCAAATGGATGGTTTGATGGAGGGATCAAGAGTGAAAGGAAGACGAATGCCAAACGAATTATCTGGATTTTAATATGGCGAAACAGGCTTCAATAGAACAAGACGGAGTAATCATCGAGGCACTTTCGAACGCAATGTTTCGTGTGGAATTAGAAAATGGACTTGTAATTACCGCCCATATATCAGGGAAAATGCGCATGTTTTACATTAAAATTCTTCCTGGAGACAGAGTTAAGGTGGAAATGTCACCATACGATTTAACCAAAGGACGAATTTCATTTCGTTATAAATAATATTCAATATTCAACTCATGAAAGTTAGAGCTTCAGTAAAAAAACGAACAGCAGACTGCAAAATCGTTAAAAGAAAAGGAAGGGTTTATGTTATTAACAAAAAGAACCCAAAATTAAAACAAAGACAAGGTTAATATTATGGCTCGTATTGCAGGAATAGACTTGCCGAAAAATAAACGAGGGGTTATCGGACTAACCTACATTTTCGGTATTGGGAAAAGTACTTCAAAAAAGATTTTGAATGACAATGGTATTGATGAAAGTATTAAAGTTCAAGATTGGAACGATGATCAACTTGCAGCAATTCGTACTTCAGTCAATGAAATCAAAACAGAAGGTCAGCTTCGATCAGAAATTCAGTTGAACATTAAGCGATTAATGGATATCGGATGCCAACGAGGTATTCGTCATCGTCTGGGACTTCCTTTAAGAGGACAACGAACAAAGAATAACTCTAGAACAAGAAAGGGTAGAAGAAAAACAGTAGCTAACAAGAAAAAAGCAACTAAATAATAGTTGATAGGATATGGCAAAGTCAAATCAAAAAAAGAAAAAGAATGTAAAAGTGGAGCCCTCTGGGGAGGCGCATATCCAAGCCACATTCAACAATGTAATTATTTCGCTTACGAACAACGCCGGTCAAGTTATTTCGTGGTCATCTGCAGGTAAGATGGGATTCAAAGGTTCTAAAAAGAACACCCCATATGCGGCACAAGTTTCCGCTGAAGACGCTGCAAAAGAAGCCCACGATTTTGGCCTTAGACGTGTAAGAGTGTTTGTCAAAGGACCCGGTGCAGGAAGAGAATCCGCTATCCGAGCACTTCACAACGCGGGAATTGAAGTAACAGAAATTGTCGACGTAACTCCGATGCCCCATAATGGTTGTAGACCTCCTAAACGAAGAAGAGTTTAAAAATTTTTATTAATCACTCAGGGAGTAGATGTCATCGAAGGAGAAGCCTTAATTCATGACACCCTGAACAACTAAATTAACATGGCAAGATACAGAGGACCTAAGTCAAAAATTGCTCGTCGTTTTCGCGATCCGATATTCGGACCTGACAAAGCGTTAGACAGACGTAGCTACGGGCCTGGACAACATGGTCCGGCAAAAAGAAGAGGGGGAAAGCAATCAGAATATGCTATCCAGCTTGGTGAAAAACAAAAAGCCAAGTATACCTATGGAATTCTGGAGCGTCAATTCTCGAACATTTTCAAGAAAGCCTCCCGAATGAAAGGAATTACAGGTGAAAACTTGTTGCAATTGTGTGAAGCACGACTAGATAATACCGTATATCGTTTCGGAATTGCACCCAGCCGAAGAGCGGCAAGGCAACTTGTTTCTCATCGTCACATCACAGTGAATGGAAATGTAGTGAATATCCCTTCTTACACATTGCGAATCGGTGATGTTGTTGGAGTGAGGGAAAAATCAAAATCACTCGAAGCAATTAGTTCTTCATTGAATGCCAATAATAAAAAATTCGATTGGTTGGATTGGAATAACCAAGATATGTCAGGGAAAGTACTCAGCACTCCATCGCGGGAAATGATTCCTGAAAATATAAAAGAACAACTAATCGTTGAATTGTACTCTAAATAAAAATAAAGCAATAATATGGCTATTTTAGATTTTCAAAAGCCTGACAAGGTAATCATGATCCAGTCCGATGAATACCACGGACAATTCGAATTCAGACCATTAGAGCCTGGTTACGGAATCACAGTAGGTAACTCATTGCGTCGTATTTTGCTTTCTTCTTTGGAGGGATATGCAATTGCATCGGTGCGAATAGAAGGGGTTGACCATGAATTCTCTACCATGAAAGGGGTAGTGGAAGATGTAACAGAAATCATTCTCAATCTTAAACAAGTTCGTTTCAAACAGCAAATAGAAGGAACCGATCAAGAAACCGTAATTATTTCAGTTTCTGGCCAAAAACAATTTACAGCAGGTGATATCGGAAAATTCACCTCTGCTTTTCAGGTTCTCAATACAAACCATGTTATTTGTAACATGGAACCTACTGTAAAATTGGAAATTGAACTTCAAATTACCAAAGGTAGGGGTTATGTACCGGCAGAAGAAAATAAAAACGCATCCGCTCCTTTTGGAACCGTTTTTATCGATACGATTTTCACCCCGATTAAAAACGTTAAATACGTGATTGAAAACTTTCGGGTAGAACAAAAAACGGATTACGAAAAACTGGTATTGGACATTACTACCGACGGTTCTATTCATCCGAAGGATGCCTTGAAAGAAGCCGCTAAAATTCTGATTCATCACTTTATGTTATTCTCTGATGAACGCATCACGCTGGATAGCGAAGTGAAAGCCGAAACAGAAGAATTTGACGAAACATCCCTTCACATGCGTCAATTGTTGAAGACGAAACTAGTCGATATGGATTTATCAGTAAGGGCTTTGAATTGTTTGAAAGCAGCAGATGTTGAAACTCTTGGCGATCTGGTATCATACAACAAAAACGATTTATTGAAATTCAGGAATTTCGGTAAAAAATCCTTAACGGAATTGGAAGACCTTGTAGATAACAAAGGCCTAACCTTTGGGATGAATGTGGCCAAATACAAATTAGATAAAGACTAAAATAATTTGACATGAGACACGGTAATAAAGTGAATAACCTCGGTAGAAAAGCTGCTCATAGAAAAGCGATGCTCTCCAACATGGCGTGTTCACTGATTGAGCATAAACGGATAACTACCACCGTAGCAAAAGCAAAAGCATTGAGGTTATATGTGGAACCTCTATTGACAAAATCAAAAACGGACTCAACCCATTCTAGAAGAACAGTTTTTAGTTACTTGCAAAACAAAGAAGTGGTTACTGAATTGTTTAGGGAAGTTGCTCCGAAAATTGCAGAGCGTAATGGTGGCTACACACGGATCATCCGTACCGGATTTAGATTAGGAGATAATGCCGAGATGTGCCTTATTGAACTAGTGGATTTCAACGAACTTTACACCAAAGAAGCAACAAAGAAAACAACGCGTCGTTCGCGCCGGGGTGGTGGTGCAAAGAAAGAAAATACGGCTGAAGTTGATGTTCAATCTGAGGAGGTTGCTGTTGCTAACGATGCGCCAGCTGCAGAAGCAGAATTAGGCAGTGAGGACATTGTGGACGACACCACTGATCAAGAAAACGATAAGGTGATTGACGCAGTTGAAACAGCAGAAGTGGTAACCGATCAAGAAGATATGGGTGGTACCGCAGATGAAACGGCTAACGAGAACCAAGAAAGTGAGGAATCCGCCAAGGAAGAATCAACTGATGAAGAAAATCCCGATGCCAAATAAATGCGTAATATTGATTTACAGGGATACCAATTCGGTATCCCTTTTTTTTGATTTATATTCAACCTGATTACCTAACTTTACAAAAAAAATGGAATG
>Ga0255274_1000112_pt1 | contig 13015 bp, 14 predicted proteins | sample AtltaT_4_FD_183673 | JGI IMG/M metagenome (GOLD analysis project Ga0255274, IMG submission 183673) | Metatranscriptome of freshwater microbial communities from Altamaha River, Georgia, United States - Atl_Colum_RepB_8h (Metagenome... | ecosystem: Environmental > Aquatic > Freshwater > River... | reverse complement strand
TACAACCCTGGCCTGCGCGCGACAGGCCGATCGGGCACAGGCGGGCAAACTGGCCGCCACGGCTTGAAAGGTAACCGTACATGAGCGCAGCAAGACATGTTTTCATCACCGGCGGCACCAGCGGCATTGGCGCTGCCATTGCCCGGGCTTTTGCAGCCAGCGGCGCCAGCGTCACCGCCACGGGCGCCACGGCCGCCGAGGTGCAGGCCGCCCAGGCCCACGGACCGAACGCCGGCATCGCCTTCGAGACGCTCGATGTGCGCAATGGCGACGCTGTCCAGGCGCGGCTGGGTCGGTACACGGAACTGGATGTGCTGGTCAACTGCGCCGGCGTCATCCAGCGCCAGGCCGAGCTGGAGCCCGAGGCCTTTGCGCGCACGGTGGACATCAACCTCAACGGCACCATGCGCACCTGCGCCGCTGCGCGCGAGGCGCTCAGGGCCTGCGGCGGCTGCATCGTCAACACCGCGTCCATGCTGAGTTTTTTTGGCGGGGGCCTGGTGCCCGGTTACAGCGCGAGCAAGGGCGGCGTGGCGCAGCTGACCAAGTCGCTGGCCATTGCCTATGCCCCGGACCACATCCGCGTCAATGCCATCGCCCCCGGCTGGATCGCCACGCCCCTGACGCAGGCGCTGCAGGACGACCCGGTGCGCAGCGGAGCCATCCTGGGCCGCACGCCGCTGGGGCGCTGGGGCCAGCCCGAGGACGTGGCCGATCCGGTGCTGTTCCTGGCCAGCCATGCCGCGCGTTTCATCACAGGCGTGGTGTTGCCGGTCGATGGTGGCTACCTGATTGCATGAAGGCCAGGATGCGGGGGCAATTGTTGACTTCAGGTTAAGAGCGGATTGCGTTCAGGGGCGTGGTGCTGGCCCGACCCGATCCCAAAATCGCGCATCCACAACCCATTGAACCCCCACCATGAAAACCTGGCGCATCGCCACCATTCCCGGAGACGGCATCGGCAAGGAAGTCATCCCGGCCGGTCAAGAAGTCATGCAGGCCCTGGCCCGTGCCTGCGGCACCTTTGCATTCGAGTTTGAAAATTTTGACTGGGGCGGGGATCACTACCGCCAGCATGGCGTGATGATGCCGGCCGATGGCCTGCAGGCCCTCAAGGACAAGGACGCGATCCTGTTCGGCTCGGCCGGCGACCCGCACATTCCCGACCACATCACGCTGTGGGGCCTGCGCCTGAAGATCTGCCAGGGCTTTGACCAGTACGCCAACGTGCGCCCCACGCGCATCCTGCCGGGCATCGACGCACCGCTCAAGCGCTGCACGCCCAAGGACCTGGACTGGGTCATCGTGCGCGAAAACTCCGAGGGCGAATACTCCGGCGTGGGCGGGCGCGTGCACCAGGGTCACCCGATCGAGGCGGCCACCGACGTGTCCATCATGACCCGCACTGGCGTGGAACGCATCCTGCGCTTTGCTTTTCGGCTGGCCCAGTCGCGCCCACGCAAGCTGCTCACGGTCATCACCAAGAGCAACGCCCAGCGCCACGCCATGGTCATGTGGGACGAGATCGCCCTGCAGGTGTCCAAAGAGTTCCCGGATGTGAAGTGGGACAAGGAGCTGGTGGACGCGGCCACTGCCCGCATGGTCAATCGCCCGGCCTCGCTCGACACCATCGTGGCCACCAACCTGCACGCCGACATCCTGAGCGATCTGGCTGCCGCGCTGGCCGGCAGCCTGGGCATCGCGCCCACCGGCAACATCGACCCCGAGCGCCGCTACCCCAGCATGTTCGAGCCCATCCACGGCTCGGCTTTCGACATCATGGGCAAAGGGCTGGCCAATCCGGTCGGCACCTTCTGGTCGGTGGTCATGCTGCTCGAACACCTGGGCGAGCATGACGCCGCGCGGCGCCTGATGCAGGCGGTCGAAAGCGTCACCGCCAACCCTGCGCTGCACACCCGTGACCTGGGCGGCCAGGCACGCACTGCCGACGTCACCCGGGCCGTTTGCGCTGCCCTGGGCTGATGTTTTTTTCAATCTCCACCCAAGGATCGACCATGACCTCCAGGTTCCCCAAGGCTTGCCTGACCCCCTTGATGCTTTGTGTGGCCGGCAGCCTCGTTGCCGGCGCCGTGTCGGCTCAGGAATACCCCGCGCCGGGCAAACCCGTGACCTTCATCCTTCCCTATGCCGCAGGTGGCCCGACGGACAAGGCCGCCCGCGATCTGGCCCAGTCCATGAGCAAGGCCATGGGCGGGCACAGCATCGTGGTCGAAAATGCCCCCGGCGCGTCGGGCTCGATCGGGGCGGCCAAGGCGGCCAAAGCCGCCAACGATGGCTACACACTGCTGTTCACCCACATCGCCCAGGCCACCTTGCCCACTTTCTTTCGCAACCTGCCCTACAACGTCGAGAAGGATTTCGAGTACCTGGGGCTGGTCAGCGAGAACCCGATGAACCTGATCGCCCGCCCCACGCTGGCGGCCAACAACATCGGTGAACTCATCAGCTGGGTGCAGGCCAACAAGGGCAAGATCAGCATTGCCAACGCCGGGCCCGGTTCCGCCTCGCACCTGTGCGGCATGCTGTTCCAGTCCACGCTCAAGGTGGACATGGTCTCCGTGCCCTACAAAGGCACGGCGCCCGCCATGACCGACCTGATCGGTGGCCAGATCGACCTGATGTGCGACCAGACCACGACCACCATTCCGCAGGTCGAGGGTAAAAAGGTCAAGTCCTATGCCGTCACCACGCCCACGCGCCTGACATCGCCGGTGCTCAAGGACATGCCCACCATGCAGGAGGCGGGACTCAAGGACTTCACCGTCACCATCTGGCAGGGCCTGTATGCGCCCAAGGGCACGCCCGCGCCTGTGCTGAAAAAGCTCAACGATGCCCTCCGGGCCGCTGTGAAAGACCCGGAATTCATCCGCAAGCAGGAAGCCGGCGGCGCCTCGGTCATCACCGACAACCGCGTTGATCCGGCGGCGCACAAGGCCTTTGTGCTGGCCGAAGTCGCCAAATGGGCACCGGTGATCAAGGCCGGCGGCATCTACGCCGACTGACCTGCCCACCCGGGCCGCGCCGCGGCCCGGGTGGGGCGCTCATTCGCCGCGCACTGTCAGCACGGCCACGGGTGCCATCCGCAGAATCTGCTCGGCGCCGCTGCCCATCAGCACGCGGCCCACACCGCGTCGTCCATGGGTGCCCACCACGATCAGGTCGGCGCCCCAGCTGGCGGCCTCGTCGGCCACCGTCTGGCCCAGACGCTGGCCGGGCTGGTCGATCAGCTTGGTGTCCGCGGGCACGTTCATGGCCTGCGCCGCGACCACGGCGTTTTGCAACACCTGCGTGCCGTTCTTGCGCGCGGTGGCCATCAGCTCGCCCGAATACTCGTAACTGCTCAGGTAGCCCAGCTCGTCGATGGCGTGCAGCGCGCGCACCTGGCTGTGGTCTTCCTTGGCCAGCTTGAGGGCGTAATCAAGGGCCAGGCTGGATGTGCTGCTGCCATCCACCGGCACGAGGATTTTCTGGAAAGGGGGCATGGCTTTCTCCGAAAAAACGGCCCAGCCATGCTGACAGCGCAGGCCTGCGCGCACCATTGACCTGTGGATGTATGCCTCGCCATGCCCCGTGCGCAGCCACACCGAAGCCTGGACCCGGCGCGAGGCGCACGCAGATCCGGTGACGCTCAGACCACGATGGGGGTGGCGGCGCCGTCCATCGTCATGCAGATGCCGGTGACATAGCTGGCCGCATCGGAGGCCAGGAACAGCACCACCCGCGCCACTTCCTCGGGTTCGGCCATTCGCCCCAGCGGGATGCGGGCCACCGCACGCCGCATGGCTTCGTCGGTGCCGATGCCTTGCAGCCGCGCATCGGCGGCCATGCCTTCCTGCAGCCGGTCGGTCAGCGTCAGGCCAGGGTTGATCGCGTTCACGCGGATGCCCTGCGGGCCGTAGGCTGCGGCCAGTCCAGCGCTGGCCAGCATGAGCGCCGCATTGGCCGCACCGCCGGGCAGGTGGATCGGGCTGGCCACCTTGCCGCCATTGCCGACCACGTTCACGATGCTGCCCGCGCCGCGCCGGGCCATGCGCTGGATGGTCGGGTCGATCATGTGGATGTAGCTGAAGTACTTGGCCTGCATGGCGTCCTGCCAGGCCTGCGGTGTGAGCTCGGGTGCGGGCGTGCGTTTGGCGGCGCCGGCCGAATTGACCAACACGTCGACAGCGCCGAGCGCCGCTTCTGCGGCGTCCAGCGCAGCCAGTGCGGCGTTGGCATCGCGCAGGTCGGCTGCGTGGGTGTGGATGCGGCTGGCCTCGTGCGCGGTCAGCCGCTCGCGGGCGCGGGCCAGGTTGGCCGCATCGCGCGAGACCAGGGTCACGCGCGCGCCTTCGGCCAGAAACGCCTCGGCGCAGGCCAGGCCGATGCCCTTGCTGCCGCCGGTGATCAGGATGTGCTTGTCGCGAAGGTGAAGGTCCATGGGGTCTCCGTTTGGTTCAATGCCGCTGTTTCCAGCTGTTCTGGAACATTCAACCACCAAAAACGGACATCCGCTGTCATGAACGAATCACAACGCGCGGCGCTGCGCCAGCGCCTGAACCAACCCGGACTGGTCGTCGCCCCCGGCGTGTTTGACATGGTCTCGCTGCGTCTGGCCGACAGTTTCGGTTTTGACGCCCTCTACATGACCGGCTACGGTACCGTGGCCTCGCACATGGGCCTGCCCGACGCCGGGCTGGCCACTTACAGCGACATGGTCGGTCGCGTCACCGCCATGGCCGGCATGGCGCGCACGCCGCTTATTGCCGACGCCGACACCGGCTACGGCGGCCTGCTCAACATGCGCCACACCCTGCGTGGCTACGAGGCGGCCGGCGCCGCCGCGATCCAGCTCGAAGACCAGGAATTCCCCAAGAAGTGCGGTCACACCCCGGGGCGCCGCGTGATCCCGATGGAAGACATGGTGCGCAAGATCCGGGTGGCGGTGGAGGCGCGCACCGACCCGAATTTCCTCATCATCGCCCGCACCGACGCCCGCACTTCGCTGGGCCTGGACGAAGCGTTGCGCCGGGCCGAAGCCTATGCGAAGGCCGGGGCCGACATCCTCTTCGTGGAGTCGCCCGAATCCGAAGAAGAGATGCGCCGCATTGGCCAGAGCTTCGATGTGCCGCTGCTGGCCAACATGGTCGAGCGCGGCCGCACGCCGGTGCTCACGCGCGAAGAGCTGGAATCCATCGGCTACAGGCTGGCCATCTTCCCGGTCACGGCGCTGTTGGCAGCGGTGCAGGCCATGACGCAGGTCTATGGCCAGTTCAAGGCGCAGGGCTCGTCGGCCGGGGGCAGTACGCCGCTGTACGACTTTGGCGACCTGACCAAGCTGATGGGATTTGAAGACGTGTGGGCGTTTGAGAAACGCCACGCTGAAACCGACTGATTTTTCTCGCAGACAACAACCTACCAGGAGACAGACATGCTCAAGCTCAAATCTTGGCCTCGCCGCCACTGGCTCAAAACACTGCTGGCCACCAGCGTCGGCGCCAGCCTGGCGCTGGGGGCCGGCACTGCCGCTGCACAAGCGGCCTATCCCAGCAAGCCCATTCGCATGATCGTGCCCTTTGCCACGGGGGGCGTGACCGACACCAGCGGTCGCCTGATCGCCGAGCACCTGTCCAAGCGGCTGGGTCAGCAGGTGGTGGTGGACAACCGGCCCGGGGCGTCAGGCAACATTGGCACGCAAATGGTGGCCGGCGCCGAGCCCGATGGCTACACCCTGCTGCTGGGCTTCGATGGCACCCTGGTCATCAACCCGCATGTGTTTCCCAAGGTCGGCTTCGACAGCCTCAAGGATTTCGCACCGATCGGCAAGATCGGTGATGCCATCCTGATCCTGGTGTCCCATCCGGGCGTGCCCGCCAAGACGCTCAAGGAGGTGATTGCGCTGTCCAAAACCCAGTCGGGGGGGCTGTCTTACGGCACTTCCGGCACGGGCGGTACGCCGCACATCGCCGGCGAACTGCTCAAGCAGCGCACGGGGGCCAACCTCACCCACATTCCCTACAAGGGCGGCGGTCAGGCCATGACCGATTTGCTGGGTGGCACCATCCCGCTGGTGTACACCGCGGTGGCGGGCGCAGTCTCGCACGTCAAATCGGGCAAGTTGCATGCGGTGGCCGTTTCCAGCGCGCAACGTGCCCCGTCCTTGCCCGATGTGCCCACCTTCATCGAAGCTGGTGTGGCCGATTTCGACATCAACTCCTGGGTGGGTTTGCTGGCCCCGGCCAAGACGCCCAGGGCCATTGTGGACAGACTCAACACCGAGCTGAACGCGGTGCTCAACGACCCGGTGGTGCGCGAGCGTCTGAACACTCTGGGCATCACCGCCAGCCCTGGCGGTCCTGAACGATTTGGCCGGGACATGGCGCGCGATCTTGCGCGCTATGGTCAGGTGGTCAAGGCGGCCAACATCAAGGCCGAATGAACGCTGCCCGGCCGGCGCGCTGCTTCAGCGGGTCGGCGGGCGGGCCTGCAGCAGCGTTTGCGCCAGCCGCTCGCCTTCCTGTGCCCAGAAGGCCGGGTCGGCGCTGCGGATGCGCACGATGGCGTTGCCCATGTGGCCGGCAGCCGCCTGACGAGCGGCCTCTGCGTCCCCGGCTTCCAGCGCCTGCACGATGGCCGCATGCTCGTGCTGCACCTGCTGGGCGAAGTCCAGCCGCCGCGCCTCGTTGGCGCGGGTGACCTGCGTGGCGCCGTGCAAAAACTGGCCCAGGTATTCCAGCGTCTGCAGCAAAAAGGGGTTGCGCGCGGCCACGGCGATGGCGCGGTGGAACTGCACGTCTTCGGCCACGCCATTGCCCCCGCTTTGCACGGCGCTGTCCAGCGCCTTGACGGCCGCATGGATGCGTCGCATGTCGGTCCGGGTGCGGCGCTGGGCGGCCAGTGCGGCCACCTCGGCTTCGAGTGCGCGGCGCACCTCGACCATCTGCACGACCGCTTCCTGAGAGGCGGTGTGGCGCGATTCGAAATTCAGCGGCGCGAACGCCGCCAAAGCCTGCACAAACACCCCGCTGCCCTGGCGCGAGTCCACCAGACCCAGCGATTTGAGGCGGGACACCGCCTCGCGCACCACCGTGCGGCTGACACCAAACTGCTCCACCAGCCGCGCCTCGGTGGGCAGCTTGTCACCCGGGGCCAGGCCGCCGCGGCGGATTTCGGCGGCCAGCTGCTCGGCCACCTGGTCCGACAGGCGGGCGCCGCTGGTGACGGGGCTGAAAGTCTGGCTCATGCAGTTGTCATACAAAAAACATGCAAAGCATAGCGTCCCGCGCGCCCCTTGCCCATGCGGCCAACCCGGCCAAAACCCTGTGCCGCAGTCAAATTACGATTAGGTAAATTCATTTATCCATAGTAAATTACGGTTTTCGCCAGCCGGGCAGGGGTCCGGCATTGCTTTTGATCTGGACAGGAGACACCCGATGGGGGCTTACGTCAACCCGATTTATCCATACAAGGCGCCGACCGATCTGAAGGCCACGCCGCCGCTGCGCAAACCGCTGATCGTCATTGGCGCCGGCCCCGTGGGCCTGGCCGCTGCCGTGGACGCCCGCCTGCAGGGACTCGACGTGCTGGTGCTCGACGACGACAAGACCGTCTCGGTCGGCTCGCGTGCGGTCTGCTATGCCAAGCGCTCGCTCGAAATCCTCGACCGGCTCGGCGTGGGCGAGCCGGCCTGCCAGCTGGGCGTGAGCTGGAACATCGGCCGCACCTTCCTCGAAGAAGACGAGGTCTACCAGTTCAACCTGGTGCCCGACGCCGGCCACAAGCGCCCCGGCATGATCAACCTGCAGCAGTACCACATCGAGGAAATGCTGATCGCCCGCGCGCTCGAACTCGGCGCCGACATCCGCTGGCAGCACAAGGTCACGGCCGTCACCCGCGAGGACGACCACGCCACGCTGACGGTGGAGACGCCCGACGGCACGTTCGACATCGAGGCCGACTGGCTGGTCGTGGCCGATGGTGCGCGCAGCCCGATCCGCCGCCACCTGGGCCTGGACATCGAAGGCCGCGTGTTCCAGGACCGCTTCCTGATCGCCGACGTGATCATGAAGGCCGACTACCCGGCCGAGCGCTGGTTCTGGTTTGACCCGCCTTTCCACCCCAACCAGAGCGTGTTGCTGCACAAGCAGAGCAACAACGTCTGGCGCATCGACTTCCAGCTCGGCTGGGACGCCGACCCCGAAGAAGAAAAGAAGCCCGAAAAAGTCATCCCGCGTCTGCGGGCCATGCTGGGTGACGACCGACCGTTTGAGCTGGAGTGGGTGAGCATCTACACCTTCCAGTGCCGCCGCATGACCGACTTCCGCCACGGCCGCGTGCTGTTCGTGGGCGATGCGGCGCACCAGGTCTCGCCCTTTGGCGCGCGCGGTGCCAACTCGGGCTTTCAGGATGCGGACGACCTGATGTGGAAGCTGGGCCTGGTCATCAAGGGCCAGGCACCCGAAAGGTTGCTTGACACCTACGCGCTGGACCGCCAGTTCGCGGCCGACGAGAACATCATGAACTCGACGCGATCGACCGACTTCATCACCCCCAAGAGCCGCACCAGCAAGACCTTCCGCAACCAGGTGCTGGCGCTGGCCAGGCATTACCCGTTTGCGCGCAAGCTGGTGAACTCGGGCCGCCTGTCGGTGCCGTCTTTCCTGACTTCGTCCGTTCTCAACACGCCCGACACCGACACGTTCGAGGGCAACATGGTCCCCGGTGCGCCGATGGACGATGCGCCGGTGCAGGTGGTCGGCAAGGATGCATGGCTGCTCGACCAGGTGGGCCATGGCTTTGCCGCCATGCTGTTTGCCGATGCCACGCCACCTGCCGAAGTGCTGGCGCAGTTGCAGGCCCTGCAGCAAGGCCCGCTGCCGGTCACGCCGCTGATCGTTGCCCCGCGCGCCCTGGAGGTGCCGGGCGTCAAAGTCCTCGTCGACGCGCAAGGCTGGATGGCCCGACGCTACGACGGCAAGGCCGGCACCACCTACCTCCTGCGGCCCGACCAGCATGTGGTGGCGCGCTGGCGCCAGTTCGACAGTGCCCAACTGCGGCAAGCCCTCGCACATGCCACCTGCAAAATCTGATGACCTTGTGTGACAGATCTCCAGCTCTGTCACCAACCAATCAAGAAAAGACCATGCAAACCACCCTGCTCAAGACCGACCCGAATTTCCACGAACCCGGCCGCCGTTTTTTCCGCGACTTTTCGCCCGGTGACGATTTCTACGAAGCACTGATCGAGGCCCACAATGGCCTGACCGACGAACAGAGCGAAGCGCTCAACGCCCGCCTGATCCTGGTGCTGGCCAACCACATTGGCGATTTGCGCGTGCTGCGCGAGGCGCTGGCGGCGGCCAAAGCCAGCGCCTGACAGACAAGAGGGCGTCACCATGTCCCCGCGCTGTCGTCCTCGGGCTTGACCCAAGCACCCATCCCGGGCTTCTAAAATCGAGGGGTTTCTGATCTGCAAGCCCCACCCCATGAAAGTCATCCGTTTTTCCGACCTCTGCGCCCAAGGCCAGGCCACTGGCAAGCGCGTGTTCATCCGAGCCGACCTCAACGTCCCGCAGGACGACGCCGGCAACATCACCGAAGACACCCGCGTGCGCGCCAGCGTGCCCGCCATCGAGATGGCCTTGAAGGCAGGCGCTGCGGTCATGGTCACCTCCCATCTGGGCCGCCCGACCGAAGGCGAGTTCAAGCCCGAAGACTCGCTGGCCCCGGTGGCCAAGCGTCTGGGTGAGCTGCTCGGCCGCGATGTGCCACTGGTCGCCAACTGGGTCGATGGCGTCCAGATTGAGCCCGGCCAGGTCGTGCTGCTGGAAAACTGCCGCGTCAACAAAGGCGAGAAGAAGAACAACGAGGACCTGGCCCGCAAGATGGCCGCGCTGTGCGACATCTTCGTGCACGACGCTTTTGGCACCGCGCACCGCGCCGAAGGCACCACCTACGGCATCGCCCAGTTTGCCCCCATCGCCTGTGCCGGCCCCTTGCTGGCCGCCGAGATCGACGCGATTTCCAAGGCGCTGGCCAACCCGAAGCGTCCGCTGGCCGCCATCGTGGCCGGCTCCAAGGTGTCGACCAAGCTGACCATTCTGAAAAGCCTGGCCAACAACGTGGACCAGCTGATCGTCGGGGGCGGTATCGCCAACACCTTCATGCTGGCCGCGGGTCTGAAGATTGGCAAAAGCCTGGCCGAAGCCGATCTGGTGGGCGAAGCCAAGGCGGTGATCGAGGCCATGAAGGCGCGAGGCGCCGAAGTGCCGATCCCGACCGATGTGGTTGTGGCCACAGAGTTCAGCGCCACCGCCCAGGCCACCGTCAAGAAAGCCACCGAGGTGGCGGATGACGACATGATTCTGGACATCGGCCCCGAGACGGCGGCCAAACTGGCGGCCCAGCTCAAGGCCGCGGGTACCATCGTCTGGAACGGCCCGGTGGGCGTGTTCGAGTTCGACCAGTTTGCCGGTGGCACGAAAGCGATTGCGCAGGCGATTGCCGAGTCGAGCGCCTTCAGCATCGCCGGTGGTGGCGACACGCTGGCCGCCATTGCCAAGTACGGCATCGAGCAGCAAGTGGGCTACATCTCCACCGGCGGCGGCGCTTTCCTGGAAGTGCTGGAAGGCAAGACGCTGCCAGCCTTCGAGATTTTGGCCAAGCGCGCGGCAGACTGATGACCGCCTTCACCCTGATCACGCTGGTGCTGGTCGGGGTGTATTTTGTGTGGCTGGCCTTTTTTGGCCTGCGCAGGCACCGGCATCTGGTGCAGGGCCCGTGGCTGTTTTTCTTTCGGGCCTTCTTTCCCAACTGGAAGTTCTACCACGCAGCGGGCAAGGCACCGCGCCTGTACGTGCGTGCGCAAGGCGCAGATGGCGCCTGGGGTGACTGGCAGCGGGTGTACGCCCGCATGCCTTGGCGCGCAGGCCATGTGCTGCACAACCCGGTGGTGAACCTGGCGCTGAACCACCAGAACCTGGTGGACCACCTCTGGAGCGACGTGCAGGACCTGCCCGAGGGTGGGGACATCCGCGAACGCGCCACTTACCAGCTCGTCACCCGTCTGGCGCACGAGGCCGTGCGCGGCGGGCGCTGGGGCGAGGTGGCCATGCTGTCTGCACCATCACCCGATGCGCCGCATTTCCAGTTCGAGCTGCGCATGGACGCGCTGCTTGAACATGACCGTTTGCCTGTCAGCAGCGAGCTGGTGCTGCAGTCCCCGGTGCTGGCCACATGGCACTGAATCTGGCCGTTCGCGCTTTCGAGCTGCTGCTGGGCTTCAGTCTGGCGCTGCAGTGCATCGAGTACCTGCGCATCTCGGCGCTGGACCGGGTGAACGACTGGGCCATCCTGCGCAAGGAAATCCCCGAGCGTCCGCGCGGTGTGCGCGCCCTGCTGGATGTGCTGCTCACGCCGCGCAGCTACCGCATCCTGATCTTGCTGCGGCTGGCGCTGGCCATTGGTTTGATGTCGGGGGGGCTGGGCCTGAGCGGCGCCGTGCTGCTGTTTGCGATTGCGCTGGTGTTGCTGCTGCGCTGGCGCGGCGCCTTCAATGGCGGCAGCGATTTCATGACGCTGGTGGGCCTGACGGGCCTGCTGATGGCACATGCCGTCGGTGCGTTCAAAGGCATGGATGTCGGCTGGCGTGCGGGGCTCTGGTACGTCACGCTGCAGTCCCTGACCTCGTACTTCATGTCCGGCTGGGTCAAGTTGCTGCACCCGTCCTGGCGCAGTGGACGCGCACTGCCGCAGTTTCTGGACACCGGCATCTACGGGCCACTGGCCCCCGACAGCGCTTACCGCAAGCCGTGGCTGGCGCGCGGCATCAGCTGGACTTTCACCGTCTGGGAAGGCCTGTTCCCGCTGGCCCTGCTCGATGTGCGGCTGGCAGCGCTGTTTTGCGCGGTGGCCAGCGTCTTCCACTTTCTGGTGTTCCGCCATTTCGGGCTCAACCGCTTTTTCTGGGCCTGGATGACGACCTACCCGGCCATCCTCTGGTGCGCCAGCCAGCCACTGGGCTGATCAGCGCCCCGTGAACACCGGCTGGCGCCGCGCGGCAAAGGCGGCCCGGCCTTCGGCAAAGTCGGCGCTGGCGCAGCTCAAGTGCTCGCGTTCGCGCAGGCGCTGCTCGTTGTAGTCGCCGCTGGCGATCTCATTGAGCGAGCGTTTGGTTTCCTGCACCGCCAGCGGGGCCAGCGCCAGCACGTCCTGCACCAGCGCGTTCAAGGTCGCGCCCCAGCCGGCGGCATCGCTCACCGCCTCAAACAAACCAAGCGCCTGCAGCTGCGCCGTGCTGAACGGCCGCGCCGTCAGAAAGGCGCGTTTGGCCGCCAGCACGCCAAAGCGGCTCACATAGCGCTGCAGGCCGCTGGGGTAGTAGTGCAGGCCCAGCGCCGTGGCGGGCATGCGCCATTCGATGCCATCCAGCCCCACACGCAGGTCGCAGGCCAGCACGATGTCGGTGGCGCCCCCGTACACGCTGCCGTTGAGGGCGCAGACCGTGACGGGGCGCAGACCGGCCAGCCTGTCCGGGATCTGCTCGAAAAAGGTCGACCCGTGGCCGTTTTCGTCAAAGCCGCCGATGTCGAAACCGGCGCAGAACACCGGTTTGGGCTGGCCCGCGGTGTTGGCGGTCAGCACCAGCACGCGCACGCTGGTGTCGCGCTCCACGGCGTCAAAGTGCTCCAGCAGCCGTTGCAGGTCGCCGTTTTCGAGCTTGTTGCGTTGGGCCGGGCGGTTGAGGGTGAGGGTGGCCACGCCATCCGCAATCTGCAGGACCGGGGCACTGGGTTGGGCAAAAACGTCGGACATGGGTGGGCAGCAAAAGAAAAAGGCGTCCGAAGACGCCTTTGGATTCAGGGCGACGCCGACATTGTCGGCGCTTGCGCTGTCTTGATCCGTTGGGGACAGAGCTGAAGATCTGTCCCCAAAGTCATTACTTGGCCTTGGCAGCCTTCAGGGTCGACTTGACAGCGGCTTCGGCCTGGGCAGAAGCGGCCTTCAGGTTGGCCTG
>Ga0255274_1000111_pt1 | contig 13021 bp, 13 predicted proteins | sample AtltaT_4_FD_183673 | JGI IMG/M metagenome (GOLD analysis project Ga0255274, IMG submission 183673) | Metatranscriptome of freshwater microbial communities from Altamaha River, Georgia, United States - Atl_Colum_RepB_8h (Metagenome... | ecosystem: Environmental > Aquatic > Freshwater > River... | reverse complement strand
CGCATTGGTTGGCGCCGGTATTGGCGGTTTGGCGGCAGCAGCCTGTCTGCTGCGCAATGGACACCGGGTCCGCGTTTACGAACAGGCCGGTCAGGTCAGCGAGGTGGGGGCCGCGGTGCAGATGAGCGCCAATGCGGTCAAGGTGCTCTACCACCTGGGTCTCCAAGACCGGCTGGAGGCGGTGGCGGTCAAGCCCCGCGCTTTCGAGTTCCGGCGTTTTGACAGCGGTGAGCTGTTGCACGAGATCCCGCTGGGCGAGGCGCATCAGCGCCAGCATGGTCACCCTTATTACCAGGTGCACCGCGTTGACCTGCACGCCGCGCTGATGGAGGCGGTCACGCAACTGGACCCGCAGGCCCTGCAGCTGGGTTACCGCGCCGTGCGTGCGGAAGAGGACGCGCAGGGTGCCACGGTGCATTTCGAGGATGGCCGCCAGGTGCGGGCTGAACTGCTGGTGGGTTCGGACGGCATCAAATCGGTTGTGCGCAGACATGTGGTCGATGCCGAGCCGCCGGTCTTCACCGGGCAGGTGGCCTGGCGTCTGGCGATCCCCATCGAACGCATCGAGCCGGCCTTGCGACCACCGCTGGTCTCTTCGATCTGGTGCGGCCCCAACAACCACGCTGTCATGTATTACATGCGCTCAGGCCAGGTGCTCAATTTTGTGGGTTGTGTCGAGCGGCCATGGGAAGAAGAATCCTGGACCTCGCGCCAGCCTTGGGAGGAACTGGACCAGGACTATGCCGGCTGGCACCCCATGGTGCGCGCCGCCATCGACAACGTGGACCGCGATCAGTGTTACCGCTGGGCGCTCAACAACCGAAAGCCGGTCATGACCTGGTGCACCGGTCGTGTGGCCCTGCTGGGCGACGCTGTTCATCCGACCTTGCCCTACATGGCCCAGGGCGCGGCCATGGCCATTGAGGACGCGGCTGTGCTCAGCCGTGCCCTGCAGCTGGACATGCCGCTGGCCGACGCCCTGCAGATCTACCAGAACCACCGAGCGCCGCGCGCAGCACGGGTGGTCCGTGAGTCCACCGAGATGGGGGAGCTCTACCACATCGCCGACGCGCAGCAGATGAAGCAGGCATTCAAGGACCGCAACATCGCGGCCTCACGCAACAACTGGCTCTACCCCTACGATCCGCTGCAGGTGGACCTGTTCAGCCCGGCCGGCTGAACGCCGGCCCAGGGGCTGATGCGGCGCGGACTCATTCGGCCTTGATGCTCTGATCCCTGATCAGCCGTGCCCAGCGATCGGCGTCGCGCTCGACCAGCTGTGCAAAGGCCTGGGGTGTGCTGCCACTCGGATCCATGCCCTGCGACAGGAAGGCTTTCTGCACATCCTCGCCCGTCAGCAGCTGGTTGATCTCGCGGTTGTAGAGGTTCACGATCTCGGCCGGTGTGCCCTTGGGCGCAAACACGCCGTACCACATGTCCACGTTCACGTTGCCGGCCTTGGCTTCGGCCAGCGTGGGCAGATCGGGCAGCAGGGGGTGACGCTTGTCGCTGCCAATTCCCAAGGCCACCAGACGACCACTGCGGATGTGCGGCAAGGCCACATGGATGGGCAGGAACATCGCGTCCACCTGCCCACCGAGCAGGTCGGTGACGGCCGGACCGGTACCCCGGTAAGGGATGTGCGTCAGGAACACCTTGGCGGTGTTCTTGAACAGTTCCATCGACAGGTGGTGCGGCGTACCGACCCCGGGCGAGGCGTAGTTGATGCGACCGGGTTGTTTGCGAGCGGCCTCGACCAGTTCGATGGCGTTCCTGTAGCCGGTTTGCGGATGGGTGACGAGCAACAGCTGACCCCAGCTCGTCAGGGACACCGGCGTCAGATCCTTGACCGCATCGAAGTTCAGGCCCGGGTACAGGGCGCGGTTCATGACCAGCGTGTTCACGCTCACCAGCAGGGTGGCGCCGTCGGGGGCGGCGCGCACCACCGCTTCGGTGCCGATGTTGCCGGAGGCACCCACGCGGTTCTCGACCACCACGGGGCGGTTGAGCTTTTGCGAAAGCTTGGGGCCGAGCGTGCGGGCGATCAGGTCGATGCCGGTGCCCGGCGTGAAGGGCACGATCAGTTTCAAGGGGGCCTGGGCCCCGGCCGGCTGGGCCAAGGTCGGGACATGCGCCAGTGTCAGCAGACTGGCGCCCAGCACTGCGGTCAGGTGTCGACGAGACAGGTTCATGCGGGATGGTCCTATTGCGTTAGTATGCAAACGATTATTCACGATTTGCCTGCACGCGTTCATCCATAGAATCCCTGCCCCATGGCCACAGCAGACCTTTACCAGCGACCGGGTTTCCTTCTGCGGCGCGCGCACCAGATTTCGGCATCGATTTTCGAGCGCGCCTGTGCCGATCTGGCGCTCACGCCTGCGCAGTATGGGGTGCTGTGCGTCATCCAGGAGCGGCCCGGCATCGACCAGTCCAGTCTCGCCCGGGCCCTCGCTTTTGACAAGGTGACGGTGCTGCGCGTGCTCAAGGGACTGGAAGACCGGGGGCTGTGCGAGCGCGCCCTGTCACAGGGAGACCGGCGGCAGCGCGCGGTCCGACTCACAAGCGCAGGTGCGCGTTTGCTGCGCCAGGCCAGCGAACCGGTGCAACGTGCCTACGAGACGCTGATGCGTCCGTTCAGCCCCGAGCAGCGCTTGCTGTTCATGGCGCTGCTTCAGCAGCTCAACACGGAGCTGGAAGATCAGGCACGCGCCAGTTTCGTGCCGATGTCCGAGCCGGACTGAGACGTGTCCATTCAACGCATGCGGACCTTGAGCTGAAAACTGACGGCGCCGTACAACCGGTCCCGCAGTGGCGGCACCAGCGCCACGTTCAGACCGAAGCGCTCCCCTTCCCAGCTGGCCACAGGCATGACGGCCGGGAACCAGCCGCCGTTGAAGGCCTTGGGGTAGCCATTGAAGGTGCCGCCCACCACCCCGAGTTTGACGCCTGCCAGGGTCCAGGGCTGGTAGTAGGCCCCCACATAGTTCGAGTGCGCGTTATTGCTGTTGGTAAAGCGGCCCGCGGTGGCGCTCCAGCTGTCGTTGAGCCGGTACTCGAAGCCCAGGCCCGAATTGGCGTTGCGCAGGCCCTTGTCGGTGTCGAAGTGGGCCGAATAGAAGCCGGCGTTGATCCAGAGGCGGCTGGTGTCGACATCGGCCCGCGCCACTGTGGTCAGGAGCAGCAGGACCAAAGCCGCCAGGCACTTCATGCGGCGCGGCAGTTCAGAGTGTAGCGAAGACTTCGCTGGCCGCCTGCACCGTGGCGGCGATGTCAGCGTCGGTGTGGGCCGCGCTCACAAAGCCAGCTTCGTAAAGCGCCGGGGCGATGTAGACACCGCGGTCCAGCAGGCCGTGGAACAGCTTGTTGAACTTCGGGCTGTCGCTGGTCATCACGGTGGCGTAGTTCTGCGGCAACTCAGGCAACAAAAAGAAACCGAACATGCCGCCCTGGCAGTCGGCGCTGAAGGGCACGCCGGCTTTGGCCGCAGCACCCTTGAGCCCGTCGACCAGGCTCTGCGTGCGGGCGCTGAGGCTGTCCCAGAAGCCGGGTCGGGCGATTTCGCGCAGCGTGGCCAGGCCACAGGCGGTGGCCACCGGGTTGCCGCTGAGCGTGCCGGCCTGGTAGACCGGGCCGGTGGGCGCCAATTTGGACATGATCTCGCGCGGGCCGCCAAACGCGGCCAGCGGCATGCCGCCGCCAATGACCTTGCCCAGCACCGTCATGTCGGGCTTGAAGCCGGGGATCAGCTGTGCATACACGCTTTGCGCAGAGCCCAGCGCCACACGGAAACCGGTCATGACTTCGTCGAACACGAACAGCGCGCCGTGCTCGGTGCACAGCTCGCGGCAGCGCTTCATGAAGGGCACGCTGGCACGCACGAAATTCATGTTGCCGGCAATGGGCTCGATCATCACGCAGGCCAGCTCCTGGCCGTGCAGGGCAAAGGCTTCTTCGAGCTGGGCGATGTTGTTGTATTCGAGCACCAGGGTGTGCTGCACCACTTCGGGCGGCACGCCGGCGCTGGTGGGGTTGCCAAAGGTGGCCAGGCCCGAACCGGCCTTGACCAGCAGGGCGTCGGCGTGGCCGTGGTAGCAACCCTCGAACTTGATGATCTTGCTGCGGCCGGTGGCGCCGCGGGCCAGGCGCAGTGCGCTCATGCCGGCTTCGGTGCCCGAACTGACCAGCCGCACCATGTCCATCGACGGCACATGCTTGAGGATTTCCTCGGCCAGTTCGATTTCACGTTCGGTCGGGGCGCCGAAGGAGAAGCCGTCGAGCGCGGCTTTTTGCACGGCTTCAAGCACAGCCGGGTGGCCGTGGCCCAGGATCATCGGGCCCCAGGAGCCGATGTAGTCGATGTATTGCTGGCCGTTGGCGTCCCAGAAATAGGCGCCCTGGGCGCGCTGCACAAAGCGGGGGGTGCCACCCACGGCGCGGAAGGCGCGCACAGGCGAGTTCACGCCGCCGGGGATAACGGTGGCGGCACGGTCAAACAGTTGCTGGTTGCGGTCGGTCATGTCGTGAGGCGTCAATGTTTGGTTTCGTTGAAGGGCACTTCGAAGTAATCGGCGCCAGGGGACAGGCCTTCGTCTTCCGTGCCCTCGCCTTCCTCGGTTTCGCCCTCGGGTTGTGCCCAGAACAGGCGGTCCGGAATGACCTGGCCCATGCCGGGGCTGTAGCCTTCGTCCAGGCAGCGGTCCAGGTAGCTCAGGGCTTCACGGGTGGCTTCTGGCAGGTCCAGGCCGGTGGCCAGCAGGGCGGCCAGTGCGGCCGAGAGGGTGTCGCCGGCGCCGGCGAACACGGCCTCGATGCGCTCGAATTTTTCGTGGGCCACCACCGCCTCCGGGGTGGCCAGCACATTGTCGATGTGCTGCTCCGGCAGCGGCACGCCGGTCACCAGGGTGTAGGGCACCCCGAGCTCGCTGGCGGCGCGAGCCAGGTCCCGGGGGCTGGGGTTTCGTTCGCCGTCCCATTCGGGCAACAGCCAGCGGCGCAGCGTGCTGTGGTGACCCACCAGCACGCTGGTCTGCGGCAAGAGCAGTTCCCGGAAAGCGTCCAGGTAATCGTCGATCTTGTTGTCTTCCCACCAGGACAGATTAGGCATGTAGGCCACCACCGGCACGCCCTCGTAGTCGTCCGCGATGGCGGCAATTGCCGCCAGATTTTCGGGGCTGCCAGCAAAGCCAACCTTGATGACCTGCACCGGCACGTCTTCGGCGATGGTGCGGGCCTGCTCGCTCACGGCCTCTTCGTCGAAGGCAAAGAAGTCGTGGATGCCGCTGGTGTCGCGCGCATAGCTGCCAGTGACCACGGGCAGGGTATGGGTGCCCACCGAGCCCATGGCCAGCACGTCACCGGTCAGCCCGCCCGCGCCGCTGGGGTCGTTGGCATTGAAGGCGAGCACACAGGCCAGGCCCTGTGATTCGCTGTCGCGATCATCCGCTGCGGTCGTGTCTTGGGGAGCGTCTGTCATGGAGGGTTTACCCAGTGGGCTGTGGCGGGGCTGGTGTGGGTGCCCGATACAATCGATTCATTCTATTCGACACTTTTTTCACTCAACATGGAACACAAGACCTGGATGTGCCTGATTTGCGGCTGGATTTACGACGAGGCACTGGGTGACCCGGAGCACGGTATTCCGGCCGGAACCAAGTGGGAGGATGTGCCCATGAACTGGACCTGTCCGGAGTGTGCGGCCCGCAAGGAAGACTTCGAGATGGTGGCCATCTGACGCGCATGTTCGTGTGATGTCCGTCCACTGCCCGCGCTGTGTTGATGGACGATCTGATGGCCCAAGCCGCCCCTCTCAGGCGGCTTTTTTCTTGACGACCGCATAGCGCTCGAGCGTCTTCTCCCGCGCCTCGGCGTGGTCGACGACAGGGCGTGGGTAGCTCTTGCCCAGCGCCACACCGGCCGATTGCAGTTCCAGCGCGCCCGCCAGCCACGGCGCGTGGATGGCTTTGGCCGACAGGCCGGCGAGCTCGGGCACGTAGCGGCGGATGAATTTGCCCTCGGCATCGAACTTTTCGCTCTGGCTGACCGGGTTGAAAATGCGGAAATAGGGCTGCGCGTCGCAGCCGCTCGAACTGGCCCACTGCCAGCCACCGTTGTTGGCGGCCAGATCGAAGTCATTGAGGTGCGTGGCAAAGTACTTTTCGCCCCAGCGCCAGTCCACGCCCAGGTCCTTGCACAAAAAACTGGCCACCACCATGCGCAGGCGGTTGTGCATGTAGCCGGTCTGGTTCAGTTGACGCATGGCCGCGTCCACCAGGGGATAGCCGGTGCGGCCAGCGCACCAGGCTTCGAACAGCTTGTGGCCGTGCGGCCCGTGGTCCCAGGCGATGGCGTCGTAATCTCGTTTGAAGCTTTCGCCCGTCCCCACATGGGCAAAGTTGGCCAGCACCTGGGCATAAAAGTCGCGCCAGATCAGTTCGGACAGCCACACGGCGGCCCCTTCGCTGCCAGCACTCATGCGGGCATGCGCTTCGCGGGCGAGTTGCCGGATCGACACCGTGCCGAAGCGCAGGTGCACGCTCAGGTAGCTCGGCCCTTTGACGGCGGGAAAGTCCCGCCGCTGGCCGTAGGCGTCAATGCGTTGCAGAAAGTCGGCCAGCAACGTCTGCGCGCCCGATTCGCCAGTGGGGATGTGCAGGTCTTTCAGGTTGGTGGCTTCGAAGTCGAGGTCCGACAGGCGCGGTACCGGCAGGCGCAGGGCTGCGGGGCGGGGGGCCAGGTGGTGCGCGTAACGCTCGACCGGGTAGGCCTTCAGGTAGAAGTCGTTGACCTTGCGCAGCCAGGCGTTCTTGTAGGGGGTGAAGACCGAAAACGCGGTGCCCGACTGGGTCATGACCTCCTGCCGCTCGAACACCACATGGTCCTTGCTGGTGTGCAAGGCGATGCCGAGGTCGGCCAGATGGCCGCGCACCTTGCCATCGCGCAGCAGCGCGGCTGGTTCATCGTCGTGGCTGGCGAACACCGCCAGCACGCCCAGTTGTTGCGCCAGTCTCGGGATTTCGTGCTCGGCCAGCCCGTGGCGCACGATCAGACCGCAGTCCTGACCGCCGAGCTCGCGCAAGTGTGTATCGAGTTCCACCAGGGATTCACGAATGAACTCCACGCGGCGATCGGCACGTGGCAGGGGGTCCAGAATGACCGAGTCGAAGACAAAGGCCACATGGACCTGCCGACAGTGCCTGAGGGCGTGGTAGAGCGCGGCGTTGTCGTGCACGCGCAGGTCGCGGCGCAGCCAGACCAGACCGCTCGGGAAAGGGGTGTTCATGGACGCAAATACCTGTATGGCCGATCCGGCTGCCAGGGGTGGCGACCGTTAAAATCGGCGGATGTCTGCCGATTCTGCCTCCTTGAAGCTCACGCATCATTTCCTGATTGCAATGCCTGGTCTGGAGGACGGCGTTTTTTCGCGCAGCGTGGTCTACCTGTGCGAGCACAGCGAGCGCGGGGCCATGGGCTTGATCATCAACAAACCCAGTGACCTGTCGATGCGCCAACTCTTCGACAAGGTGGACTTGCCCCTGCATCGCAACGATCTGGTCCAGACCCCGGTGATGCTGGGTGGGCCGCTGCACACCGAGCGCGGCTTTGTGTTGCACGACCCCGTCTGCATGCCCGATCCCGCTCAGGACGGTGGTTCGGTCTATGGCTCGACCCTGAAGGTCGATGGTGGTCTGGAAATGACCACTTCGCGCGATGTGCTCGAAGCCCTTTCATCCGGGGCCGGTCCGCGTCGGGTGCTGATCACGCTGGGTTACGCCTCCTGGGGCGAAGGGCAGCTGGAGTCCGAGCTGGCTGAAAACGCCTGGCTCACCGTGGCGGCCAGCACAGACATCGTGTTCGACACCCCGCTGGAGCAGCGCTACAACAGAGCACTGGATTTGCTCGGCCTCAAATCCTGGATGCTGTCGCCGCAAGCGGGGCACGCATGAACGCAGGTCTGGTCCTTCCTGCCAGCCACCAGACCTTTCTGGCGCTGGACTATGGCCTCAAGCGCACCGGCGTGGCCGTGGGCAACCGCCTGTTGAAAACCGCCACGCCGCAGGGCACGATTGCTGCCGAGGGCGACGCCCGGTTTGCCAAGATCGCCGAACGCATCCAGGAATGGCAGCCCGATGCGCTGGTGATCGGGGTGCCAACGCATCCGGATGGCGGCGAACACGAAAACACCCTGCGTGCCCGCAAGTTCGGGCGCCAGCTGCGGGGCCGCTTTGGTTTGACGGTATACGAAGTCGATGAACGCTACACGACCACCGAGGCGCATTCGATGGGCGCCACAGACGCCGACGCCGCGGCAGCCGCGATCATTCTTGAACAATTTTTAAGGAACCTGGCATGACTACCCTGGCTCTGGATGCAGAGGCCCTGTACAAGGAACTGCTGCGCGGTGTGCGCAACCTGTGCCGGTCCGACACCCGGCTGGTGGGCATCACCTCGGGCGGTGCCTGGCTGGCCCAGCGCCTGCAGCGTGACCTGGGTCTGGCGGGCGAGGCCGGGCAGGTTTCCTCGGTGATGCACCGTGACGACTTTGCCCAGCGTGGCCTGTCGGCCGGCGGCCAGACGCAGCTGCCATTCGAGGTCGATGGCGCCGACATCCTGGTGCTGGACGATGTGCTCTACACCGGCCGCACCATCCGCGCGGTGCTCAACGAGCTCTTTGACTACGGCCGTCCCGCGCGCGTCCAACTGGCGGTGCTGGTGGACCGGGGTGGTCGCCAGCTGCCGGTGCAGGCCGACTTCGCCGCCGCCCGCGTGGCGTTGCCCGAGAGCCAGTCGCTGGCGCTGGCACGCGACGACGCCGGCGCCTTCAGCTTCCAGGTGGAGAACAGGGCCTGAACATGCTCTACAAACGCAACAACCCCCAACTCAACAAGAACGGCGAGCTGATCCACCTGCTCTCCACCGAGGGCTTGTCCAAAGACATCCTCACCCACATCCTGGACACCGCCCAGGGCTTTGTCAGCGTGAGCGACCGCGAGGTTAAGAAAGTGCCGCTGCTGCGCGGCAAGAGCGTGTTCAACCTGTTTTTCGAGAACAGCACCCGCACCCGCACCACCTTTGACATCGCCGCCACCCGCCTGTCCGCCGATGTGTACACGCTGGACATCGCCCGCTCCTCTGCCAGCAAGGGCGAATCGCTGCTCGACACCATTGCCAACCTCAGCGCCATGGCTGCCGACATTTTTGTGGTTCGCCACAGCGAGTCGGGCGCGCCTTACCTGATCGCCCAGCATGTGGCGCCGCATGTGCATGTGGTCAATGCCGGCGATGGCCGCCATGCCCACCCGACACAGGGCCTGCTGGACATGTTCACCATCCGGCACTACAAGAAAGATTTCAGCAACCTCACGGTGGCCATCGTGGGCGATGTGCTGCATTCGCGTGTGGCCCGTTCCGACATCCATGCCCTGACCACCCTGGGTTGTCCCGAGGTGCGGGTGGTGGGGCCGCGCACGCTGGTGCCGTCCGACATGGCACAGATGGGGGTCAAGGTCTTCCACAACCTGGAGGAAGGCATCAGGGGTTGCGACGTGGTCATCATGCTGCGCCTGCAGAACGAACGCATGAGCGGCGCGCTGTTGCCCTCCAGCCAGGAATACTTTGAGAGCTTCGGCCTGACCCCCGAAAAACTTCAGCTGGCCAAGCCCGATGCGATCGTGATGCACCCGGGCCCGATCAACCGCGGCGTCGAGATCGACTCGGCTGTGGTCGATGGCCAGCAAAGCGTGATCCTGCCGCAGGTGACCTTTGGCATCGCCGTGCGCATGGCGGTGATGAGCATCGTGGCCGGCAACGAGGCATAACACATGAAGATCCTGATCCAGAACGGCCGCGTGATCGACCCCGCCAGCGGCCTTGACAAGACAGCGGATGTGGCGATTGCCGCCAGACGCGTCCTGGCCATCGGCCAGGTGCCGGCCGACTTTGCACCCAACCGCACCCTCAACGCCGCGGGCTGCATCGTGGCCCCGGGTCTGGTGGACTTGGCCGCGCGTCTGGGCGAGCCCGGTGGCGAGCATGCCGGCCTGCTCGAGAGCGAAATGGCCGCTGCCGTGGCCGGTGGCGTGACCAGCCTGGTCTGCCCGCCCGACACCGACCCGGTGCTCGACGAGCCCGGCCTGGTGGACATGCTGCGCCACCGCGCCGAGAAACTGCACCAGTCGCGTGTGCTGCCGCTGGGTGCGCTCACACGAGGTCTGCAGGGTGAGGTGCTGACCGAAATGGGCCAGCTGACCGATGCTGGTTGCGTGGGTTTCTCCCAGGCCGAGGTGGCGCTTGCCAACACCCAGGTGCTGCAGCGTGCCTTGCAGTACGCCAGCACCTTTGGCTACTGCGTGTGGTTGCGACCACAGGAGCTGCATCTGGGCAAGGGCGTGGCCGCCAGCGGCCCGCTGGCGACCCGCATGGGCCTGTCGGGCGTGCCGGTGGCCGCCGAGACCATTGCCCTGCACACCATTTTTGAACTGATGCGCAGCACCCGTGCGCGTGTGCACCTTTGTCGCATCAGCAGCGCCGCTGGCGTGGAACTGGTGCGTCAGGCCAAGGCCGAAGGGTTGCCGGTGACGGCCGATGTCAGCATCAATTCACTGCACCTGACCGATGCCGACATGGGCTACTTCGACAGCCGTGCCCGCCTGATTCCCGTGCTGCGTCAGCAGCGCGACCGCGACGCCCTGCGCGCGGCACTGGCCGACGGCACGCTGGACGCGCTGGTGTCCGACCACACCCCGGTCGATGCCGATGCCAAGGCCCTGCCTTTTGCCGAGGCCCAGCCTGGCGCCACCGGACTGGAACTGTTCTGGAGCCTGGCCCTGAAGTGGGGGCAGGAGTCGGATCTCGACCTGAGCACCGTGCTGTCGTGCATCAGCGCGCGTCCGGCGCAGGTGCTGGGCACGGCCCTGTCCACGCTGCAGGGTTCGGTGGGGCAGCTGGTCGTGGGCGGCGCAGCCGACGTGGTGCTGCTGTCGGCTGAGGGCCACTGGCCGGTAAGCGATGCCAGCCTGCGCAGCCAAGGCAAGAGCACACCGTTCTCGGGCTACGAATTGCCCGGCCGCGTGCTGGCCACGCTGGTGGGCGGTCACATCGCGTTCGAGGCGACCTGATCCGGCGCATGCGCACCCTGCGCGCCCTGTGGAGAATCCTGCGTGGTCTGTGGCACCTGCTCATGGGGCTGTGGACCATCCGCATGCGTTTTCCACGTCTGAGCGTGGAGCAGCGCGAAATGCGGGTGCAGGCCTGGGCGCTGCAGTTGCTGGCCCTGTGGGGTATCCACCTGCGGGTGATCGGTCAGCCGGTCACCGCAGGTCCAGCCTTGCTGGTGTCCAACCACATCTCCTGGCTTGACATCCTGGTCATCCATGCGGCGCGCTACTGTCGTTTCGTCTCCAAGTCCGACATCCGCGACTGGCCCCTGGTGGGCGCGCTGGCCACCGGCTCTGGCACGCTCTACATCGAACGCAGCAGCCGCCGGGATGCGCTGCGCATGGTGCACGACATGGCGGACGCGATGAAGGAGGGCGACGTGGTTGCAGTGTTCCCGGAGGGCACCACCAGCGATGGCCGTGAACTGCTGCCCTTCCATGCCAACCTGATCCAGTCGGCCATTGCTGCCGGTGTGCCGGTGCAGCCCATGTCACTCAAGTTTGTCGATGCGCACAGCGGCCAGATGACGCTCGCGCCGTGCTACATCGGTGACGACACCCTGATCGCTTCGGTCTGGCGCACGCTCACGGCGCCCCCCATCACGGCGGTGGTGCACTTTGGCGAGCCGCAGACAGCCCGGGGGCGGGATCGCCGGCAGTGGGCGGCTGAGTTGCGGGAGAGCGTGATTGCGCTTCGGGATCGGGACGGCGATCAGGGCTGAACGAAGCGAACCGGCTGCAGTTCGGTGTGGTTGCAGTGTTCGGGCCTATTGCTGGCGCAAGGCATCTGGCACAGCTCGCGGTGGCGCACCGGGCAGGCACGGTTGAAGGTCACCACATGGTCCACTTCGGCGCGGATGCCGATCCATTCACCCACCTTGTGGTCGTGGTGGCTGGGCACATGGGCCATGACCGTGTGGCCGCTCTCCAGACGCAGCGTGTAGAGGAATTCGGAACCGCGAAATGATTTGCGGATGATCTCGGCTTTCACCGGGGCAGCGTCATCGTGCACGATGTCGTCGGCACGCAGCAGCACATCGCATTCGCCACCTTCAAAGGCGCAGGGCAGGGGGCATTCGGCGACATCGGTCAGGGTGCCCACCGGTGTGTCCACCACCACCTGGCCACCCTCCTCGCGCAGCGTGGCCGGCGTGAAGACACCGTGGCCGATGAAGTCCGCCACAAAGCGCGTGGACGGACGGTGATAGAGGCTGTAGGCATCGTCCCACTGGTGCAGTTGCCCTTCGTGCATGACGCCGATCACGTCGCCAATGGCAAAGGCTTCGAGCTGGTCATGCGTGACCAGCAGTGCCGTGGCCTTGGCCGCCTTGAGGATGTTGCGCACCTCATGCGCCAGACGTTCGCGCAGGTCGACGTCGAGGTTGGAAAAAGGCTCATCCAGCAACAGCAGATCGGGTTTGGGCGCCAGCGCACGCGCCAGGGCCACGCGCTGCTGCTGGCCCCCCGAGAGTTCGTGCGGATAGCGCCGAGCGGCGCCCTCCAGCCCTACCAGCTGCAGCACTTCAGCCACCCGCGCTTCGCGCTCGGCCTTGCCCAGGTGGTGCAGACCGAAGCCCACGTTGCGTCCTACATCCAGGTGGGGAAACAGGGCGTAGTCCTGGAACACCATGCCGATGCGACGGCGCTCGGCCGGTTCGGTGTGGCCCGGTTCGCTGACCACCCGTTTGGCCACCAGGATGCGCCCGCCCGAGATCGGCTCCAGCCCAGCCACTGCACGCAGCAAAGTGGTCTTGCCGCAGCCGGATGGCCCGATCAGCACGCCGATGTCACCCGCAGGCAGACCCAGCGTGACCCCATGCACCGAGGGGGTGCTGCGACCGGGGTACTGCACGTCGAGCTGGCTG
>Ga0255274_1000109_pt1 | contig 13083 bp, 8 predicted proteins | sample AtltaT_4_FD_183673 | JGI IMG/M metagenome (GOLD analysis project Ga0255274, IMG submission 183673) | Metatranscriptome of freshwater microbial communities from Altamaha River, Georgia, United States - Atl_Colum_RepB_8h (Metagenome... | ecosystem: Environmental > Aquatic > Freshwater > River... | reverse complement strand
TCGGGTTTTGACATGGAACTTCCGGTTGTTGCGCTCTTTACAGGTGATCCAGCGGGCATTGGCCCGGAACTTGTTGAAAAAATGCTCGGTCAGGGTGCCTGGCGTGAACAAGCCCGCGTCCGCCTGATTGCCCAGCAAGGTGCCTTGCAGGCGCCGGCCGATGTTCCCTGGGAAAACTGGTCAGGCCTGACGGCGCCCGCCTTCGAGCGCGGGCGGGCCGGTGCCGACAACGGGCGGTTCATGTTGCAGGCGCTGGCGCACGGTCTGGCGCTGGTGCAGTCCGGCCAGGCCCAGGCCTTGTGTTTCGCTCCACTCAACAAATCCGCCTTGCGCCAGGGGGGCATGCACCAGGAAGATGAACTGCGCTGGTTTGCCGAGTTTCTTGGGCACCAGGGGGTCTGCGGCGAACTCAATGTGCTGCGCACCCTCTGGACCTCGAGGGTGACATCGCATGTGGCCCTGCGCGAAGTGGCTGAATTGCTCACGCCTGCCAAGGTGGTCGATGCCATCCGCATGATCACGGACGCGCTGCGGCGCTCCGGTGTGGACCAGCCCCGCATTGCCGTGTGCGGTCTCAACCCCCACAACGGCGACAACGGCAACTACGGCGACGAAGAGGGCCGCATCATTGCCCCCGCAGTGGCTCAGGCTGCGGCGCTGGGCTATCCGGCCGATGGCCCGTTTCCGGCAGACACGGCTTTCGTGCGGGCCTTGCGCGAAACGCAGGGCTACGACGGCGTGGTCACCATGTACCACGACCAGGGCCAGATCGCCATGAAGCTCATGGGCTTCGAGCAGGGCGTGACCGTGCACGGCGGCCTGCCCATGCCAATTACCACGCCAGCGCATGGCACGGCCTATGACATCGCGGGCCAGGGCCGTGCCAATCCGCAGGCCATGGCCAACGCGTTTGCGCTGGCCGCCCGCATGGGGGCCTCGCGCCTGCCATCCCCAACCACCTGAACCCAACGAGGAGATGCTCATGAAAATCCGAACCTGGCTGTCCACCCTGCTGCTGTTGCCCGCACTGGCGCTGGCGCAGGCCTACCCAAGCAAGCCGGTGCGCATCATGGTGGGCGCCAACGCGGGCGGTGGCACCGACATCATTGCCAGGATGCTGGCCGAAAAAATGGCCGAAGGCCTCAAGGGCAACTTCGTGGTGGAAAACCGGCCGGGCGCGTCCAACACCATTGCCGCTGACCTGACGGCCAAGGCACAGCCGGACGGGCACACCCTGCTGGTGGCCACCAACACCGGTCAGGCCATTGCCCCGCACCTGCTCAAACTCAATTTCGACCCCCTCAAGGACCTCACACCGGTGGGCCTGGTGGTGACCGTGCCCAATGTGCTGGTGGTGGGCAGCCAGGTCCCGGTCAACTCGGTGGCCGAGCTGGTGACGGCCATGAAGGCCAAGCCCGGTGACTTCAAATATGCTTCATCGGGGGTGGGCAGCACGCAGCACATCGCCGGCGAAGGCTTTGACATGGCCGCCGGAACCAAGAGCCTGCACGTGCCCTACAAAGGCTCCAGTCAGGCCCATCTGGACATCATCGCCGGCAACGTTCAGATCATGTTCGACACCACTTCGTCGGCCATGGGCAACATCAAATCCGGCAAGTTCAAAGCCTTGGCCGTGACCACGCCCAGGCGCAGTGCGGAATTGCCGCAGGTGCCCACCCTGGCGGAGGCAGGCGTCAGCGGTTTCGAAATGAGCACCTGGTATGCCATGTTTGTCACGGGTGGTACCCCGCCCGAGACAGTGCGCCGTCTGCAGGCCGAGCTGCAGCGCGTGCTGCAGTTGCCGGATGTGCAGGCTCGCCTCAAGGGCTTGGGCGGCGAGCCAGGCGGCATGACGCCCGAGCAGTTCGCCGCCTTCAACCAGCGCGAGTTTGAAAGTTTCGGCCAGCTGATCCGGCGCGCTGGCATCAAGCTCGAGTGAGCACGGCAGACCGCCTGTCCATGGCAACATCGGGGTATGGCTGTCTCTGCACTTTTCGATACCGGTACCTGCGCCCAGGCCATGGTGCTGGCCGCTGGCCGTGGCGAGCGCATGCGCCCGCTGACCGACACCACCCCCAAACCTCTGCTGGCCGTGCGCGGCCAGCCGCTCATGCAGTGGCCCATGCAGGCGCTGGCGCGGGGTGGGTTCACCCGGCAGTTGGTCAACACCGCCTGGCTGGGCGAACAGATCCCCGCGCATTTCGGTGAGCGTGTGACCTGGCCCGGTCTGCCCGAGGTGCAGATCGCTTACTCCCACGAGGGCCGCGATTTTGGCCGGGCGCTGGAGACGGCCGGTGGCATCGTGCGCGCCTTGCCTGCGCTCGGCGAGGTGTTCTGGGTGGTGGCCGGCGACGTGTTCGCGCCCGATTTCGTGTTCAGCATGGATGCCGTGCAGCGCTTTGTGGCCAGCGGCCGGCAGGCCCACCTTTGGCTGGTGCCCAACCCGGCGCACAACCCCAAGGGCGACTTTGGCCTGGGCGCAGACGGCAGCGTGCGCAACCTGCCCGTTGGGGACGCGGGGCGGCAATGCACTTTCAGCACCATTGCGCTGTACCGCCGCGGCTTCTTCACCCGTGCCGATGCCCCCGCCCCGGTCGGCAACCCGCAGGGCTTGGCCGTGCCGCTGGCCCCCATGTTGCGTGCTGCCATGGACCGCGGCGAAGTCAGCGGCGAGGTGTACGTCGGCGCCTGGACCGATGTGGGCACGCCCGAGCGGCTGGCGCAGCTCAACGCCTGAGCAGACCTTCTTGCCCAATGCCCTTGTGCCGTTCGTGCGCAGGGGCGCACTCCTACAATGACCCGATGACCGAGACATCCCTTTACGCAGACCGCCGCGCCCGCCTGGCCGCCCAGCTGGGCCCCGGAGGCATCGCCATCATCCCCACAGCACGCGAGCAGCAGCGCAACCGCGACAGCGACTTTCTGTTCCGGCATGACAGCTACTTTCATTACCTGACGGGTTTCACCGAACCACATGCCTGGTTGGTGCTGACCGCCGAGGGCGAGGCCACGTTGTTTTGTCAGCCCAAGGACCTGGAGCGCGAGATCTGGGACGGCATACGCCTGGGGCCCGACGCCGCGCCAGCCGCGCTGGGCGTGCAGCGCGCGCTGCCCGTGACCGAACTGGACGCGCAACTGCCCAAACTGCTGGAAAACCGCAGCACGGTCTGGTTCCCGTTTGCCACCCACGACGGGCTCGAGAGCCGCATCGAAAGCTGGCTCAGGCCGGTGCGCGCCCGTGTGCGCTTTGGCGCGCTGTGTCCGGACCAGCAGCGCGATGTCTGTGCCCTGCTCGACGAGATGCGGCTGGTGAAAGACGCATACGAACTGGATGTGATGCGCCGAGCCTGCGCGATCAGCGCCCGCGCCCACATCCGCGCCATGCAGCGTTCGGCGGCCATGCTGCGCGCCGGGCAGGAGCTGCGCGAGTACCACCTGGATGCCGAACTGCTGCACGAGTTTCGGCAGCAGGGATCGCAGTACCCGGCCTACGGCTCCATCGTGGCCGGGGGGGCGAACGCCTGCATCCTGCACTACCGTGCCGACAAGGCCCTGATCCAGGACGGTGATCTGGTGCTGATCGACGCCGGCTGCGAGCTCGACGGCTATGCCAGCGACATCACCCGCACCTTCCCGGCCAACGGCAAATTCACCGGCCCGCAGCGCGAGTTGTACGAGCTGGTGTTGGCCTCGCAGGACGCGGCGGTGGCCGCCACCCGGCCCGGTGCGCGCTTTGTGGACCCGCACAACGCCACGGTGGCGGTGCTGGCGCAGGGCCTGCTCGACGTGGGCCTGCTCGACAAAAACAAGGTCGGCAGCGTGCAGGATGTGATTGCCAACCGCAGCTATTTCCAGTTCTACATGCACCGCACCGGTCATTGGCTGGGCATGGATGTGCACGACTGCGGCAGCTATGTGGAGCCGTCCGAGCTCGGACAGGTCAGCGAGCGCAAGGACCCGCTCAGTGGCGAACTCATCAAGGACCGCCCCAGCCGCATCCTGCGCGAAGGCATGGTGCTGACCATCGAGCCCGGCCTGTACGTGCGCCCGGGCGAAGGCGTGCCCGAGCACTTCTGGAACATCGGCATCCGCATCGAAGACGACGCGGTGGTCACGACCGACGGCTGCGAACTCATCACCCGCGGTGTACCGGTGGCCCCCGACGAGATCGAAGGGCTGATGCGTGCCTGAACAGCAAGGCCGCATCGTCTCGGTGCAGGTGGGCAGCTCACGCCTGCTGCGCGTGGGCGAACGCACCGTGCGCTCGGCCATTTGCAAGCAGGCGGTCGAAGGTCCGGTGACCGTGGGGCCCCTGGGTCTGGCGGGTGACGAGCAAAACGACCTGAGCGTGCATGGCGGACTGTCCAAGGCGGTGTATGCCTTGCCGCACGTCCATCTGGCCTGGTGGTCGGCGCAGCGCGATGCGGCCGGTGTCTCGATGCTCCATGAACCCTTCGTTCCCGGCCAGCTTGGCGAGAACCTGAGCATTGAGGGCGTGGACGAGCAGGGCGTTTGGATTGGCGACCGTCTGCGCTTCGATGGGGGTGTGGTGCTGCGTGTGACCGAGCCGCGCCAGCCGTGTGCCAAGTTCAATGCCGTGCTCGGCTACGAACGTGCCGGCAGGGAGATGGTGCAGTCTGGCCGCTGTGGCTTTTACATGGCGGTGGAGGTGCCTGGTGCGCTGTGCGCTGGCGAAACCTTCGTGCTGGAACACGGCCCGCGCGAGACGAGCATCGGTCGGGCCCTGCAGCACAAGGCCTTCAAACACCTGCGCTGAGGCCCCGCCGATCTTTGCGCGCAGGTCAAAACCGCTGCCACCTGCTGCGCACTATTACTTAGACGGCCCCCCCAACCCCCCGGCCTACAATGCCCCGACCGGCGTGCGCCACAAGCGGCGCGCCGCCCAGAACAACAGGAGATCCTCATGAGCAACAAGCTCCAGGCCGAAGAAAAACGCGCCATCCTGCGCAAGGCAGCCCTCGAATACCACGAGTTCCCCACCCCCGGCAAGATCGCCATTGCCGCCACCAAGCAGCTGGTCAACCAGCATGATCTGGCGCTGGCCTACTCGCCCGGCGTCGCTGCACCCTGCGAGGAGATCGTCAAGGACCCGGCGGCCGCCTTCAAGTACACCAGCCGTGGCAACCTGGTGGGCGTGGTGACCAACGGCACCGCCGTGCTGGGCCTGGGTGACATTGGCGCGCTTGCCGGCAAGCCGGTCATGGAAGGCAAGGGCGTGCTGTTCAAGAAGTTCTCAGGCATCGACGTGTTCGACATCGAGATCAACGAGAAGGACCCGGACAAGCTGGTCGAGATCATCGCGGCGCTGGAGCCGACTTTTGGCGGCATCAACCTCGAAGACATCAAGGCGCCCGACTGTTTCTACATCGAGCGCAAGCTGCGCGAGCGCATGAAGATTCCGGTCTTCCACGACGACCAGCACGGCACCGCCATTGTGGTCGGCGCGGCCATACTCAACGGCCTCAAAGTCGTGGGCAAGGACCCCAAACAGGTCAAGCTGGTCACTTCCGGTGCCGGTGCTGCGGCGCTGGCCTGTCTGAACCTGTTGGTCAAGCTGGGCATCCCGCGCGAGAACATCTGGGTGACCGATCTGGCCGGTGTGGTCTACGAAGGCCGCACCGAGCTGATGGATGAGGACAAGGCCCAGTTCGCGCAGAAGACCGACCAGCGCAAGCTGGCTGAAGTCATCGATGGCGCGGATGTGTTCCTCGGCCTCTCTGCCGGTGGCGTGCTCAAACCCGAGATGGTGGCGAAGATGGCGGCCAAACCGCTGATCCTGGCGTTGGCCAATCCAAACCCGGAAATCATGCCGGAGGAGGTCAAGGCGGTGCGCGACGACGCCATCATGGCCACCGGCCGCACCGACTACCCCAACCAGGTCAACAACGTCCTGTGCTTCCCCTACATCTTCCGCGGTGCGCTCGACTGTGGCGCGACCACCATCACGCTGGAGATGGAGATCGCTGCGGTGCACGCCATTGCCGAGCTGGCGCAGGCCGAGCAGAGCGAGGTGGTGGCGGCGGCCTATGTGGGCCAGCCGCTGGCTTTCGGCCCGGAATACCTGATTCCCAAGCCCTTCGATCCGCGTCTGATGATGAAGATCGCCCCGGCTGTGGCCAAGGCGGCAGCCGACAGCGGCGTGGCCTCGCGCCCGATCGCCGATCTGGACGCCTACCGCGAACGCCTGCAGGGCTTTGTGTACGCCTCCGGCACCACCATGAAGCCGATTTTCCAGGCCGCCAAGCGTGCGCTGAAGAAACGCGTGGCCTACAGCGAAGGCGAAGAGGAGCGCATCCTGCGCGCCGCGCAGATCGTGGTGGACGAGGGCATCGCCCGTCCCACCCTGATCGGCCGTCCGGCCGTGATCGCCCAGCGCATCGAGAAATTCGGCCTGCGCCTGCAGGAAGGGCTGGACTACGACGTGGTCAACGTCGAGCAGGACGACCGCTACCGTGATTTCTGGCAGACTTACCACCGCATGACCGAGCGCAAGGGCGTGACCGAGTCGATCGCCAAGATCGAAATGCGCCGCCGCCTGTCGCTCATTGGCGCCATGCTGGTTCACAAGGGCGATGCCGATGGCCTGATCTGCGGGACCTGGGGCCACAACACCATGCACCTGACCTACATCGACCAGGTGATCGGCAAGCGTGCCGGGGTGACCACTTTTGCAGCCATGAACGGTCTGATGCTGCCGGGCCGCCAGGTCTTCATCGTTGACACCCACGTCAACTACGACCCCAGCGCCGAACAACTGGCCGAGATCACCGTCATGGCGGCGGAAGAGATGCGCCGTTTTGGCATCGCGCCCAAGGCCGCCTTGCTCAGCCACTCCAACTTTGGCACGTCCAATCAGCCCAGCGCGGTCAAGATGCGCCAGGTGCTGGAGTTGCTCCAGCGCACGGCGCCCTGGCTCGAGGTCGATGGTGAAATGCACGGCGACGTGGCGCTGGACGCCGCAGCGCGCCAGACCATCATGCCGCACAGTGCCCTGTCGGGCAGCGCCAACCTGCTGGTCATGCCCAACATCGACGCTGCCAACATTGCCTACAACCTGCTGAAAACGGCAGCAGGTGGCAATATTGCGATTGGCCCGGTGCTGCTGGGCGCCGCCAAGCCGGTCCACATCCTGACCCCGAGCACCACCGTGCGCCGCATCGTCAACATGACGGCCCTGACCGTGGCCGACGCCAACGCGCACCGCTGAGTCCGCCTCGCTGTCTCCTGCCCCGCAGGGAGACGGGGACAGCAGGCGCTCACTTAGCAGCCGCTTAAAACCGCCCAGAACTGCCTGATTTTCAGGCAGGCTATTGCTTTTTTTTGTGCAATGCATCACACTTGCGCCCCTGAGTGTTCGGGTTAACCCGGTGCTCTTGAAAGGTGTTTCGTGGTGGCTCGACTTGCCGTGCATTCCGGGCGCTGGGCGCTTGCAGTTCTGGGACTGGTATCGTTGATATGCACCAATGTGGTGCATTCCAGATCAGAGCCCGACAGCCCGGACCGGTCCGTCATTGCGCTGACCGCATTGCCTCCAGAGGGTCAGCAGACCTACCGACTCATCCACCAAGGTGGTCCTTTTCCTTATGAAAAGGATGGGTCGGTTTTTGGCAACCGGGAGCGGCAACTGCCCAGGCAGGCCCGTGGCTATTACCGCGAATACACCGTCAAGACCCCCGGCGCGCGAGATCGCGGCGCCCGACGCATTGTGTGTGGTGGCGAGGCGCCCCGGCAACCCGAAGCCTGCTACTACACCGCCGACCATTACGCGAGCTTTCGCGTGATCGTCCCGCAAAAGAATTGATTTTGATTGTCAGGAAGACCTAAAAATGGAAACCGTGCAGCGGACACAACAGGACATGCCCCTCAAGGGCGTTCGTACCAACATCGTGCAGTCGATCCGCGCCCACCGCGTCAGCGATCTGCAGGAAGCCGCCCAGAAACTGGGCCACCACTTCCTGTACGCCACTTTGGGCGATGCCCAGAGCAAGCAGGACGTGCTGGACATGATCGGCGCCCAGTTCACGCTGCCCACCCACTTTGGCAAGAACTTCGACGCCCTGTACGACTGCATGACCGATCCGCTGCACAAGTCGGGCCCGCAGCCGGGCTTCATCGTGGTGCTCGAACAGATTCCCACCAACGTCAAGTTCGACAAGGAAGCGCGCGAGCAGCTGCTGGACATCTTCCGCGACACCGCTGATTACTGGGCCGACCGCAAGGTGCCGTTCCGCTGCTTCTACTCTTTTGCCGTGGCGCGTTCGGCCCAGGCCGGCCAGGCCCGCGCGGCCGAGGCTGAAGGCACGGAAGCCGACATCGAAGAAGGCGAGAAGATGCCGACCGACAAGCTGGTGGATGTGTCGCCGTTGGCCCTGCGCATGAGCAGCCCCTTCAACGCTGGGTACTGGCTGGCTGCAGCCTGATTCAGCTTCTGTGCCAAAACAAAGCCCCGCACTGCGGGGCTTTGTTTTGGGCAAGCCGCTTCAGACCTGCTGGGCCAGCGCCACGTATTCGGCCACCGGCACCTCCTCGGCGCGGCGCTGCACATCGAAAGTACCGGCAAAGCTTTTTTCATCGAGCCACTTGCCCAGGGTATGCCGCAGCAGCTTGCGGCGCTGGCTGAAAGCCACCTGCACCAGGTTCTCCAGCACGGCGCGGTCCAGCGGGGCAGGGCTGGTGTGCGGCACCATGCGCACGACAGCGCTGTCCACGCGCGGTGGGGGGTCAAAGCATTCAGGTGGCACGAACAGCACGTTGTCCATCGCATAGCGCCACTGCAGCATGACCGACAGGCGGCCATAGTCGGCGGTGGCGGGCCGGGCCACCATGCGGTCGATCACCTCTTTTTGCAGCATGAAGTGCTGGTCCTCGATGGCGTCGACGTGGTCGAGCAGGTGAAACAGGATCGGGCTGGAGATGTTGTAGGGCAGGTTGCCCACCACCCGCAGTTTGTGTGCACTGCCGGCCGGCACGATCTCGCGCGCCAGCGCGCTGAAGTCGACCTTGAGCACGTCGGACTCGACCACGCGCAGTTGCGGGTGCTCGCGCAGGCGGCGCGCCAGGTCGCGGTCAAGCTCGATCACCGTCAGTTGCCCCAGACGCTCGACCAGCGGCTGGGTCAGCGCCGCCAGTCCGGGTCCGATTTCGACCATGGTCTGGCCAGGCGCGGGTACGATCTCGCGCACGATGGCGTCAATGATGGCGCTGTCCGACAGAAAGTGCTGGCCGAAGCGCTTGCGGGCGATGTGTTTCATGGCCTGCGCCCGACGGCAGGCTGCACTTCGGGTGGCTCGCGCATTTCGACATAGGCGCGTCCACGCACCTCTTCGACCCAGCGTTCGTAAGCCTCGTCCAGGCGCTGTTCCCGCAGGGCTGCGCGGGCCATGTCACGCTGTTCCTTTTCGGGCACAGCCACGCGCCTGCGTTCGGTCACCTCCATGATGTGCACCCCGAAGCGCGACACCAGCGGATCACTCAGTTGTCCCGGTTGCAGGCGGTTCATCACCTCTTCGAATTCGGGCACGAACTGCCCGGGTCCTACCCAGCCCAGATCGCCCCCCTGGGCGGCACTGCCATCCTGCGACTGATCACGCGCGGCCTGCGCGAAGGAGACGCGCCCGGAGAGGATCTGCCTGCGCAGTTCCTGCAGGCGGGCCACGGCTTCATCGCGCGAGAGCTGGGCCGTGGGCCGCAGCAGGATGTGCCGTGCGCGGGTCTGCACCACGCTCATGACCGCACTGGGCTGGCGCCGCTCGAGCAGCTTGAGGATGTGAAAACCGGCGCCCGAGCGGACGGGCCCCGCGATGCCTTGTGGAGCGAGCGAACGCACGGCTTCCACAAACAGCTCGGGGTAACGGTCGGCGGAACGCAAGCCCATCTCGCCGCCATTGGCGCCCTTGTCCAAGGCTTGCGAATGGGCTTTGGCCAGTTGGGCGAAATCCTGGCCGCTGCGGGCGCGGCGCGCGATGTCCTGAGCCTTGTCTTCCAGAGCCTTGAGCTCGGAGGGAGAGCTGTTTTCAGGCACGGCGATCAGGATCATGGCGATGTTGAGGTCGGGCGAGGCATCCTGACTGCCCTGGCCTTGTTCCCGGATGAACTGGTCGATGTCGGTTTCGCTGATGCGGATGCGTGCGTCCACCTCGCGTTCGCGCAGGCGCGAAAGGGTCAGTTGGTTGCGCAGTTGCTGGCGGAAGCTGGCCACACTCATGCCTTGCTCGGCCAGCCGCTGGTGGAAGGCTTCACGGCTGAGCTGGTTGTTGGCAGCGACACTGGCCTCGGCCTGGTCGATCTGGTCGTCGTCGATCCGGATGCCCAGCTCCTGCGCCTGCTGCAGCTGCGCCTTTTCGTTGATGAGCATCTCCAGCGCCTGCTGCGTGAGCTGCTGCGCGGGCGGCATCTGCGCGCCGCGTGCTGTCAGTTCACGCACGAGGCGGCTGCGCATGACCTGGACTTCGCTGTTGGTGACAGGTTCGCTGTTGACCACGGCGACGATGAAGTCAGCCGAACGGATGGCAGGCACGCTCTGGGCAGGCGCACCAGGTGTCAGCATCAGGGCCAGGGTGGCCAGCAGCGTGGACACGGCAAGACGGGTGCGGGTCAGCAATTCATTCATATTGCAGGAAACGACTGGGTGTCGTCGGGTTTTCGCGCAGGAATTGGTAGCGCGGGATGTTTCGGCGCAGGCTGTCGAGCGGGCTCACCCCCACCCGGCCAAAACCCACCAGCTCGAGCTGGAACATCAGGCGCGTGGTGGCAGTGGACACGGTGCTTTGCAGGCGTTCAAAGGCGATGCGGCCCAGCCAGCAGCCGGCATCGTATTCAAAGCCGATCAGCGTGTCGACGAGCCGCTTTTCCTGCAGACTGTAGTTCATGCGGCCCACGCTGTACCAGCGCTCTGCACCCAGGCCCTGGCCGATGGCCTTCACCCCTGAGTCGTCGGGCCGGTTGCTCCAGCGCAGATCACTCAGGGGCCACTGCCAGCCGATGTCCACCAGTTCGGTGCTTGGCGTGACCATCCGGTTTTGTCGATAGGCGAAGTTCAGCAGTCTGTAGGGCCCCGGGTTGTAGCGGGCCTGCAGGGTCGTGCGCTGTACGGTGTGGGTCTGGTTGTTGAGCTGAATGGTGCTGTCCAGGGACAGCTGGTCGTTCCAGCGTGTGCCCGCGCCCAGCAGCAGGTCGCTCAGGCCCCTCTGATCTTCGGTGGCGTTGCGCGCATTGAGCGAGACGCGCTGGTCCGTCAGGCGCAGGCGCTGCGCGACACCCAGCCGCACCAGCTCGGCCCCCGTGCTGCTGTCGAAGAAGCGGCTGTTGACACCGAAAGTGACAGCATTGTTGTCCACGATGCGGTCCTGGCCCACGTAGGGGTTCTCGCTGTAGACGGTGGACAGGTTGAAATCGGTCTTGCCGGTGTCGTAGATGGGCAGCAGATGCTGGTCCCGGTATGCCGTGCGGGCATAAAACAGACGCGGCTCCAGGGTCTGCACCAGCCCCCGACCGAACCAGGAGGCTTCACGCTCAAACATCAGTCCGGTGTCCAGGCTGAATGTGGGCAGCACCCGGTCAAAGGTCTGCCGCCCGTCGATCGCCACATCCAGGTCGTAGCGTGTCGCGTGCAGTTGCACCTTGGGCGTGAAGAAACCCCAGGGCGCGATGAAGGGGCGGCTGAGCTGCGCCTGTGTGTAGGAGCGGGTGCCGTTGCTGGCGGTTCGGCTGGGATCCATCGCTGTGATCCGGCTGTAGTCGGCTTCGAAGCGGGTGGTTTCGCCTGTGACCGACCAGTCGAAACCGCGGTCATTCCATTGCCCGTAGCGCATGGTGATCTGCGGAGAGCGGTCATAGGGCGGCAGGATGAGCTTGGAGACGTCGCTGAAGTCCTGCTGCGTCTGCCAGCGCTGTACCAGGCCCGTCATGGAGAAACCGCCGCGCGACCAGGAGGCGGTGGCGGTGATGGGCAACACCCGCTGGGTCAGTGCCACCGAGCCGGGCGCGCCAGACGCGCCAAGGTAGGTTTTCGGGAAATCCCGCCAGTAGTTGTCGTCGCTCACCCGGTGGATGGAAAGGGCAGCCCCGATGCGGCCAATGCCCTCGATGCCCGTGTCGATGCTGCCGTTGTGCTGGGTTGACAGGCCCCAGCGGTCCTGCTTGCGCAAGGCATCCTGGGGCAGCCAGTTCAGCCTGACCTGACCGTTGTACTCAGACTCCAGGTACCGGAACTCGCTCTCCAGACCAACGCCGCGCTTGCTCATCGCCCGTGCGATCAGTGTGGCGTCGCGGTTGGGGGCAATGTCCCAGTAATAGGGTTGCATCAGGTCAATGCCGCTGATCGAGTCGATGGCCACCACCGGTGTCAGCAGACCCGAGGCCCGGTTGCTTTCCATGGGAAAGCGCACATCGGGCAGTGGGGGAGAGCGGAGTCCGAAAAACTGAACCTGCACATCCTCTGCCCGCCCCACACCCTCGGCCGCGTCTGTGCTGATGCGACTGGCTTTCATCAACCATTCGGGCAGCCATTCGGGTCCTGGCGTCACGCGGCAGGTGGTGTAACGCGCCTGGCGGATGGCCATGCGGTCTTCGTCGATGAAATCCAGGCGCTGGGCATCGCCATGTCCGCCCTGGGACAGTCGGTAGCGGGGGGCTTCGAAATGCCCCTGAAAGCTGTCGAGTTGCAGCTCGGCGCTCGGTCCCTCGAACAGGTTGCCATCGCGGCTGACGCGCACCTGGCCCTGTACGCTCACATGGTCACGGGTCTGGTCATACACCAGCCGGTCGGCACGCAGCACCAGCCCCGGCCTGCGCAGCACGACACCGCCTTCGAGCACGGCATCCAGGTCGGGGCGCAACTCGATGCGGGCGGCCTCAAGGTGCATGCTGCCCTGGCTGCGCTCGGCCGGACTCGGCTGCTCCTGCAGACGCGGGCTGCTGCGCAGCACGATGCCTTGCGCCTGCGACAGGCAGGGCCACATGCCCAGCACAAGCAGCAGCGCGGCAGGCAAGGGGCGAAGGACGGGGTGGATGCGCAGCGACAAGGTCAGCAAAGAGGAGGTTCGGTGTTCGCCCGGATGCACG
>Ga0255274_1000108_pt1 | contig 13088 bp, 11 predicted proteins | sample AtltaT_4_FD_183673 | JGI IMG/M metagenome (GOLD analysis project Ga0255274, IMG submission 183673) | Metatranscriptome of freshwater microbial communities from Altamaha River, Georgia, United States - Atl_Colum_RepB_8h (Metagenome... | ecosystem: Environmental > Aquatic > Freshwater > River... | reverse complement strand
TTTGTGGCTCGGTGTTGCACTCGCAAGGGTCACGCCGTTGGTGTTATCCATTATTCAAAGGTCGAGGAGTCCTTATGCAGCGTCGTTCATTTCTGACCAAGGCCGGCACGGCCGGCGCCGTGGCCGGTAGCGTCCTGGGCGCCCCGGCAATCGTTTCTGCACAACCCACCATTCGCTGGCGGCTCGCTTCCAGCTTTCCAAAAAGCCTGGACACCATCTACGGCGCGGCCGAGGTCCTGTCCAAGTCGGTAGCCGCCGTCACGGGTGGAAAATTTCAGATCAGCGTTCATGCAGCAGGCGAACTGGTTCCCGCCTTCCAGGTGCTGGACGCCGTTCAGCAGGGCACCGTTGAAATCGGTCATACGGCTCTTTATTACTTCTTCGGAAAAGATCCCACCTGGGCGATTGCAACCGCCATTCCCTTTGGACTCAACTGCCGTCAGTACAACGCATGGTGGCATCACGGCGACGGCATCAACGTGTTCAACCAGTTCGCCGAAAAAGCGGCGGGGGTGCGCGCATTGCTCGCGGGCAACACGGGCGCTCAGATGGGCGGCTGGTTCCGCAAGGAAATCAACACGCTTGACGATCTCAAGGGTCTGAAGTTCCGCGTCGGAGGCTTTGCTGGCCAGGTTCTGCAGCGCCTGGGCGTGGTGCCTCAGCAAATTCCGGGTGGCGACATTTACCCTGCGCTGGAGAAAGGCACGATCGACGCCGCAGAGTGGATCGGCCCCTACGACGACGAAAAGCTCGGTTTCAACAAAGTCGCCCGCTTTTACTACTACCCGGGCTGGTGGGAGGGTGGTCCGGCTCTCCACGCCATCGCCAACCAAAAAGCGCTGGCCGCGCTGCCGCCCGAGTACAAGGCAGCGCTCGAACTGGGTGCCGAGGCGGCTAACGGTTACATGATGGCCAAGTACGACGCAGGCAACCCCCAGGCGCTCAAGCGCCTGGTAGGCAGCGGCACGCAACTGCGTCCGTTCCCGCGTGCCGTGATGGACGCCTGCTACAAGGCTTCGCTCGACATCTACGCGGAAACCAGTGCCAAGAACCCCGAGTTCAAGCGCGTCTCGGAGCACTACTTCAACTTCCAGCGTGATCAGATCACCTGGTTCCGGGTCACCGAGAACAGCTTTGATGACTACATGGCTGCAGTGAAGCGCTACTGTCTTCTGCCGCCCTGAAAGCCCTCTTGCCGTCCTGAAAGCCCACTTGCCGTCCTGAAAGCCCTCTTGCCGCCCTGAAAGCCCTCTTGCCGTTCCGAAGGCCCTCTTTGTCATCCTCGGGCTTGACCCGAGGATCCATGGATTCCCCGGTCAAGCCGGGGAATGACAGAAATTGAACCTGGGATTGACAGAAAGTAAACCCGGGAATGACAGAAAGTGAGCCCGGGATTGACAGAAAGTGAGCCCGGGAATGACAAAGAAGCCAAGGAAAAGCAACCTGTCCAATCTGCGCCCACCCATGTCCGCCCTGTCCCTTGCCCCCCGCGCCCTGTACGAAGAAGTCGCCGAGCTGCTGCGCCAGCGCATCTTTGCGCGCGAGCTGGAGCCGGGCAGCTGGATCGACGAGCTGCGCATTGCCGAGGAGCTGGGCATCAGTCGCACCCCGCTGCGCGAAGCTCTCAAGGTGCTGGCCGCCGAAGGCCTGGTCACGATGAAAGTGCGCCGCGGCGCCTATGTGACCGAGGTGTCTGAAAAAGACCTGCGCGACGTCTACCACCTGTTGGCCCTGCTGGAGTCGGACGCCGCCCGCGTGGTGGCCGAGCGTGCCAGTGACGAACAGCTGGCCGAGTTGCAGGCACAACACGCCGCGCTCGAGGCCGCCGTCGATGACCGCGACCGCTTCTTTGAAATCAACGAAGCCTTCCACGCCCGGCTGCTGGCCATGTCCGACAACAAATGGCGCAGCCAGATGGTGGCCGACCTGCGCAAGGTCATGAAGCTCAACCGCCACCACTCGCTGTTCAAGAGCGGCCGCATCGAGCAGTCCCTGACCGAGCACCAGGCCATCGTCCAGGCCTTGTGCAGCCGGCAGGCGGAGCTGGCCGCCCGGCGCATGGCCGAGCACTTCATGAACGGGCTGCAGGCAGCGCAGTAACACCTGCGGGCGGGACGGGGACCGCCCTTGACGCACGTCAAGCCGGATTTGTGGTTTTCGTGGATGATCGAAAAGCTTCCTCCACGACCGGGCCTGTCCCGGCCCCCACATGCCTTTGTCCACCGAAACATTGCCTAGCCCGCAGCAGGACGGTGTGCCCCTGAACCCAGTTTTTGTCACCCTTGTCCCTTGCCCGAATCGAGCGCCCGCATGAACCAAGCCCTGCACCACGCCTGGATCGAAAACGTCACCTTCGATGAGCTGGCGCTCGGTCAGAGCGCGCAGCTGGTGCGCACACTCACGCTGCAGGACATCCAGGCTTTTGCTGCCGTCTCGGGCGACACCAACCCCGCCCACCTCGACCCGGAATACGCTGGCGACACCCACTTTCAGGGCGTCATCGCCCACGGCATGTGGGGCGGCGCGCTGATCTCTGCGCTGCTGGGCACGCAGTTCCCGGGACCGGGCACCATCTACCTGCAACAGGACCTGCATTTCACCCGCCCGGTCCGTATCGGCGACACGCTGCGCGTGAACGTGGTGGTGCAGGACAAAGACCCGACGCACCACCGGGTCACGCTGCAGTGCGAGATCGTCAACCAGCATGGTGATTCGGTGCTCAATGGACAGGCGCGGGTGATTGCGCCCGTGCACAAGGTGCGCCGTCCGCAGCCGGTCGCGCCACACATCCAGCTGTTCTCGCCGCAGGCTCGGCTGCAGACCCTGCTGGCACAGGCCAGCGCGCTCGCGCGTGTGCGCTGCGCCGTGGTCCACCCCTGCGACGAACCCTCGCTGACCGGCGCACTGCAGGCCGCCGCACATGGCCTGATCGAACCGGTGCTGGTGGGGCCGCGCCACAAAATCGAGGCCACTGCGGCCCAGGCCGGCCTGGACCTGCAAGGGCTGGAGATCGTGGACGTGAGCCACAGCCACGCTGCCGCCGACGCCGCCGCCGACATGGCGCTGGCCGGCGAGATTGAAATCCTGATGAAAGGCAGCCTGCACACCGACGAACTGCTGCACGCTGTGCTGTGCCGCCCCGGACTGCGCACCGGGCGGCGCATGTCACACGTCTTCCGCTTTGAAGTGCCAACCTACCCCAAGCCCCTGTGGGTGACCGACGCCGCGCTCAACATCGCACCCACACTCAAGGACAAGGTGGACATCGTGCAGAACGCGGTGGACTTTGCCACCGCCATGGGCACGCCCACGCCCAAAGTCGCGGTGCTGGCTGCGGTAGAAACCGTCAACTCCGACATGCCCGCCACGCTCGAAGCGGCCGCTCTGTCCAAAATGGCCGAGCGCGGGCAGATCAAGGGCGCCATCGTCGACGGCCCGCTGGCCTTTGACAACGCCATCTCGGCCCACGCCGCGCACATCAAGCACATCACCTCGCCAGTGGCAGGTGACGCCGACATCCTGCTGGCACCCAACCTCGAGTCCGGCAACATGCTGGCCAAACAGCTCGAATACCTGGGTGGCGCCACCGCCTCGGGACTGGTGCTGGGCGCGCGCGTGCCCATTGCGCTGACCAGCCGTGCCGACAGCCCGGACACCCGCGTCGCCTCGGCCGTGCTCGCGCTGATCGCCGCCCACGCCGCCCGCCAGGACCCGATCCGCAAGGCCCAGCTCGGCCGTTGACACGGCCCTGTACATCGCCATGGCCATCCTCTCTGTCAATGCCGGCTCCTCCTCGCTCAAGTTCGCGGTGTACCCCGTGCGAGGCCAGGATGTGGGCGACGCCCTGCTGACGGGCACCTTTGAAGGGCTGGAACCCCAGGGCCAGCCCATGGTCAGCTGGGCCTGGCAAGGACAGCGCCAGCGCGCAACACTGGCCAGTGACGCAAGCGACCCATTCGAGGCGGCGCTGAACCGACTGCAACAGTTGCTGCAGGACACCCCCGGGCTGCCCGCTCTGCGGGCTGTGGCTCACCGCGTGGTGCACGGCGGCGAGGCCCACACCCAGCCGGTGCGCGTGAGCCCCGAGGTGATGCAGCAACTGACCCGCTGCAACAGCCTGGCCCCGCTGCACCAGCCGCACAACCTGGCCGGCATCCGCGCCTTGGCCAAGGCGTTCCCCGCCCTGCCGCAGATCGCCTGCTTTGACACGGCCTTCCACGCCACAGTGCCCGCGCTGCACAGCAGCTTTGCGCTGCCGCAGAACCTGCGCAGCCAGGGCGTGCGGCGCTACGGCTTTCATGGCCTGTCCTACCAGTTCATCATGGGCCAGCTGCAGCAGCGCAGCACGCGCGCCAGCGGCCGCGTGCTGATGGCCCACCTGGGCAACGGCGCCAGCCTGTGCGCCGCCCAGGGCGGGCGCAGCCTGGCCACCACCATGGGGTTCTCGGCGCTGGACGGGCTGATGATGGGCACCCGCAGTGGCAACCTTGACCCTGGCGTGGTGCTGTACCTGATGGAACAGGGCTGGGACCATGCCCGCATAGAGAAACTGCTCTACAAGCAAAGCGGGCTGCTCGGCGTCTCGGGCATCAGCGCCGACATGCGCACCCTGCGCCAGATGGACAGCGACAACGCCCGCTTTGCCATCGACCTGTTCGTCCACCGCGTGGTGCGCGAGGCCGGCGCCATGGTGGCCTGCCTGCAGGGGCTCGATGTGATCGCCTTCAGCGGCGGCATTGGCGAACACGACGCCGCCCTGCGCCAGCAAGTGTGTGCCCAGCTGGGCTGGCTGGGCGTGCAGATCGACCAGGTTCAGAACCTGACCGCCACTGGAGAGGCCTGCTGCGCCATCTCCAGCGCGGCCAGTGCGGTGCAGGTCTGGGTCATCCCGACCGACGAAGGCCGGGTGGCTGCGCAGCTGGCGTTGAGCTGCCTGTCAGGCGCTCAGACGTTCTGAACGGCATTCGACCAGCAGCGCCGGCTGCCCGACGCCATCAGGCGCGGCGCACCCCCTGCGCGAGCGGCTTTTGCAGTTCGTACACCAGCAGCAACACGCGCGGTTCGACCTTGTGGAAAGCGATGCCATGCAGGTAAGCCTTGACCTGGCCCGAGGCATCCTTGAGCGGCTGCACCGTCTGGATGTCGCCCCCCAGCAACAGTTCTTCGTGCGTGCCGGTGGCGGCCAGATCAAAGTCCAGCCCCAGCTGCAGCGACTGACCGGGCTCGCCCAGAGCCCTTGGCCCCACCAGGGCAGCACCGCTGCCACTGAGGTCCTGCAGGCGGTAAGCGCTGGGTTCGGACTGCCCGGCCGGCGTCCTGGTCACGCGCACCGACAAGGCACAGGGCACGCGTTCGTGTGAACGCAGCTGCGTCTGCCGGATCGTGGTCGGGCAAGCCATCAGCATGTAGTTGCGCGGATGCAAGAGCAAGGTCTGCAGCCGGGTCTCGAACTCGAAAAGCGACACGCCGCTGAACACCCGCACATCAAAGCGCTGCCCCTCGTCAAAAGTAACTGTCCAGCCGTTTTCCACCGGCACCCGCAACATCAGGAACTCCTGCTCCACAAAGCCGATCAGGCGGGTGTAGTGCTTGGCCGGCTGTGGGCCGTGCGCAATGAGCTGCAGCGTCTGGCCAATGCGCAGGTCCAGGTTGCTCAGGCGCAAACCGGTGTTGTTTTCCGGGTTTACTGTCATTTCAGACATTCAAAAACGGGTTAATTAATAAATATGATAAGGCTTGTCACCACCCCACACACAGGAGATTGCCCCATGAACGCCAACAAGGTCTCGCTCTGGCGACGTGCCTACAAAGCGCTGATGTGGCTGCTCTTTGGCCGCGTGCAGTTTGCCGAGCGGGAGGAATACCAGGAATTTCGCTACAAGCTCGTGATCGTGCTCATGACCTCGGGGGCGGTGGTGACGGGTTTCTTCATTCTGGGCACGCTCAGCGCGGTCAACCCGATCAGCCCGATGCACCAGAAGTCGATGATCTTCTTCACGCTGGCAACCACCGTGCTCTGGCTTTTGCTGCGCGGACACCCACAGCGTTTCCTGCCGATTGCCTGGATGTATGAATGCGTCGGCCTGTGGGAATACACCTCATCCCTGATTTACGTTTCGGTCGACGAACTGCGCCTGCTGTGGTTCTTCACCAACGTGCCGGGGGTGTTCATCCTGCTGGGCAAGCGCGCGGGTTGGTTCATCACCATCGGCACCATGCTCGGCCTGGCGCTGGGCAACGCGCACCTGGAGCGCCCCTACTCGCCCAACGCGATCGCCACCGCGCTGTTCTGCCTGCTTTACCTGGGCATCTTCTTCCACACCTATGTGGACCGCACCTTCTCCTACTTCAACCGCATGCGCGACTACAACGCGCGCTTGCAGGACATGGCCAGCCACGACCCGCTCACGCAGGTGCTCAATGCGCGGGCCTACTACACCGCCTGCGAGCAGCAGATCGCCCAGAGCCAGCGCAGCGGTCAGCCGTTTTCGGTGCTTTTTGTCGACCTGGACCACTTCAAATCCATCAACGACACGCACGGCCATGCCGCCGGCGACGAAGTGCTGCGCACGGTGGCCCAGACACTGGCCGCGCAGCTGCGCCGCTCCGACCTGCTCGGTCGCATCGGTGGCGAGGAGTTTTCGGTCTTTCTGCCCCAGACAGCGCTGGCGGGCGCCTTGCAGGTGGCTGAAAGCCTGCGCCTGGCCCTGCAGCAGTGCCGTCCTGACATCGGCAGCACCCGTCTGGACATCACGGCCAGCATTGGCGTGGCGTCGCACAACTCGGGTGCGCGCGACATCCAGACCATCCAGCAACGGGCCGACGAGGCCATGTACGAAGCCAAGAAAGCAGGCCGCAACCGCGTCTCGACCCTGGAGATCGGCTGAGCGGCAAGTCGGCCCGATGCCTGATCAGCGCCCGGCCTGCCAGCTGCCCTTGCGCTTCATCTGGCCCCAGCCGCCTTCCTTTTGTGTGACCCAGCGGTAGAGCCCCACGATGCGCCACCAGGCGTTGAGCTGGCGGTAACCCAGGTTTTCGGCCACCGCCACCAGCACCAGGCGGAACATCTGGCCCACCCTCGGGTACATCTGGAAGGACAGCTGCTCCAGCAGCACGCCGGCCACGCTCAGCAGCACGCCCAGGCCCACCGACACCAGCAGGAACACCGTGAACGCTGTCCACGAAATGAAGCCAGCCCACCAGGCCCAGGTGGTCCAGGCATAGCCCAGCAGCTCCACCACCGGGCCCAGCCATTCAAACACCACCATGTACGGGAATGCCACCCAGCCCGGCCAGCCACCGCGGCGCGAGAACATCAGGCCCCAGTGCGCGTTCAGACTCTCGGACAGGCCACGCTGCCAGCGGATGCGCTGGTTGCGCAGCGTCTGGCGGTCTTCGGGCACCTCGGTCCAGCACACCGGATCGGGCACAAACTCGATGCGGTAACGCTTGCCCTGCTCGCGCAACTGGTGGTGGATGCGCACCACCAGCTCCATGTCCTCGCCAATCGTGTGGGTGCGGTAGCCCCCCACATCGATCACCGTCTGCTTGCGAAACAGGCCAAACGCGCCGGAGATGATGAGCATGGCGTTCACGATCGACCAGCCCAGCCGCCCGAACAGGAATGCACGCAGGTATTCCATGACCTGGAACAGCGCCCAGGGATTGCGCGGCAAATCCACCCGATGCAGGTCGCCGCCGCGCACATCGCAGCCATTGGCCGCACGGATGGTGCCACCGGTGGCCACCATGTCGGGCGAGCGCAGGAAAGGCTGCACCACCTTCTGCAGGCTGTCGCGCTCCAGGATCGAGTCGGCGTCGACCCCGCAAAACAGAGGGTAATGCGAGGCGTTGATGCCGGCGTTGAGCGAATCGGCCTTGCCACCGTTGGCCTTGTCGATCACGCGCAGATTGGTGTGCCGGGTGGAGCGGTAAATGCCGCGCACCGCCTGGGTGGGAATCTGCACCCGGTAGGCCTCCGGGTAAGGCAGCAGGCCAAAGCGATCGACCAGCACCTGCAGCGTGTTGTCCTTGGAGCCGTCGTTGATGACGATGACCTCGAACTCGGCGTAGGCCAGCTGCAGCAGGGACTCGACCGTGGCCGTGATGGTGGTTTCCTCGTTGTAGGCCGGCACCAGCACACTGATGGGCGGCGACAGCAGCGAGTACGACAGCGGCAGTGCCTCGATCTCGCGGTAGCGCTGGTTGCGGTAAAGCGCCCGCGCGGCCAGCAGCGAGAGCATCAGGTAAATGCCATGCACGGCCAGGAAATAGGCCACCATCAGCCAAGTGATGATCTCGGCCATCATGCAGCTCCCTTCGGCGCGGCAGTCCAGGCCCGGGCGGGCATGGCCTGCGCCACCACCGCCTGCGCCATGCCAATGGCATAGCGGTCCTGGGTGTCATGGGCCAGCGCCTGCAGCTGCGCCGCGCCCTGGCCGGGCAGACGCAGCAGCGACTGCGCCGAGCGGTAGCGCACCCACCATTCGGCATCGGTCAGCATGCGCTTGAGCAGTGGCAACTCTGCCATCGCGCCAATGAACCCCAGCGCTCGCGCCACCTGCGCACGCACACGCCAGTCGGCATGCCCGGCATGGGCCGCCACCGCCTGGGCCCCCTGCTCGCCCTGCACCAGCCGGATGGCCGCGATCAGCACCTCGATGTCCTGCTGCGGCTGCAAAAACGGCGTCAGCACCTGTGTGGGCATCTGCAACCGCAACGCGCGCGCCAGCCTCAGCCACAACAGCGCCCGCGCATCACTGGCCGCAGGCACATGCCGCAGCAGCGCTGCGGCCATCACCGCACGAAACGGCTTGAGCATGACAGAAGCCAGCGACACCTCCAGGGCAGGAGTGTCCAGCAAGGCCTGCACCACCGCATCGGCGTGGGCCTGCGCATCGATCTCCAGCAAGGCCCGGCCGGCATACACCGACTGGCGTGCCCCGCCCTGGGCGAGCTGGCGCTGCAGCAAGCCCACACTCTCGGTGTCCTGCAGAAAACCGAGCGCCAGCATGCCCACCATGCGTTCGGACTCGTGCACGCTGCGGGCACGCTGCAAGGCCATGGTGCGGCAACCCATCTGGCGCCCCAGGGCAGCCAGCCTGTGCCGGCTGGCGCCATGCAAGGACATCTGGCAATGCAGCCACAGCTTCAGGAAGGGCCAGCGCTGCGCCCGCGTCAGCGGCGGCAGCGACGCAGCGTGCGCACCCAGGGCACACCCCATCAGCAAGGGCAGCCAGCGCGCTTCAAAGGCCGCCATCTGCGGCGCCCGCCACCAGCGCACCCAGCGCAGCACCAGCAGACCCGCCACCATGAGCGCCACCGCGCCCAACGTGGCCAAGCCCAGCCAGCGCGCCAGATCGATCGTCAGGTCCATGGGCTGCAACACGCTCACACCCCCGCAGTCACCGACCGCATGAGCCGGCGCAGCCGGGCCAGCAGTTCTTCGGGGTTGAAGGGTTTGGTCAGGTAGTCGCCCGCCCCCGCGTCCAGCGCGGCCGCCACCTGGGCACCCGTGTCCAGCGCACTGAGCACCAGCACCGGCGTGTCCGCCCAGCCCGGCTGGCGCCGCAGGTGCGCCAGCACCTCCATGCCGCTGATCTGCGGCAGCCGCAGATCAAGCAGCACCGCATCAAAGCGCGCCTCGCCATCGATGCATGCGATCGCAGCGCTGCCATCGGTCAGCACCGTGACCTGCATGCCCTGGCGCTCCAGCAAAAAACGCAGCAGCGAGGACATAAAGACATCGTCCTCGACCACCAGAATGTGGCGGATGTGCGGTGGCATTTGCGTCATGGGCCCGTCCTGTGTCGATCTGTCTCTGGTTCAGCGCGCCAGCCAGCGCCGGTAGCTGCCGTAGTGGTGAATCACGAACCCGGCAAAAGCCGGCTCGTCCGCCAGTGCCTGGCGCACCAGCCCCAGCTCGTGCTCCATCTGCTTGGGTCGCAGGTGGTCAAAGCTGAGCTTGCGGATGTCGCTGGGCGAGGTTTCAATGCCCAGCCACACCGGCTTGCCGATGCGCCGGCCATAGGCCAGCTCGTCCTGCGCATGGCTCAGAATGCCGTCGGGCCCGTGGGCATGGTCGCGGTAATCCATCAGCACCACATGGTCGTAAATGTCCTGCAGGTGCTCGCTGGCCGGCTTGGTCTGGCCCGCATGCTGCACCCGGATGCCGTCCAGCCAGAAGGCGATGGCCGGTCCGATCTGCAGCGTCTGGTTCATGCGGCGCTTGAGCGCCATCCAGGCTTCGCTCACGCTCAGGAACATGCGCAGGTACTCCTCGCGGCGCGAAGACCAGTCGTCGAGCACATGGGGCTCGATGTCCAGGTTGATGCCATCAAAACGCGCCTGGGGCGCTGCCTGCTGGTTGTACTCCAGCACGCGCTGCACCATCAGCAGGGCCTTGCTGCGGTTCTCGGGCAGGATGTAGCGCTCGGTGTGCAGCGGCCAGGAACCCAGCAGCGCATGCACCTGCAAGCCCTCGCGGTGCAGCTGCTCGATGAGGCCGGCATACAGCTGCGGGCGGTTGAGCAGCAGGTTTTCGTCGGCATGCGCGTCGGCATACAGGTACAGGGTGCCAATGCCCTGGCGCTTGAGGAAGGCGATCTTGTCGCTCGCCTGCGCCGGGCTCTTGAGCATGGCCCAGCTGTCTTCCTCCCACATCCACACCGCACGCTGGGCAGACTGCGCCTGCACGCCGACGCCCGCCAGGCACAGCGCCAGCAGGCAGACCTTGAGCCCCTCAGCGAACCAGCGCCACATGGTATTGACCCTTGCCAACGGGACGCCCGGTCTCCGGATGCGAGACGATCAGCGAGAGGTAGTACGTGCCTGCCGGCCAGTCGCGCGCGGGCAGCTGCAGCCGCACCGTCTCGGCCTGGCCCGGCTTCAGGCGCATGGCCTGGCCCGATGCTTCGGCCAGCTCGCGGCCCTGGGCATCGCTGAGCACCAGCAGCGGCACGAAGACCGGCGAGCCTTGCGCGCCCTGCTGGCTGAAAACAGCCTGCGCAGACAGCTGCCCTCCAGCCTCGAAGCGCCCCTGCGCCTGCCGGACCACCACGCCCTCGATCTGCCGCGCGCGGTGCGCAGGCTCCAGCGTGCGACCGGCCTCGGCATACGCGGCGCGCTGCTGGCGGTCCTGCGGCGCCACCAGGGCCCCTTGCTGCTGCGCCCGCGCCAGACCGGCCAGCACCGCCGCCAGCTCGCTGCGCAGGGCCTGCAGCACCGCCGGGTTTTCCTCGGGCGCGGTCATCAGGCCGTCCTGCAGGCTCATGAGCTGGTCCTGCGCCAGGTAGTACTCGCCCGAGACATGGTCGCTCAAATCGTTTTTCGTCTGCTTGAGCGGCACGGTGTGCAGGTTGCGCCAGAGCGGGTGCACGTCCAGCCCCTGCCCCATCCAGTGCACACGCTGGGGCGTGGTCCAGCCGTAACGGTGCGAAAGCATCGCCAGCAGCGAAGGCGCGATGTCAAAGTGCGAGGACAGCGCCTTGATGCGCCGCGCCTCGCGCAGCATGGGCGAATGCACAATCAGCGGCACATGGTAGCGCTCGATGCGGGTGTCCATCGCGATTTCGGGCAACCGGTGGTCGCCGGTGATGACCACCACCGTGTTCTTCCACTCGGGCCGCTGCGCCATGCGCTCGAAAAAACTGCGCAGCGCATCGTCGGTGTAGAGAACGCTGGCGTAAATGTCCTGCTGGCGCAAAGCCGCCTCACGCTGTTCAGCGCTCAGGCCCAAAGCCTTCAGACGTACCTGCACCTGCTGGCGCCAATGGTCCATGCGCGGCACCACAAACGGCGTGTGCATGCTCATGGTCTGCACCACGGTCAGGCTGGGCGCGGCGGGCCAGGGCTGCGCCAGCACCGCCTGCAGCAGCTCACCATCGGGGTAACCCCACTCGCTCAGCTTGTGTGCCGGCGCAGCAAAGTCGCGCTCGCTCCACAAGGCGTCCACACCGCTGGCCTGCAGAAAATCGCCCTGATGGTCAAACTCGAGGTTGGTGCCACTGAAATAACGCAAGTGGTAGCCCTGGGCCTTGAGCAGGCCCGGCAGGCTGTCGAAATCCATGGGCTGGGTGCCGTATGGCCCGAAAGGCAAGGAGCCCAGCACACTGGGCAACACCGCAAACGTGCGGCCCTGGGTGGCCAGAAAGTTGTCCCAGTACAGCGAGCGCTGCGCCAGCGTATCCAGAAACGGGGTGAAGCTGCCCAGCCGCGCCCCCGGCCCGGAAAAGCTCCGGCCCAGCCCCTCCACCACCACGACCAGCAGGTGCGGGGGCTTTTGCGGGTCCAGGGCCAGCAGCGGCCCCAGCGTGTCCGGGGTGGTCTCGGCATGCTCGAAGGGGAAAGGCTTGTCGGCCACCGCAGGCGCCGCACTGGCGCCCAGTGCCAGCACATCGGAGAGCAGAAACACCAGCTTGTTGGTGGCCAGCTGCGGCACAGCCTGCGCATCGGGCAAGGGCCAGCGCAGGGGCAAGGCCGCGCTGCCCACCATGCACAGGCCCAGCACGGCCATGCTGGCACGCGCTGACCCGGGCCGCACCGGTGCGTAGTGACCCCACAGCATCCGGCCCCACAAGGCGACCAGCGCAACCAGCAGCGCAGCCCACAGCAAAGGCGGCAGGCTCAGCTGCGTGCCGGCCACGGTGGTGCGCATTTCCTGCCAGGAATACGCCAGCACATCGGCGCCCAGCGGCACACCCGCTACCGAAAAATAAAGGTCCAGCGCCGTCAGCACCAGCATGAACAGGCTGCCCGCCAGCGCCATGACCACGGCCTGCCCGCGCGCCGGCAAGGCCAGCGCCGGCCACAGCAACAGGCACCACAAGGGCAGCGCCCGCAACAGCATGAGCGCATCGGCCACCAGCCGCTGGCCCAGCACACTGCCGGGCGCCTGCACCAGCAGGCCCTGCACCCACCCCAGGCCCAGCACGGCCGGCACCAGCACGGCCCAGGGCCGCAGCAAGGCGCCCAGCGCAGTCAGCCACCGAGCCATGGCCATCACCAGCGGCGACCAGGCTCACACCCGCGTCATGCGCACGCGCACCTGCGCTGTCACTGGAGCGGCTGGCGCCCAGCTTGAAGCCCCA
>Ga0255274_1000107_pt1 | contig 13122 bp, 11 predicted proteins | sample AtltaT_4_FD_183673 | JGI IMG/M metagenome (GOLD analysis project Ga0255274, IMG submission 183673) | Metatranscriptome of freshwater microbial communities from Altamaha River, Georgia, United States - Atl_Colum_RepB_8h (Metagenome... | ecosystem: Environmental > Aquatic > Freshwater > River... | reverse complement strand
GGAATATATATCAAATACTTAATATTTGACAAATAAAAGTCACATGGTTTGCATAAAAATCCGAAGAAACTCTGTTTTGCCGAGCCATGAGCGTGCGCGAAAGCTTGCGGGCACAATGAGCCCCTCATGACCAACAGGAGGCTTCTCATGCAAAAGCAGTTTGTGGAAGATGCTCGGGCACTGCTCGGTGTGGAGGAACACCACCTGGCCGGCGCCAACCGGCGTTTGGCGCTCAAAGCGGTTTTAGGGGCTGGGTATGCCGCAGCGGCTGGACCCCTGATGGCGCAGACTGCGATCAAGACCCCCGCCGACGGCCTGATCAGCGGTGAAGTGACCATCGACATCAATGGCTTGAAGATGCCCGCTTACCGCAGCGCCCCAGCCGGCAAGAGTGGCTTGCCGGTGGTGCTGGTGGTTTCGGAAATTTTCGGTGTGCATGAATACATCGCCGACGTCACCCGCCGCCTGGCACGTCAGGGGTACATGGCCATTGCGCCTGAGCTGTTCGTTCGACAGGGTGATCCAGGTCAATACGGTGAAATCGCGCGCATCCAGTCCGAAATCATTGCCAAGGTGCCCGATGCCCAGGTCCTGTCGGATCTGGACGCCTGCGTGGCCTGGGCCGGTCAGCATGGCGGGCAGACCGACAAGCTGGCCATCACCGGCTTTTGCTGGGGTGGACGCATCACCTGGCTCTATGCCGCCCACCAGCCTCGCCTGAAGGCGGCCGTTGCTTGGTATGGCCGCCTGGTGGGGGCTTCATCGGCCAATACGCCCCGGCATCCGGTGGATGTGGCCGGGCAGCTCAAGGCGCCGGTGCTGGGACTTTACGGCGGAGTAGACACTGGCATTGCGCTGGACACGGTCGACAAGATGAAAACGGCCCTGTCGACCGGACCTGCTGCGGCCCGGGCCAGCGAGTTCGTGGTCTATCCTGATGCCCCCCATGCCTTTCATGCGGACTACCGCACCAGCTACCGTCAGGCGGCTGCCGAGGATGGGTGGCAGCGTTTGCTGGCTTGGCTCAAACGCCACGGCGTTGCGTGACAATCACGGCATGAAGACCGCCCTTCGGGGCGGTTTGTTTTGGAGCAGGTATGACTTTGTTGGTGATCGTGTTGGGGACTTTGCTGGCGGGCATTGGCAGTGTGTGGCTGGCGGCCTGGTTGAGTTTTGGCGTCATCAGCCATTACACCCGGCACATGCTCAGCCTGGCGGCGGGGGCGCTGCTGGCCACGGCCTTTTTGCATCTGTTACCCGAGGCGCTCGATCAGGGTGGGACTGCCGACAGCCTGTTTGCCACCTTGCTGGTGGGACTGGTGTTCTTTTTCCTCCTGGACAAGGCAGAACTCTGGCATCACGGGCATGAACACCACCATGGCGAGCCCGTGCACGGGCACGACCATGAAACGCATCCGCATGAGCATCCGCATGTTCACAACCACAGTGCAGGGGGCTGGGCAGTGCTGGCCGGAGACAGCGTGCATTGCTTTGGCGATGGCATCCTGATCGCTTCGGCCTTCATGGCCGACTTCCACCTTGGCCTGCTGGCTTCGGTGGCTGTGCTGGCCCACGAAGTGCCGCACCACATGGGCGATCTGGTGGTCCTGCGCCAGTCCGCCGGCACGCGCCACGCCGCGGTGCTCAAGGTGTCCATGGCTGGTGCCGTGACGGCACTGGGTGGTGTCGTGGGCTATGTTCTGGTGGACGCCCTGCACGACCTGTTGCCCTTCTTACTGGCCATTGCCAGCAGCAGCTTCATTTATGTGGCACTGGCCGACCTGATTCCCCAATTGCAAAAACGCCTGAGTGCCCGCGAGACTGCCGCGCAGGTTTTCTGGCTTGGACTGGGCATGGGGCTGGTGATGCTGGTCAGCCTTTCGGCCCACAGTGGCCATACGCACTGAGCCCGCGCAGGCGGGGCTGGCGTGTCAGCCCTTTTCGCAGGGCAGGCCGGGGGTGCGGCACCATTCACTCCAGCTGCCCGCATACAGGGCTGTGGGGGCAAAACCGGCCAGTTCCATGGCGATCAGGTTGGGCACGGCGCTGACGCCGCTGCCGCATTGGTGCACCACACTGTCGGCCGGATGTCGGCCCAGAAGGGCTGTCCACTCGGCACGCAGCTGATCCGCTGACTTGAAGGTGCCTTCGGGTGTGAAGTTGTCGGTGAAGGGACGGTTCAAAGCCCCCGGGATGTGGCCGGCGACCGGGTCCAGTGGTTCGACATCTCCGCGGTAGCGAGGTGCGCCGCGCGCGTCAACCACGGTCTGACCCGACTCACCCAGCCGGGACGCCACGGTCGTGGTGTGCAGCAGTTCGCGCAGCGGATCGCCCAGCTCGAATTCACGGGTCGCCACCGGGCGTGCAGGGCCGCTCTCCACTGCCCCGCCTGCGGCCTGCCAGGCCTGCAGTCCGCCGTCGAGTACCGCCACGGCATCGTGCCCGAGCCATTTGAGCATCCACCACAGGCGGCCGCAGTAGTTGCAGCCGTTGCGGTCATAGACCACCACCTGGGTGGCGTTGTCCACACCAATGCGCCCCAGCCAGGCGGCCACCAGATCGCGCCGGGGCAGGGGGTGCCGCCCGCCATTGACGGCATGGGCTGCATCCTTGGCGCTGAGGTCGCGGTCCAGATGGGCCTGCTGCGCCCCGGCAATGTGCATCTGGGCAAACAGGGTGTCGGCGGCCTCGGGCTGCATCAGGTCAAAGCTGCAGTCGATGATGGCCAGGGGTGCCTGGCCGGTCTGGAGTTGCTGCAGTTCAGCAGGGGAGATCAGCAGGTTGTACATGGCGTTCTCGCAGGTCAATGTTCTTCGGCCGGGGCTCGGACCAGGGTTCGGTTGCGCAGCGCGGTGGCAGCGATACCGCAGGCAATGATCAGCACCATGCCGGCCCACCCGATCGGGGGAATCTGGTCGCCAAACAGGAACAGGCCGTACAGCGCTGAAAACACGATGCCCGAATACTGCAGATTGGCCACCACCAGCGTGGCGCCCTTGCTGTAGGCCAAGGTCATGCACAGCTGACCGCCGGCCGCGAGCAAACCGATAGGCAAAAGCCAGACCACGGACGGCCAGCGCCATTCGGTGAAGCCGGTGTAGAGGCTGCACACCAGTCCGGTCAAGGCGGTGCCCACCGAAAAATAAAACACGGTGCGTGATTCGGGCTCGCCGATGCGACCCAGGGCCGCGACCTGCATGTAGGCCAAGGCAGCACCAATGCCCGAAAGCAGGCCGATCACGCCGGCGAACAGCTGGTTTTGCTCGATGGTGGGGCGCAGAATCATGATGACCCCGGCGAAGCCGCCCAGGATGGTGAGCATGATGGGGCCTTGCCGGCTGGCGTCCTGCAAGCGCCCCATGACCAGCGTTCCGCCGACCAGAAATGCCGCCACCCAGACGCCGCTCATGTAGTTGAGCGTCATGGCAGTGGCCAGCGGCAGGTGGGCGATTGCGTAGAACCAGGCAGACAGGGACAGCACACCGATGGCCGAGCGCCAGACGTGCATCATCGGCACGGCCGTGCCCAGGGAAATCCGCTGGAAACGGCACATGCCCGCCATGAATGCGATGCCGATGAGGCCACGGTAGAACACCAGCTCAAAGGTACCGAAGTGGGCGGAGGCGTATTTGATGCAGACGCTCATCGTCGCGAAAAACAGCGACGCGAGGATCATCCAGGAAGCTTGCATGCGGTCATCATGCCATGTTGTGACAACGGCCTCACAAGGAGGCCGTAGCGGTGGAGACAGGGAGGTTCAGTCCCGGTAGTTCATTTGTCGGCGATACCATTCATGGAAGTGCTGCATGCCGTCTTCCATCGGACTCTGGTAAGGGCCGACTTCGTTGTCGCCGCGTGCCAGCAGGGCCTGGCGCCCGGCGTCCATGCGTTCGGCGATCTCATCGTCCTCGATGCAGGTCTCCATGTAGGCGGCCTGCTGGGCTTCGACAAATTCGCGCTCGAAGGCCACGATTTCCTCGGGGTAGTAGAACTCCACCATGTTCAGTGTCTTGTCCACGCTGATCGGGTGCAGTGTGGAGACGGTGAGCACATGCGGGTACCACTCGACCATGATATGCGGGTAGTAGGTCAGCCAGATGGCACCCTGCTGCGGCAGCTCGCCGCCTCGGTACTTGAGCAGCACCTCGTGCCACTTTTTGTAGGTGTCCGAGCCGGGCTTGCCGAAGCTGCCAGCCACCCCGACGGTCTGCACCGAGTAGTGCTCCTTGAATTCCCAGCGCAGGTCGTCGCAGGTCACGAAGTTGCCCAGCCCGGGGTGGAAAGGGCCGACATGATAGTCCTCCAGATAGACTTCAATGAAGGTCTTCCAGTTGTAGTTGCACTCGTGCAGCTCGACACGGTCGAGGGCATAGCCCTCGAAGTTGAGCTGGGCGCGCGGGCCCATGCCGGCCAGGTCAAGGGCGATGTCGCGGCCGTTGTCCTCGAACAGCAGGCCGTTCCATTCCTGCAGTTTGTAGTTGTTGAGGTTCAGGCAGGGGTCGTTGGCAAAATGCGGTGCGCCCAGCAGCTCGCCCTTGGGCGAATAGGTCCAGCGGTGCAGCGGGCAGACGATGTTGCCCCCGGCATGGCCCTTGCCTTGCGTTTGCAGGTTACCTCGGCCCTGGAGCATCACGGCCTGGCGGTGGCGGCAAATGTTGGAGATCAGTTCGACCTGGCCCTGGGTGTTGCGCACGAGCGCCCGCCCGCCTTTTTCCTGGGGCAGGGCGAGGTAATCGCCCGCGTTGGGCACGGCGAGCTGATGCCCCACATAGCGGGGGCCCTTGTCGAAGAGGATTTTGAGTTCACGCTGGAACAGCGCCTCGTCGAAGTAACTGGAAACTGGTAGTTGGCTTGCGGCCTGCTGCAGTTGAAGACTTAAATCAGACATGGGTGACCTGACCTAGAGACTCCCCCTATGAAGGGGCAGGGACAAAGCGCTGAATCCGAAGAAACCCGCGCGTGAAAAAGGCGGAATTCAATCCGCCCGGGGTCGCCGATTGTACCCCGGGGCAAGCCAGCGGGGCGCAGGCCCTTGGGCCTGTGGGTGTCCGTGCACACGGGCGGGTGAGGGTGAAGTCTAAAATCGGTGTTTTGCCGCACGATACGAGCCATGCCCAAGACCCCCACCGCTGCACCGGCGAACCCGCTGCCGGACACCTATGAGGCCGCCTTGCAGGAACTGGAGCAACTGGTCTCCCGTCTGGAGTCGGGACAGATGCCTCTGGACGAGCTGCTGGCCGGCTACCAGAGGGGCGCGGCCCTGCTTGCTTTTTGCAAGGACAAGTTGCAGGTAGTGGAGGACCAGATCAAGGTGCTCGACGGCGGCCAGCTCAAACCTTGGGACGCGGCATGAGCGGCGGTTTGGCGCTTGAAGCCTGGATGCAGCCGCACCTGGCGCGGGTGGAACAGGCCCTCTCGGGCTGGATCGACGCTGCGGCACCGGCTGGCCTGGGCGAGGCCATGCGCTACGCCGTGCTGGACGGCGGCAAACGCCTGCGCCCTTTGCTGGTGCTGGCCGCGGCCGAAGCGGTCGGCGCAGGCCACAGCGAAGCTGCCCTGCGCGCGGCCTGTGCGATCGAGTTGATCCACGCCTATTCGCTGGTGCACGACGACATGCCCTGCATGGACAACGATGTGCTGCGCCGCGGCAAGCCCACGGTGCATGTGCAGTTTGGCGAGGCCCAGGCCCTGCTGGCGGGCGACGCCCTCCAGACTCTGGCTTTCGAGCTGTTGACACCCGAGGACGCCAGCGTGCCGGCCGAGGTGCAAGCACGCTGCGTGGGCCTGCTGGCGCGCGCCTCGGGCTACTGGGGTATGGCCGGCGGGCAGGCCATCGATCTGGCCAGTGTGGGTCAGCAGCTCACCGAAGACCAGCTGCGCCAGATGCACCGCCTCAAGACCGGCGCCCTGCTGCTGTGCAGTGTGCAACTCGGCGCAGCCTGTGCGCCGGCCGTGCCGGCGCTGGTGCAGCAGGCGCTGGTGCGTTTTGGCCAGGCCCTGGGGCTGGCCTTCCAGGTGGTGGACGACATCCTCGATGTGACGGCCGATTCCGCCACCCTGGGCAAAACCGCCGGCAAGGACGCCGCCGCCCACAAACCCACCTACGTCGCCCTCATGGGCCTGCAAGCTGCCCAGCGCCATGCCGACGAGCTGGCACAAGAAGCCCTTCAGGCCCTCAACGACACCGCACTGGGCTACGATGCGCTGCAGGCTCTCAAAGGTCTGGCCGCCATGGTCGTGCGGCGCCAACACTGATATCTGCGCACTCGCCCCATGTCACGCCTGCTTGAAAACATCCAGACCCCCATCGACCTGCGCCGTCTGAGTCGTTCGCAACTGCCCCAGCTGGCCGCCGAAGTGCGCCAGTGCGTGCTCGACAACGTCTCCAACACCGGCGGGCACCTGAGCTCCAACCTGGGCACCGTCGAGCTGACCGTGGCTCTGCACTACGTCTTCAACACCCCCGAAGACCGCATCGTCTGGGACGTGGGCCACCAGACCTACCCGCACAAGATCCTGACCGGCCGACGCGAGCGCATGCCCACGCTGCGCCAACTGGGTGGCCTGTCGGGTTTTCCGCGCCGCGACGAGAGCGAATACGACACTTTTGGCGTGGGCCATTCGTCCACCAGCATTTCGGCGGCCTTGGGCATGGCGCTGGCGGCCCGGCAAAAGGGCGAGAGCCGCCACGCCATTGCCGTGATCGGTGACGGCGCCATGACCGCCGGTATGGCCTTCGAGGCCCTCAACCACGCGGGGGTGGAAGACTGCAAGTTGCTGGTGGTGCTGAACGACAACGACATGTCGATCAGCCCACCAGTGGGCGCGCTCAACCGGTATCTTGCGCAGCTCATGAGCGGTCGCTTTTATGCAGCGGCCAAGGAGGGCGCCAAGCAGGTGCTCAAGGCTGCGCCGCCGCTGTTCGAGCTGGCCAAGCGTTTTGAGGAGCACGCCAAAGGCATGGTGGTACCGGCCACACTCTTCGAAAAATTCGGCTTCAACTACATCGGCCCGATCGATGGCCATGACCTCGAATCGCTGATCCCGACGCTGGAGAACCTCAAGCACCTCGATGGTCCGCAGTTTTTGCATGTGGTCACCAAAAAAGGCCAGGGCTACAAGCTGGCCGAGGCCGACCCCATCGCGTACCACGGTCCTGGCAAGTTCGATCCGGCTGTCGGCATCGTGCCGCCCGCCACCCCGCCCAAGACCACCTTCACCCAGGTGTTTGGCCAGTGGCTGTGCGACATGGCGGCCCAGGATGAGCGGCTGGTGGGCATCACGCCGGCCATGCGCGAGGGCTCGGGCATGGTGGCCTTCCACAAGCAGTTTCCCAGGCGCTATTACGACGTGGGCATTGCCGAGCAGCATGCGGTCACGCTCGCCGCCGGTTTGGCTTGCGAGGGGATCAAGCCGGTGGTCGCGATCTATTCCACTTTTTTGCAGCGGGCGTACGACCAGCTCATCCACGATGTGGCGCTGCAGAACCTGCCGGTGGTGTTCGCGCTCGACCGCGCGGGCCTGGTGGGGGCGGACGGCGCCACGCATGCCGGGGCCTACGACATCGCCTACATCCGCTGCATCCCCAACCTGAGCCTGGCCTGCCCGGCCGACGAGCGCGAATGCCGGCAGTTACTGTCTACCGCCTATGCGCAGAACCACCCGGTGGCCGTGCGTTACCCGCGCGGCGCGGGCGTGGGCGTTGCGCCGCAGGCTGACCTCGAAGGCCTGCCTTTCGGCAAGGGTGAAATCCGCCGCACTGGGCGCAAGACCGCCATCCTGGCCTTTGGCACCTTGCTTTACCCGGCGCTGCAGGCCGCCGAGGCGCTGGACGCCACCGTGGTCAACATGCGCTGGGCCAAGCCGCTCGATGCCGAACTGCTGGCGCAGGTGGCCAGTGAGCATGAGCGCATCGTGACGGTGGAAGAGGGCGCCATCATGGGCGGCGCGGGCAGCGCCGTCATGGAAGCCTTGCAGACCCTGGGCCTGACCCGGCCCGTGCTCCAGCTGGGCCTGCCCGACGAGTTCATCGAACAGGGCGATCCTGTCAAGCTGCTGGCCCTGCAGGGGCTCGATGCGGCAGGCATCGAGGCTTCGGTGCGCCAGCGTTGGCCCGATGCCCATACCCTCTGAAGCCGATTCAAGGTTTGTGTGAAATCAAATCAGCCCGGTTTTGCTGGTTTTGACAATCAAAAAGGGTAAACCCGGGCCGGCAGGGGCATTTCATCTTTCTAAAATCCTGGGTGACCCAGAAGTCCGTGCCTGGCAGTCTCAGGCATGTTTTCATTTCAAAGGAGTTATTCATGGATCGTCGTTCCGTTCTCAAAAATGCCGGTATCGCTGGCGTGCTGGCCGCTGGCATGGCACCGGCTGTACACGCGCAGGCGGCCATCCGCTGGCGTCTGGCATCGAGCTTCCCCAAGTCGCTGGACACGCTGTTCGGCGGCGCGGACGCCTTTGCCCGCAAGGTCAAGGAAATGACCGGTGGCAAGTTCGAAATCACCACCCACCCGGCCGGTGAGCTGATGCCTGCTTTCGGCGTGCTCGATGGCGTTCAGAACGGCACCGTGGAATGCGCCCACACCGCGCCTTACTACTTCTTCGGCAAGGACGAGACCTTTGCCCTCGATTGCGCCATCCCCTTCGGCCTCAACAGCCGCCAGATGACCGCCTGGATGTACGAAGGCAACGGCCTGAAGCTGCTGCGTGAGCACTATGCCAAGTACAACGTGGTGAACTTCCCGATGGGCAACACCGGCACCCAGATGGGCGGCTGGTTCCGCAAGGAAATCAAGTCCGCTGCCGACATGAAGGGCTTGAAATTCCGTGTCGGCGGTTTCGCCGGCAAGGTCCTTGAGCGCATGGGCGTGGTGCCGCAAAACATCCCTGCTGGCGAGATCTACCAGTCGCTGGAAAAAGGCACGATCGATGCCGCCGAGTGGATTGGTCCGCACGACGACCTCAAGCTTGGCCTCAACAAGGTCGCGCCCTTCTACTACTACCCCGGTTGGTGGGAAGGCGGTCCCCAGCTGTCGCTGTACGTCAACCAGAAGGCCTACGACGCTCTGCCCGCCGAGTACAAGGCCATCCTGGATGCCGCCTCTGCCTACGCACACGTTGAAATCCAGGCCCGCTATGACGTCTACAACCCGACGGCACTGCGTCAGCTGGCTGCCCAGAAGGCCAAAGTCCTGCCCTTCCCGAAGGACATGATGGATGCCGCCTTCAAGCACTCGCAGGATGTCTACGCGGAGCTGAGCGCCAAGAACCCCAACTGGAAGAAGGTTTACGAGGACTACGCCAAGTACCGTGCAGAAGCCAACTGGTGGTTCCGTTTCGGCGAGGCCCGTTTCGACACCTTCATGCAGTCCCAGAAGCTCTGATGCCCAAGGACACAGGGCGGCCATCTCCCGTCCTGTCTGCATGAAAAAAACCCGCCCGGTTCACACCGGGCGGGTTTTTTTTTTACTTGAGATGGATGTCCCGACAGATTCATCAGGCCCACCGGCACAGGGGGCGCGCACCGGGGCAGGACCTGGACCTGCGCCGGTGCACACGGCCCTCAGCGCTTGTCGGCGCCAGGTATGTCCTTCATCGGATCGTCCGCTTCGGCAGAGGCTTCGTCGGCGGGGGCGTCCAGGTCGTCAGAGGGTGCTGCTTCCAGCTGCACGCTGTCCAGGTCGATGGCTTGATCGCCACCCAGGCTACCCGTCACCAGCGTGGGGAAAGTGATGATGGCGGCCACCATCAGCAACTGCAGACTGATGAAGGCCACCGAGCCCTTGTAGATTTCGGTGGTCTTGACCGCAGCGATGGTCTGGCCCGTGACACGGTCCTTGTAGTCGTTGCGTGCGGCCACGCTGCGCAGGTAGAACAGCGCGAAACCAAACGGCGGTGTCAGGAACGAAGTCTGCAGGTTCATGGCCACCATCACGCCAAACCAGATCAGGGCCTGGTCCGGGGTCATGCCGGGCACCAGCTCCGGCAGGATCTTCTCGGCGGCAGGCGCCAGCAGCGGGATCACGATGAAGGCGATTTCGAAGAAGTCAATGAACATGCCCAGCACGAAGATCAGCAGGTTGACCACGATCAGGAAGCCCAGTGCGCCTCCGGGGATATTGTCAAACAGGTGCTCAACCCAGATGTGTCCGTCTGCCGCGTTGAAGGTAAAGCTGAACACCGTCGAGCCGATCAGGATGAACAGCACGAAGGTGGCGAGCTTGGCGGTGCTCTCCAGGGCCTGCGTCGTCAGGCTCAGGTTGAGCTTGCGTTTGAAAGCGGCCAGCACCAGCGCGCCCAGGGCGCCCATGGCGCCGCCCTCGGTTGGGGTGGCCACACCCAGAAAGATCGTGCCCAGCACCAGGAAAATCAGGATCAGCGGTGGCATCAGCACGAAGGTGACTTGTTCGGCCAGGCGCGAGAGCAGGCCCAGCCGGGTAGCGTGGTTGAGCACCGACAAGGCCAGCGCCACCAGCGAGGCGATGGTCATGGACAGGATCACCACCTCGTCCTTGGGGGCCGGCATGGAGCGGTCCAGCCAGCTGCGCAGCAGCGGGTCGTGCACTTGCGACCAGGCCACGCCGACCGCCGTGGCGATCAGCAGCAGCACGATCAGCGATTTGTGGCCGGAGCTGCCATCGCTTTCGCGGTAGATACGGGCTTCGGGCGGCAGTGCCGGGACCATGGCGGGTTTGAAGATGGCCACGGCCACCACGAAGAGGATGTACAGGCCCACCAGCAGCAAGCCCGGCAGCAAGGCGCCGGCATACATGTCACCGACCGAGCGGCCGAGCTGGTCGGCCAGCACGATCAGCACCAGCGAGGGTGGGATGGCCTGCGCCAGCGTACCCGAGGCTGTGATGGTGCCGGTGGCGATCACGCGGCTGTAGCCGTAGCGAAGCATGATGGGCAGCGAGATCAGGCCCATGGAGATGACGGCAGCGGCCACCACACCGGTGGTGGCAGCCAGCAGCGCGCCCACCAGGATCACCGCGATGGCGACGCCCCCACGCACCGGACCGAACACCTGACCTACGGTCTCGAGCAGGTCCTCTGCCATGCCCGAGCGTTCCAGGATGATGCCCATGAAGGTGAAGAAGGGGATGGCCAGCAGCGTGTCGTTCTGCATGATGCCGAAGATGCGCAGCGGCAGAGCCTGGAACATGGTGGCCGGGAACAGACCGGCTTCCATGCCGATGAAGCCGAAACCAAGACCGCAGGCGGCCAGGGCAAAGGCGACCGGGAACCCGGTCAGCAGCAGGGCCAGCAGACCCGCGAACATGAGGGGCACAAAATTCTGTGCCAGGAAAGAGGCTTCCATCATTGGGCTCCCTGGGTCTGCTGCTCGAGTTCGGCAGCACGTTTTTGATCGTCTGACTGTGCTTCTTCGTGTGCCAGCACATCCGGACCATGGCCGCGCAGGAAAGCCAGGCGCTTGATCAGCTCGGAGACCGCCTGCAACAGCAGCAGCCCAAAACCTGTCGGGATCAGCAGGTAAGCGGGCCAGCGGATGAGGCCGCCAGCGTTGGAGGACATTTCACCCGAGACGTAACCTTGCATGAACATGGGCCAGGAAAGGTAGATGCTCAGCAGGCAAAACGGGATCAGGGCCAGCACGATGCCACCCACGTCAATCCAGTTGCGGGTGCGCGCAGACAGGCGGCTGGCCAGGAAGTCGATGCGCACATGGGCATTTTTGAGCAGACCGTAGCCGGCGCCCAGCAGAAAGACGGCAGCAAAAAGGTACCACTGGATTTCCAGCAGGGCATTGGAGCTGGTGTCGAAGGCCTTGCGGACGATGGCGTTGCCGGCGCTGATCAGGGTGGTGATCAGCACCAGCCAGAGGGTCATCTTCCCGATGGATGTATTGATTTTGTCAATCCAGCGGGACCACTGGAGCAGAGCGGTCATGGGGGTCTCCCGGGTTTAAAAGAACCGCGCGATTGTACGTGCCTCAATTTCAGCGAATTTGCCGCTTCATGCGGGCAAGTCGTGATATTTTTTAAACGCTGTATTTCGCCCGGCTCACTCGGGTCTGCTGTGGCCCCACCAGGGCAGGGTGCGCCTGAGTGAGTGCACCATGCCGGGCTGGCTGGCGCCCCGGTAACCATCGAGCTGGTCGAGCTGCTGCAGCCAGGCAGGGCTGGCCAGCAGCAGCTGAAGTTTCTGCACTGCGGGTGTTTGCAGTGCGTCGGACAGGCAGGCCAGCCAGTAGTCTTCCTGGAGCAAGGGAACAAAATCGAGCCCCAGCTGGCGGGCGGCGCTGGCGATCCCGAGGCCGGTGTCGGCCTGGCCGGCCGCGATGCAGGTAGCGACCGCGGCATGCGAGCTTTCCTCGTGGTCGTAACCGCGCAAACGTGCTGGTGTGATGCCATGCCTTTGCAGCCAGTCGTCCAGCAGCAGGCGTGTGCCCGTGCCCAGGCTGCGGTTGACCATGCGCACCTGCGGGCGCAACAGGTCATCCCAGCCCCTGACATTGAGGGGGTTGCCAGGCGCCACCATCAAGCCCTGTTGTCGGACGGCAAAGCCCATCAGCTTGTGCCGGCTTGTCTGCAGCAGCGGGCGACAGGTCTGAGCAAACAGCGAATCCGCGCAGGGCTGGATGGGCGCATGGAAACCAGCCACGGTGCAGCGGCCTTCATTGAGGGCTCGGATCGCGTCAACGCTGCCGCAAAAACGGATGTCCAGGTGCAGGCCATGGCCCGCAGCATGTTCACGCAGGCGCACCAGCGCATCGTCGTGGCTGGCGTAAAGGGTCAGGACATGGCTGTCCGGGTCAAAGGCCATGGCAAAGGTCTTTTCCAGTTCGGCCTGCAGGGCGCTGATCTGGGGAGCCAGACGGGCCTGGGCCTGTCGCTCTGCCCAGAGCAGTTTGTCGGCAAAGTCCGTCAGGCGAGCCGGCTGGCCTTTTTCCCAGACGATCAGGGGCTGAACCAGCAGCTGCTCCCAGCGCTTGAGTTCCCCCCAGACATGGCGGTAGGACAGCCCCATCGATCTGGCGGCCATCGAGATGGAGCCGCTCACGCGGACCGCCTGCAGCAGGTCCATGAGCGGATGCCGCAGCGCAGAACTGCGGGGGCTCTCTGTGTCGCCATCGGGCGACCATTGGTAGGACAGGTGAAT
>Ga0255274_1000103_pt1 | contig 13586 bp, 11 predicted proteins | sample AtltaT_4_FD_183673 | JGI IMG/M metagenome (GOLD analysis project Ga0255274, IMG submission 183673) | Metatranscriptome of freshwater microbial communities from Altamaha River, Georgia, United States - Atl_Colum_RepB_8h (Metagenome... | ecosystem: Environmental > Aquatic > Freshwater > River... | reverse complement strand
GTTGATTTCATTGAAAAAAATCGCAAAACACCTTGTTTGATGGCAAATTCCTGATACAGTGCAAATAAGTGCAAAAAAGTGGGGATCGGTGTGTTTTCACCGCCTTGCTGGCTTGTGTTGTTCATGTTTACTGGTTCGAAGGGTTGGCCACTGTGTTTCAGGGCGCGTCATCGTTGAGTTTGGATGCCAAGGGTCGCTTGTCGGTGCCCACGCGTCACCGTGATGTGTTGAGCGCCACTGCATCTGGCCATCTCACCATCACCAAACATCCGCATGGGTGCCTGATGATTTTTCCCCGCACCGAGTGGGAGAAATTTCGCGAACGCATTGCCGCCTTGCCGATGAGTGCCCAATGGTGGAAGCGCATCTTTCTGGGCAATGCGATGGATGTGGAGATGGATGCCACCGGTCGTGTGCTCATCTCGCCTGAACTGCGCACTGCGGCGGGCATCAGCAAAGACACGATGCTCTTGGGCATGGGCAACCATTTCGAGTTGTGGGACAAAACCACCTACGACCAGCAAGAGGCCGAGGCCATGCAGGGCGAGATGCCCGATGTGTTCAAGGAATTCTCTTTTTAAAGGATGACGGTGGACACGGCATGGCAGCACACCACCGTCCTCTTAAGCGAAGCTGTCGACGCCCTCGACATCCAGCCGGACGGTACATATGTGGACGCGACCTTTGGTCGGGGTGGACACAGCCGTCTGATGTTGTCGAAGTTGTCGCCGCAAGGGCGCTTGATCGCTTTCGACAAAGACCCCGACGCCATACAGGCGGCGCAACAGATCAACGACGCTCGTTTCTCAATCCGTCACCAAGGCTTTGCGCACTTGGGCGAGTTGCCTGCGGCGTCACTCGATGGGGTGCTGATGGATTTGGGGGTGAGCTCACCCCAGATCGACAACCCGACACGCGGTTTTTCATTTCGTTTCGATGGCCCCTTGGACATGCGCATGGACACCACCCGTGGCCAAAGCGTGGCCGAGTGGTTGCAAGAGGCAGAACTTCAACAAATAGCGGAGGTGATACGTGACTATGGCGAAGAACGGTTTGCTGTTCAGATTGCAAAGGCGATTGTTGCTCGCCGACAGGAACGGGGCAGCCTTGCAAGCACCGCTGAATTGGCCCAGCTCGTGGCTGACACGGTCAAAACCCGCGAGCCGGGCCAGAACCCTGCAACGCGCACATTTCAGGCTTTTCGGATTTTCATCAATGCCGAGCTTGAAGAGCTGCAACAAGCGCTGAAGGCGTCGTTGCAGGTTTTGCGTCCCGGAGGTCGATTGGCTGTGATCAGTTTCCATTCACTGGAAGACCGCATCGTCAAACAATTCATCACGCAGCATGCGCGTGAGGTGTATGACCGACGTGCGCCCTTTGCAGCACCGAAGGTGATGGACTTGAAAGCGATTGATCGCATCAAACCTTCAGAGCAAGAGGTGGCAGCCAATCCACGCGCGCGCAGTGCGATTTTGCGCATTGCCGAACGTTTGGCAACACCGGTACGGCAAGGGGCGGTGGCATGAGTCGCATCAGCTTTGTGTTGTGGCTCTCGGTCATGTTGAGTGCGCTGTATTTGGTGCGCACGCAATACGAATCGCGTTCGCTCACCACCGAGCTGCACCGTGCCAGTGTGGAAGCGCAGCGTTTGGAAACCGAGAACGATCGCTTGGATGTAGAACGCCGTGCACAGGCCACACCCTTGCGGGTTGAAAAATTGGCGCGTGAGCAGCTTCGCATGCGCACCATCACACCGGCCATCACGCAGTACGCCACCATGCAGGAGGCGTCGCAATGAGTAGCCGCAGCGTGCAATACACGTCGAGCCCCTTGCTGGCGAGCAAAACGCCGATTTGGCGCAGCCAGTTCATTGTGGCCTTCATCGCCTTGGGCTTTTTGGCCTTGGTGGTCCGTGCAGCGTACGTGCAAGTGATTGACAACGCTTTTTTCAAGCGACAAGGCACGGTGCGTTTTGTGCGCACGTTGGATTTGCCAGCGAACCGTGGGCGCATTTTGGATCGCAATGGGCACATCTTGGCGTCCAGCGTGCCGGTGCCCAGCATTTGGGCCAGCCCGGAAGACATTGACCGAGATCCTGCGAAATTGAAAGCCCTGGCCAAGTTGCTCAACATGGGTTTGCCTGAGCTGGAAAAAAAGCTGGTGGATGAAGACAAAAACTTTGTCTGGCTCAAGCGTCAGGTGGATGAAGACGTTGGCAAGCAAATTGAAGAATTGAAAATCAAGGGCGTGCATGCGCGCAAGGAATACAAACGCATTTACCCTGAAGGCGAATCGGTGGCGCATGTGGTGGGTTTCACCAATGTGGAGAACATCGGTCAAGAGGGCGTGGAGCTGACGTTCAACCAAGAGTTGGGTGGACGTGCCGGTTCGCGTCGTGTGATCAAAGACCGCCTGGGTCGCGTGGTGGAAGACGTGGGCGAAATGGTGCCCCCTGTCGATGGGCGCGATTTGCAGCTGAGCATTGACAGCAAGGTGCAGTACTTTGCGTACGAAAAAATCAAAGAAGCGGTGGTGAATAACAAAGCCGCTGCCGGCAGTGTGGTGGTGCTCGATGTGAAAACCGGAGAAATTCTGGCGCTCACCAACTACCCCAGCTATTCGCCCGGTAAGCGTGGCAATTTGAGTGGTGCACAACTGCGCAACCGCGCCCTGACCGATACCTTTGAACCAGGTTCGACCATGAAGCCTTTGGTGGTGGGTTTGGCGCTGGAAAAAGGTTTGGTGAAGCCCGAAACCCTGATCCAAACAGCGCCGGGTAAATTGCAAATGGGCACGGCCACCATCACCGATGCGCATCCGCATGGTGTGTTGAGTGTGAATGAGATCATCCAAAAATCGAGCAATGTGGGCACGGTGAAAATCGCCATGCAATTGCAGCCGCATGACATGTGGGAAGCCTTCACCCAAATGGGCCTGGGGCAAAAGCCGCAAGTGCCGTTCCCGGGTGCCGTGGCCGGCAAAGTGCGTGCCTATAAAACTTGGAAGCCGATTGAACAAGCCACCATGAGTTATGGCTATGGTTTGTCCACCAGTTTGTTTCAACTTGCGCAGGCCTACAGCGTGTTTGCACGTGACGGCGAGTTGGTGCCGGTGAGCTTGGTGAAAAAGCAAGACGATATCAGCGGTGCGCGTGTGTTTTCACAAGCCAATGCAACGGCCATTCGCAATATGCTGCACATGGTGACGGGACCGGGCGGCACCGCCATGAAAGCGCAAACCATGGGCTATTCGGTGGGTGGCAAAACCGGCACCGCACACAAGCAAGAGGGCAAGGGTTACGCCAGCAAAAAATACCGTGGCTTTTTCGTGGGCATTGCACCGATCGACAACCCGCGCATTGTGGTGGCCGTCATGGTCGATGAACCCAGCAATGGTTTGTATTACGGCGGCGATGTGGCTGCACCTGTGTTCAGCCAAACCGTGCAACAAACCTTGCGCATGATGGGGGTGCAGCCTGACATGGCGGTCAAGCCGCAATTGGTGACCTTGGCCGAGAAGGAGTCGTTTTAATGACCTCTCGCACCTTGCATGCACTGCACACGCCGCAAGAAGCGGCGGCGTGGTTGCGCAGCCGTGTGACGGGTGAGCTGCACACCGACAGCCGACGAGTGCTTCAAGGCGATGGTTTCATCGCCTGGCCCGGCGGTGTGCGGGATGGCCGTGCGTTTGTGGCCGATGTGTTGCAACAACATGCCACTGCGGTGTTGGTGGAGCGTGAAGGTGTGGACACGTTTGATTGGGCGCATGCCAAAGATGCAACAACAGACAACAACGCTTTAACCATCGCCAGCTACGAAGGATTGAAGGCCGCGAGTGGGCCGATTGCTGCCGCATATTACGAAGACCCCAGCCGTGCGATGGAGGTGGTGGCCATCACCGGCACCAATGGCAAAACATCAACCGCTTGGTGGTTGGCGCATGCGCTTAATGCGATGGGCCAACGCTGTGCCGTGGTGGGAACTTTGGGGGTGGGCGAGGTGCATGCGCTGGAAGTGACCGGCATGACCACGCCTGACCCGGTGTTGTTGCAAGCGCGGTTGCGTGAGATGGTGAACCAAGGGGTGACAGCCTGTGCGATTGAGGCGTCATCGATTGGCATTGCTGAACACCGATTGGACGGCACACACATCAAAGTGGCGGTGTTCACCAACTTCACGCAAGACCATTTGGATTACCACGGCAGCATGGCCGCTTATTGGCAAGCAAAAGCGGCATTGTTCGATTGGCCAGAATTGTCAGCCGCAGTGATTCAGGTGGACGATGCCAAGGGCCGTGTGCTGGCGCAACAGTTGTCAGCACGTGGCGGCTTGCAGGTGTGGACGTTTGCGTGTCATGCCGATGCACCAGAGGGGTGTGATGCGTCGCGCCATGTCCGTGCCACCCACATCGTGCATGGTGAACAAGGTTTGCAATTTGTGGTGGTCTGCGGTGCATCGTCAGAGGCGCAAGCCCTGCACACACGCTTGGTGGGCACGTACAACGTGAGCAATGTGTTGGGTGTGATGACGGTGTTGTGTGCCATGGGGCATGCGTTGTCAGCCGCAGCACAAGCCTGTCAAGATTTGCCTGCCGTGCCCGGTCGCATGCAAACCTTGGGTGGCCACGATGCGCCCTTGGTGGTGGTGGACTATGCGCACACGCCCGATGCTGTGGCGCAGGCGGTGCAGGCCTTGTTGCCTGTGGCGCAAACCCGTGGTGGCCAAGTGACCTGTGTGTTGGGATGCGGCGGTGACCGTGACGCCAGCAAACGTCCGTTGATGGCGGCGATGGCCGAGCAATATGCACACCATGTGGTGTTGACCAGCGACAACCCGCGCAGCGAAAGTCCCGACAGCATCTTGCAGCAAATGTTGCAAGGGGTGCAACAAGCCGATGCGATTCGTGTGTTGCCTGACCGTGCACAAGCCATCGCATGGACGGTGCAAAACGTGGCCGCACAAGATGTGGTGCTGATCGCTGGCAAAGGGCACGAAGATTACCAAGAGATTGCAGGTGTGCGTCACCCTTTCAGCGATACAGAGCACGCACGCTTGGCGTTGCAGCAAAGGAGGGCGCATGTCTGACATGAACCTCAGCTTGCAACACATGCTGCCTTGGTTGGCGGGTGCGCAGTTGCATGGCGACCCAAAGGTGTGCATTCAACGTGTGCACACCGACAGCCGAACTTTGCAGCGGGGTGATTTGTTTGTCGCGCTCAAAGGTGAGCGTTTTGATGCGCATGCTTTTTTGCCGCAAGTTGCCGCAACGGGTGCGATGGCTGCATTGGCAGAGCAAGGATTGTTGCAAGCGCAGTTGGCGGGTGTGCAAGTGCCTGACACGCGTGTGGCGCTGGGGCAGTTGGCCCAAGGCTGGCGCAGTCAATTTGTGCTGCCAGTGATTGCTGTGACGGGCAGCAATGGCAAAACCACCGTCACCCAAATGATCGCCAGCATCTTGCGTGCAGGTTGGGGTGACGATGCACTGGCCACCCAAGGCAATTTGAACAATGACATCGGTGTGCCGCAAACTTTGTTGCGTTTGCGAGCGCATCACCGCTGTGCGGTGGTGGAGTTGGGCATGAACCACCCCGGTGAAATTGCAGGTCTGGCACGCATGACGCAAGCGACCGTGGCCTTGGTCAACAACGCCCAACGCGAACACCAAGAGCACATGGCGTCGATCGAAGCGGTGGCGCTTGAAAATGGTGAAGTCATTCGCGCATTGCCAATCGATGGCGTGGCCGTGTTTCCCGCAAACGACACCTACAGTGCGCTGTGGCAAAGCATGGCGGGCGAGCGACGTTGCATGCGTTTTTCAAGCGATCCGAAATCGACGGCCGAAGTGCGTTTGGTGGCTGCACACTGGCAGCAAGACCATTGGGCGCTGCAAGCCCACACACCTGCGGGTGAACTCAGCACACGCTTACACATTGCCGGTCGACACAATGTGACCAATGCATTGGCCGCCACCGCCTGTGCTTTGGCAGCAGGTGTGACCTTAGAGGTGATCGCACGGGGTTTGCAAGATTTTGAACCTGTGAAAGGCCGTTCGCGTGCGTTTGGTTTGACTTGCCAAGGACGTCACATCACCGTGGTGGACGACACCTACAACGCCAACCCCGATTCGGTGCGAGCCGCGATTGAGGTGTTGGCCGAGTTGCCTGCGCCACGTGTGCTGGTGTTGGGTGACATGGGCGAAGTGGGTACGCAGGGGCCTGAGTTCCACCAAGAGGTGGGGGCTTATGCGAAAACCAAACACATCGAACATGTGTTGTGCTTGGGCGAATTGGCGCAACACAGCGCAGTTGCCTTTGGTGCGCAAGCCGTGCATGTGCCCGACATAGAAACACTGCAACACCATGTGATGGCTTTGTTGCCCCATGCGGGCAGTGTGTTGGTGAAGGGTTCACGCTTCATGCAGATGGAGCGGGTGACGCAAGCCATGCAAGCCGTATGTGCGGACGAAAGTGTGAACGTGAGTGCGAGTTTGAGTGCGCCCTCCGATGTTGGCCAAGAGAATAAAAAGGAATCCACCCCATGTTGCTGACCTTGGCCCAATGGTTGCAAAACCTGTCGCCTGAATTTGGTTATTTCCGTGTGTTTCAGTACATCACGTTTCGTGCCGTGATGGCAGCGGTCACGGCCTTGTTGATTGGTTTGGTGGCAGGGCCTGCAGTGATCCGTCGTTTGGGGGCTTTGAAAATTGGCCAGCCAATTCGTGAATACGCCATGCAATCGCATTTGGCAAAAAGCGGCACGCCCACCATGGGCGGCGTGTTGATTTTGATTGGCATTGCGGTGTCTACTTTGTTGTGGGCTGATTTGTCAAATCGCTTCGTGTGGATTGTGTTGATCGTGACCTTGGGTTTTGGTGCCATCGGATGGGTGGATGACTGGCGCAAGGTGGTGAACAAAGACCCTGAAGGCATGCCGTCGCGAGAAAAATATTTCTGGCAATCGGTGATCGGTTTGTTGGCTGCCTTGTATTTGGTGTTCAGCATTTCTGAGAGCAGCAACTTGCGTGTGCTGGAGTTGTTCATCTCTTGGGTGCAGTCGGGCTTTGATGTGAACTTGCCACCCAAAGCCGGTTTGTTGTTGCCCTTCATCAAAGAAGTGAGCTATCCGCTTGGGGTGTTTGGCTTTGTGATCCTGACTTATTTGGTGATCGTGGGTTCGAGCAATGCGGTGAACTTGACCGATGGCTTAGATGGCTTGGCCATCATGCCGGTGGTGATGGTGGGCTCGGCCTTGGGTGTGTTTGCGTATGTCACCGGCAGTTCGGTGTATTCGAAATATCTGTTCTTTCCCTACATTCCCGGCTCCGGCGAACTGATGATTTTCTGCGCCGCCATGGCCGGTGCAGGCTTGGCGTTTTTGTGGTTCAACACCCACCCTGCACAAGTGTTCATGGGTGATGTGGGTGCGTTGGCCTTGGGTGGTGCATTGGGCACGATTGCGGTGATCGTGCGACAAGAAATTGTGTTGGCCATCATGGGCGGTATTTTTGTGGTGGAAGCACTGTCGGTCATGCTGCAAGTGAGCTATTTCAAATACACCAAGAAGAAATACGGCGAAGGCCGACGCATTTTGAAAATGGCGCCCTTGCACCATCACTTTGAAAAGAGTGGCTGGAATGAAACGCAAGTGGTGGTGCGGTTTTGGATCATCACCATGTTGCTGTGTTTGTTGGGTTTGTCGACCCTGAAGTTGAGATAAAACCATGCAGCAACTTCACAACCAATCGGTACTGATTCTGGGCCTGGGGGACTCCGGCCTGGCGATGGCACGTTGGTGCGTGCGATGTGGTGCGAATGTGCAGGTGCTCGATACCCGTGCAGCGCCGCCACAACTGGCGGTGTTGCAAAGTGAATTGCCGCAAGTGCGATTTGTGTCGGGCACATTCGATGCCAGTTGGGTGCAAGGCCAAGACGTGCGTGCGGTTTTCAAAAGTCCGGGCCTGCGCCCCGCAGAAGTGGCGCCACTGTGGCAAGCAGCGCTGGACGCAGGTTTGTGGGTGGGCACCGAGTTGACCTTGTTCGCACAAGCTTTGCAAGATTTGCAAAGCAGCATGGCCTATCACCCCAAGGTGTTGGCCATCACCGGCACCAATGGCAAAACCACTGTCACTTCACTCACAGGCCAATTGTTAGCGCGCGCAGGTTTGCGCGTGGCGGTGGCAGGCAATATTGGCCCCACCTTGTTGGATACCCTGGCGCAGGCATTAGACCAAGCGAAGCAGCAAGAAGAACAAGCGTTGGCAGAGGAGGTGTTGGCGGAAGCAAATGCTGTTGATCAAGTTGTATCAACACACACTTCAGACAAGCCGGCTGCAGAGAAACAAGCTTCAGAATCGCAAAACGTCGAAATAGACGCTGCATCGCATGCAGACGATGCTGACACCGTTAACAGCGATGAAGCACAGGTTGAAGAAACCCATGCTGCACAAGACCATGCAGACGCCGCACACATTGCGCTAGAAGATCTGGAGCCACCCCCCATCGAACCACCGCCCCCGCCGCCGCCCGACCACCCTTACCTGCCGCAAGTGTGGGTGCTGGAGTTGTCGAGTTTTCAATTGAATGGGGTGGACAACTTTGCACCCACGGCAGCCACGGTGCTCAACCTCACGCAAGACCATTTGGACTGGCATGGTGACATGGCCAACTATGGTGCGGATAAAGCGCGCATCTTTGGTGCCTCAGGACTGATGGTGCTCAACCGTGACGATGCGCATGTCATGGCCATGTTGCCTGAGCCGGTGCGTGTGAAGTTGCAAAAACCTGTGGTGCGCACACATGTGACATTTGGCGATGAGGTGCCACAACGCCCCGGCGATTACGGCATTGAAACCGTGAACGGCATGACCTGGTTGGTGCGGGCACTCGAGGCCGATGAAACCCGCAAGCGTCGCAAAGACGATGAAGAAGAAATTCACATCCAACGCCTCATGCCAGCCGACGCCTTGCGCATCCGTGGCCGCCACAACGCCCTCAATGCGCTGGCTGCGTTGGCTTTGGCCAGCAGCACCGGTGCTGCGCTGGCCCCCATGTTGTATGGCTTGCGCGAATACCGTGGTGAGCCCCACCGTGTTGAACCGGTGACGGTGGTGCAAGAGGTTGAGTATTTTGACGACAGCAAAGGCACCAATGTGGGGGCCACTGTGGCTGCACTGCAGGGCTTGGGCGCCGAGCGTCGGTTGGTGCTGATTTTGGGGGGTGACGGCAAGGGCCAGGATTTTTCACCCCTGGTGCCGGTGGTGCAACGCCATGTGCGTGCGGTGGTGTTGATTGGCCGTGATGCAGCCCTGTTGCGGGCCGCCTTGCACGACACCGGCGTGCCCATGCACGATGCCCCCAGCTTGCCCGATGCCGTGGTGCAGTGCCAAGCCTTGGCACACGCAGGCGATGCGGTGTTGCTCTCGCCCGCCTGCGCCAGCATGGACATGTTCACCGACTATGCGCACCGGGCAGAAGTGTTTGTGCAAGCCGTGCACGCCTTGAGTGACCGTGTGGGAGATGCACGATGAGCACGATGGCGGCATCGCATCACTTCTTGTCGCGCTGGAAGTCGCGTTGGGCAGCTGTGTTTGCGAAAGCGCCCGAGTCCAGCATCGATGCCTTGCCGGTGCGCATTCATGGCGCAGAGTTGTCGCGCACAGCGGCTTCGCCTGTGCATGTGAAAGGCTTTGATCAACCGCTGGTGTGGGTGGTGTTTGGTTTGCTGATGTTTGGTTTGGTGATGGTGTACTCCGCTTCCATCGCCTTGCCCGACAACCCACGCATGGGCGCCAACTACACGCCCACTTATTTTTTGATGCGTCACTCGGTGTCGTTGGTCGTGGCATTTGTGGCGGCCTTGCTGGCCTTCCAAGTGCCCCTCAACACCTGGGAGCGCATAGGCCCTTGGGTGTTTGTGGCTTCCATTGTGTTGTTGATGTTGGTGTTGATTCCCTTTGTGGGCAAATCGGTCAATGGCGCACGGCGTTGGATTGGTTTGGGCTTCATGAACTTTCAGCCTTCGGAAATGGCCAAGTTCGGTGTGCTGTTGTATGCATCGAATTACATGGTGCGCAAGATGGAAGTGAAAGAGAAGTTTTTCTCGGCCGTCACGCCCATGGCCACGGCAGTGGCCATCGTGGGCTTGCTCTTGCTGGCCGAACCCGACATGGGCGCCTTCATGGTGATAGCGGTGATCGCCATGGGCATTTTGTTTTTGGGCGGTGTCAATGCGCGCATGTTCTTTGTGATTGCGATTTTGCTGACCGCTGTGTTTGCGCTCATCATTGCCTCGTCGGAATGGCGACGCGAGCGCATTTTTGCCTACCTCGATCCGTGGAGCATGGACCATGCACTGAGCAAGGGCTACCAACTTTCACACTCTCTGATTGCCATTGGTCGCGGCGAAATCTTTGGCGTGGGCTTGGGCGGCAGTGTGGAAAAACTGCATTGGTTGCCCGAAGCGCACACCGACTTTTTGTTGGCCGTGATCGGTGAAGAATTTGGATTTGTGGGGGTGGTCACCATCATTGGTTTGTTCATGTGGCTGACCCGTCGCATCATGTACATTGGTCGACAAGCGATTGCAATGGACCGTGTGTTTGCAGGTTTGGTGGCACAAGGTGTGGGCATTTGGATTGGCTTTCAGTCGTTCATCAACATGGGCGTGAATTTGGGTGCCTTGCCCACCAAAGGGTTGACCTTGCCACTCATGAGTTATGGCGGCTCAGCCATCTTGCTCAACCTCATTGCGATTGCTGTGGTGTTGCGGGTCGACTTTGAAAACCGCGTGCTGATGCATGGAGGGCGACTATGAACGCCGCCTTGCAACGCACCGCTTTGATCATGGCCGGTGGCACCGGTGGGCACATCTTCCCCGGCTTGGCCGTGGCAGATGCGTTGCATGACAAAGGCTGGCGTGTGCATTGGTTGGGCGCACCTGCGCCGAGCATGGAAAGCCAATTGGTGCCGCCGCGCGGTTATGCGTATGAAGAAGTGCAATTCGCCGGTGTGCGTGGCAAAGGGCTGACCACCTTGGCGCTGCTGCCTTTGAAATTACTGCGTGCGTTTTGGCAAAGCTGGCAAGTGATGCGTCGCTTGAAGCCTGATGTGGTGGTGGGCTTGGGTGGCTACATCACATTCCCCGCCGGCATGATGGGTGTGTTGGCTGGCAAGCCTTTGGTGTTGCACGAACAAAATTCCATTGCAGGCATGGCCAACAAAGTGCTGGCCGGTGTGGCCGATCGCGTGTTCAGTGCGTTTCCCAATGTCATGCCCAAAGCCGAGTGGGTGGGCAACCCCTTGCGTGCTGGCTTTGTCAACCAAGCGCCGCCCGCTGAACGCTATGCCAAGCGCACAGGCCCCCTGCGTGTGTTGGTGGTGGGTGGCAGTTTGGGTGCGCAAGCACTCAACACCTTGGTGCCACAAGCACTCGCATTGATACCGCAAGCGCAGCGCCCGCAAGTCATCCATCAAAGTGGCGCCAAACAAATTGATGCACTGCGCGAGGCGTATGCGAATGCAGGGGTGCAAGCAGAACTGACGCCCTTCATTGAAGACACCGCACAAGCTTTTGGCGACGCCGATTTGGTGATTGCACGTGCAGGTGCCAGCACCGTGACCGAACTCGCTGCGGTGGGTGTGGCGGCTTTGTTTGTGCCTTTCCCACATGCGGTGGATGACCACCAAACCACCAACGCACAGTTTTTAGTGAACCAAGGTGGCGGTTGGTTGGTGCAGCAAGCGGCGTTGACCGCAGACGATTTGGCGCACCGTTTGCAAACCCTCACACGCAATGAATTGGTGGTGTGCGCTGAAAAAGCCTACGCCATGCGCAAAACAAATGCCACACACGATGTGGTGCAGGCCTGCGAAGCGCTGGCCACACAGAGAGGTTCAGGGGCATGAAGCACGCCATTCGTCATATTCACTTCGTCGGCATTGGCGGCGCTGGCATGAGCGGCATTGCCGAAGTGTTGTTGAATTTGGGTTATGTCATTTCAGGCTCTGACTTGTCAGACAGCGCCGCCTTGAAACGCCTGAACAGTTTGGGCATTCACACCCATGTGGGCCATGCGGCCAGCAACATTCAAGGCGCTGATGCGGTGGTCACCTCCACCGCAGTGCAAGCCAACAACCCCGAAGTGGTGGCGGCACATCAAAAACTCATTCCTGTGGTGCCACGTGCTGTCATGTTGGCCGAGTTGATGCGCATGAAGCAAGGCATTGCGATTGCGGGCACGCACGGCAAAACCACCACCACCAGTTTGGTGGCCAGTGTGTTGGCTGAAGCCAAGCTCGACCCCACTTTTGTGATTGGTGGCCGCTTAAACAGCGCCGGGGCCAATGCCAAACTCGGCTCGGGTGACTACATCGTGGTCGAAGCCGATGAGTCCGATGCCTCGTTCCTCAATTTGTTGCCTGTGATGGCGGTGGTCACCAACATCGACGCCGATCACATGGACACCTATGGCCACGACTTCAATCGCTTGAAGGGCGCATTCATCGAATTTTTGCATCGCATGCCGTTTTATGGCGCAGCTGTGTTGTGCACCGACGATGCAGCGGTGCGCAGCATCTTGCCGGAAGTGTCGCGCCCCATCACCAGCTATGGTTTCAATGAAAACGCACAAGTGCGCGCCCTCAACGTGCGGGCGGACAACGGTCGCATGCATTTCACCGTGCAACGCCGCAACGGTGTGACCTTGCCTGACATTGACATCACCCTCAATCTTGCCGGTGAACACAATGTGCTCAATGCCTTGGCTGCCATTGCGATTGCGGTGGAATTGAATGTGCCGGATGCCGCAGTGCAAAAAGCCTTGGCCGAATTCAAAGGCGTGGGTCGACGTTTCCAAAGGCATGGCGATGTGCCTGCCAAGCAAGGCGGCCACTTCACCTTGATCGAAGACTATGGCCATCACCCGGTCGAAATTGCGGCCACCTTGTCGGCTGCACGGGGTGCGTTTGCCGGTCGGCGTTTGGTGTTGGCATTTCAACCGCACCGCTACACCCGCACGCGCGATTGTTTTGAAGACTTTGTGCACGTCATGGGCCGAGCCGATGCCCTGTGGTTGGCCGAGGTGTATGCCGCCGGTGAAGCGCCCATCGTGGCGGCTGATGGCCGTGCCTTGTCACGTGCCATGCGTGTGGCTGGTCACGACGAATTGATGTTTGTGGAAGACATTCAAAAAATGGCCCAAGTCATTGTCGACAACGCCCGCGATGGCGATGTCGTGATGTGCATGGGCGCAGGAACCATCGGACAAGTGCCAGCACAGGTGTTGGCCTTGCAGCAAGCAACGAAAAAATAAACATGGTGCACACGACTTCTTTCAATCCAAGCACCGCCAAAGTGGCGGTGTTGATGGGCGGCTTGTCGGCCGAGCGCGATGTGTCCATCATGTCGGGCACCGGTGTGTTGCAAGCCTTGCAAGCCAAAGGTGTGAACGCCAGTGCGTTCGACCCCGCCGAGCGCAACTTGGAAACCTTGAAGCACGAGGGCTTCACACACGCTTTCATTGCTTTGCATGGTCGTTATGGTGAAGATGGTTCGGTGCAAGGTGCCCTGGAATTGCTGGGCATTCCCTAC
>Ga0255274_1000099_pt1 | contig 13721 bp, 12 predicted proteins | sample AtltaT_4_FD_183673 | JGI IMG/M metagenome (GOLD analysis project Ga0255274, IMG submission 183673) | Metatranscriptome of freshwater microbial communities from Altamaha River, Georgia, United States - Atl_Colum_RepB_8h (Metagenome... | ecosystem: Environmental > Aquatic > Freshwater > River... | reverse complement strand
GCTTTGCATGTGTTGGCTGATGTCACACGCAATTTGGTGGGGCAATTGCCAGGCATCAATATGGTGATTTATGGTGCAGTGCTGATTGTGATTGTGATGTTCATGCCAAGAGGCATTTCGGGAGGGCGCAAATGAGTTTGCTGCAAGTGCAAAACATCTCGCGTGCCTTTGGTGGCTTGCGTGCCGTACAAAACGTCAGCTTAGACGTGCCCCAGGGCAGTTTGACGGCTTTGATCGGCCCTAATGGCGCAGGCAAAACCACGTTGTTTGCGTTGATGTCCGGATTCCTCACCCCCGATGAAGGCCGGGTGGTGTTTGATGGCCGAGACATCACATCACAAACACCGCATTTGAATGCCAAGTTGGGTTTGACGCGCACCTTTCAAATCGTGCAGCCCTTCGCAGCGCAAACCGTGCGCGAAAACATTGCGGTGGGCGCACATTTGCATCAGCCCGATCGCAGCTTAGCGCTGCGTGCAGCACAAGAAGTGGCCGAGCGTGTGGGTTTGGCTTCGCAGTTGGACAAACCCGCCAGCGACTTGACGGTGGCAGGACGCAAGCGTCTGGAGTTGGCGCGCGCCTTGGCCACCCAGCCCAAGTTGTTGCTGCTCGACGAAGTGTTGGCCGGCTTGAACCCGCAAGAAATTCAAGACATGTTGCCTGTGGTGCGTGGCTTGGTGGACAGCGGCGTGACGGTGCTCATGATTGAACACGTGATGCAAGCCGTGATGCGTTTGGCCGAGCACGTGTGGGTGCTGGCGCAAGGCCAATTGATAGCACAAGGCGCACCCGCAGAGGTGACACGCAACACGCAAGTGATCGAGGCGTATTTGGGGCATGGCGCTGCAACACGCTTGCGTCAACAGGAGGTCAGTGCATGAGTGCTCCGCTGTTGAATGTGAGTGAAGTGCATGCAGGGTATGGCACGGTAGAAATTTTGCGCGGGGTGTCCATGCAGTTGCACACCGGCGAATTGGTGGCGTTGTTGGGTAGCAATGGCGCAGGCAAAACCACACTCAACAATGTGCTCTCGGGTGTGTTGCCCACTTGGTCTGGGCAAGTGCATTTCGAGGGTCAGGTGTTGAATGGGTTGCATTACACGCAGGTGGTGCGGGCCGGTTTGATTCATGTGCCCGAGGGAAGAAAAATTTTTCCCAATCTGAGTGTGCAAGAAAACCTGCAGTTGGGGGCTTACGCCCGTGCGCGCGAGGGTCGTGAACACAATATGGCGCACGTGTTGGACACCTTTCCGCGCTTGAAGGAACGCCTCAACCAACTGGCTGGCACCATGAGTGGAGGTGAGCAACAGATGTTGGCCATTGGTCGCGGCATGATGGCTGAGCCCAAGCTGTTGATATTGGACGAGCCTTCGCTGGGCTTGTCTCCTTTGTTGGTGGAAGAACTGTTTGGCCTGATTCAAAACTTGCGTGCAGCGGGCCTGACCATTTTGCTGGTGGAACAAAACGTGGGCCTGTCGCTGGAAATTGCTGACCGTGCCTACGTGATGGAAAACGGTGCCATTCGGTTCAGTGGTACGGCTCAAGAACTGCTGGCCAGTGACAGCTTGCGCCAAGCCTATTTGGGTGTGTGATCATGAAAAATCTGCTTCGTGTTTTGCGCATGGTCCTGCACTTGTTGGGCCTGTTACTGATCGGCAATGTGTGGCTGGCCAATGTGCATGCCCAAGGGGCGACACCGCAAGCGCCGGTGCGCATATGGGTGGGTGCGCCCGCTGGAGGAACCACGGACACCATGGCGCGCGTGCTGGCGCAAAACTTGGGTCAACAACTGGATCGTTCGGTGGTGGTTGAAAACAAACCTGGGGCGGGCGGAAATTTGGCTGCTGAATTTGTGGCCCGTGCAGCCCCCAATGGCCAACATTTGTTGATGAGTTTTACCAGCCATGCCATCAATGCTTCCTTGTACCCAACCTTGCCGTTTGATCCTTTGAAAGATTTCACGCCCCTGACCAAGGTGGCAACTTCACCCTCTGTTTTGGTGGCGCATCCTTCGGTGCCGTTTCGTGATTTGCGTGGTCTGCTGTCGTATGCCAAAAGCCATCCCGGCGAATTGAATTTCGCAATTGGTGCGCTGGGTTCGTCGCTGCATTTGGCGGGCGATGCTTTCAAAATGAAAGCTGGTGTGTTCATTGTCAACATTCCCTATCGCGGTACTGCGCCGGCGGTGCAAGATGTGCTGGCTGGTCAAGTGCAATTGATGTTTGCAGCCATTGGCAATGTCCAACAACACATTCGCACGGGCAAATTGATTGCACTGGGGGTGACCAGTCCAAAAAGATTGCCTGCTTTGCCTGATGTGCCTGCCATTGCTGAACTGTTGCCGGGTTATGAGTCAGCAGCTTGGTTTGGTTTGTTTGCGCCTGCCAAGATGCCGCCTGAGTTGGTGAAACGCTATGCCGATGCTGCGCGTGCGGCCATTCAATCGCCAGAGGTGAAAAAACGCATTGAGGCCGAAGGCGCAACGCCAGTAGGCAACAGCCCTGCTGAGTTTGCGCAATTCGTGGCATCTGAGATCATTCGCTGGCGTGAGGTGGTGCAATACGCTGGAGTCAAACCAGAATGAGTGCTGCACAAACCCTGGCCCAAAAACTCATCGCCAAAGCGGCTGGCTTGTCGCATGTGAAAGTGGGCGAAGTGGTGACCTGCGATGTTGACTTGGCGATGTTCCATGATTCATCGGGGCCGCGTCGCTTGAAACCCATGCTCGATGATTTGGGTGCCCAATTGTGGGACCCCAACAAAGTGGTGCTGGTGTTGGACCACTATGTGCCTGCACAAGATGCCGATGCACAACGCATTGTGCACATCACCCGTGAGACGGCGCGCAGCTGGCAGCTGCCCCATGTGATTGACACTGAGGGCATTTGCCATGTGGTGCTGCCTGAGCGTGGGCACTTGAAGCCTGGCATGTTTTGTGTGGGCGGCGATTCACACTCGCCCACCGGGGGGGCCTTTGCCACGTACATGTTTGGCATTGGTGCCACCGAAATGTTGGGTGTGGTGGTGACCGGAAAAATTTGGGTGCAAGTGCCGCGCACGCTGCGCATGCACTGGCAAGGTGCGTTGCAGCCCGGGGTGAGCGCAAAAGACATGATGCTGCACATGATTGGCACCTTCGGCATGAACGGTGGCCAATACCAAGCGGTGGAGTTTGCCGGACCGGCGGTGCAAGCCTTGCCCATGCAAGAGCGCATGACGCTCTCCAATATGAGCGCAGAAATGGGTGCGCAAGTGGGCTTGATTGCGGCCGACGAAGTCACACGTGAGTACTTGCAAAGCGTGGGCGTGGCGGCGGCGCATCTGGATCATTTGGCGCAATGGCAATCCGACGAAGGCGCCGATTGCGAATCGTATTTTTTCGATGCCACAGCGCTCAGCCCGCAAGTGGCTGCGCCGCACAGCCCCGCCAACACACAGGCGGTGGGCGCATTTGCGAACACGGCCATTGACATGGCATACATCGGCGCATGTACTGGTGCCAAGTTGGCCGATTTGCGCGCCGCTGCACAGGTGCTCAAAGGCCAGCACCTGCCTGCAGGCGTGCAACTGATGGTGGCACCTGCAAGCGCGCGCGATCAGGCGCAGGCCGAGGCCGAAGGGGTGATGCAAATTTTGCGTGACGCAGGGGCGCAAGTGCTGCCCAACACCTGCGGTGCGTGTGCTGGCTATGGGGCCACCTTTGCCGAAAACACCACGGTGATTTCCAGCACGGCACGCAACTTCAAAGGCCGCATGGGACCTGCCAGTGTGCAGGTGTATTTGGCTTCGCCCTGGACTGTGGCCGCCTCGGCGCTGCGCGGGCGCATCAGCGATGTGCGGGAGATGCTCTGATGGCCAGCCTGCGTTTTCAAGCCGCCAAGGTGTGGCGCCTCGGCGCTGACATCGACACCGATGTGCTCGCCCCCGGTGCTTACATGAAACACAACATTGAGGTGATTGCACAGCATTGCCTGGAAGCTGTGCGGCCAGAATTCGCTGCGCAAGTACAGCCTGGCGATGTGTTGGTGGCCGGTCCCAACTTTGGCATTGGCTCATCGCGCGAACAAGCCGCAGGTGCGCTGGTGCACTTGGGTGTGCGTGCCGTCATCGCCCCCTCTTTCAGCGGCTTGTTTTTCAGAAATGCATTCAATTTGGGCTTGTTGTTGCTGACCTGCGAACAAGCCGAATGTTTGCAAGAGGGCGAGCGAATTGCATTTGATGGCCAGTCGCTGCTGGGTGAAAACCAGCAGGCCTTGCCCTGTGCACGCATTCCCGATTTTTTGATCGACATGGTGCAAGCCGGTGGTTTGATGAACTTGTTAAAGCAACAGGCAGTTCGTTGATCCGCTGATTGGACAAACCAGATTTCGCATTCACACACCACACGCATTCACACCTCAAGGACACCCCATGTCATCACTCGATCCTGTCACGCTCGCTGTGCTCAAAGGCCGGCTTGAGCAAATTGCAGATGAAATGGATGCCACGCTGTATCGCAGCGCTTTCAATCCCATCATTGCCGAAGCGCACGATGCTTGCCATGGTTTGTATGACGCACAGTCAGGCGACACCTTGGTGCAGGGCAAATCAGGTTTGCCTGTGTTTGTGGGGGCGATGGCTTTTGCGGTGCGTGCGGCCATGAAGGCGGCGGCTGAACGCGGTGGCATGCAAGACGGCGACACCTGGTTGTTCAACGACCCCTATGAAGGCGGCACGCATGCCAACGATTTCAAATTGGTGCGTCCCTACTTTCGCAACGGCCAATTGTTTTGCTTCTTGGCTTCTGCGGCGCATTGGCATGATGTGGGGGGTGCTGTGCCCGGCAACTACAACCCCGCCGCCACAGAGTGCTGGCAAGAGGCGGTGCAAATTCCACCGGTGCGCATTGTGCAAAACGCCAAGCTCTCTGAAGATGTGTTGGCCATCTTGCGTGCCAACACACGTCTGCCCGACAGCTTGTGGGGCGACTTGAATGGACAACTCGCTGCGCTTGAATTGGGTGCCAAGCGTTTGGATGGTTTGCTCGATGAATGTGGCGATACCCAAGTGCTGCAAGCCATGGGCGAGTTGCGTCAACGTGCCTTGCGTTTGATGCGTGCACACATCCGTGACTTGCCCGATGGTCAATACAGTTTTGAGGATGTGCTCGACAACGACGGTGTCAGCGATGTGCCGCTGACCATTGCACTCGACATGACGATTCAGGGCGATCGCTTGACGCTCGATTTCTCGCGTACCTCGCCCCAATGTGCTGGCCCGGTGAACATTTCACGGGCCACCGCTGTGGCGGCTTGCTATGTGGCGTTGAAGCATGTGTTTCCCGATGTGCCAGCCAATGCCGGTGTGCTCGATGCGGTTGATTTTGTGTTGCCTGAAGGCTTGGTCATCAGCGCTGCACGGCCACGGCCTGTGGGGGGCTATACCGAAACCATTTTGCGCATGATCGATGTGATTTTCAGCGCCACCGCCAAAGCCGATCCCAACCGTGCCGTGGCGCATGCGTACGGCACCATCAATGCGTTGTCCATCGCCGGGCATCGCAGCGATGCCGCACGCAAAGGGCAACGTTGGGTGATGTTCAGTTTCTTTGGTGGTGGCCACGGTGGACATTCACAAGGCGATGGTTTGAGCCATGGCAATGCACCGATTTCTACCGCCACCATTCCACCGTTGGAAATTTTGGAAGCGGCGTATCCGGTGCGTTTCACCGAGTGGTCGTTGCGTGCCAATTCGGGCGGCGACGGCCAGCACCGTGGTGGCTTGGGTGCGGTGTATGAAATTGAACTGTTAGAAGAAAGCGCAGAAGCCTTTATTTTTGGTGAACGTGGCAAAGCCGCTCCCAAAGGCATTGCCCAAGGGCAGAACGGTTTGCCCAATGTGTTCCGTTATGAAAACAACGGTGAATGGCGCACACCACCGATGGTGTCAAAAATGCGGGGCATTCAATTGAAAAAAGGCGAACGGGTGCGTTTGGAAACCCCCGGTGGCGGAGGTTGGGGCGCACCCCAAGCACGCGATGCCCATCAGCGCGAACACGATGTGGCCATGGGCTATGTGACAACACAAAACAAGAAGGTGCGTGCATGACACAGAAAAATGCAGCAAAGAACAAAGGCCATTTGGTGGTGGGCGTGGATGTGGGCGGCACCTTCACCGATTTGTTTGTGCTCGATGAACGCCAAGGCAGCGCACGCATTGTGAAAGTGCCATCGACCCGGGGTGAAGAGTCGCGCGGGTTCATGAACGGTGTGTTGCGGGTGGATGAATCGCACAGCGAAAGCCAAAACAACAGCCAAAGCCAAAACAACAGCCCAAGCCAGAAACCCGCAGCCAATTTGGCCACCATCGTGCATGGCACCACAGTAGGCACCAATGCTTTGTTAGAGCGCAAAGTGGCGCGTACTGGCATCATCACCACACGTGGTTTTCGCGATGTGCTGGAAATGCGCCGACGTGACCGCCCTCAAACCTGGGGCTTGCGTGGCAGCTTCACTCCGGTGGTGCCCCGCGATTTGCGCTTGGAAGTGGATGAACGTGTGCTCGCCGATGGCAGCTTGCACACAGCAGTGGATGTGCAGCAAGTGCAACAACAAGCCAAAGCCTTGTTGGCCGCAGGTTGCGAAGCGGTGTGCGTGTTTTTCATCAACGCCTATGCCAATCCGGTGAACGAGCAACACGCTGTGGCCGCTGTGCGTGCGGTGTGGCCCAACCCGTATGTCACCTCGGCCACCGAAGTATTGCCTGAAATTCGTGAGTTCGAGCGTTGTTCTACGGCCACCTTGAATGCATCGTTGCAACCGGTGGTGGGCAGTTATTTGTCTAAGTTAGACGATGACTTGCGTCAACAAGGTTTTGCAGGTGAGTTGCTGATTGTGCAAAGCAACGGCGGTGTGATGTCACGCGAAACCGCTTGCGATGTGCCGATTCGCACCGCACTCTCTGGCCCTGCGGCGGGCGTCATTGCCTGTGCAGCGGTGGCTCGTGCTTCGGGCTTTCCCAATGTCATCACCGGTGACATGGGTGGCACCTCGTTTGATGTGTCGCTGGTGGCCAATGGTGAGGCAGCGCTGGCCGCACAAACATCGATTGAGTTTGGTTTGGTGGTGCGTTCACCGATGATTCAAATTGAAACCATCGGTGCGGGCGGTGGATCGATTGCCTCGGTCGATGCCAGCGGCATGTTGCAAGTGGGGCCTGAGTCAGCGGGCAGCATTCCGGGGCCTGCGTGTTATGGCCGTGGCAACACACGACCCACCGTGACCGATGCGAATGTGCTGTTGGGTCGCATTGCCGCTGACCGTCCGTTGGGCGGTGGTTTGTTGCAAGCCCTCGACAGTCATTTATCCCAGGCAGCCATTCAAGAACATGTGGCAACGCCTTTGGGCTTGGATGTGTTGCAAGCTGCCGAAGCCATCTTGACAGTGGCCAACGCCAAGATGGCCGGTGCCATTCGTGTGGTGTCGATCGAGCGTGGCCATGACCCACGTCAATTTGCTTACATGCCCTTTGGTGGCGGCGGTGGTTTGCATGTGTGCGCCATGATGCGCGAAGTCGGTGTCACCACCGGCATCGTGCCGCGCTACCCCGGTGTCACCTCGGCCTTGGGCTGTGTCATGGCGGACATGCGCCATGACGCCGTGCAAACGCTGAACAAATCGTTGAACGAACTCGATTTAGCCCAACTCAAAAGCAAACTGAAAAGTTTGGCCGCTTCATGTCAGCAACGTTTGGATTCTGCCGGCGTGCAGTTTGAATCGGTGCAAGAAGTGGTGGCGTTAGACATGTTGTACATGGGGCAAACACACACCTTGCAAGTGACCTTGCCCGCAGGGGACATCACGCGCGAGGGCATTCAAACCGCTTTTGAGTCTGCCTATGCGGCGGCCTTTGGGCGTGTGCTCCATGGCTTGGTGATTCGCGTCATGAACTTGCGTTATGCACGCATTGGTGTGCGACCCAAATTTGATTTGTCCGTCTTGGCGCCCACTGGCCCTGGCAGCATGCAAGCCTTGGGTGTGCAACGTGTGTTCCATGCTGGTCAATGGTGCGAAGCACAACGCTATGCACGTTTGGATTTACCGGTGGGTGCAGTGATTCATGGTCCCGCCATCTTGGAGCAAGCTGACACCACGGTGTGGTTGGAGCCAGGTTTCACAGCGCGCGTCGATGCACTGGGCAACCTGTTGGTGGAAAAGGAAGCAGCATGAGTGCCCAAAAAAATTCACCGCATCGGTTTGGTGATCGTTGATTTACAAAACGATTTTTTGGCACCCGACGGTGCGTATGCACGAGGCAACACCGTCAGCGCCGAAGCCTTGTTGTTGCCTGATCGGGTGGCCAAAGTGGCGCAAGCTGTGAAAAAACACCAGGGTTTGGTGGCGGCCAGTTTGTTCACCCTGTGGCCTGACACACAAGGTGAGCCCATGATTTCACCGCACTTGTTAGAGCGCCGTCCTTTTTTGAGCAAAGGCGACTTTGCGCCCGGCAGTCGTGGTCAGTCCAATGTGGATGCCATTGCACCTCTCGTAGATGTCGCCGTGTGCAAAGTGGCTTACTCTGCATTCTTCAACACCCAACTCGATTGGGTGATGCGTCGCGCCGGCATTGACACACTCGCCGTGTGCGGCATCGTCACCAACGGCGGTGTGGCCAGCACCGTGCGTGATGCACACATGCGTGACTACCACACCATCGTGCTCAGCGACGGTTGCGCCGCCTTCAGTTCAACGGCACACAACGCAGCCTTGACCGACATGGGCAGTGTGGCCGATGTCATGACCTGTCAACAATTCATCGCCAGTTTGTGATGACAGCACGTGTTTGTGATGCCACGCAACTGCAGGTCACAGAACATGTGCCTGTGGTGATTGTGGGCGGTGGCGCTTGTGGCTTGACCGCTGCCTTGGCCTTGCATCGCTTGGGTGTTGAATGCGTGGTGCTCGAGCGCGATGCAACACCATCGGGTTCAACCGCCTTGTCGTCTGGTTTTGTGCCAGCACCTTGCACCCACACACAAAAAGCAAAAGGCGTAGCGGACAGTCCTGACCTGTTCGCCAAAGACCTACAAGCCAAAGCCAAAGGCACGGCGGCAGCGCACTTGGTGCAAGCCTATAGCCAAGCCATTGGCCCAGCGATCGATGCACTGGCCGATGCACATGGCATCGTTTGGGAACTGCTCGACAATTTTTTGTACCCCGGCCACAGCGTGCACCGCATGCATGCGGTGCCTGAACGCACCGGTGCAGGGTTGATGCAACGTTTGCAAGTGGCCTGCGACAGCGCAGGCGTGATGTTGCTCACCCAAGCCAAAGTGACCGAGCTGTGGGCCGATGCGCAGCGCAAGCTACACGGCGTGGGCTACACACGGCCCGATGGTTCGATGGAGCGTTTGCGTTGCGACGCTGTGGTGTTGGCGTGCAATGGATTTGGTGGCAATGCTGATTTGGTGAAACAACTCTTGCCCGAGATGGCAGACGCCATTTACGCAGGCCATGTGGGCAACGATGGCAGCGCCATTCAATGGGCGCAACAACTGAACGCACGCACCGCTGATTTGGGGGGTTACCAAGGGCACGGCTCGTGGGCCATGCCACAAGGCGCACTCATCACTTGGGCCTTGATGATGGAAGGCGGCGTGCAAATCAATGCGCACGGCCAACGCTTTCACGACGAAACACAAGGCTACTCCGAAGCCGCTGTGCAAGTGCTGGCCCAACCCAAGGGCACAGCCTGGAATGTGTTTGACAACCCATTGCTCGCATTGGCGCAAACCTTTCCCGATTTTTGCGATGCACAACGTGCAGGTGCGGTGAAATCATTTGATGATGTAGGCGCATTGGCAAATCACATTGGTTGTGAAGTAAGCACGCTTGCACAAACTTTGCAAAACGTGCAAGCAGGTGTGTGTTCACAAACGGGTCGTGTGTTTCTGCGTGCCTTGCAATTCCCCTTGCATGCCGTGCGTGTCACAGGTGCCTTGTTTCATACACAAGGTGGCTTGGACATCAATGCGCAATGCCAAGTGTTGGGCAACGATGACCAAAAACCTTTGCCCAATTTGCTGGCAGCAGGCGGCGCCGCACGTGGTGTGTCTGGCAATGCGGTGTGGGGCTATTTATCAGGCAACGGTTTGCTCAGTGCCATCGCGGGGGGGCACATTGCGGCGCACACTGTGGCTGCGCATTTGTCTGCACCTGCTGCACACGCTGAACACGCTTCTCACACACCTGGAACCACCACCCCGTCTTCACCACCCAAGGATGCACATGCTTGATTTGAGACAACGTTTGCAACAACCTCAGCCGCTGCTGGCCCCCGGTGTGTATGACGCACTCAGTGCCTTGGTGGCGCAGCAATCGGGCTTTGAAGCTTTGTATTTGTCCGGCGCCTCCATCGCTTACACAAAACTGGGACGCTCAGACATTGGTTTGACCACCGCCACCGAGGTGGCGCACACCTTGGCGCACATCACCGAGCGTGTGCACTTGCCCGTCATCGTCGATGCCGACACCGGTTTTGGCAACGCCTTGAACACCCAACGCACCGTGCGCGAATTTGAACGTGCAGGTGCGGCAATGATTCAACTCGAAGACCAAACCTTTCCCAAGCGTTGTGGCCACCTCGATGGCAAGGCCGTGATACCCGTGCATGAAATGGTGGGCAAATTGCGTGCGGCCTTGGATGCCAGACACAGCAGCGAAACCCTCATCTTGGCCCGTACCGATGCGATTGCGGTTGAAGGCCTTGACGCAGCCTTGGAACGCGCCGAGGCTTATCTCGCTTGCGGCGTAGATGCCTTGTTCATTGAAGCTTTGCGCACGCCAGAACAAATGAAGCAGGCGTGCGACCAGTTTGCGCATCGCATCCCTTTGCTGGCCAATATGGTGGAAGGTGGCAAAACGCCCATTCAAAGCGCCCGTGAACTGGGTGAGGTGGGTTTCAAAATCGTGATTTTTCCCGGTGGCACTGCACGTGCAGTGGCGCACACCCTGCAAGGCTATTACGCCAGTTTGCACCAACACCAAACCACGGCGCCGTGGCAGCCCCACATGCTTGATTTCGATGGCTTGAATGCCGTCATTGAAACCCCGCAATTGTTGGCCACTGGAAAGAAATACGAATGAAGGTCATGCACTTCGCAGCTTTGCTGCTGACTGCTTGTGCGGTGTCAGCGCAAACCCCTGCGCTGCAAGCAAGCGAGGTGTTGCCCTTGGGCGAGCGGGTGCGTCTTGATGATTTGCAAGGCCTGTTGATCGACAAAACTGAAGTCACCATTGCGCAGTTTGCACGCTATGTGCAAGCCACGGGTGTGCAAACCCGTGCCGAGCGCGAGGGTGGTGGTTTTGAATACGTGGCCGGGTGGCAGCGCCGTGCGGGTTGGACTTGGCAGCGCCCCGACGGCGTGGCTCCTGCCAGCCTCGCACTGCCAGCGGTGCACCTCACCCATGCAGAAGCGCAGGCCTATTGCCAATGGGCCAAGGGCCGTTTGCCCACCGCCAGCGAGTGGCAACGCGCAGCCTTCACCGAGTTGCGTCGTGCGCCCCCATCCCCTTGGCAGCGTGGCAAAACATATGCATGGCCCACCGGCGACAGCCCACAGGGCGCCAACACCAGTGACCCCGACCCATGGCCACGTGCAGCGCCCGTCACCCACACCCAGGCCGGTGTGAACGGCCTGCACGACATGGGTGCCAATGTGTGGGAGTGGGCCGCTGATGCACGGGGCAACGAACGACGCACTCTGGGGGGCTCGTGGTGGTACCCCGCATACCAAATGAAGGCCGATGTGGAGGCCTGGAAGCCGGCCGATTTTTATGCGGTCTACATTGGCTTTCGCTGCGTGTACGACAAATAAGGCAGCTTGATACAGCAGAGCTCGGGTGGCGGGTTGGTCGGTAGCGATGTGTATACTGACGAATTCACCCACAACACCGAGACATCCATGCATTTTCTTGTCGTACTGGCCCGGCTGTTTGCCATCGTGGCCGGCATTTTGCTGACGTTCATCACCCTCATGACCTGCACCAGCATTGTGGGACGCGAATTTTTTGGCAATGCCATCTCGGGCGACTTCGAGCTCTCGGGCGCTGCCACCGGTGCGGCGATTGCCATGTTCATGCCTTGGTGCCAAGCCAAGCGCGGCAACATCATTGTTGACTTCTTCACCACCAAATGCTCTGACGCTGCCAATGGCGCAATGGACCGCTTTGGCGCTGCGATATTGAGTGCCTGCTTTGCCTTGCTGGCGTGGCGCACTGGCTTGGGTGGCCTGAGCGCCTACAGCGCCAATTCCGGCACCATGATTTTGGGTTTTCCCGAGTGGATTGTGTTTGCTTGCATGACCCCTCCGTTTGTGTTGACCAGCCTGATTGCGTTGGGCCAGGTGTTGATGGGCTTTGACGACTCGTTGGGAGAACACGCATGAGCAGTTTGCAAGCCGTAGGGGCAATTTTTGGCATCATGCTGGTGCTCATGGCCATTCGTGTGCCCATTGCGGTGTCCATGTTCGTGGCTGGTGCCTTTGGCTACATTTCTCAAACCGGTTGGATACCGTTTGCCAACTTTTTGAACAACCAAGCGTTTGCACGTTTTGCGAGTTATGACTTGTCGGTCATTCCTTTGTTCATTTTGATGGGGCACTTCGCCACGCAAGGTGGCATCAGCAAGGCCTTGTTTGATTTCGCCGCCGGTGTGATGGGGCGCTTCAAGGGCGGCTTGGCCATGGCCTCGGTGCTGGCCTGTGCTGCTTTTGGTGCGATTTGCGGTTCGTCGGTGGCCACAGCCGCCACCATCACCGGTGTGGCCTTGCCGGAGTTGAAACGTCATGGTTATTCAGGCCGTTTGGCCACGGGCACCTTGGCCGCTTCAGGCACCTTGGGCATTTTGATTCCACCGTCGGTGCCCTTGGTGATTTACGCCATTCTGACCGAACAAAACATTGCCAAACTGTTTGCCGCCGCCATGGTGCCCGGCATCATTGCCATGTTGGGGTACATGATTGCGATTGCCATTTATGTGCGCCTCGTGCCTGGACATGCACCCGAGCACGATGACGATGTCACCCATCTCCATTGGCAATCGTTTGTGGGCGTGGCGCCCATCTTGACCATTTTTGTGATTGTGTTTGGTGGCATCTACGCCGGCATGTTCACACCCACCGAAGGCGCTGCGGTGGGTGCGGCCAGCACCTTCTTGGCTTCGCTTTTCAAAGGCGAAATCACTTGGGCCAAGTTCAAACAATGTTTTTATGCCACGGCTGACAGCTCGGCGATGATCTTCTTGATCTTCATTGGCGCCGACTTGATGAACGGTGCTTTGGCGTTGTCACAAGCCTCGGCGCTGTTGTCTGACTTTGTGACCCACCTGGGTTGGTCGCCACTTTGGATTGTGGCGGGCATCTTGGTGTTCTATGTGTTCTTAGGTGCGGTGATGGACGAGTTGTCCATGATCTTGCTGACCATTCCTATTTTCTTCCCCATCGTGATCGGTTTGGACTTTGGCATGCCCAAAGAATCGGTCGCCATTTGGTTTGGCATTCTGGTGCTGATGGTGGTGGAGTTTGGTTTGCTGGCGCCACCAGTGGGCCTGAATGTGTATGTGGTCAATGGCATGGCCAAAGATGTGCCCATTGGCGAGAGCTACCGTGGTGTCATGCCCTTCTTGATCAGCGACACGCTGCGCACCTTGTTGCTGTTGTTCTTCCCTGGTGTGTGTTTGTGGTTG
>Ga0255274_1000098_pt1 | contig 13780 bp, 17 predicted proteins | sample AtltaT_4_FD_183673 | JGI IMG/M metagenome (GOLD analysis project Ga0255274, IMG submission 183673) | Metatranscriptome of freshwater microbial communities from Altamaha River, Georgia, United States - Atl_Colum_RepB_8h (Metagenome... | ecosystem: Environmental > Aquatic > Freshwater > River... | reverse complement strand
TGAGATTAAGTATTCTCACCTAACCATTCTTTGCAAAAGTCATAATCTCCAAACATAAACTCATCACATTCTGCTGCTTCTTTGTATGCGTTCAGAATTTCCTGTTCACACCATTCATCATAATTGGAATCCTGCGAAAGTATTTTTGGTAACATCTTGTTTGATTCCGCCGACTACATAACTCTCGACTTCCGTTTCCTGGGGAGCAACCTGGAGACCTTTAGAGGAAATCCAGTGCTGTGTCCAAGGAAGTGGATTATTGTTTGCTGAAATATCGTATTGGGGTTTTAGTCCAATTGCTTTAAGTCTTCTATTTGCTACCCATTCAACATATTGTTGAAGAAGTTTGTCGTTTAATCCAATCATGCTGCCATCTTTGAACAGATAATCTGCCCATTTCTTCTCTTCGTTTACAGCACGATCAAACATCTTATAAGTCCATTCCTCTTCTTCTTTCATAATCTTTTGCATTTCTGGATCATCACCTTCTCTCCACTTATTCAGAATGTTCTGAGTAAGTGCTAAGTGTTGGTTTTCATCTCTTGCGATAAGAGAGATGATTTTAGCAGATCCTTCCATAAGCTTAAGTTCACCAAAGGCGAAACTACAAGCAAAACTAACGTAGAAGCGAATACCTTCAAGAATATTAACGTTTGCGACTGCTCTGTACAGTTTTCGTTTGACATCATTGAGATTTTCCCTTGCGTATGTGACTCCTTCAAGTTGTTGCTTCCAAGTTTCGGAAGTACCATAATTCTGTGCAGATTGAATAAAGTCATCATAAGACTCTGTGACGCTCTTAGCACGTTCCAGAATACGCTCATCACCAATAATAGTATCAAACACCTCAGATGGGTCTGAATATACGTTCTTGATAATGTAAGTGTATGAGCGACTATGGATCATCTCCATAAATCCCCACACTTCCATACATGCTTCTAACTCAGGGAGTGAGCAGTATGGAATGAATGCCATACCAGGACCACGACCCTGAACAGAATCAAGCATAATCTGATACTTCAGGTTAGAAGTATAAATGTGCTTCTGTTCAGGGCGAAGTGTTTGATAATCTCCACGATCCTTCTGGAGAGACACCTCTTCGGGTCTCCAGAAGTATCCAAGTTGCTGAGTGGTTAGTTTATCAAAAATAGGATATTTGTATGAATCGTATCTTTGAACCCCAAGTGGTTTACCAAAAAACATTGGTTGTTTTTTGGTGTCAACTTTTTCAGTATTAAAAACAGTCATTCCTTTAATATTTGTTTGAGGTTCTTCTGTTGAAGAAATTTTAAACTGCACAGGATTCACACTCTCCCTCCTCTACTGAACTTAACTCACTTAACAAATCTTGAAGATTGGGTTTCTCTTCTACTACCTCATCAGTTTTAATATCATAAGTGTTTTGGTAGTAAGAAGTCTTCCACCCGTACTTGTATGTAGTCAAAAAGTCTTGTGCCATCACGGACACTGGGACTTCATTATCCGTATAATTCTCCGGGTTATAGGACCAGTTGCCTGAGATTGCTTGGTCAAAGAATTTTTGCATCACAGCAACAATATTAATATAACCACGGTTACTAGGCATATCCCAAAGAAGCGTATACGCATTCTTGAGGGTATGATACTGTGGAACAATCTGTTTGAGTGGTCCCTTTTTACTTTTCTTAACGGACAAGAATCCGCGAGGAGGTTCAATTCCATTGGTTGCATTTGACACAACGGAACTGCTCTCCGAAGGCATTTGTGCGGACAGTGTTGAGTGCCTGAGACCGTGTTCCAAGATGGATGCTCTAAGAGTTTCCCAATCATGCTGAAGTTGAACAGAAGAAATTTCATCTACATCTTTTTTGTAAGTATCAATTGGAAGAATTCCATCAGCATACTTAGTGCGACCAAAGTATTCGCAATATCCTTTTTCTTTAGCAAGTTGATTAGATGCTTTTAGAAGATAATACTGGAATGATTCGGATAAACCATGAACTGCATCCCATGCTTCTTGGGAATCATAATTAAACCCAAGTTTTGCCAAATAGTGCGCTAACCCTATAAACCCTATACCAAGAGAACGACGCGCCTTGGTGGCGATTTCTGCCGCATCCACGGGGTAATTTTGATAATCAATCAACTCATCCAAACCGCGAACAGAAAGGTCACAAAGTTCTTCAAGTTCTTCATCAGACTTTACCTTTCCAACATTAATTGCAGAAAGAATGCAAAGTGCAATCTCACCCATCTTGTCATCAATATGCTGAAGAGGGTCTGTTGGAAGAGTAATCTCTTGACAAAGATTACTCATATTAACTTTGTCTTTAAAAGAAGAATGAGAATTGCAGTGGTCAATATTCATAATGTAGACTCGACCCGTCTCTGCGCGTTCTTTAAGAAGGCTAAGGATGAGTTCTTGTGCTTTAATAGTTTTTTTCGCAATGGACGGATCTTTTTCATATTGTACGTAGAGAGAATCAAACTCAGGGAGTCCAAAGCTATCATAAAGTCCAGGGACATCATGTGGAGAGAAAAGCGTGATCTCACCGTCTTGAATAAATCTTTCATAGAACAACTTGCTAATTTGAATGGAGTAATCAAGTTTGCGGACACGATTATCTTCCGTTCCCTTGTTATTCTTAAGGACTAAAATATCTTCTATTTCTTGGTGCCAGATTGGGAAGTGGACTGTCGCGGATCCACCTCGTATGCCATTCTGCGTGCAACATCTGACAGTTGCTTCAAACTTCTTGAGAAATGGTACAACACCCGTGTGTTGAACTTCTCCCCCTCTGATTTTGCTGTTGATGCCACGGATCCTACCAGCGTTGATGCCGATTCCCGCCCTCTGTGCAACGTATCGACCAATAGCCATATCACTGCTAAAGATAGAATCGAGGGTGTCATCAACATCAACAAGAACACAACTAGCAAATTGTCGAAGTGGCGTTCTAACTCCTGCCATGATGGGAGTTGGGATGTTGATTTTGTGTTTGGAGATTGCGTCATAATACCTCTTTACATATGACATTCTAGTTTCTTTTGGATACTCAGCAAAGATAGTCAAAGCAATCATCATATACATGAACTGCGGAGTTTCATATACTCCACCGCCGCTTCTATCTTGCACAAGGTACTTATCAACGACTTGACGTAAACCCGCATAAGTGAAGAGATAGTCGCGGTCATGATCAATATATGAATCAGCCCTATCAATCTCTTCTTTCGAGTACTTATTGAAAATGTCATTATCATAAACTTCATGATTAACACATTGGTAAATGTGTTGCTCTAGAGTTGGGAGTTCTTTCATCTTTCCATAAAGTTGCTTACGAACAGCAAACAAAAGAAGACGAGCAGCAACATACTGATAATTTGGATGATCCAAATCAATCAAGTCACTAGCAGAGCGAATCAAAATTTCCTGAATCTCCCCCGTAGTAATACCATCATAAAATTGAATGCCAGAAGTCATTTCAACTTGACTCGCAGATACACCTGCAAGACCCTTACATGCCTCTTCGACCATCAAATGCATCTTGTCTAAGTCAAGAGACTCAATTCGACCATCACGCTTTTTAACCTTTGTACCGTTGCTCATATTTTCTTCCAGGTAGTAAATTTAAGTTTTGCTTCTAATCCAGAGTAAGTATTTGATTCTATCACAGACTGAACATCTAGTCCAGATAAAACCATATCATTAATATCTTTTTCTTTTATTCTTGAGGGCCAGATGACAACTTTTTGTCCACTACTAATAACTCTGGAGATTCTAGAGTGGATTTCTGCATTACGTGGTTCGTTATCGTATATCCAAACACAATCGCGAATATTCCACTTAGTAATATCACCGTCAGCTCCGCAAAGAGCAATCGAGTTGCGAATGAAAGTTGAGTCGAATGGACCTTCGGTGATGTAGACAGTTTCACTTTTTTTGGACTTCATCGAGACCATAGATTTTTGGTGCGTCATCGTTAAGCATTACTGTAATGTATTTTACCTTGCTGGGACCAAGTGCTCTTCCCTGAAACCCGACTAGATTATTTTGATAGAACAAAGGAATGATAATCCTTGGTTCATCTTTATCTGTGCTGTCGAATGTTTGGTGAAGAGAGTTAGTCCACTCCTTAAATTTTTCGGCGTAATAATAGTTATCTGGATTTAATTTTCTACTTTCCAAATAACTCTTTGCGTCAGTATTTGCTGATGCTTTAGGTAGATTTAATTTTGGTTTGAACTTAGGTGCCTCAAATTTAAATACTGGTTCTTCTACAGTAAAGTTTTTTCCAGTATGACCTTCCTTAAACTTTTCAAATGTATATTGTTTGTATATTGCAGTATCAATTTGTTTTAAAAAGTTATTAAAGGATATATTGAGACCGCAATTGTGACATTTAAAATTTGTATTATTTTTTACCTGATACAAATATCCCCTTGCTTTATTCTTATTCTTTTGAGAATCTCCACAAATAGGACAACGAAAATTATAAAGGTTGTGCTTTACCTTTTTAAATTTTTGAAATCTGGAAGAAATCAAATTGATGTATTTAACATCAACAAAATCCATGACAATACACTTAGGAGTCTACTTATTCTACCAGATTATTGAGTCTTGTCAATACACAAAACGGTTATGAGAGCGGTCCATTTTATAACCGAATTTGTTATTTTTTGGAGAGAATAAATCGTCGTCTTATTTTTAGTTTTCACTGGCATCTTGTGCCAACACTCAATTATTTATTTCTTACTTGTACTGTTAGAGAATTTACTGAAGAAGTTATAAAATCTGTTACAACTGGAACAAATAATAAAGCAACAGCAACTATACCTGCTGCCATCCATTTAAATCTAGAAAGTTCGTCTACTTTTACTTCCAACTTACCCATTTTCTCATTGATATCTTCATCACTTCTGACACAGTTAAAAATTCTTTCGTCATGTACCGCAAGCATCTTACAAATGTTTTGATTAGTTTCACTCAAAGTTTGGATGGCAGCATCTACACGCTCAACCATTTCCTCATGGATTTTTACTCTTTCTTCAAGAACTGCAACCTTGATCTTTGAGTCTTGTCCAAACATTAGTTTACTGCGATGGTTTGTTTTTCATCCAGCGTTTGCGGGATCCCACTCCTAAAGATGCATATTTTTTTCTTCTCGTTAAACCCATAACAGGATCAAAACCAGCAGTTGGACCTTTTGGTTCAGCAGATGCACTAAACCCAGGAGCACCAGCAGAAGAACCAGTTACCATCTGCTCTCTAACTATTTGAATTATCCAGTCCAATTTCTTCTTTTCCATTGTAGATTTTATAGAGTTCAGAGAGGCAGTTTATGTCAACTTGAATATCATGTATATAACATTTTGGATATTCGGGTAACCTATTAAGAAAAATAATGAAGGTTTTCATGGCAGACCACAACTCTCTTTCTATTTTATAGAAAAGCATTGGAGTTGCTGCCTCCCCAAAAATATTATAAAGAATAATAAAATGATTAAGAAGAAGGTGAGTTTTTAACTGACCAGTATTCTTATATCGTTTCAATAATCTTTTAATATATTTGAAATGATTTAAATCCTTTTCAAAATCTTCTTTGGTTACTGCTTGAGGATTTTCATAATGTTTAATAGCGAATAATATAAAATTATCCTCATTCAACTCATTAAAAATCATAGATTATAGAGCAGGTGGATAATTTGTATTTCCAGTAGTAATTCCAGACATTGCAACAAGAACTTCCTTCCTAACTCTCAGATTACCTTCACTATCTTTATATGTCGTAATACCGACCCAACCACCATGAGTTAACTCATAGCGAGTTGCTGATGCCGCAGTAACAACAGTTCCATTAGCACCAATAACAGCAGTCTCACGACCACCAGTTACCCTTGAGAAAGTAACTAAGTTTCCAGCAGTAATTGCAGTTGCGATGGTTGATGCAAGAGAAACTGAAGTTGATCCAACAGATGCGACAACCTTAGAAACAGCTCCACTGGCAAGAGTATCTCCAGCAACAACACCAGCAACACTATTAACTAAAACTATATCAGTTCCAACACCTGCAGTATAAGTTGCGGATGTCTTAAGGAAGGTATAGTTTTCAGTTACTGACCCAGTTGACTGATTTAAATGACTATCTAAAACTGCATACTTAGGCGATTCGCTAATTTCAAATGCAACTCCAGAAATAGCAGACCCATTTAATCCTGCAGTTGATGCAATAGAAAGACTCGTCGTACTTGCAATACCAACAATTACAGCATCACCGTAGTGAACACCAAATGCAGTACCAAATCTAATCACATCTCCAGTTGCAGCAGCACCTACTTGACCAAATGTAGTTCCACTGCCAGTTACAGTAAGGGTTGCATAATCAAGAGATACTGTACCACCAGATCCTTTAGCATCATTATTTCCCCAGAGTGCCATGTTCTTTCTTCCGTAAAGTTATTTGCTAAAAATTATTTATAAAAAAAAGAGACCTTACTTTTGGTCTCCCTTATGTAAAACAACTCTCAAAAAATTAGTTGTTAAATCAAGCAATCCATTCTCCTCAAATCTTTTTGTTTTTGCCAACCACTCGGATGTAGTTAGTAATAGACCAAGAATAATGGTTACTCCCCAGTTAGTTACAAGGCAGGTAATCATGCTTGTGGTGTAAAGAGTTTATCCTTTACTAAATCATAAACGACATTATCAATACTGTTATCGGTGCTATCAACATACTTTTTAAGTAGGTCAAGAACAAGACCTTTAACAGCTGGATGAGTTGCAATCTGAATAAGAAGTGGTTTTACCACTGCTACTACTGCGCCCATAATGTCCTCCGTAAAAGAGTATCCAAAGATATTTAGGATTTTTATATAACAGATTCACTTCATATATTTTTGCATTTCTGGATTATCTCTATAGTTAATCCTTCTATCATACTTATTTGCGACATCTGCAACATTTCCTAAAAGAGGAACTCCCTTGAGACCTTTAGCAAGTGCTGCAGATGCAGTTTGTGGTTTAGATTTAGCAGTAGCAGGTTTTGCTACTGGTTTTGCTGCAGGAGGTTTCTTATCTGGAGTTACGCCAACAGTAGTTTGACCACCACGTTCTTTACCCAAAAGTTGATTCATAGATTGTTTATTTGGTTTAATCTGTGAACCAGAACCAACTCTTTGATTATGTCTATTTACATCGGACTGAGAAACTCCTGGTTTAAAACTTCCAGGAACTGTCTTACCAAAAACTTTCTGAACCGTTCCAGCCTGTGTAAATTTTGATCCAGAATTATATCCTGCTTGAGTTTTTCCAGCAACAACTCTACCAGTTCCTAAGAATTCGTTAATATTTTGCTCTGCGATTTTCTTTGCCATTTTAGTAGCAGTCGCATACATTACTTCTTTACCGCGACCAGGATATCTCTTCTCAAAGTCTCCTGCCTTGGACTTCATTGACTTAACGATTCTTTCCTTTTCTTTAGTCTCCGCAGAGGTTAGGGTTTTTTCATCAATTATGTTTCCATCAGGTTCGTAATGAGCAACCATTGTAGAAGGCTTTTTCTTTAAACTTGCCTGAGGTAGATTTAACCCCGGTGTTGGACGAGGAACATCTCCAGGAATTCCCCCTTCCCATGCACCAGATCCACCTGTTTTTTGTGCATCTTTTCTATACCACTGCCCACCAGCAGTTCTACCATATTTATTAGGAGCATACTCAGCTTCATCAATATGCACTTCCTCACTTCTTACACTTGCAAGAAGATCATCTAACTTAGACTTTCTTTTTGGTTTTGCTTTTGGTTTTGTCTTTTCTTTAGCATCAATTTTTGCTTTTACTTCAGCAGGTGATGGAGATCCTTTTCTTGCTTTTTTAGCTGGTCTCCCCTCTTCTTTTTTTGGGAGGAGTTGTTGCACTTCCTTCCCATGGGTCAGCGGGTTTTTCTGCTTTCTTAGGTGCTGCCGTTGGTTTTGGTGCCTCTTTTTGTGCTTTTGATTTTGAAGGTTTGCCACCTTCAATCTTACGAGCAACATTTCTTGCTCCTCTTGATACCGACCTTGCGGCTTTTGCAAGACCTCTCTTCAATTTTGAACCAATTCTCGAAAGAAGACCTGGTTTTTTATCTTCTCCATCTGAAGTTGATTTACCACTACCAGAATCTGAAGTAGTTGAAGTTCCTGAAGTTGTAGTTGATGATGAAGAAGATCCACTTCTACCTCTCTCATAACCTTTTCTTGCTGCAGAACCCAGTGCTCTTGCTCCTCTTACTGCAGCACCAGCTGCATATCCAAGTCCACCAGCAATTGCTTTACCAACTTTCTTTACAGCACCTTTGACTTTTTGAAGTCTATCACTCTTAATATCAGTGTCGTGACCATAAGTAACTTTTGCCTCATTTAAAAGTGCAGAAGAAATTTCAAGAGATTCAAGTAACTCATTTTCAATATCATTGATATCATATCCTTCTTCAATACACTCATAGAAAAATTCTTGGACAACTTCTTCAATTAAAGAATCTGACAGTAGGAAAATTTCCATGTCTGACATTTCATCAAGAACTCCATTGAAATCTTCAATCTCATTCATTTCAAGAAGAGTTCCACCAAGTTCTTCAATTTTTTCCCCAAGATCAAGTTTTGGATTGATGTCAACTTTATTGTTAACTTCCTTTTCAACTACTCTTGGTTCTTTACCTTCACCTTTAATCTTATCTGCAACTTCAATTAAATCATCTCTCCAATTTGAAAAACTCTCTTTTCTAACGCCAATTGCTTTTCCACGAACTTTTCTACGATGCTTCAGATATTCATCAGACTTATCTACATCACCATCATTGTCAATATCCGAATCTTCTTTTCCTACAGGATCAAGTGCTTCTTTTTGGGTTGCAATTGCTTTACCAATTGCTTTACGACGCTTATGGAGGTACTTATCTGACTTATCTACATCACCATCATTGTCAATATCCGAATCTTCTTTTCCTACAGGATCAAGTGCTTCTTTTATTTTTTTCTTATCTCTCATTGCCTTTGCTTTAGCAAGAGTTCTTTCTCTTGCAGCATCCTGCTCAGACTTAGGAATAGCAGTCACTGCACCAAGTCTCTCGGCGGGTTTACCGGGAACCGCAGATTCGACAACCTGCTCCAAATAAAGTTTGGAGATATCTTTTAAATTATTGGAGTTCATCTTAAAAAGTACTTGCTTTTTTTGCTTTATACTTATTTATGAAATTGATACCATAAGCCTTGCCACCCTTCTGCAAATATTGTTTATTAGTTCCCACTGCACCGGGAGTTTTTGATGCATAATGCTTAAATGCCCCCAATGTACCAACAAGAGTATTTGGATGCTTTTCGTCTCTCATTGGACTATCCATTTGAACTTCGGTATATTCCATCACATCTTTAATCCAAGACTTAAACATATAACCCTCTTCAGTCACACAGATTAAATGATTGGTTCCCCTACGCATTACTTCACCAATCAAACCAGTATTAAGGTTTTGAACTTTATCACCGATTCTGAAAATTTTACCTCTCACATAATTCTCACGAAGATTTCTCATATCATACTTTGGAGCAATCTCCCATAAAGCAAAACTTTCCTTTTTGATTGCTGACTTTTTAACACCCATTCCCTGACGAACAGCATTGAATAAACCTTGAGTTTCTGCATCATCAAGAGACTTTGGAGTGCCTCTTCTAAAAGATTTAAAATCGCCATCAATAACTGCCTTTCTCATCTTCGATGCCGACATTCCCTCAACACCCTCAGCATCAGCATCACGAACACCAGCAGAGATTACCCTAATTTGATCAAAGGTATAAAGTTCTCCATTATACTTTTGTGCCAGATTTTCAAACTCTGCTTGCCTATCTGAACCAACAACAATATTGACATTAGTATACCCGTCTTCATTAGCGGTAATGAGAACATTAAAAATTGTCTTCATTTCCTTATCATTAATAATGTTCTCCTCGAACTCAGGGAACATTTTCTTCATATAAGAAACTTTACTATCAGGGTCTAAAGGATTCTTCTTTGGATCTTGAGACCTTGAAGGATAAATCTTAATATCTCCACCGGCAGAAATTCTCTTTGCTGACTTGAGAAGTTTTTCGTGCCCCACTGTTGGTGGATTGAAGCGACCAAATACAACAGTGAGTGGTGGAAGTTCTTCTGCAGGTTGCTCTTCGGGTTCTTGTCCTGGTGCTGCTTGAGGTTGTGGTGCAGGTTCTTGTGCTGTAGCGATTGGTTGAGGAGATGGTGCTTGTGCTGCTTGAGGTGCTTGTGTCTCTGGTTGTTTTGCACCTTTTGCTTGGCGACCATCAATATATTTAAGTTTCCCCTTCTCCGTTCTCGCAATGACTTTACCGGAACGGTCAATCCATCCACCATGACCATCACCAACCAATCCAAGTTTTTTCGCTTGCATCGCTGCTTGCGATTGTGTTGCCTCAGACAAAAACTGAAAGAAATTTTTCATCAATGTATTTTAACGCACTTACCTGTCTTTTAGTTATTTATTACTTTGCATATTGTGCAAGTAAAAAATCAACTCCTTTATCAATATCATACTTTGATTTTGGTGGTTTATTTGTGATTTGCAATGCGGTTGTAAATCTATAATTATAGATTGTTCCACTCCCACCTCTTTTCAACCTCAATCTAATTCTCAAACCAGGATTAAATTGAGGAACTGGAAGACCGGCAGGGTTTGCTGCCATATAATATAATCCATATCCACCAATTTGAATATAATAAGTTTGTTTAGAACCATAGTAACCCCATAAAGCACTTGATTTAATTGGTAAAAATGCATCAGTAAATCTCGCATAGTCAGATTTTACCATATCATCAGTCATTGCTTTATTATCAATGATTCCTTTATTTGGTGGTCCTTTAGGTCCCCATTGCTTATTTGCAAAATTTTCAATGCCAACAGTTCTCATTAAATTTCTAAGTTCTTCAGCTGCGGCAGTTTTTGCTCCACCAAGAACCCATCTTCCATTCTGATATTCTAAGGTTCCTTGACCATAATCGGCTTTCAAATCAAGTTTTACTTCAAGTTTATATGGTTTTTTATTATATAAAAACATTGCGTCTGGTGCATTAGAATCAGAACCTGCTGGAGTAAATCCCGGAGGCACTAATTTTTTAGACAACAATTTTCTATGAATTTTACCTTCGTAGATAAACCCCTGTTCGCCAGCCATTTATACAAATACTCTTTCAAGTATTTATTATTCTGTATGGAGTGTAAGGAAATCGAATCCTTATTGCTGGAATGCAAATCCAGAGTAATAACCGTTATACGAACACCCCGTGTTTAGATATTATAAAACCCCTCAACTGAAAAGTCAAGGGGTTAGAGCAACCTTCCGACTTATTTATCAGTCGTGCTCACCCATTGCTTTTTGCTTACGGAGTTTCTTAGGATTCTTAGTAATTCCACCAGGACCCTCTGAAGGATAATCGTGGTCGGCACGAGTTCCTACACCGTGAGCAGAACCTGCTCTTGCTCTTTCTCTATCATCGGCAGTTAGACCCTTTCTTGGAGAACCATAAGCATCCTTTCTGTTGGCAGGATTGGTTCTCCTTTGCATTGCTTTTAAGAATGGCTTTCTCTTTGCAGTCATCTTGGTTTTTAATGCTGCACTATATGCTTTTGGAGTTTCGCCGTATGAACCTTCTGCTTCAGAAATAATTTCAGATCTCCACTCTTCACTCATATTTGCCATAATAGCGATTGCTGCCTCTTCAGTTTCAGCATATCCTTCATCGAGCAAATATCCTTTTACAATATCGAACATATCAAATCCAGAAACAATACTTCCTGGCTTTTTGGAACCAGTTGCCTTATTTACTGGAGCAGGGGCTGCTGCTGGGGTTGGTTTTAGTGCTGCAACGGCACCACTCTTTACAATAGCATCAGCTTTTGCTTTTTGTTGATCTGGAGCATTACCAGTTTGATATCCAAATGTCTTTTGCATTAAAGGATTTGGAGTTTTTGGTTTGATTGATTCTGGACCTGCTGCCTTTGTTCCAGGAGCTGGTTTTGCTGCAGCGGTTGGTGCTGGTTTTGTTGCAGGAGCAGTTGGCGCTGGTTTTGCTGCTGCTGGTCTTGCTGCTGGGGTTGCTGCTGGTCTTGCTGCTGCTGGTCTTGCTGCTGCTGGTTTTGCTGCTGGTTTTGCTGCTGGTTTTGCTGCTGGTTTTGCTGCAGGGGGTTTTGCTGCTTGCTTTTGGAGATATTCACCAGTTGTAGAGACTCTTCTGTTTGCCTCAACACCACTCATTCCAGTTTTCATTAATTTTTGAACTTTTGCTTTACCACCACCAGCAGAAAATGCAGTCATTACAGGTGCTTGTGGTTTTGCTGCAGGTGCAGGTTTTCCACCCATCTGTGTTGATGTGGGAATTTCGCTCAAATATGCCTCATACATCTCTTCCCAAGTATACTCACTCAGGTCATAACCTTCTTCAATAAGAGAATTGACCCAGTTCTCAAATTCTTGCTGCTCTTTAATCTCTTGGCGGAGTTCCTCATCATAAACTGCTTGATATGCAAGAGCTGCCTCTCTAAAAATTTTAGAATCCATTTTTACAAATACTTTTTTAGTTATTTATAAAAAAAGACCCCGAAGGGTCAAACACCAAAAACGGCAGCAATATTATCATCCAGTTGTTGAATAACTCCACGAATATCAGAGACGCGAGGAGGAACACTTACTTCATCATAAGTATATCCTTTTTGTGCGTCAAACAAAACTTGACGAACTGCTGCTGCTGTACGAGCATCCATTTTAATTGCTACTTGTTTTTCTTTAGTCACAGGTCTCCCTCCTTACGATTTTCAGAACGATAAACATCAAATGCTCCTTCAGGATAACGAGCACTCAGTTTTTCATAGTTCATCTTAAGAATTTCTTCGAAGTTAGTATCGAGTGCCATAAATGCTTGAGACAGATACCAACAGATATCTCCAAGTTCACGCTTCAAGTGAAAGGCATTCTCTTCATTGTATGGTTTACCTTGAAGGATGATTTTTTTTACAACCTCAGTAAACTCCCCCGCTTCAGCACTCATACCAAGAGCAGCAGTAAGAAGACGCGGAACATCAGCATCATTAGTTGCTTCAAGTTCAGTCATACGAGCAAGTAGTTGAGCAAAATCACTGCTTGCTGGACTTGTAGTTTGACGAACGAATTCAATATATTTGTTTGTATCAATAACTTGAGTCATATTAGAATTTAAATCCTTCAAATGATTTTTTAGGTTTTCTTTCTTCATAATCATACTCTTCATCCTTTCCATTGTCAAGGATATCTTGTTGAGCAGATTGTTCGCAATCATAAAGACGCATTTTAGCACGGTCAATACCAATCACAAATCTTTTATGAATGGTAGGATCATTATAACGATTCTTAAGTTGTTTTACAAGAATCTGTCCAAGACCTTCAAGTTCTTCGGTAGAAATCAACGCAAACATTAAGTCAGCAGTTGCAGGAAGACCAAAACTCTCAGAAGTATCGGTCAGTTACACATCAGAAGAACCATAACCAGAACGAGTAGTCTGTGTAGCACTAACAATAGGAACATTAAACTCTACAGCAAGACCACGAAGTTCTTCTGCAATTGCCTTTACAAAGGTATAAGAGTTGATATTACTATTGCCCTTATACCTTGAAGATGAACAAATGTTCAGATAGTCAATGAAAATAATATCTGGTTTAAATGATTTCTTAAGTGCAAGTTCATTTAAGAGAGACTTGAAGTGCCCAGCATGTGCAGAAGCAGTTGGATACT
>Ga0255274_1000097_pt1 | contig 13805 bp, 13 predicted proteins | sample AtltaT_4_FD_183673 | JGI IMG/M metagenome (GOLD analysis project Ga0255274, IMG submission 183673) | Metatranscriptome of freshwater microbial communities from Altamaha River, Georgia, United States - Atl_Colum_RepB_8h (Metagenome... | ecosystem: Environmental > Aquatic > Freshwater > River... | reverse complement strand
TTTCATGCCACGGTATTCCGCCCACAACACCAGCGATGCGGCCGAAAAGGGGACAGAAAAGGGGGCAGAAGTCGGTGTGATCGCGGTCACCCGGGCTTTGCACATCCTGGAGGCCTTTCGCATCGGCGAGCGCCACCTGAGCCTGGCCGAGATCAGCCGTCGCACCGGTCTGCACAACACCACCGTGCTGCGGCTGGCGCGCACGCTGGCCCAGTCGGGTTACATGGTCCAGCGCGAGGAGGGCGAGTGGCGGCTGGGTCCTGCGGCCGGCTGGCTGGGAGCGCGTTACCAGGCCGGCTTCGACATCAACAACGTGGTGGAGCCGACCTTGCGTGCCTTGTCGCAGGCCACTCAGGAAAGCGCGTCCTTTTATGTGCGGGAGGGGGACGAGCGGGCCTGCATTGCGCGTGTCGAAGGACCGCAATCGGTGCGCCACCATGTGCGCATTGGCATGCGCCTGCCTTTGCGTCTGGGGGCGCCAGGGAGGGTCATCCTGGCTTTTTCGGGCGAGCCAGGGGAGGTGTACGAGGCCATCCGGCGCAAGGGCTATCACGTCTCGATGGGAGAGCGCGAGGTGCAGGTTTCCAGCGTGGCGGCGCCGGTGTTCGGGCTGAACTGGCGGCTGCTGGGGTCGATGTGCATTTCCGGCCCCGCCTCGCGCCTGGACCGTGAGCAACTGGAGAACCATGCGCGCACCGTGATGGACGCTGCCAACCACTTGTCCTATGCGCTGGCCGGCGAACGTTCGCAGGACACCCCCCGTGTGGTCTCCACCTGGCACCCCTGAGGCGCCAGCGCAGGGGTTTATTTTTTCGTGCGGGACGGGGTCTTTCTGGGCGAGGCCATGCGCAACCGCTCGGCGTCTTCCAGACACAGCAGGGTGTCGACGTGTGTCATGAAGCGGTTGAGGTAGTCCGGCGAGATGTCCCGCATCAGGCCCAGTGCGCGCAGCACCAGCATGTGCGAGTTGATCGGGCCGGCATTCTGCGGCCCCTGGGCGATGGCTTGCGAAACCCGTTTTTGCACGCTGATCTTGCGCAGCTGGCGGCGGAACTGGCGCACACGCGGACTTTCGCCGGCGTGGCCCGCAGCCGCCAGGGGGCGTGCCGAGGCGATGTCTGCGGCCGGTGCCATCTCCTGCAGCAGCTGCGCCATGGGCGAAGGCACCGCGCTGTGGGGACCCCGGTCGCTGCTGGGCATGGGGCGATTGGCCATGCGTTTTTGCAGAGTCATCAGGGCACAGTGCAATTTTTCCTGCAGCAGCTGCTGGACCGCGCCCGTGTGGGCATGGGTGCGTGCGGCCAGGGTTTCGATGTAATGCCAGCTCACAGGGTCCGACTGAGCGGCGCCGGCCTGGCGCAGGGACAGCAGCAAGGCTTGGACCGGCTCGGCCTGCACGGAGGACGTTTCACTCATGGCTTGCCGGCGCCTGGGCTGTCGTTCTTGACCTTGGGCACCGGGGCGATTTCGACCCGGCGGTTCTGGGCGCGGGCAGGCTCGCTGGTGTTGGGCAGCAGCGGCTGTTGCTGGCCGAAGGCGGCTGCAAACAGCATGGCGGGCGGCATGCCCTCTTCGATCAGGGTGCGCGTGACGGTGAGTGCACGCTGCGCCGAGAGTTCCCAGTTGTCCTCGAACTTCTTGTTGCGGCTGCCGATGCTGCGGTCATCGGTGAAGCCGCTGACCATGAGGATTTCTTCGCGTGAAGCCAGGTAGCTCTGGAGCGGACCCACCAGGCTCCTGAGCAGCTGCCGTCCCTCGGGCTGCAGCTGGTCGGAGTTCAGTTCGAACAGCAGCTTGCCGCTGATGCCGATGCGACCGTTGTTCAGGGTGATGCGGCCACTGGCCAGCGGGATGGCCAGGGCCTGTTCCAGGGATTGGCGTTTTTGCTCTTCGATCTGCCGCTTGTGCACCTCGGCTTCCAAGGTGGTGGCCAGGTCCAGCTGGGCCACCATGACACCCATCAGCAGCAGCACGAAAGCGCCGAGCAGGCCGGTCATCAGGTCGGCAAAGGCCATCCAGGTCGGTGTGGTGGCTTCGCTTTCGGCTTCCATCTCCAGCATCAGGTCGCCCCCTCGGTCTGGCGCCGCTGCAGGGCCTCGAGCACGTCCTTCTGGCTGCTGATGCTCAGGTCGATGATCTCGCGGGCCTGGGCCACATAGTAGGCCAGCTGCTCGTCGCTGCGGCTCATCGACTGGCCAATCGCCGCCTCGATGCGCTGCAGGTTGGCGATCAGTTTTTCATTGGTCTCGTTGAAACTGCGCACGGCAAAACCGAAGGTCTCGCCCAGGCTGGCCACGTCGACTGCGCTGGCCGTGAGTTGCGCAGCCACGTCGCCCAGCTTGCCGGTCTCGGCCGCCACATGACTGTGGAACTGTTCGCTGGCCTGGGCCAGCGAGGCTTGGCTGGATGTGACCAGTGCGTCGATCACGCCGCGCTGTTCGGTGGAGGCATGGTTGATCGCGTCCAGCAGGGTGCTGAGCGTGCCCAGGATGCGGGTGCGCTCTTCGAGCAGGGCGTTGTCGCGCGCCACGCTGACCGAGATTTCCTGGCGCAGCTGGCCAATCACCTCGGCAGCGGCTTTGGGCGCTTCGGAGGCGGTCTCGATCAGGCGGGTAATCGGTTCTTCCAGCGCCGTGCCCAGCGAGGTCAGGTGCTGCGTCACTGTCGTCTGCAGTTCAGCCAGGCGTGCCACGGCCGCTTCGCCACGCTGGGCTTCCTGCTCGCGCAGGGCCGAGAGTTCGGTGCGCAGCAAGCCGGCCAGTTCTTCGGCGCGGCGGGTGTGTTGGACGGCGGCTTCGGCTTCGGACGTGATGCGCGCGCGCACCAGCTCTTCGCTGCTGGCCAGCAGTCGGGTGATGTCGGCCAGGGTTCGGCTGTTGTGGCTTTCGCTGTCGCTGCGGATCTGTGCGGCCGTCTGGCCCAGGGCCTCGACCACCTGGTTTTGGCGATCCCAGGTTTGCGCACCAGCGGCTTGCCACTGTGCCGTGAGTTGCGAACCCAGTCGCTCGAGCGTGCCTTGCCACGCGGCCAGGCGTTGCGCGTCGCTGGTGCTGTGCTGTTCCTGCAGGCGCTGGATGCCTGCCAGCGTCTGCTCGGCCTGCGCCTGCACCTGGGTGGTGATGGCCTGTGCAGTCCGGGTCAGGGTGTCGCAGACCGCCTGCTGCTGCGCCTGCGTCTGGCTGCCGGTGCTTTGCCACTGGGCCTGCAGGCTGTCAGCCATTGCCTGCAGCGAGGCGGTCCAGCCCTGCAGGCGTTGCTGGTCTGCGCTGCTGTGCTGGGCCTGCTGCTCGGACCAGCGGGCTGCGAGTTGCTGCTGCAGTGCGTCCAGTTGCTCGCGGGTGTTGCCCACCATGCGTTCATGCATGGTCTGCGCCTGCGCCGCCATCTCGGCCAGGGTGGCCTGCACCACGGGTCGGATGCTGTCGCTGGCCAGCTGCATGCTTTCGCTCAGGCTGGTGCGCATGGAATGGTCCACCGAGCGCGCCAGCTCGCTGTAAACCGTTTTGACTTCACGGTGGAAGCTGTCCTGGTTGGCCACAAGCCGCTCACCCAGCTGTTGGCTGTGGCGTTCCATTTGCGTCATCAGCGACTGCAGCTGGGCCACCACCAGTGGCAAGGCCTGTGTCTGCTGCTGCAGGGCGCGGTAGGTTTCCTGACGCTGGTGCGCCAGCGAAAAGCCGCGCAGGCTGCCGGCGATCAGGCTGTCCAGGGTTTGCGCTGACTGGGCGCGGTCACGGCGTGAGAGGCTGGACATCAGGCCCAGCATGGCGGAAGTGGCCACGCCCGCCACCGAAGTACCGAAGGCCAGGCCCAGGCCCTTGACGGGTTCGGAAAAGGCAGCGCGCATGCCTTGCACGCTGGCGCTGCCTTCGAGCGCAAACACCGCGCCATTGAGCGTGACCACCATGCCCATGAAGGTGCCCAGCATGCCCAACATCACCAGCAGGCCCACCAGGTAGGGGGTAAAAGCCGGGCCGGGCAGGGCGATGCGCTCACCCTCGACGCGCTGGCGCACGGCGTTGCGCAGGCTGGCGGGCACGCGTGCGAGCCACTCGTCCAGCGCCTGCAGTCCGGCCGGCACTTCGGCCAGGGCCTGTTGCAGACGTGCCGTGTCAGTGCGGTAGTGGCGCAGCTCCAGCGTCGCCAGCAGGTAGACAGCACCGATCACGGCGGTCATGACCAGCACCAGCAGATGGGTTTTGGCCACCGCAGCGGCGACCCAGAGGACGGCCAGGGCACCCAGGGCAAAGGCGATGGGAAAGGCGTGCTTTTTCATGGTTGTCGGGGAAGGGGGGAGGTCAGGGCCTCGATCAGGCCCAGCACGGGTTGCAGACGCAGGTCCAGTTCGGCCAGCAGGCCGGCGCGCATGTCTTCGAACAGCGGGCCCAGCCAGGGGGCTGAACGTGGCGCACTTGCATCGGCCTCGGCGGCCTCCAGCAAATGCTTCATGTGTTGTTTGAGGGCCTTGGCAAAACGCTTTTCAAAGCCCGGCGGAATGTGCCCGAGCAGCCGGCTTTCGCGCTCGACCAGCACGTTCTCAAAGATGGCATCGAGCGCGGCCAGCTGCCTGTGGGGTGTGGTGCCCTTGTCCAGCATGCCGCGCAACTGCAGACGCAGCGAACGGATGATGCTGTCCATCTGCCGCTGGTGCCCGGTGCAGTAGCGCCGGAACGGGTCGAAGGCGGTTTTGGGGTCGATCGGGTGTTCCAGCTCGGTGTCAGGTTGCTCGATGCGGGGCATGCCGGGCGCGGGGGGCGTGCCCTCGGTGATGGATTGCTCCAGCGCGGCGCGCACCTGTGCAAAACGCTGGCTCAACACCTCGCCATCGACGCGGGCGGTGGGTGCAGCGGGCCGGGCGCTTGGGTCGTCCACCTCGCCAATGAAGGTCTGCAGCGCGATCGCGTGTCGGAAATGCAGCCAGTCGCCCAGCCGCTGACCGACATCGCCCGCGTCCGCAGCCGCGTCCACCAGGCCCTGGCTGGTGAGAAAGTGCAGCAGATCGGAACTGTGCAGGCGGGCACGCGGCTGGACTCGCGTCATGAAACGGTGGGCTCGAAAATGAAAGGCCGGGACGGCTCACGGTGCGGCAAGGGGCTGCCGACAGGGCGGTCTCCGGCGGGAGGAAGGTTCCAGATTTTATCCGCGGGGCGTGCAGCTCCTGTCGGCCAATGGAGCCCCAAAGCATTCATTTATAGGCCATTGCAGGCGCGATTTCAGGCAGTCTTGGGCTTGAAGTCGCAGTATGGCGCCACGCCGCATTGCCCGCACAGCGGTCTGCGCGCCTGGCAGATGTAGCGCCCGTGCAGGATCAGCCAGTGGTGGGCGTCCACGAGATAGGCGGGTGGTACGCGCCTGAGCAGCTGCATTTCGACCTCGTAAGGCGTCTTGCCCGGCGCCAGGCCGGTGCGGTTGCCGACGCGAAAGATGTGCGTGTCCACCGCCATGGTGGGCTCGCCAAAGGCGACGTTGAGCACCACATTGGCCGTTTTGCGGCCCACGCCGGGCAGGGCTTCGAGCGCTTCGCGGGTGCGGGGCACCTCGCCGCCGTGCTGCTCGACCAGGATGCGGCAGGTCTCCATCAGGTGCTTGGCCTTGCTGCGGTACAGGCCGATGGTCTTGATGTAACCCTCCAGCCCATCGAGTCCGAGCGCGAGGATTTTCTGCGGCGTGTTGGCCACCGGAAACAGGCGCCGTGTGGCCTTGTTGACCCCCACATCGGTGGCCTGCGCCGAGAGCAGAACGGCCGCGAGCAGCTCGAACACGCTCGTATACTCCAGCTCGGTATTGGGCTGCGGATTGGCCGCCTTGAGGGTGGCAAAAAACGGCTCGATGAATTCCTTTTTCATGCCCGAGATTCTGCTCCATGGCCATTCCTTTTGCCGACCGTCTGAACAACGTTGAAACCTCCGCCATCCGCGAGCTGTTCAAGCTGCTGGGCAAGCCCGGCATCATCAGTTTTGCCGGCGGCTTTCCGGACAGCGCGATGTTCGACGTGGACGGCATCCGCGAGGCCAGCAACGCCGCCCTGGCCAAAGACCCGGGTGCCGCGCTGCAGTACGGCGCGACCGAAGGCTTCAATCCGCTGCGCGAGCAACTGTCGCAGTTCATGGCCCAAAAGGGCGCCCAGGATGTGGCCCCGGACCAGCTGATCGTCACCACCGGCAGCCAGCAGGCCCTCGATCTGCTGGGCAAGACCCTCATCAGCCCGGGCGACAAGGTGATTGTCGAAGGCCCGACCTTCCTGGCCACCATCCAGTGCTTTCGCCTGTACGGCGCCGAGCTGATCAGCGCGCCGATCGACGGCAATGGCGTGCAGACCGACCGGCTGGAGCAGTTGATCGCCGAGCACAAGCCCAAGTTCGTCTACCTGATTCCCACCTTTGGCAACCCCAGTGGCGCCATGCTGAGCGCTGAGCGCCGCCAGCGCGTGCTCGAACTGGCCGTGAAGTACAACACCCTCATCGTGGAAGACGACCCCTACGGCGACCTGTACTTCGGCGAGGCGCCCCCGCCCAGCCTGCTGGCCATGAGCCCGCTGGTAGAGGGCAGCCGCGAATTGCTGGTGCACTGCGGTTCGCTGTCCAAGGTGCTCTCGCCCGGCCTGCGCGTGGGCTGGATGATCGGCCCGGCCGAGCTGCTCGCCAAGGCCACCATGTGCAAGCAGTTCAGCGACGCCCACACCAGCACCTTTGCCCAGGCCACCGCGGCCGAATACCTGAAAGCCGGTCGCATGCCCGCCACACTGGACAAGGTGCGCAGCGTGTACGCGCAACGCGCCCAAACCATGGGCGATGCGCTGCGCAGGGAACTCGGTGATGCCGTGAGCTTTGTGCAGCCGCAAGGCGGCCTGTTCGTCTGGGCGCGCCTGACGGGCGCGGGCGGCAAGGTGGCCGATGGCAACGACTACGCCAAACGCGCCATCGAGCAGGGCGTGGCCTTTGTGCCCGGTGCGCCGTTCTTCTGTGCCCAGCCCGACCATGCCACCTTCCGCCTGAGCTTTGCTACCGCGCCGGAAGACAAGATCCTCGAAGGTGTCTCGCGCCTGGCCAAAGCCCTTTGAATCCGGAAGACCTGCTCAAACTTGTCAGCACCCCCATGCCCTTTGGCAAGCACAAGGGTGTGCTGATCGCCGACCTGCCGGGCAACTACCTCAACTGGTTTGCCCGAGAGGGTTTTCCAAAGGGGGACATCGGTCGCCTGCTGCAGCTGATGCAGGAAATTGACCACAACGGCCTGGGCGATTTGCTGCGGCCTTTGCGGCGCTGATTCTCAGCGGCGGGGCCTCAGATCGCAGGCTGCGGTGGCAGGTAGTGCCTGCACAGCTTCAGAAAATCCTCCAGGCCGGGCTGGCCCACACCTTCCTCCAGCAGGATGCGCTCGACAGCGGGTGCCATGCGGGCGGCTTCCCGGGCGTCCAGGAACAGGGTGCGCCAGCGTCGGGCCAGCACGTCTTCCACACTGCAGGCCCACTCGCTGCGCACGGCATGGCGCACCATGGCCTCGGTCAGGCCCATGCCGATCGGACGGTCGTTGCCGGGGCAGGCCAGCACCTCGTGAGCCAGACTGCCGTAAAGGTGGATCCCCGGGGGCTGGTGAAGCGGCACATGGCGCTGGCCTTCCGACGCGCCCAGCAAAGGGGCCAAAGGATTGCCTGGATTTCGTTGCGGCAACAGGCCGTGGGCCATGCAGTGGGCCAGCACATCGCGCGCCATGGCGCGGCAGGTGGTCCATTTGCCGCCCACCACCGTCACCAAGCCGTGCTCGTCCTGCACGATGGTGTGCTCGCGCGAGAGGCCTCGGGTGGCCTGGCCAGCACGCTCCTGGTCCCGTGCCACCAGGGGGCGCAGGCCCACCCACTCGCTGCGCACATCGCGTGCCTGCACCGGGCGTTGCAGTACCGCGCTGGCCTCGTTCAGGATGAACTGGCGCTCCTGCGCATACGCCTCGGGTTCGCGCGGCAGATCGGGGCGCGGGGTGTCGGTCGTGCCCAGCACCAGCTTGCCCAGCCAGGGTACGGCAAACAGCACCCGGCCGTCGCGGGTGTGGGGCACCAGCAGTGCCTGGTCGCTGCCCAAAAAGTCCCGGTCCACCACCAGATGCACTCCCTGGCTGGGGCTGACCAGCCGCTCTGGCCTGGGGGCGGTGTCCGTGCTCTTGCGCAGTTGGTCCACCCAGACGCCCGTGGCATTGACCACGCAGCGGCCACGCACGCTCGCCTGGGTGTGCCCCAGGCGATCGCACACTGTCAACGTGGTGAGTCCGTCATGTTCGCGGTGCAGGTCCAGCACTGCGGTGTGGTTGAAGAGCTGTGCCCCTTGTTGCTGAGCGGTGCGTGCAAAAGCCAGCGCCAGGCGGGCATCGTCGAACTGTCCGTCCCAGTAGGCCACGCCGCCCCTGAGTCCCGCCGCGCCCACGCCAGGCAGGGCCTGCAGCGTGTCCGGACGTGACAGCCAACGCGTTCGCCCCAGCCGGGCCTGGCCAGCCATCAGGTCATACAGAACAAGGCCGCTGCCATAAAACGGCCGTTGCCACCAGCGGTAAGCCGGCATCACAAAGGACAGTGGCTGGGCCAGGTGTGGTGCCATCTGCAGCAGGGCTGCGCGTTCGGAGAGGGCTTCACGCACCAGACCCAGCTTGCCCTGTGCCAGGTAACGCACGCCGCCATGCAGCAGCTTGGTCGAGCGCGAGGAGGTGCCGCTGGCAAAGTCGTGTGACTCGAACAGCGCCACGCGAAAGCCGCGGCGGGTGGCGTCGAGCGCCAGGCTCAGGCCGGTGGCGCCGCCGCCGACGACCACCAGGTCAAAAACGGCCCCATCCGGCAGGGGCGGCCGCGCTCGCGTCGCGGGCAGGCTCATGTGTCGGTGCGGGCCGGGCTGAACAGGTCCACCCGGTCGGTGATGATGCCGTCGGTGCCCAGCGCCACCAGGTGCTGCGCTACCGGTTCGTCGTTGACGGTGTAGCTCAGCGCGCGCAGGCCGGCCCCATGCACCTTGGCCAGGGTGGCGGCGTCCCAGAGCGCGTAGTTGCAGACCAGGGCCACGCAGCCCAGGGCTTGGGCCTGCTCCAGCCAGCCGTCCCACAGCGTCTCCAGCAGCAGGCCGCGGGGCAGCTGTGGCGCGGCCTGGCGCGCCCCGGCCAGGGCCTCCGGTTTGAACGAGGTCAGCAGTGGCGGCACCTCATGACCAGCCCACAGGCGGGCGGCCTCACGGGCCACCACCTCGCCGGTGTGGTGTTCGGTGTCCGGGGTGGGCTTGATCTCGATGTTCAGCATGTGCCCACTGGCCAGGCAGAAACGGGCCAAGGCTTCGAGCCGGACCAGGGGCTCGCCGGCGTATTCGCGGGAGTGCCAGCCGCCAGCGTCCAGTTGGGACAGCTGGTGCCAGCTCAGCTCGCCACCGATGCCGCGGCCGCTGGTGGTGCGTTCCAGTGTGGCGTCGTGCATCAGGAACACCTCGCCGTCGCAGCTCAATTTGGCGTCGCATTCGAACATGCGGTAGCCGTGTTGCGCCCCCAGCCGGAAGGCGGCCAGGGTGTTTTCAGGGGCGAGCCTGCCGGCGCCGCGGTGGGCGATCCAGCGCGGGTAGGGCCAGGGACCGCTGGGGCTGTTCATGCCAGGGTCCTCAGACCGGTGTTCAGGTCAAAGTGGTGTACGCGTTCGGGGCGCGGGCTGGCCTCGATGGTCTGGCCCGGTGCCGGGGCCGGCACCGACTCATCCAGCCTCAGCGTGAGCGCCTCCTCACCCAGGCGGGCATGCACCAGACGTTCGGCGCCCAGCAGCTCCACCGTCTCCACCTGCAGCGACCAGCCCTGGCCGGGCGTGAGCTGCAGGTGTTCGGGACGGATGCCCAGGATGCGTCCTGCAGGCGTGCCGGGCGCATGGCGCAGCAGGTTCATGGGCGGCGAGCCGATGAAGCTGGCCACAAAGGTGCTGGCCGGTCGGTTGTAGACCTCTTCGGGCGTACCGAACTGTTCCATGTGGCCGCCGTTCATGACGATCATGCGCTGGGCCAGGGTCATGGCCTCGACCTGGTCGTGCGTCACAAACAGGCTGGTGATGCCGAGCTCGCGGTGCAGCTTCTGTATTTCGAGCCGGGTTTGTGCGCGCAGCTTGGCGTCGAGGTTGGAGAGTGGCTCGTCAAACAGGAACACCTGCGGCTGGCGCACGATGGCACGGCCCATGGCCACGCGCTGGCGCTGGCCACCCGAGAGCTCACGGGGCTTGCGTTCGAGCAGGTGCGACAGCTCCAGAATGGCGGCGGCCTTGTCAACACGCTCGCGGATCTCGCCCTCGGGCACTTTGGCGATCTTGAGGCCGTAGGCCATGTTCTCGAACACGCTCATGTGCGGGTAGAGCGCATAGTTCTGGAACACCATGGCGATGTCGCGCTGGGCGGGTTCGAGCGCGTTGACCACGCGCTCGCCAATCTGGAGCGTGCCCGAGGAAATTTCTTCCAGCCCGGCCACCATGCGCAGCAGCGTGGACTTGCCGCAGCCAGAAGGCCCGACGATGACCACAAACTCGCCGTCGCGGATGTCAGCGCTGAGGTCCTGGATCACGGTGTTGGCCTTGGCGCCTTTGCCGTAGGTCTTCTGGATGTGGGAGAGGGAGATGGATGCCATTATTTCTCTGTATCGACAAGGCCCTTGACGAACCACTTTTGCATCAGGATCACGACCAGCGCGGGGGGCAACATCGCCAGCATGGCGGTGGCCATGACCACATTCCATTCGGTCCAGGATTCGCCTGAAATCAGGCGCTTGATGCCCAGCACCACCGGGTACATGTCTTCGCTGGTGGTGACCAGCAGTGGCCACAGGTACTGGTTCCAGCCATAGATGAACTGGATCACGGACATGGCAGCGATGTTGGTGGCCGACAGCGGCAGCAGCACGTCACGGAAAAAACGCATCGGTCCGGCGCCGTCGATGCGGGCAGCCTCCACCAGTTCGTCTGGCACCGTCAGGAAAAACTGGCGGAACAAGAAGGTGGCGGTGGCCGAGGCGATCAAAGGCACCGTCAGGCCGGCGTAGCTGTTGAGCAGACCCAGTCCTGCGACCACCTCATAGGTCGGGCCGATGCGCACCTCCACCGGCAGCATCAGCGTGACAAAGATCATCCAGAATACCAGCGAGCGCAGCGGGAAGCGGAAATACACGATGGCAAAAGCCGAGAGCAGCGAGATGGCGATCTTGCCCGTGGATATGGCCAGGGCCACCACCAGGCTGGTCAGCAGCATGGGCAGGGCCGGTGCGATTTTGCTGCCCATCGAAATTTCGCCACCGAAGAGGGCCAGCTTCCAGGTGGCCCAGCCATGCCCTCCGGGCAACAGGGACATGGGCACGCTCTGGTTGATCTGCTGCGCGGTCTGGGTCGACGCGATCAGCGTGAGGTAGATCGGGAAGGCCACGATGGCCACGCCCAGGATCAGCACCAAGTGCGACAGGACGGTGAGGGCAGGGCGTTTTTCAACCATCTCAGTACTGCACCTTCTTCTCGACAAAACGGAACTGCACCACCGTCAGCGCGATCACGATGGCCATCAGCACCACCGATTGCGCCGCCGACGAACCCATGTCCAGCGCCTTGAAGCCGTCGTAATACACCTTGTAGACCAGAATGGCGGTGTCCTTGCCCGGGCCACCGTGGGTGGTGGCATCCACGATGGCGAAGGTGTCGAAGAAGGCATACACCACGTTGATCACCAGCAGGAAAAAGGTCGTGGGCGAGAGCAGCGGGAAGGTGATGGTCCAGAAGCGTCGCCAGGGGCCGGCGCCGTCGATCGCTGCCGCTTCGATGAGGGATTTGGGGATGGACTGCAGCCCGGCCAGAAAGAACAGGAAGTTGTAGGAAATCTGCTTCCAGACAGCGGCCATGACGATCAGGGCCATGGCGTGGTTGGCATTGAGCAGGTGGTTCCAGTCGATCCCGATCTGGCGCAGTGCCCAGGCCACCACGCCCATGGGCGAAGCAAACATGAACAGCCACAACACACCGGCCACGACCGGTGCCACCGCGTAGGGCCAGATCAGCAGGGTTTTATAGATGCCGCTGCCATGCGCCACCCGGTTGGCCATGGTGGCCAGCAGCAGCGAGATCGACAGCCCGGACACCGCCACCAGCAGCGAAAACACCGCGGTGGTTTCAAACGAGGCCAGGTAGCTGCTGTCGTGCCACAGGCGGCTGAAATTTTCCAGCCCGACGAACTCGGTGGACGTGCCAAAGGCGTCCTGCTGCAGCACGCTCTGCCAGAGGGCCTGTGCGGCTGGCCAGAAAAAAAAGACCAGCACGATGGCCATCTGGGGCGCGATCAGCAGCCAGGGCAGCCAGGCGGATCGGAAACGAACGCGTTTTTCCATGGGGGATTGGGTTCAGGCCAGGCCAGAATGGACGAAGGCAGAGGCCATGCCTCTGCCCGACAGGATACGCCTCGCAGCCGGAACGCCGGCCGCGGGCACGGTCCCCTCGCGATCAGCCCTTGTTGGCCTTTTCGAAGCGCTCGAGCAGTTCGTTGCCGCGCTTGATCGCGTTGTCCAGCGCTTCCTTGGGCTGTTTCTTGCCGCTCCACACGCCTTCGAGTTCCTCGTCGATCAGGGTGCGGATTTGCACGAAATTGCCCAGACGCACGCCGCGCGATTTGTCGGTGGTCTTGCGGATCATCTGCGTGACCGACACATCGGTGCCGGGATTCTTCTTGTAGAAGCCGGACTTGTCGGTCAGCTCGAACGAGGCTCGAGTGACCGGCAGATAACCGGTGCGCTGGTGGCTGGCGGCGGCAATTTCAGGCTTGGAGAGGTGGGCAAAGAACTCTGCAACGCCCTTGTATTCGGGCGCTTTCTTGCCTGCCATGACCCACAGGCTGGCCCCCCCGATCACGGTGTTCTGCGGCGCGCCCGGCACATCGGGGTAATAGGGCAAGGTGCCAATGCCGTAGGCGAATTTGCCGTTGCGGATCACGCTGCCATACAGGGCCGAGGAGCCGGTGGCCATGGCGCACTCGCCCGAGGTGAAGGTGGCATCGGCCGCATTGCCCCGGCCTTTGTAGACGAACAGGCCACTCTTGGCCATGTTGGCCAGGTTCTCGATGTGACGCACATGCAGCGGGCTGTTGAAGGCCAGGCGCGTGTCCAGGCCGCCAAAGCCGTTGTTCTTGGTGGCAAAGAGGGTGTTGTGCCAGGCCGAGAAGGATTCGAGCTGGGTCCAGCTGATCCAGCTGGTGGTGAAGGGGCACTTGTGGCCGCTGGCTTTGAGCTTGGCGGCGGCCAGCGCCACCTCGGGCCAGGTGGTCGGTGGCTTCTCGGGGTCGAGACCGGCGGCCTTGAAGGCGTCCTTGTTGTAGTGGAACACCGGGGTGGAGCTGTTGAAAGGGAAGCTCAGCATCTGGCCATTGGGGGCGGTGTAGTAGCCGGCCACCGCGGGCACATAGGCGTTCTGGTCGAACTTGAGGCCCGCGTCCTGCATGACCTTGGCCACCGGCACGATGGCGCCCTTGCTGGCCATCATGGTGGCCGTGCCGACTTCGAACACCTGCAGGATGTGCGGCGCATTGCCAGCGCGGAAAGCGGCGATGGCGGCGGTCATGGACTCGTCATAACTGCCCTTGAAGGTGGGGACGATTTTGTAGTCTTTCTGACTGGCGTTGAAGTCCTTGGCCAGGTCGTTCACCCATTCACCCAGGGCGCCGCCCATGGAGTGCCACCACTGGATTTCTGTCTGGGCCTGGGCGGCCAATGTGGACAGGCCCATGAGGGCGGCAGCACCGGTCTGCAATGTGAATCGACGGATCATGTGTACTCCTGAAGTTTGG
>Ga0255274_1000096_pt1 | contig 13857 bp, 1 predicted proteins | sample AtltaT_4_FD_183673 | JGI IMG/M metagenome (GOLD analysis project Ga0255274, IMG submission 183673) | Metatranscriptome of freshwater microbial communities from Altamaha River, Georgia, United States - Atl_Colum_RepB_8h (Metagenome... | ecosystem: Environmental > Aquatic > Freshwater > River... | reverse complement strand
CCGCGCCGCGCCGCCCTCCTCCTCCTCCACTCTCCCCAGACACCCTTCCTCTTCCACCGCGCGCACGCTCAGACGACGGCGTCCAGGAACATGCAGACGCCGGCGAGCGTCCACTTGATCCACGAGTGCTTCGACTTGAGCTGCGCGGTGAAGATCTCCTCGCGGAAGCGCGCCTCCGTCGCGTACACCGGGCACTGGTACGCGTCCTTCAGCTCCGCCTTGTCCACCGTCACCGCCTTGACCAGGATGACCGGCATCAGGCAGTTGAGCTCCTTGGGCTTCGAGTCGTCGAGCACGCCGGCCTTGTCGTCCCAGCGCGCGCCCTCCAGCGTGAGGCCGTGGATGAAGGCGCCGTCGCGCGACGGCGCGTCCACCTGCTCCGGCGTCTTCTTGGTGACCTCGGTCAGGATGACGGTCTTGTCCAGCGGCCAGTCGTTGCGGCGCGCCGTCGTCTGCATGACGGCGGTGAGGAACGACTGCGGGTTGAAGAGGCCCGAGAGCCACACCACCTTGGGCACCGCCAGGTCCGCCGTCCAGTTGGTCAGCTGCTCGCAGCGCTGCAGCAGGTTGACCAGCCACGAGCCCAGCGCGCGCAGCGACGGGTACGCCAGCAGGCGCCACGAGCCCGGCACCGCGTCCGCCGCGAGCGCCTTCATCAGCTGCTCCATCGGGTCCGTCATCGTCAGGTCGCCCTTGAGGCCCAGGTCCAGCTCCATGAGGCTGCGCCGCATCTCCGTCAGCAGCACGTTCATGCGCTCGGACTCCTGGATGGCGACCATGACGTACGGCGAGTACTCGTCGATCTTGCCGCGGATCTCCTCCATGTCGTAGCGCTCGGGCAGGCGCTCCATGAGGTCGTCGAGCACCATCTTGGCCTTCTCCTCCGTCGACATGCCGCCCTCGCCGCCCGCCTCGCGCGGCTGCAGCAGCAGCAGCGACGAGCAGAAGGCGTCCGCCTCGCGCAGCTTGAAGCCGATCTCGGCGTTGGGGTGCAGGCCGAAGGCCAGCGGCGTCTCCGGCGGCATCGAGTCGGCGATGTAGCCGAGCACGCCCTTGTGCGACATCGTGTTCGGCGGCGTGTAGAAGCCGGGGAACATCTCCATGCCCTCGATCAGCGAGTCGTTGAAGAAGCGGTGCAGGTAGGCGTTGGCCAGCCGGCGGTCCCAGTCCTCGACAATGTGCCCGCCGTACATGATCTCGCCGAACATGTAGCGCAGGTCGTCCCACGGCACCTTGGAGTTGTTCTCCAGGTAGTTGTTGGCGATCTGGCCGCAGCACAGCAGGTCGCCGGTGTTGAACGGGTAGTTCATGTTCCAGCCGATGCCCGCGCGCGCGCCCGGCAGGTTGCCGACGCCGAACTTCTTGCGCTCCAGCAGCGCCGCGTGGAAGTAGGACAGCGCAAAGATGATGGACCGGAACTCGGCCTGCTTGGCGCACGACTCCATGATCTCCTCGGAGAAGTTGTTGTACGCGCGGCGCAGGTTGGCCTGCAGGCCCTCCGGCGGCTCGTTGGTCAGCTTGATCGAGTTCTGCAGCAGCGAGATGGGCAGGCCGCGCTCCAGGATCGGCGGCGGCTCGGCCGACAGGAACAGCCGGAACTCGGGGTGCGCGCCCTCGGCCAGCTTGTCCACCTTCTTCTCCAGCGGCCCCGACGTCCAGTCGATGGTCAGGTGGATGTTCTGCAGCAGCACCCAGCCGCCGTTCTTGTGCGCGTTGTTCAGGCAGTTCATGGCGATCGGCTCCTGGCCCTGGCCCAGCGACACCGACGCGTACTTGCCGACGTCGGCCGTCATGCCCACCTTGCGGCCCATGCCCTCCACCGCCGCCGCCACATCGACACCGGGCGACAGGAAGATGAACATCGGCGTCGCCGGCGACGCGTCCGCGAACGAGCGCTCCAGATCGAACGGCTGCGACGTCACGTAGCGGCCGCCGATGACGTTCGTCACGAACTTGCCCATCGCCGCCGTGAGGCGGTCCGGGCGCAGCGCGCGGAACAGCAGCAGGCGGTCGAACTCGGACATGCGCTTCCAGTCGCCCGGCAGCGCCTCGTCCTCGGGGCGCTCCAGCTCCACCCACTCGCGCCAGCGCTTCGCCGAGCCGACGAGGTCGTCGGGCAGCGACGCGTAGTCGTCCAGCTCCTTCAGCGCCTGCACCGACGCCCACACGCCGTCGTTGACCCACTCGCTGATCGGGTTGTCCTTGCCCAGCACCTTGGGCCCGCGCAGCAGGAAGTCGAACTTGACGTGCGACAGCTCGCCGCGGCCGCGCAGGATCTGCATGCACAGCTGCGTCGCGACGATGAGCTTGTGGCGCTCGAACAGGCCCTGTGCGACGTACGAGAAGGACGTGAAGCACGTCGTCTCGATCAGCAGCTCCACGCGCTTCTCCAGCGGCACCTCCTCGCCCAGGCGCTCGTTCTCGGGCACCTTGGACTCGTCCTTGCCGCCCGCCGTCAGGTCCATGCCCTTGTTCAGGATGTACACGTAGTTGGCCATCGAGTAGTGGTACACGCGGTCCAGCGAGTTCAGGTTGTCGATGAGGAAGTAGACCAGCGAGCCGCGCGTGGCGACCGGGCGGTACACCTCGCGCGCCTTGGCGATCGACACCTCCGTCGAGCGCGCCAGCTTGACCTTCTCCTCGATGTCCGTCGCCGTGCGCTTGGTCTCCTCCAGGTTCTCGATCAGCTCGATGTTCTCCAGGATGTCGCCCTGCGCGTTGGCCAGGCGGAACAGCAGGTTGTCCTCCAGCTCCTTCAGCGTGATCGTGTACTCGGCCAGCTGGCGCACGAGCTGCGACGCCTGCTCCTGCAGGTCGGGGCGCTCGTGGTCGACGACCAGCGCCAGCAGCTGGTCCTCCAGGCCCTTCTCCGTGACGCAGAAGTTGACGAGCGTCGTCTGCGCCGCGATCTCGGGCTTGTAGTGCGGGTTGGCCAGCTTGGTCTGCAGGTACAGCCGGAAGGCCGGGTTGTACTCGACCTCGTTGTCGCCGATCTTGATGACCACGTTGCGGCCGCGGCGCAGCGTCATCTTGCCCACCACCGGGTCCATGACGGCGTCGATGTCGGCCGGCAGGTTCTCGATCAGCAGCGGCAGGCCGTTCTCGATGGCGTTGATCACCTTGTCGATGTACTTGGGCTGCGACTGCTGGATGATGACCAGGCCGTTGGGCTCCTCGCGGTTCTTGATCCACTTGATGCCCTGCAGCTGCGGGTCGATCATCAGCGACCAGCGCGACGCGTTCGTCATGATCGCGCCGTTCTCCACCGACAGCGGGTCCGTCGGCAGGCCCTCGTTGGCCCAGCGCGCCTTGGCCGAGTCGTCGGTCAGCAGGTCCAGCGGCTTGATGCCCTCGGACATCGGGATCTTGCGCGCGATCAGGTCGGGCAGCCACTTCTCGTTCACCAGCTGCGAGCGGAACTGCATGTTGAAGGGGCCGACGTAGGAGACGAAGGCGGCGGCCAGCAGCACGTCGCCCGTCAGGCGGCCCTCCTTGGCCGCCAGCATGTTGATCGTCTCATTCCAGCGCTTGTTCTCGCCCGACAGGCCGTTGATGAGGCGGTCGGCGAGCGAGGCCTTGCGGCCGGTCTTCTCCGCCTGCGCGATGGCGTTGTTCTTGTCCTCCGTCGCCTTGAACAGGCCCTCCTCCAGCAGCGCGACCTTGTCGTTCAGCTCCTTGACCTTGGCGCGGATGCCCGACAGCTTCTTGTTCGCGCCGTCCAGCTTCTTGTTGGCCTCCGCCAGCGCCGCGCGCTTGGGCGCGACGACCTGGTAGATGCGGAAGTACTTGCAGATGTTGACCACCCACGAGCACAGGCCGGCCGCGGCGCCCGACTTGGAGCGGATGTAGTCGGCGTTGAAGTTGGGGTTGGACAGGTAGTCGCGCTCGACGGCCGCGACGCAGTTCTCCGGCGTGTTGTCCTTGTCGAAGCCGATCAGCGACTTGAGGAAGCCGTCGACGTTGCCCATGAACTTCTTGCCGGCGTTCCACGACAGGTCCTTGGGGATCTTGCCGCCGGGCGCGCACAGCACCATGCAGGCCGACACGACCTGCACGACCTCGGCGGCGGGCGAGCCGAACGACTTGAGCTCGCCCAGCGAGTTCTTGTCGAGCGAGTTCAGCGCGGCCTCGGCGGCGGCGATGATGGGCTCCGCGGCCGCCAGGTCGCGCGAGCACTCGGCCTGGAAGGCCTCGACCTCGGCGGCCAGCGCCGACGCCGCCTCCTCGTCCGCGCGGCCCGACTCCACGGCCTCGTCCACGACCGCCTTCTCCTTGCCGATCGACACGATCAGCTCGTCCGTCGCCGCCTTCTTCTCCTCGACGATGATCTGCTCCTCCTTGATCTGCACCTGCAGGTCGGCGACCTGCGCCGACGCCTGCGCGATCTTCTCGACGCCCGACTGCAGGCGCTCCTTCGCGGCCACGACCTCCGAGCGCTTCGTGCCCAGCAGGTTCTTGTACAGCGCGATCAGCTCCAGGTAGGACTTGGGCGTCGTGTAGTTGTAGCGGCGGTACTGCTCCAGGAACTGGCGCGACGCGTCCGTCACGCACATGTGCGCGTACGCCATGTGCTGCGCGATGTTCTCGCGCACCTCGTCCTCCAGGTTGGGCACCTCGACCAGGAAGCGGCGCGCCACCGACAGCAGCGCCTCGCCCGGCCACGAGTGGAACCAGTCGAAGACGGTGCAGTTGACGAGCGCGGGGAACTGGCGCGCGCGGACGCGGAACTTGTCGCCGACGGGCGAGAAGCACAGCACCAGGTGCAGGTTCTTGCGCACCTTCTGGATGAAGAACTCCCAGCAGTTCTCCGGCGTGTCCAGCAGGCCCGTCGCCTTGACCTCGTTGCGCACCGAGTTCATGAAGTTGTCCTTGTCCTCGGGCGTGAACAGGTCGGCGACGATGCCGGTCGACAGGTAGTCGTTGATGAAGACGAGGAAGTCCTCCTTCACGATCTGGTTGTCGGTCATGAGGAACGACACGGGCACGCCCTTCATGCCCGCCTTGACGTACAGCGCCAGGAAGTTCTCCTTGAAGTCGGCGACGCCGTACGTGGACGACACCGAGATCTGGAAGACGTCGTAGCCGCAGATGAACGACGCGAGGCGCGCGAGCGACTGCTTGCCCGAGCCGCCGACGCCGACGAGCATGGCGTTGCCGGCGGGCAGCGCGATGATGCGCGCGATGCGCGTCACGTGCTCCATGGCCTGCTGGAACAGCACCAGCTCCATGACGGCGTTGGACTCGTTGTACTCCGCCAGCTTGTCCTCCAGCGCCTTCTTCAGCGAGTCGTACGACGACACGGCGTTGTAGATCGGCTCGTCCTCGGCGGAGAACGTCATGAACGACGTGTAGATGATCGGGCGCTCCTCGATCACCGCCAGGCCGCCCGCGTCCTGCTCGAACCACTTCTTGGACACGGCGACGCGGAAGTCGTCGAACTTCTGCATGTCGGCGTCGTTGATCATGCGGTCGCGGAAGACGCGCTCGCACTCGTGCACCCACAGCCGGATCGCCTTGGGCGCGTCCTTGAAGTACTCCTTGCGCATGCGGCACAGGCCCTGCACGATGTTGGACATCTCGCGCAGGTTGAACTGGTAGTGGAACTTGACGGCCGACGGCATGAAGTTGTTCATGACCGTGCGGTGCATCTCGATCGTCGCGTCGATCAGCTTGGCCGACAGCTTGAGCACGTCGTTGTCGAAGCCCTGCTGCAGGTGGCCGTCCATGATCTGGAAGTAGATCGAGCGGATGATGTCGGCCGGCGGCATCTGCACAGCGAACGTCACGAAGTGGCGCTGCATGCGCGGCGTGATGTTGAACGAGCCGGCCGTCGGGTTCATGCACGCGCAGTACTGGCAGTTCATGATCTCCTTCAGCACGATCTTGACCTTGTCGTACCAGCCCTTGTAGTCCACCATCTGGCGCGCCAGCTCGATGGCCGACTGCGTGTCGTACTTGTCCTTGAACGGCATGTTCATGTCGTCGATGAAGTACACCAGGCGGCGCGCGCCCGGCGGGCCGAAGCGCACGCCCGACTTCTTCTCCAGCGGCTGCTCCAGGATGATCTGCAGCGTCGGCGCGTCCGAGAAGGAGTTCATGTTGATGGTGTAGTACGTCGTCTTGTCGGGGTCCATCGCGCGCAGCTTGTTCATCATCATCGCCGTCTTGCCGGTGCCGGTGTTGCCGACGAACATGACGTAGTGGCGGTTCGCGATCAGCGAGTCCAGGAAGTACGTCAGCCGCGTCGTCTCCACCGTGTTGACGAAGATGGCCGAGAAGTTGTCGCCCGAGTACGTGAACTTGGGCACGCGGTCCTCCCACGGCACCATCATGCACTGCTGCTCGTCCACGTAGTAGTCGTACACGAGGCCCTTCTCCGGGAAGTTGACCGACTTCCACTCCGACGTCCACCACTTGGAGAACTGCGTGCGGTAGTCGTACACCTTGTCCACGAGCATCGTGCCGCCGAACGCCCAGATGCAGGCGAACACGAACTGGAACTCCAGCAGCTTCTTGTCCGGCGGCGGCGCGCCGCGGACCTGCTCGCGCGGCAGGATGCCCTCCAGGATCTTGCACACCGTCATCGCCTGCGCGACGGCCGGCAGCGGCACGACGGTCTTGAAGTTGCGGCGGCAGTACTCGAGCGTCACGTCGACGTACTTGGAGAACAGGCCGATGAGCAGCGGCTTGTACTCCGCCACCTCCAGCTTGTCGATCCACGAGTCGATGACCGGCTTCCAGCCGACGTCCTCGGCGTTGACGAAGATGACGCCGCCGCGCGACACCGTCGCCGGCGAGCAGTGCACCATGTGGTTGATCTCCAGCAGCAGGCGCATCGACGGCGTGAGCGGGATGCGCTCGTTGGACGCCAGCGTGAGCATCTTGTTGTCGTCCATCACCGTGTTCATCGACTCGATCCACTCGGCGTCGATGTCGCCGTCCAGCACGATCCACTGGTGGCGGTTGACCGAGTTGTTGGCCATGTCGCGGAAGGTGACCGACATGAGGCCCTCCTTCCACTCGCGCGTCGTCGGGTGCAGGTAGCCGTACAGCTCGTTGCGCGTGACGGCCTTGGGGTTCAGCGGCTTGGCGACGGTCTTCTCGTTGAAGTTGTTCTGCGCCTTGGCCAGCGTCTTCCAGATCGCCGTCTTGCCGCAGCCGGCGGGGCCGAGCAGGAAGACCGACCAGCGCACCGCCAGCAGCTCGCGCAGCTGCGAGATCTTCAGCAGGAACATGTCCTCCGCCTGGTAGCCCAGCAGCAGCGCCGCCTCCTTCGACTTGACCTCGAAGTCGTACTCGATGGCGCGCGGCACGAGGTCGAGCGTCTTGGGGAAGAGATCGTTGAGCAGGCCGACGAAGATGGACGTGTCGTCCGCCGTCAGCTTGCCCAGGTTGAAGTCGCGCAGCGCGCGCAGCAGCACCTTGTCCTCCGACAGCTCCGGCGCCGCGCGCTTCATGCCGCCGGCGACGTACAGCGTCGTCTTGATCGCGCGCAGCTTCCAGTCGTAGTGGCGCGACTTGGACAGCAGGTCCTCGCACAGCTTGTACAGGATGACGAACTTGCGCGACAGGATCTTGGACATCTGGAAGCCCTCCGCCATGAGCATGATCTCGCAGATCAGGCCCAGGTCGGGGACGACCATCGACACGGGGCGGAACAGCGCCTTCAGCGACTCGGGCAGCTCGGCGCGGCCGGGGTAGCCGGGGTTCATGGTGATGAACGCCATGACCGTCGGCTTGAGCGAGATCTCGATCTCCTCGAAGATGAAGCGCTCCTTGCGCGAGCGCAGGCCGTCCAGCACCGTCTTGTACTGCGTCGAGCACACCGACAGCACGGCGACGGGGATGCGGTTGAACTCGTCGAAGCAGCCCCACGCGCCCGTCTGCGCCAGGCCCTTGTAGATCTGGCCCATGGCCTTGTAGTCCATCTGGTCGGAGCAGTTGAACACGTAGCACTGCACGCCGAGCGCGCGCGCCAGATCCTTGGTCGTCTCCGTCTTGCCCGTGCCGGCGGGGCCGGCCGGCGCGCCGCCGAGCACCAGGCGCTGCGCCTGCGTCAGCGTGATGTAGCAGCGGTCGGTCAGCGGCGTGATGCACAGGCAGCCGCAGTTGCCGATGTACTCGTTGTTGTACCGGATCTCGGCGTCGCAGATGTTGATCTGGCACTCCTTGGTGCGCTCGTTCTGGCCGTAGCGCAGCTGCGACTGCCACTGGAAGCACGCCGCCTCCTCCACGCGCTCCTCAATCAGGCGCGTCATCACGTCGCGCGCGTGCACGTCGATCGTGCACAGCGTGATCAGCTTCTTGCGGTCCAGCTTGGACAGCTCGCCGTTGATGAGCACGATCAGGTCCGACAGCTGCTGCACCTGCCGGTCCAGCTCGCCCTTGAGCGCGTCCTCGTTGCCCTCCTCCAGCTCCTCGAACGCGGCATTGATCTCCTGCGTGAAGAACAGGCGCGACACGACGATCGTGTTCTGCGCCGACGGCTTGAACAGCCACTCCGTGCGCGGCTTCTCGTCGTACGTGGGGATGTGCTTCTTGAACTCGTAGTTCACGGCCGCGCGCATCGAGTCGACGACGTTCTGCAGCCAGCCCTCGACGGGGCCGTCGCACGAGCAGTCGTTGGCGAACGGCACGAACTCACCCTCGCCGGAGAACATGCCCGTCGCGATCTTGGTCGGCTCGCCGCGGTCGTTCTTCTTGAACTGCAGGTTGTGCAGGTTGTCGAAGTTCTTGGGCAGGTGGCGCAGGATGAGCTGCGGGTTGGAGCCCTTGGACAGGATGTCCAGCAGGTCGGCGGGCGCGACGAAGTAGAAGCGCGGGAACGCGATGCGCTTGGTCTCCAGGTAGTCCTGCAGCGCCTTCTCGCACAGCTCCAGCTGCTGCAGCAGCGCCTCCAGGCGCTCCTGGCGGCCGTCCAGGTTGCACGCGTCGACGGCGTTGGTGATGTCGGGCGCGTTGCGCATCAGGTCCTGGAAGTCCAGGTTGATGGCGTCGAAGCGCTTCGAGTCCTCCGGCAGCTGCACGCGGATGTCGGCGGAGCCGATGAAGATGGACTCCAGCGCCTGCCACTTCTTCTGCACGTCCTGCCACGTCGCCAGCACCGAGTCGACGGTGCCCAGCTTGCGCTGCCAGCCGGACACCTGCTCCAGGAACAGCGGGTTCGTCTGCACGTACTTCTGGCCGCTCAGGTTCTGCAGCTGCAGGTTGTCGTTCTCCAGCGCCTCCGTCACCGCGTCCTCGATGGACAGCTGGAAGATCTCGGTGTCCTGGTACGGCGTGAACGTGATGTTCAGGTTCTTCCACGTGTCCTCGATCTTCTTCAGCTGCTTCTCGATGTTGAGCTCCTTCTGCGCGCGGTCCACGATCTCCGAGCACGCGTCGACGTAGTTGTGCAGCTCCAGCTTGAGCAGGTCGCCGAGCGAGAACTTGTCGTCCATGACGAAGACCTTGCCCGTCAGCTGCATCAGCATCTTCCAGTGCCGGTCGCGCATGGCCGGGTGGTGCAGGTCGTTGACGAGCGGCAGCGACGTCATCATCGCCTTGAGCGCCTCCTCCAGCAGCCGGTACACCTCGTAGTTGCGCACCGCCTTGTTCAGCAGCTTCACGTCCTTCTGCAGCTTCTTGGACTCCTCCATCAGGAAGTCGACGTTGATCTTGTCCCACTGCGTCTTGTACCAGTTGACGAAGGTGTACATGACGGTGCCGGCCATGTCCCACACGCCCTTGAGGTGCAGCAGCTCCTCGCCGCAGCGCTGCAGCATGACGTAGTCCGACACGTACAGCTCGAACAGCTCCTGCGCCTCCTGCAGCTGCTTGGACTCGGCCACGATCTCCTGCACCGACACGAAGCCGTCGACGACGCCGTGGTGGAAGCCGTCGAGCACCTCGTACGCCGGCCGCACGTGCTCCAGCTTGAGCTCCGCGCCGGGCACCGAGAACGGCGCGCGCTTGAGGAAGAAGTTGCGGTACTCCTCCACGCGCGCGGCGAAGGCGTCCGAGCGGCGGCGGACCTCGATGGCCTCCGTCTGCTGCATGAACGACAGCGCCTCGCGCCGGTTGAGCATCTTCTTCTTCAGCGCCTTCCACTTGAACTCGGCGTTCTCCATCTGCTGCATGACCGTCTCGTTGAAGGTGATGTTGAAGGACGCCAGCAGCTGCACCGTCTCCTTCATCGGCTCGAACATGCTGTCCGTGCGCTCGGTGCGCTTGCGGATGTCGCGCATGCACGACATCGTGCGGTACAGCGCCTTGCGCTTCTCCTCCTCCTTCTTGGCCGCGCGCGCCTTGCGCTCCTCCTCCGTCAGCTCCTCCGCCTCCTCCGCGGGCGCCTCGCCGGCGGCGGCGGCCGCCATCTCGGCCATCAGGTCCTCGCCCTCGCCGGGGATCTTGACGTCGAGGATCGCCGACGTCGACTCCATGAACGCGTACAGGTCGGTGATGTCGTTGACGACCTTCTCCTGCAGGTAGCGCGTGAAGAGGTAGACCCACTTGGAGGCCCAGTTGCCGAGCGCCTGCTTCAGCGGCTTGGCGCTGATGCGCAGCCAGCCCTTGTTGGACGACGACGGCAGCGCCGCGACCTCGGTGCCGACGGCCTTGTAGCGCGCGATCTGCTCCTGGAACTTGGCCAGCGGCGGGTCGTCCTTGGTGCCGTCGGACAGCACGCGCGCCTCGGCCTCCAGGAACTCGCGCAGCGAGGCGTCCAGGTCCTTCTTCCACAGGTAGTCGTACTTCATGTACTGGTCCTTGAACGCCTCGCACTCGGCCTCGTTGGCCATCGTCAGGCCCATGACCTGGCTGATGTACGAGTACACCTCGAAGTCCTCCTCCAGGTCCTTCTGGTAGTTGCCCTCGCCGTTGTCCAGGCGCTTCATCAGCAGGCCGATGTCCAGGAACGACTTGAGCCAGGACTTGACCATGTCGCGGATGCCGAGCCGCTCGCCGGTGCCCTCGCCGAGCTCCGGCTTCCACACGACGTCCGGCGCGTCCAGCTCCAGGCTGATCTCCATCAGCGGCGCGCCCTCCGGGTTGCGCGCGATCTGCTCCGGGTCCATCTGCGCCAGCAGGTAGCGGATGGTGGCGGTGATGGAGGTGACGAAGCCCTCAATGACCATGTCCTGGAAGTAGTCGGTGTACGCCTTCCAGTGCGGGCTGGACTTCGTGGTCTTGAGGATGCGGTTGGAGGAGGACAGCAGCTTGGTGATCTCCTTGCCCGCGTCGCGCAGCTCCGAGTGGCGCGTGGAGATGAGGCCCTTGAACGCCTCGTGCAGCTCGTCGTACGTGTACACGCGTCCGTCCTTGCGGTCGAACATCAGGTTCTTCTCGTACACCTTGAGGATCGCGAGCGTGGACTTGACGTTGTCCTTGATCGTCGTCAGCACCATGTCCAGGTCGCGCAGCACCTCGTTGGTGGCGGCGATGTACTTGTCGATGCCCGCCGACTTCCAGTTCAGCGTCTCCAGCGCCGCCTTGACCGCCGCCTCCATCGCCTCCAGCTGCGCCGACACGAGCGGCCGCTCGACCGGCAGGATCGTCTTCTGTACCTTGTTGTAGATGGAGGCGATGATGTCGAGCGAGCCGATCTGCTGGCGGAACATGTCGGCCGACGCGTACAGCGCCTTGGCCGACTCGGGCACCTCGATGTTGAGCAGCAGGAAGTACTTGGTCTCGCGCAGCAGGCGCACGAGCGCCGGGTCGAAGTTGGTCGTCAGCAGCAGCCGCTCCGGCGTCGACTCGGGCAGCGGGCGCAGCAGCGGCTGGTTCAGCTTCTCGTCCGACGTCAGCGCCACCTGCGCCACCCACTCGCGCACCATCTGGTCCTCGAACTCCTGCATCTGCGCGAGCGCCGAGTCGTGCGTCGCCTCGAGCTCGCGGCCGACCTCGCAGTCCAGGAACGCCTTGTACGTGTCGCGCAGCTTGCCCATGGGCAGCGTGACGCGCTCCTTGAGGCCGCGCACCCAGGCGACGGAGCCCGAGTACGGCGCGGCGTTCTTGGAGATGTTGGGCGCGTGCTTGCTGCCGTGGAAGATCTCCAGCGTCTCCTTGATGTCGCCCAGGTAGTAGCGCAGCAGCTGCTGCTGCTTCTTGTCCATGTCCTCGGCGATCACCTGGCGCTCCAGCAGGCCCTCGAACGAGTCGAGCAGCTTGAACGTCGACGTCAGCGTCGTGCAGTCGTCGAACGCCTGGATGACGATCGACGACAGCCGGCACTCGAGCTCCTTGATCGACGTGCGGAAGGCGAAGAAGTCCTCGTCGAACTGCGTCTGGTCGACGTCCAGCACGTCGTACTGCAGCTGCTGGATCTTCTCGACGGCGACCATGAAGTCCGCGTGCAGCTGCTTGACGGACGCCGACAGCAGCTTGCCCTTGGTGCCGCCGATCTCGATGCGCTCCAGCTTCAGGAACTGCGTGCACGTGACCTGCAGGTCCAGCATGTCGTGGCAGCGCTCCATGAAGGCGTCCAGGCGCGAGAAGATGGTGCTCGACTGGAACTTCCACGGGTTCTCGGGGCACTCCTCCGCCGACCGGTCCTTGTAGTCGAAGAAGTACGACTTGAAGCCCGCGAGCACGCGCAGCAGCGTGCGCAGCTTGTCGACCGCCTCGTTGGCGTCCATCTGCACCAGGTCGGGGCCGGGCAGGAACTTGCACGCCTGCATGATGAGGTCGTTGGCCGCCTCGCGCAGCAGCGTCACGAGCCGCGGCGCCGAGTTGTAGAAGCGCGAGTGCTTCCAGACCAGCAGCAGCAGGTGGAAGATCGGCTTGAACAGGTCCACCAGCGACGAGAACTCGTCCATCATGTTCAGCTTGTCGAAGTAGCGGCGCAGCGGCTTGAGGAACTTGACGTTGTCGTTGGCCTCGTCGCGCGCGACGGCGACCTCGGCCGCCAGCCGCTGGTACGAGCCGAAGTACGTCGACTGCGCGGCCTCCAGCACGGCGACCACCTTCTGCACCTTGGCGCTCGCCAGCTGCTCGGCGATGGAGTTCAGGTTGGCGGCGCGGTCGGCCCAGAAGTCGAGCTCGACGAGCGGGCCGGGGAACGCGCCCTTCTCCTTCAGCGGCGCGTCCGGGTCGCCCTTGAGCACCGCCTTGATCTGCTTCGTCCACGTGACGACGGCGGACTCGAGGATGTGCACGCGGTCCTTGTCGGTCGGGCCCTTGCCGTCCAGCGCGCCCTCGGGCAGCGGCAGCAGCGTGCTGCCCTTGGTCTGGCCGATCGTGATGTGCACGTTGGCCACGAACCGGTGCAGGTTCTCCGTGACCTCGCGCGCCACGACGTCCGGCCAGCCGCGCTGGTTGCTGCTGCTGGTCAGCAGCGGCACGAAGACGCCGGTGGCCACGGCGTGCAGCGTCTCCAGCGGCACGGCGCCCATCTCGCCGTGGCTCACCACCGACTTGATGTTGTCCGCCTCGACCTTGACGGACTGGTTCTTGATGAAGTACAGGCTCTTGCCTCGGAACTTCGGCGGCGGCTTGACCACCGCCTGCAGGTCCTTGCCGTCATAGATGATGAGCAGCTTGCGGCAGTCGGGGTCGTCGAAGAAGTTGAGGATGGTGGTCCGGCCATCGCTCGTCGCGAGCTTCTGCCAGTTGGCGTCCGCGACCTTCAGGGACGAGCACGTCTTCTCGGCAATCCAGTCCATGCGGGCGTCCTTGGGGCCCGCCGGAGCGGCCGGCGCCGCCGCGTCCGCCATGGTGGCTGGCGCGGCGCCGGGAGCTGCCGGGAGAGCGCTGTCGCGCTAGCTTTGCGTCGACGTTGACTGAGAGAGAGACGCGCGCCGCGGCTGCCCGGCTGCGGCGCGCTCTTTGCTAAGGATTGTTTTTTAGTAGCCCACGAAGAAAAACTAACTGAATGCTATG
>Ga0255274_1000095_pt1 | contig 13860 bp, 12 predicted proteins | sample AtltaT_4_FD_183673 | JGI IMG/M metagenome (GOLD analysis project Ga0255274, IMG submission 183673) | Metatranscriptome of freshwater microbial communities from Altamaha River, Georgia, United States - Atl_Colum_RepB_8h (Metagenome... | ecosystem: Environmental > Aquatic > Freshwater > River... | reverse complement strand
GCCCGATCACTCAAAGTCCTCGCTCGTCTTCACCATCGAAACCTTCGATGACCCCGAAACCGGTGAACCCACCCAGTACGGCCGTTTCAGCCGGAACTGGCAAGATGAAGAAGCCCTGGACGTACTGATCGACCAACTCGAAGCCGGCCGCGTCACTCACAAGCAGGCCCTGATGCAAGCGCGCAAGCTGGAAGCCACCACGCCGGACAACCTGGAAATCCAGAACTTCATTGCCAACCGGCTGTGGGCGCTGGGTTTGCAGGATGAAGCCACCGAGGTGGTTGAACGGGCCTTTCGCCGGGCGCAGGCGCACATCCCCAAAGGCTACACCGGCCAGATCACCTGGAGTGAAGTGGACAACCGCTCCTTCCTGCGATTGGCGCATGGCACCTTGCTTGGCTTGATGCACAGGCGAGATGGCAAAGCCGCCATGGCGCTGGCCCAGCAGATGCTGGCCTGGTGCCCTATGGACAACATCGGCGTGCGGTTTTTGTTGGGTGATATTGCCCTGCTCAAGGGCGACCATCATGCCGCCCTGCAGGAATACCTTAAAGGCGCGCCCAATTCACCGGCGCACTGGTACCAGGCGGCGCTGATTGCGTTTCGGGAAGGGGACTATGTGGCGGCCTGCACCTACTTGCGGCGGGGCATTGCCGCCAACCCCTACATGGCAGAGGGGCTGACCGGGCGCACGGTGCTGACGGAGCACCTGTACTGGCACGCCAGCAACGTGCACGGCCCGGAGTGGGCGATCGACTATCTGGAATCAGCCGCCTGCAACTGGACGGCAGAGGAAATCGACTTTGTGGACTGGGTGTTCAACGCCGCACCCGTGCTCAAGGAACGGGCCGCATGGATGGCGCTGAACGAGGGGCTTACCTATACGTGGGACGCCGAGCAGCGCGCCCCGCATGCGCAAAAGTCGATGGTGTTCGTCGAACGGATCACCGACACCCTATCCAAGAAGATGGTGCGCAAGGTCAACAACCGATGGGGTGATGAAATTTGGCCGTGGGATCGGGAAGGGTTCAGGCAGCCTTCAAACCGGTCCGCTCACTGACTCATGCGAAAGCATCTGCTTCGGCCAAAACTTTACCCGCCGCATCCTTTGCTGCCAGTTTCGGCTCGCCGTCCACTGGCCACTGAATGCCAACGGTCGGGTCACACCACAACAGGCTGCGCTCGTGCTCGGGGTACCAGTAGTCTGTGGTCTTATAGAGAAATTCCGCCGATTCACTGGTAACAACAAAGCCATGAGCAAAGCCAGGTGGAACCCACAGCTGGCGCTTGTTGTCAGCAGACAGTTCAACACCCACCCATTTGCCAAAGTTGGGCGATGAGCGGCGCAGATCAACAGCGACGTCGAACACAACCCCCTGCGTCACTCGAACCAGTTTCCCTTGCGGATGCTGAATCTGGTAGTGCAGACCACGCAGCACCCCTTGGCTGGATTTGCTATGGTTGTCCTGAACGAAATTCACGTCTAGGCCAGTCGCTTGCTGAAAGTCCCGCTGGTTGAAGCTTTCGAAGAAGAAGCCGCGATCGTCCCCAAAGACCTTGGGCACCAGAATCAGTACTTCTGGCAGATCGGTTGGTGTTACGGTGTAGGGCATGGCTCAGCTCACTTCAATAGGCTGAGCAGGTACTGCCCGTAGCCGTTCTTCTTCAACGGGTCAGCCAAAGCGACTAGTTGCTCGGCATTGATCCAGCCCTGGCGGAATGCAATTTCTTCGGGGCAAGCCACCTGCAAGCCCTGGCGTTTTTGTAGCGTGGCAATGAAGCTCGCTGCCTCCAGCAGGCTGTCGTGCGTGCCGGTGTCCAGCCAGGCATAGCCCCGCCCCATGATCTCCACGTTCAACTGGCCCTGCTCCAAGTAGCGCTTGTTGACGTCGGTGATCTCCAGCTCACCGCGGTGGGATGGCTTGATGTCCGCAGCAATGTCGCAGACCTGCTGGTCGTAGAAGTACAGCCCCGTCACCGCATAGTTGCTCTTGGGCGCCTTCGGCTTTTCTTCAATGCTGACGGCACGCTGGTTCGCATCAAACGCGACCACACCGTAGCGTTCTGGGTCATGCACATGGTAGGCAAACACCGTTGCGCCACTGGCGCGCGCATCGGCGCTGTGCAACTGCTTGGCCAAATCGTGGCCGTAGAAAATGTTGTCACCCAGCACCAAGGCGCTGGGGTCATTACCAACAAAGTCTCGCCCAATGATGAAGGCTTGAGCCAGCCCGTCCGGGCTGGGCTGTACGGCGTACTGGATGTTCATGCCCCAGCGCGCACCGTCACCCAACAACTCGGCAAAGCGCGGAGTGTCTTGCGGCGTACTGATCAGCAGCACATCGCGCATGCCACTCAACATCAGCGTGCTGAGCGGGTAATAGACCATGGGTTTGTCATACACCGGCATGATCTGCTTGCTCACCGCCTGGGTCACGGGGTAAAGCCGGGTGCCGGAGCCCCCGGCCAAGATAATGCCTTTGCGAGTCATTGGGTTACACATTCATATTGCTTTGCTGCACACATCGCGCAGGCAAAGACTTGTAAACCGAAGCAAATCTGAACAAAAACTTGAAAACTCACGCTTGTTGAACCTTTTCTTCCCATCCCCAGGCATGCTCAATAATTGTTGCCAAGTCCGCATATTGCGGCTTCCAACCGAGTTTCTCTTGAGCCAAGCGCGAATCGGCAACCAACCGGGCTGGATCACCATCCCTACGGGATGCATTCAACACAGGAATCTTGCGGCCAGTGACTTTCTCGGCGGTATTGATGACTTCCTGTACCGAGAAACCATTGCCGTTTCCCAAGTTGTACGACTGGCTGTCGGAACCTCTCATTAGTGTCTGCAAGGCCAGCCAGTGGGCAGTGCATAGGTCCTGGATGTGGATGTAGTCGCGAATGCAGGTGCCATCTGGCGTGTCGTAGTCGCGACCAAAGACTGAAATACTGGGGCGCCTGCCTGATGCGGCTTGCAGCACCAGCGGAATCAAATGCGTTTCGGGGTCATGCCGCTCACCCAACAGTCCTTCAGGGTCAGCGCCCGCCGCATTGAAGTAACGCAAACAAACCGACTTGAAGCCATAGGCCCGATCGTAGTCCGCCAACGCCTGCTCGACCATCAGCTTCGTCCGGCCATAAGGGTTGATGGGCTGTTGGGGGTGCCGCTCATCCATCGGTGAATACTGCGGCTCGCCAAAGGTGGCAGCAGTCGACGAGAAGATAAACTTGTTCACCCCATGAGCACGCATTGCGTCCAGCAGGCCCAGCGTATAGGTTACGTTATTGCGGTAGTACTTGTCAGGCCGCTGCACAGACTCGCCCACCTGGATGAAAGACGCAAAGTGCATGACCGCGTCAAAGCCTCGTGACAAAACTGAATCCAGAACTTCAGGATCGCCAAAATTGCCCTGAACAAGCTCACCGAACAACACTGCGTCGGGATGGCCACTGGAGAGGTCATCTAATGTAGTGACGCTGCAGCCCTGTTGGCCCAACAGTTTGACCATGTGGGAGCCAATGTAGCCGGCGCCTCCTACAACAAGAATTTTTATCATCAGAGTCTAATGACTTAAATAAAACTGCTTAATTTTTTAAAAGTTTTTTTATGGAATGGAATGCATTTCGCCATATTTGCTACATATCAAGCCATCGGTGTGGGTGTATCTAAGGTGCATGAAGTGCGACAACACGCTCGCAAATCAAATCTTGATGCCCAAAACCCGTTCGATGGCAATGTTTATACCAACGTTGTGTTCTCGCATGTATCTGCGAACCTCACTTACCTTGGCATCAACCAAATATCGGTACCAGAAGCCTTGGAGAAAGTGGAAGGCTGCACCAGCCTGGCCATCTAAGAATCCGAGACGAAGCACATAACGGTAAATGAAATAAATAAAGGCCCTGAAGCCGCCGGGTAGCCGCGCATAGACCTCTTCCTTCAACCAGCGTTTGACCCCGTCTTGCTTGCCGGTGCGGATATTGGCAACGGTATCGCGGGGCATGAAATCAAACTCCAAGTTAAGGAGATCGATGGCTTCACGGCTGGCGTACTTGTTGTGCTTATCCGTCCACCAGGTCAGCGAATTCAGGTTATCGTCAATAAGCTCGCCTTTGAGGTCCACCGTCGGACCCGTCACCTTGATGTGCTCGTCCATCCAGCGGTTTTCACATTGGCCATATCCCCAACGGAACAGGCGCAATACCCTTACAGGGAAAACCCCCCCATGCTGGATCAGGCGCCCTTGAAAGGTCATTCTGCGGCTGCAATAGATGCCTTTGACCTCCTGCCCAATGGTGGGCAGTCGTAGTTCCATTTCTGCAATCAAGTCGGGCGTGAGGTATTCGTCGGCATCAATACGTAGAACCCAGTCCGTGCCAGCCGGTAGCTGCGAAAGTGCCCAGTTGAACTGGGTGGCGTAGTTGACCCACTGGTTCTGAACCACATGGGCCCCGTGCCGTCTGGCGATGTTCACGGTGTCATCAGTTGAAAAGCAGTCCACAACCCAAACATCGCTCACCACCTTTTTCAGGCTTTCAAGGCAGCGGTCAAGGTGGAGTGACTCATTAAATGTAAGAACTACTGCTGTAACTTTCACGTGATTTTCCGTTTAAATGAGCTGCCTGCCCGATTTTCTGCGTGTTGGTAGTGATTGAAAATAAATCAAGGGTAAGCATTGCGATGGCCAAGACTAAGCCGAATGAGAGCGACTTGTAATTTGCCTGAAGGAAAAACGAGGAGCTGAGAGCCACGAAGCATGCAGCGTGAAGTGAATTGAATAGCGTGTAACTTCGTATAGAGGGCTTATGAGCTTTCACCCAGCGATAAACCAAGCATGGATAAATGCGTAAGACAATTAATGCAGCTATCGCTAAACCAACAATTCCCGCCTTTAACAAGAAGTAGCCAGAGAAATTATGAACAAATCTAACTTGCACTCCTACTGCAGGGCTCAAGAAAGTGCCTCCCCATCCTGTGCCGAATAGAAGCGATGCTGGGCCGGAAAGCACAAAATCTATAACAGCTTGAATTTCTGCATCTTTTGCATTTAGTCCAACACTCTCCATTTTTGCGAGGATCAGTTCAATGAGAGGAACTGCAACGATGCTAATAGATAAAAAACTAATTACGGTTATGACTTTAACCGACACACCCCAGAAGCCTCTTGCCTTCAAAGTCAGAACTCTTCCAATCATCACGACGGAATACAGGATGAGGGGAGCTCTAACCATCATAGCGGCCAAGGATGCAAGGCTGATCGCAGACAGCATGAACCAGATCAGTGATCTTCGTACAGAGCGGCTTTCCAGCGCACGGAATCCCTCAAGCATCGAGAACACTGCCGCGAAAGTGACAGCTGGATCCATCGGAAAATAATTCATGTCACCAAACATGATGGCACGACCAATCTCTTGGATGGATATGTCATCGATCAGAAAAAAACGGATGGCGAACAGCGTACCGATCACTGTCAATACATAGGCAATTGCCTGCGTCCAAGCCTGAGGATTCTGTCTGAGCAGAGGAATCCATAGAACAGGGAGGAACATGTAAAAAAATGGAATGATGTCGCGCACCCAGTCAATAGGATCTACCTGGTTAAAGGCCAGCCCGTACACCGTCGGAACGATGCAAAGGTAGAGAAAGGAGACTTGCAGAATCGGCAGCAGGAGGCTGCCGCGAGTACTTGTCGTGAAGCTGGTGATTGGACTGATCGCACCGCGAAGTCCCACGATCATCACCAGCAGGAGTCCGATCAGCATTTCAGGAATGCCAATTGCATCAGGCGTGCTTGAGCTGAAACCGCCATAGACAAGTCCCACGGCAAAAAGCATGTAGATCTTTAACCGCACGTTGGAGTCCTTACAAAACAAGCGCACGAGGTCATAGACCTATCCGATACAGACCAGCCTTAACGTAAGAACGGACGCGCGAAGCGGGACTGCTGTAGTTCTTACCGTGGCCTGCCATCCCGGAGAACACGGGAAAAAAATTGCCAGAAGTCACCACATACCGCGTGGCAGCGGGGTTCTGGTAAACAGCCAGAAGCATGGACTGTTCAAAGTTGATATTGCCTTTTCGCAGAGCTTCTCTTGCGGATTTCAGCAAAGTCAGCGCAATGTCGGCGGGAAGGTAGAAAACGCGCGTATCAATGTAGGGCAAGCGATCTAGTCCGCTGTTTCGCCAAGAAAACACGTTCCGTGACATCAACAAAAAACCATTTAGAAGACTTTGGCTTTTGCACATACGGTCCATATTGACCAGAGGGCAGCGCGCATGAAGCTTTAGCACCATGGCCTCGTCAGGTACCGTGGCCAATCCCGCGATAAGCAACTCTGCTTCTCCGATGGATGCATTGTCAGTCGCCAACTCGGGACAATAGATGCATAGGACGTCCTCGGGTACGTACGGCGCCTTTTTTCCATTGTCCACCACAACAATTGAAGCCCCTGGAAAATGCCTTCGAATGTGGCGTATGTTCTTGCTCAAGTCTTCCTGACGGTCATCGCTTGCGTTAAGCACAGGATATGTGCATGCCGGAAGGATCACGTGCGCAGGTGCCATTGATCGCGATTGACTCATTGCGCGTTGCCCTTGAGGTTTTTTCGCAGGCAGTTCTCAATGTCTTCAGCCGCTTGTCTTACTTGGTCCTGCAATGGTGTTGCCGCCTCGGGAAGCCTGATCTCATCGGTCGTCGCGCCGTAAGTGGACAAATCACGGTATGACCGGCCTTCAAAAAAACGCTTGTTGAAGCCTTGCATTTTTCGCTCATATCCGAAAGAAACAGTCGGAGTACTGGCAATTGCTGCGAAGACGACCGAGTGGTAGCGCATGCCCACTAAGCAAGCAGCGTTTCTGATCAGCTCGATTTGTTGTTCCGGCGATGCATCAGAAATAACCTCCACGCGATGATCTCCGAAACGATCGATCAAATATCGGAAGTCCTCAATGCTGCTTGGATAGGGAAAGGTTTGAGGCAATATTTTGACCTTGTGGTGCTTTTCCAGCAGTTGTTCGAATGTGCTATGTATCAGTTGATCCAACTCAACTTGCCGATCGCGGTAGTTTGGATGCCACTTGTACAATTGATTGGGTACAAATATCGCGTATCCTGATGACTTCTTTTCAGATGAGGCAATGTTTTCGTTGAATAAAAGTAACGCACAGTCAGCACTTAGTTGGGCTTCGATACCTGCGTTTCTCAGATAGGTGAATGAAATGTCCTCGCGTGCGACTACCACGCATCGGCGCAGTATCCTCAACGCGACACGGTCGAACAACCTTGAACGAGACGGTCCAAACGAGTTTCCAGCAAAAACGATTTTTTTTCCATGAAGGAGGGAAAGCTGAATGTTGGATAAGTACAGCCAATCTCGATAAGCACCAATGTTTTCGCCGCCAGGGCCGACGATGATTATTTCGGCCTGCTTGATGTGACGTAGGAGCTCGGCTGTCCGTTCACTGAATTTCTCCAACAGCCAAGCGAAAGCCGGCGAGAAGCACGCACCCAACGCCAGGAATTTATGTATCGGCTTAGACAATCGGCTACTGATCATGTGGTCAGCCATCTTGGGTATTTCTGACCCTGGCGGAATGTCCGTGCTGTTCAGTGAGACAGCAATCTCACGTACGCCTAGCTTCCTAAGCAAGCGAGTAAGCCCTAGAAGTGCAGCTTCATCCCCGTGGTTTCTGGTGTGCTGATTGATGACCAGTACCTTCATAATTTTTCCAAAAGTTTCCATGATTTTGAGTAAATGACTCGTGCCGGCCTGATAATGTATCCCCAAGCCCATGAGAGTGAGGCGATTATCTTTCTATGTCTGATAAATAGATTTAAATATTCTTTATATTTTTTCTGGATTAGCTTTCTACGAAATGTGAAGCCTTGCGATGCTTGAGCTTGCTCTTCATCCAGAATTTCATCAACGACGACACCTTCGCAGGCTTCGATGTCGATATTTCGACAAATAGTCAGTGTCCTCCCTATCTTTTCCTGCTCCAACTCTTTCTTGAACCATGGATCTGCAGCGACCAGTTCGGCATGTCGCCCCAGTATGTCTTGGCATGAAAAGCACTTTGGCAGTGTAAAAACATTTGAGTTAAAAATGTCATACCAAGGATACTGAAGATTTCCGGCCTCAACGATTTTCCCATTCTTTGTTTGAATCTGAATGCCACCAGGCCATCCACCGCCTCGATATTTGAAACTGGAAACATCCTCCTTCTCAATTCCCATAATATTAAGCAAGAGTTCGGTGGCCTCGTATGACTGTTGACCAGAGCACGCAAGTGCAATGGTCATACTGTTGGCATGCGCATCAGAAAAAATTTTTTTTATTGCTTTTGCTTCGCAGGGCAAACAAGTCACCACATATGATCTTCCTGCCTCTATGTCTATGGTTCGCAGATATTCAACCAAATTCAGGTCGTGATAGACAGATCCTGTTTGAATGTATTCTTCTGGAGAACAGATAACGCGTGGCTCAAATTTGACCTTTTCTGATACGTAAATTGGCACGACTGCATGCCATTGCCTATTTAACAAGTCAAGTATGACTTCGGAAACAACGCCCCCTGATGAACCTAGTTTCCGTTTTTCTAAATTCTCAGATCGCGCGATGTAAACTTTGGTATTTGACATAGATATAAACACTTATTTGGGCTATTGCTGCTGCAAGCACCAGAATTAAGGGCGCTTTCATCCACCCTGCCAATGCAGCCCCTACAGCGACAGTCGTCAACTGAGTTAACCGAAGCTTGAGCAGTAAGGCTGTTGAATCCGCTTGGATGTAGCACTGTGTTAAGTTGGCCAACAATACCGTAAATACTCCTGTCAATATGAAGAGCGGCAGATAGTGAAAAAATACAAGTCTGAGCTCCGTAACAACCCCGTACACCAAGCCAGAGATTGCACAAAGAATCGCCAATCCTAAGACTGCAATAAATTCGCGTGAGGTAAAGTCAAGTACATCGGCTCCACTTCTAACTTTTTCGACTTTAGTCCACTGCAGCACTCTGGAAAAATTTATCATTGAGTCCCCAAATCTTTGCGCCAAAAACAATTCGCGATATAGCGATCCAGAGATGAATCCTAAAGCAATCGACGTAACGGATGAGGTCATAAATTGCGCGTAAACCGCTAAGCTTGCCTGGTGATCTTTTGATGATTCCGTTTTTTTTGTTACGACTACATGGCCGGGCTTAATGACTAACGCACTTATTGGTATTACTATTAATGCAGTCAGTAGTGGAGTAAATATTGCATAGCCAGCAATGAATCTTGCCGTTAACGAGATAATTATTATGTTTAATACTGATTGAGGGAGGCCGTCAAGTAAAATTGCGGAGCTATTATTGCTCGCCCTTGCTTTTGCTGTACGTACTCGTACGATTGAGTTGAATAATCCGGCACCCAAGCAAATATATTCAATACTGTAAAGCGAAGCAGCCACAACTCCCGCGACCGATAAAAATTGCCTTGTTCTTAAAGATTTTTCGGCATTTTTTGTATATTGGTGCTGAAGTATTAGCGACTCAGTGGCCCCAACAATAAACAGTTCAATTGCTGTTACTATTGTGATGAGCAAGAATAGGTTGGCGGCAATCTCATGACTCAATAGCTTGGCAGCCAAGGCATAATATGCGAACGTTAGCCCGACAACTAATAGCCGCATCGTCGCTATTTTATTTAAGTTTTGATTAATTGACATCAGGCCACACTGACAGCGCAGTGGTAAAAGTAAATTGCAATGCTACGGCTTTTCTTTTGACGCTTATTAGTGTGTGGATCATTAATTTTTCAATTTCGAAATCCATTAATGAGCATTCAATTTGTATGCCGCACAGGATTCTTTCATCCAGACATCGATGAACTGGCAGCACCAGTCTGAGCCGTACTAAATTGCCGATTTCGGTGCCAACAGTTTTTATTCAACGCTGACACTTACTGCAAATCCGTTAGCCTTGAGCAGAGCATGCTGCTTAGCAGCTTGCAGGTCGACATGCACCATTTCAGCGCACATCTGCTGAACGGCAATTTCGGGCGTCCAGCCTAGTTTGGTTTTTGCTTTAGACGGATCACCCAGGAGCGTTTCCACCTCTGTAGGTCGGAAGTAACGTGGGTCGATGCGCACTATGATTTGCCCCACTCGGAGCGCAGGAGCGTTATCGCTTTCGATCTTTTGTACGATTGCGACTTCATCCACGCCCTGGCCTTCAAAGCGCAGGGTGACACCCAATTCCTTCGCGCTCCATTCGATGAACTGGCGCACGCTGTATTGCACCCCGGTGGCGATCACGAAGTCTTCGGGCTGGTCTTGTTGCAGCATCATCCACTGCATGCGCACGTAGTCTTTGGCGTGTCCCCAGTCACGCAGGGCGTCCAGGTTGCCCATGTAGAGGCAGTCTTCTAGACCCTGAGCTATGTTGGCCAGGCCACGGGTAATTTTGCGGGTCACAAAAGTTTCGCCCCGACGTGGACTTTCGTGGTTGAACAGGATGCCGTTGCAGGCGTACATGCCGTAGGCCTCGCGGTAGTTCACCACGATCCAGTAAGCGTACATCTTCGCTACGGCGTAGGGGCTCCGCGGATAGAACGGGGTGGTTTCCTTTTGAGGGATCTCTTGGACCAGACCGAAAAGCTCGCTGGTGCTGGCCTGGTAGAAGCGGGTTTTCTTTTCCAGGCCGAGGATACGGATGGCTTCGAGGAGCCTGAGTGTGCCTGTGGCAACAACGTCGGCGGTGTATTCGGGCGATTCAAAGCTCACGGCTACGTGGCTTTGGGCGCCTAGGTTGTAGATTTCGTCAGGCTGCGTTTCCTGGATGATGCGCACCAGGTTGCTGGTGTCGCTCAGATCGCCGTAGTGGAGCTTAAAGCGCGCATTGTCCACATGAGGGTCTTGGTAGATGTGGTCGACACGCTGGGTATTGAAAGACGATGCGCGGCGCTTGATACCGTGGACGATGTAGCCTTTTTCGAGCAGGAATTCGGCGAGGTAGGAGCCATCTTGGCCAGTGATGCCGGTGATGAGAGCAACTTTGGGTTTTGTAGTCACAGTATTCGCCTTTATTTCTTGGAAACGTAATTAGTTCGGAAATCTTGGTAGGCAGCGGCTAGACCGACTTCGAGTCCAACTTGAGCTTTCCACCCCAGCGCATTGAGGCGCGAGCTGTCCATAAGCTTGCGTGGTGTGCCATCGGGCTTGCTAGTATCGAAAGTGATCTCGCCTTGGTAACCGACGGTCTTGCCGATGGTTTCAGCAACTTCGCGGATGGTGACGTCTTCGCCACAACCGACATTGATGTGGCTGAGCATGGGCTGGGTATGCTGGTCGTAAATCGCTTTGTCCAAGTTCATGACGTGCAAGCAGGCGGCTGCCATGTCATCAACGTACAGAAATTCCCTCTTTGGAGTGCCGGTACCCCAGATAGCTACGCTGGGGGCATTGTTGACCTTGGCTTCGTGAAAGCGGCGGATCAGGGCGGGGATGACGTGGGAGTTTTCCGGGTGGTAGTTGTCACCGGGGCCGTAAAGGTTCGTCGGCATGACGCTGCGGTAGTCGATGCAGTGACTGTTACCGTACTGGCGGTTGTAGCTTTCGCAAAGCTTGATGCCAGCGATCTTGGCGATGGCGTAGGGCTCGTTGGTGGGTTCCAGCGTGCTGGTGAGCAGCGCGTCTTCCCTCATAGGCTGTGGAGCCAGCTTGGGGTAGATGCAGCTGGAGCCGAGGAACAGCAGCTTCTTCACGCCATTGCGGAAGGCACCGTCGATGATATTGGCCTGCATCATCAGGTTTTGATAGATGAATTCGGCTGGGTAGGTGTTGTTGGCGTGAATGCCCCCTACCTTGGCGGCGGCCAAGTAGACCTGATTGGGTTTCTCCGCTTCAAAGAAGGCGCGTACGGCGGCTTGGTCGGTGAGATCCAGTTCGGCGTGGGTGCGCGTAATGATGCGTCTAGCCTGATGACCTTGTGCCAGTAGCTGCCGCACGATGGCGGAACCCACCATGCCTCGGTGGCCCGCAACATAGATCTTGGGTGTTTGGCTCATGATTTTGTGCGCCCGTAGTGGTCTTCAAAGCGGACGATGTCGTCCTCGCCCAGGTAGCTGCCGGACTGCACCTCGATGATTTCCAGCGGAATGGCGCCCGGGTTGGACAGGCGGTGCACCTCTCCGAGCGGGATGTAGGTGGACTGGTTTTCAGTCAGCAGGAGGACCTTGTCTCGGTTGGTGATTTCCGCCGTGCCTTTGACCACAATCCAATGCTCGGCGCGGTGGTGATGCTTTTGCAGGCTGAGGCTAGCGCCGGGCTTGACCAGGATGCGCTTAACCTTGAAACGGCCGCCTTCGTCGATGCTGTCGTACCAGCCCCAGGGACGGTGTACCTTGCGGTGTAGGGTGTGTTCTTCGCGCTTTGTGGACTGCAGCTGGGTAACGATGTGCTTCACATCCTGACTGCGGGTCTTATCGGCTACCAGCACGGCATCGGGCGTTTCAATGACGATGAGGTTTTCCACACCGACGAGGGTGACCAGCCGGCTGGAAGCATGCACCAGCGTGTTGCGACTGTCAGTGGTCAACACGTCACCCAGATGGGCGTTACCTTGCTCGTCTTTGGGCAGCACGTTCCAAACGGCATCCCAAGCACCGAGATCATTCCACCCTGCATCCAGCGGCACCATCTTGATGGGGAAGTCGCTAGCAGGGCAACGCTCCATCACTGCGTAGTCGATGGACTCACTGGGGATGGCGGTGAACTCGGCCTTGCCCGGCCGGACGAAGGTGTTGTCTTGCGTCTTGCTGTTCCACGCGGCTGTGGTTGCGTTGGCAATGTCGGGGCGGAAAGCGGCCAGCGCCTTGAGCCAGACCGATGCCTTGAGCACGAACATGCCGGCATTCCAGTAATAGCCGCCTTCGTTGAGGTACTGCTGGGCGGTGACGACGTTGGGCTTTTCAACAAAGCGCTGAACGGCCATGGCCCCATCAGTATTTAGGGCTTGGGCCTGGATGTAGCCGTATCCAGTTTCGGGACGGTGCGGGGTGATGCCCAGGATGACGATACTTCCGCTGTCCGCTTCTCGGATGGCTTGCTGCATGGCCTGGGTGAAGGCTGCTGTGTCCGCGACGGTTTGGTCGGCTGGGGTGACCACCAGTATGGGATCTACGCCATCAGCTTGGGCAGCCAGGGCAGCCAAGGTCAAAGCAGGGGCAGTGTTGCGGCCGACGGGCTCAAGCAAGGCGGCTCCCAGCTCGATGCCAACCTCACGCAGTTGCTCAGATGCCAGGAAACGGTGTTCTTCACCTGTAACGATTAAGGGTTTGGCGACCTGGATGTCATCTGCTCCCAGCGCCACCAAGCGCTGTGCAGCCTGCTGGAACAGGCTTTCGTTGCCTGTGAGCGAGAGGAACTGCTTCGGGAAACCGGCGCGGGAAAGGGGCCACAGACGGGTGCCGGAGCCGCCACAAAGAATGACGGGAGTAACGTTAATCATGCCTTCTGGGCTTTCTGGCCGTTGCCTTGGTCTTCGCCCACCTCAGCTTTCAGCGCTTCAATCTCCACCTTCAACGCGTCGTACTCTTCCATCTTGCGCTTCAGGAACCGGCTGGTCAGCGCCACTTTTTCGGCAATACCCTGTGGGGTGAGCAGGTAAACGTACTTGAACTTGTTGTTGCTCTTCTGGAAGTTGCCCATCTTCACAAAGCCCTTGTCAATGAGGGCGTTGAGGCAGTAGTTCAGCCCGCCCACGCTCATGCCGAGCATCTCGGCCAGTTCGCGCTGGGTCAGGTCCGGGTTGTCTTGCAAGATGCGCATGATCCGGAAATGGGTGTCTTCTTGGATCTTGGCTTGGCGGCTGGTCAT
>Ga0255274_1000094_pt1 | contig 13921 bp, 11 predicted proteins | sample AtltaT_4_FD_183673 | JGI IMG/M metagenome (GOLD analysis project Ga0255274, IMG submission 183673) | Metatranscriptome of freshwater microbial communities from Altamaha River, Georgia, United States - Atl_Colum_RepB_8h (Metagenome... | ecosystem: Environmental > Aquatic > Freshwater > River... | reverse complement strand
GCCGAAACGTCCTGTCCCACCCCGCTGTTGTTCAACACGCGTACCCGCTCGCCATCGAGGCCGCGCACGATGGGCCGACTGGCCAGCGGACCGAACCAGGTGCTGCTGACGCCGGGCAGCCCGTTCAGGCTTTCGCCCAGGGAAGCCTGGCCGCGTTCGCGCAGTTCGGCGCCCGACAGGCTGCCGACGCTGGCCGGTGCCACCTCGCGCCCCAGAGGGTTGCCGGTGATGACGATTTCAGGAGAGGTGCCGGCAGCAGATTGGGCCAGCACAGGCGCGGCAACGAAGCCGCAGGCCACAGCCAGCAGGCTGCGGCGAAACACGAAAGAAGACATGGAAAGACTCGCAAAACAGGAAGCAGCGGACGGCCGGCGCCCCAAGGCACCGGCTGGCGGGGTTCGGGTCAGGCAAGTCGGGGAGGTGCCCTGGCGTCAAAGCCGCGGGCGGCAAGGGCCTGCGCGCCGGACAAGCGCAGCACAGGCACCTCGACAGGGGGTGCGCACACCGGGCATACGGACAGCGCCTGGACGGGGCCGGCCCCCTGGCTCAGCTGGTCCAGCAGTCTGCACAGGCTGCCGCCGTCGTCGTGGGCCAGTGCGCCCTCAGCGTTCTGTTGACCGGTCTGGACGCCCACCTCGACCGAAGCCAGCGTCACCGCACCGGGGTGCAGCACCCGGTGCACCTGACCCCAGCCGATGGCCAGCAGCATGGCGAACGCGAGCACCCAGACCGAGGTCAGGGCATGCTGGCGAAAGTGGCGGCGAAGGGAATGCACAGCTTGCAATGAAAGGGACGTCAGCGCATCAGACGCGCAAAAGTCTGGCGAAATTTGGCGACCTTGGGCGCCGCCACAGCCAGGCAATAGCCCTGGGTCGGGTTGCGCGCAAAGAAGTCCTGATGGTAATCCTCGGCCGGGTGGTAGTTGGTGAGCGGGCGCACCTCGGTCACGATGGGACGGGCATACAAGCCTTCGCGCGTGAGTTCGGCCATCAGCGCCAGGGCCTCGGCTTCCTGCTCTGGCGTGGTGTAGTAGATGCCGCTGCGGTACTGCGTGCCCACGTCGTGGCCCTGCCGGTTGAGCGTGGTCGGATCGTGGACCAGAAAGAAAATTTCCAGCAGCTCGCGTGTGCTGACCTGCGTCGGGTCGTAGACCAGTTTGACCACTTCATTGTGGCCGGTGGTGCCGGTGCACACCTGCTCGTAAGTGGGTGCAGGTGCATGGCCATTGCTGTAACCGGATTCGACATCGAGCACACCTTTGACTTCGACGTAAACCGCCTCGGTGCACCAGAAGCAGCCGCCACCGAGCACAAGGGTTTGGGTCGAACGCTGGGTGTTGTCCATGGCACCGATTATCCCGCGCCGGCCATGTCGGCGCGCACGGCGGCCACAAAGTCCTGCAGTGCGGTCTGGTCCCGTGCGCTGCGCCACAGGCAGCGCGTGTCATAACGCAGCGGACTGCCTTGCAGCGACACGAACACCGCGCCAGCCAGCGCCGACTGCGCCAGCGCCTCGGGCACCAGTGCCACGCCTTGCCCCTGCGCCACCAGTGCGACCACGCTCAGCCAGTGGCGCAGCTCGTGCACCACTGGCGGCACCCAGCCGGCCAGCTCGCACTCGGCCAGGATGCGCTCGTGGTAGTCCGGCGACACCGCGCGAGAGACCACCACCAGCGCCTGGCCCTGCAAGGCCTGCAGCGTGATCGATCTGGCTTTGGCCAGCGGATGCCTTTTGGGCAGGCAGGCCACCATGGCCTGGCTGGCCACCAACACCTGCTCGAAGCCCGGCGGCACGCGCGGCGTGTGCACAAAGCCCACGTCCAGCCGGTCACGCACCAGCTCGGACAACTGCTCGCTGGAACTGAGCTCACGCAGCGCCAGCCGCAAGCGCGGGTGGCTGTCCTGAAAGCGCTGCAGCACCTGCGGCAGACCGCAATACAACAGCGTGCCGGCAAAACCGATCTGCAACTCCCCCACCTGACCCTGCGCCACCTCGCGCGCCTGGCGGGCGGCCGCACCGGCCTGTGCCAGCAAGGCGCGCGCGGCCGGCACAAAAGCCTGACCGGCGGCCGTCAGCTGCACGCCACGGCTGTTGCGGGTGAACAGCTGCGCCCCCACCGAGGCTTCGAGCTGCTGGATGTTGAGCGAGAGTGGCGGCTGCGAAATCGACAGGCGCTGGGCCGCGCGGCCAAAATGCAGCTCCTCGGCCAGGGCCAGGAAATAGCGCAGGTGACGGAATTCCATGAATTTGAAATATATATTGCCGGATATTCAATCAATATTAGACAACTATTTATAGGGCCACGACAATCCCAGCATCGACCCCAATAAATGGGATCTGACCCCAATTTGACAATTTGACCCCCATTGATTTTCAGGAGACCCGAACCATGGCCACCAACAAGAACACCTTCAGCTGGGAAGACCCCTTTCAACTGAGCGCCCAACTGACCGAAGAAGAGCGCCAGGTGCAGGAAGCCGCCCGCGCCTACTGCCAGGAAAAGCTGCTGCCCAGGGTGAAAGACGCTTTCCTGAACGAAACCACCGACGTGTCCATCTTCCGCGAGATGGGCGAGCTGGGCCTGCTGGGACCCACCATCCCCGAGCAGTACGGCGGCGCCGGCCTGAACTACGTCTGTTACGGCCTGGTGGCGCGCGAAGTCGAGCGCGTGGACAGCGGCTACCGCTCGATGATGAGCGTGCAGTCCTCGCTGGTGATGGTGCCGATCTTTGAGTTCGGCACCGAGGCGCAGAAGCAAAAATACCTGCCCAAGCTGGCCCGTGGCGAGTGGATCGGCTGCTTCGGCCTGACCGAACCCAACCACGGCTCCGACCCCGGCAGCATGATCACCCGCGCCAAGAAGGTGGACGGCGGCTACAGCCTCACCGGCGCCAAGATGTGGATCACCAACAGCCCCATCGCCGACGTGTTCGTGGTCTGGGCCAAGGACGACGGCGGCCAGATCCGCGGCTTTATCCTTGAAAAGGGCTGGAAAGGCCTGTCCGCACCCGCCGTGCACGGCAAGGTCGGCCTGCGCGCCTCCATCACCGGCGAGATCGTGATGGACGAGGTGTTCGTGCCGGAAGAAAACGCCTTCCCCGAAGTGCGCGGCCTCAAGGGCCCCTTCACGTGCCTCAACAGCGCCCGCTACGGCATCGCCTGGGGCGCGCTGGGTGCCGCCGAAGACTGCTACACCCGCGCCCGCCAGTACGTGATGGACCGCCAGCAGTTCGGCCGGCCGCTGGCCGCCAACCAGCTGATCCAGAAGAAGCTGGCCGACATGCTGACCGAAATCAGCCTGGGCCTGCAGGGCTGCCTGCAGCTCGGCCGCATGAAGGACGCGGGCAATGCCCCCGTCGAGGTGACGTCGATTCTCAAGCGCAACAGCTGCGGCAAGGCGCTGGACATCGCCCGCATGGCGCGCGACATGATGGGCGGCAACGGCATCAGCGCCGAATACGGCGTGGCCCGCCACCTGGTCAACCTGGAGGTGGTCAACACCTACGAGGGCACGCACGATGTGCACGCCCTGATCTTGGGCCGGGCCATCACCGGGATTGCGGCGTTCTCGAACTGACCCCGGATCCTCGGGCCAAGCTCGAGGATGACACCCCTGTGCCTTTTCGAGGATGGCACCGCCTGGTTTGTCATTCCCCGGCCTGACCGGGGAAACCATGGCGCCCTGCCGCCCACCAGCTTTACCCAACTTCACACGCCTGGGCTTGACGCTCGGGAGCTGAAAAACTACATTTACTAACCTGACGGTCAGTAAATGAGCTCCCCCGAATCCCACCCCCCCCACAAACGCGAGAGGCGCAAAGAGGCGCGGCCCGGCGAACTGCTGGAAGCCGCGCTCGACCTGTTCGTGGAAAAAGGCTTTGCCGCCACCCGATCCGAAGAAGTGGCTGCCCGTGCCGGTGTATCCAAAGGCACGCTGTTTCTGTATTTCCCAAGCAAGGAAGAACTGTTCAAGGCGGTGGTGCGCGAGAACATGGTGCGCCACCAGACCGAGGGCGCGGAAGAGATCGCCCGTTTTGAAGGCCCGACGGCCGATCTGCTCGAATACCTGATGCTGGAATGGTGGCGGCGCTACGGTGCGACCAAGGCCTCCGGAATTTCCAAGCTCGTGATGAGCGAGGCCAGCAACTTCCCGGACCTGGCGCGCTTTTTCCAGGAAGAAGTGGTCACGCCCGGCCACGCCATGATCCGCTCGGTCGTGCAGCGCGGCATCGACCGTGGGGAGTTCCGCTCGGTGGACATGGACCTGACGGTGCACTCGGTGCTGGCCCCGCTGCTTTTTCTGGTGACCTGGAAACACTCCATGGCGCCCTGCTGTCCCTCGAGCCAGCAAATCGACCCTGAAACATTCATCCGCCACCACACACTGCTCCTGGTGCGCGGCTTGTCCGTCTGAAGCTGAGAACATGAACAAGCGCACCCTCTGGATTCTGACAGTCCTGGGCATCGCCGGTCTGGCCATGCTGGCCTGGCGACTTTCGCTCCAGGGTAACTCGACGCCGATGCCAGCACCTGCAGCGGTCAGCCCCAGCGCTGCCGTGCTGGAGTTGGCAGCAGAGGACGTGCTGATCGCCCGCAGCGAAACCGTGACACTGGGTCTGCCGGTCTCTGGCACGCTCAGGGCGACGCAGACCGCGCTGGTCAAGGCGCGCGTCGCTGGTGAATTGATGGAACTGGCGGTTCGCGAAGGCGATGCGGTCAGGGCCGGCCAGGTGCTTGCCCGCATCGATCCCACCGAATACCAGGCACGCTGGCGCCAGGCTCGCCAGCAGGCGGACTCGGCCCGTGCGCAGATGGACATTGCGCAAAAGCAGTACGACAACAACGCCGCACTGGTGCAGCAAGGCTTCATTTCGCAAACCGCGCTGCAAACCTCGCAGATCAGTCTGAACGGCGCGCGTGCCGCTTGGCAGTCGGCCATGGCCGCGGCCGATGTGGCCCAAAAGGCACTGGACGATGCAACCCTGAAGGCGCCGATTGCCGGCCGGATTTCGCAGCGCCTGGCCCAGCCGGGCGAGCGGCTTGGCGTGGATGCCCGTGTGGTCGAGATCGTCAACCTGGGCCAGTTCGAACTGGAAGCAGCCTTGCCGGCACAGGATGCGGCAGAGGTGAAAGTTGGCATGAAAGCCGAGCTGCAGGTCGAAGGCGTTGGCCAGACAGTGGCCGCCAGCGTCCTGCGCATCAACCCCAGCACGCAGGCCGGCAGCCGCAGCGTGCTGGTGTACCTGGGCGTGGCCGGACGCGAAGGCTTGCGGCACGGCGCATTCGCTCAAGGCAGCCTGGGCACACGCGCACAGCAGGCCATCACCCTGCCGCTGGCCAGTGTGCGCAGCGACAAGCCACAGCCCTATGTGCAACTGATCGAGGGCGACAGCGTGCGGCATGCCCCTGTGGAAACAGGGGCGCGCATCCAGGCTGGCAACCAGACCCGGGTGGTGGTGACCGGCCTGAGCGAAGGCGCACAGGTGCTGGGCCCTGGCGTGGGCGCCATGCGCGAGGGCGTGAAGGTCAGGACCGCCACTGCCTCGGCACGCTGAGGGACCCCGTCCATGTGGTTCACCAAAGTCAGCCTGAAAAACCCGGTCTTCGCCACCATGATGATGCTGGCGCTGGTGGTCATGGGCCTGTTTGCCTTCCAGCGCCTGAAGGTCGACCAGTTTCCCAACATCGACTTTCCGGTGGTGGTGGTCAGCACCGAATACCCTGGCGCCTCGCCCGAGATCGTCGAAAGCGAGGTGTCCAAGAAGATCGAGGAAGCCGTCAATTCGATCGCCGGCATCAACGCCCTGACCTCGCGCAGTTACGAAAACCAGTCGGTGGTGGTGATCGAGTTCCAGCTGCACATGAATGGCCGCAAGGCGGCCGAAGACGTGCGCGAGAAAGTGGCTGCCGTGCGCCCAAACCTGCGCGCCGAAGTCAAGGAACCCAAGGTCCTGCGCTTTGACCCATCCAGCCGAGCCATCTGGTCGCTGGCGGTGATCCCGGAAGCGCAGGGTGGTCCAGCTCTGAACGGCCTGCCCCAAAGCGCAAAAATCGCCTCAGGCGTCAGCGGGCCTCATGCGGCGAGCAACGTGGTGCCCCCACTCTCGCCGGTAGAAATCACCAACTGGTCGGAGCAGGTGCTCAAGAAGCGTCTGGAAAACGTGCGCGGCGTGGGCTCGGTCAACCTGGTCGGCGGCACCCGGCGCGAGATCAACATCTACCTGCAGCCCGCCGCCATGGAGGCACTCGGCATCACGGCCGAGCAAGTGGCCGCCGCAGTCCGCAGCGAGAACCAGGATCTGCCGGTCGGTGCCTTGCGTTCGCTGGAGCAGGAGCGCATGGTACAGATCGAGTCGCGCATGAAGCGACCCGAGGACTTTGGCCGCATCATCGTCGCCCGCAAGGGCGGCACGCCAATCTACCTGTCTCAGGTGGCCCGGGTGCAGGATGGCGCGCAGGAGCTCGACAGCCTGGCGCTCTACAACGGCCAACGCACGCTGCTGCTGACGGTGCAGAAATCTCAGGACGAGAACACCATTGAAGTGATCGACGGCCTGAACAAGGCGGTGGCTGCCATGAAGGCCGAAGTGCCCGCCGGGCTGCGCGTGGAGCCGATCACCGACACCTCACGCCCGATCCGTGTGTCGGTCAACAACGTGCGACAGACCCTGATCGAAGGCGCCATCCTGACGGTGCTGATCGTCTTCCTGTTCCTCAATTCCTGGCGCTCTACCGTCATCACCGGCCTGACGCTGCCGATCTCGCTGATCGGCACCTTCATGTTCATGCAGATGTTCGGCTTCACCATCAACATGGTCACGCTGATGGCGCTGAGCCTGTGTGTGGGGCTCTTGATCGACGACGCCATCGTGGTGCGCGAGAACATCGTGCGCCATGTGCAGATGGGCAAGGACGCCTGGAATGCCTCGATGGATGGCACCCGGGAAATCGGTCTGGCGGTGCTGGCCACCACGCTGTCCATCGTCGCGGTGTTCCTGCCGATCGGCTTCATGCAGGGCATCATCGGCAAGTTCTTCCACGAGTTCGGCATCACCATTGTGGCGGCTGTGCTGATTTCGATGTTCGTGAGCTTCACGCTCGATCCCATGCTCTCGAGCGTCTGGCACGACCCGGCCATCCACGCCCACGGCCAGCATGCCGCGCCCGTTACCCTCTACGACCGCACCCTGGGCCGTGTCACCAGCTGGTTTGAGCGCGCCACCGACCGGCTGGCCGACGTCTACCAGGAAATCCTGGCCTGGTCGCTGGTGCACAAGCGCAAGACCGTGCTGCTGGCCATCGGCATTTTCGTGCTCAGTGTCTTCATGGTCCGCTTTGTGGGCACCGAATTCGTGCCCAAGGCCGACTTCTCCGAAACCAGCGTGAATTTCCAGACCCCGGTAGGCTCTTCGCTGGAGGCCACGGAAGCCAAGGCACGCCAGATCGAGGGCATCCTGCGTGAGTTTCCGGAGGTGCGCTACACCGTCACCACCATCAACACCGGTAGCGCGCTAGGCAAGCACAACGCCAGCATCTATGTGCGTCTGGTAGATCGCCAGGACCGCAGCCGCAGCGTCGACCAGATGTCGGCTGCGCTGCGCGAACGCCTGCTGCGCGTGCCGGGCATCCTCGTCACCCATGTGGGACTGCTCGATCCGGTGGGCGGCAACAAGCAGATCGAATTTTCGCTGCAGGGCCCGGACCAGCGCGAACTCGAACGCCTGACCCTGCAGGCCATGGACAAGCTGCGAGAGATCCCCGGGCTGGCCGATCTGGATTCGAGCGTGCGCGCCAACAAGCCCACCATCGCGGTGCGCCTGCGCAACGAATCCGCATCGGACCTGGGCCTGGGCACCGGCCAGCTTGGCAGCCCGCTGCGCATCCTGCTGGCTGGCCAGACGGTGGGCAACTGGCGCGCACCCGACGACCAGACCTACGATGTGAATGTGCGGCTGGCGCCCGAAGCGCGCGACAACCCGCAGGACCTGGAACGTCTGCCCCTGACCGTGGGCAGCGCCCCCGATGGTTCGCCGCGCATCGTGCGCCTGGGCCAGGTGGCGCAGGTGGTTGAGTCCACCGGTTCCAGCCAGATCAACCGCCGCGACCTCACGCGCGAGGTGGCACTGAACGCCAACACCTCGGGCCGAGCCATGGGCGAGGTCTCGGCCGACATCCGCCAGGTCATGGACAGCCTGCAGCTGCCCCCGGGCTACCGCTACCAGTTTGGCGGCTCGACCAAGAACATGACCGAGTCGTTCGGCTACGCCCTGTCGGCGCTGGCCATGGCGGTGATCTTCATTTACATGATCCTGGCCAGCCAGTTCAAGAGCTTCTTCCAGCCGCTGGCGCTGATGACCTCGCTGCCGCTCACCCTGATCGGCGTGGTGCTGGCCCTGATGCTGTTCCGCTCCACGCTCTCGATGTTCTCCATCATCGGGGTGATCATGCTGATGGGACTGGTGACCAAGAACGCCATCTTGCTGGTGGACTTTGCGATCCGTGCCCGCGAAGAGGGCATGGAGCGCAGCGCCGCCCTGCTCATGGCGGCCAAAGTCAGGCTGCGACCCATCCTGATGACCACGCTGGCCATGATCTTTGGCATGGTGCCGCTGGCCTTTGCCCTGAGCGAGGGTTCGGAGCAGCGCGCCCCCATGGGCCAGGCGGTGATTGGCGGTGTCATCACCTCCTCGCTGCTGACCCTGGTGGTGGTGCCGGTGGTGTATTGCTACATGGACGATCTGGCCGGCTGGCTGCGCCGCAAGGCCGGATTACCGGTTGCCCGTCAGGGGCATGCCACCCCCGCTCAGTAAAATGGTCCGAAAACGACTAACATACCCCATGGAGTAAAAATAATGGATCTGAATCAGGCCCGCTTCAACATGATCGAACAGCAAGTCCGCCCCTGGGAAGTGCTGGACCCGCAGGTGCTGGAACTGCTGAACGTGGTGCGTCGCGAAGACTTCGTGCCCTTGGCCCACCAGGCGATGGCCTTTGTCGACATGGAAATCCCCACTGGCAAGGGCGCCGGTCAGGTCATGCTGGCGCCGCGCGTTCAGGCCCGCCTGGTGCAGGACCTCGCGGTGCAGAAAACCGACAAGGTGCTTGAGATCGGCACTGGCACCGGCTTCACCACCGCCCTGCTGGCGCACCAGGCCGCCCAGGTCTTGAGCTACGAGATCGATGCCGAACTGGCACGCCAGGCCACAGCCAACCTGCACAAGGCCGGTCTGCATAACGCCAAAGTGCGCCACGCCGACGGCAGCCAGGGCGCTGCCGGTGAAGGCCCCTTCGACGCCATCCTGCTGGGCGGCTCGGTGGCCGAGGTGCCGCAGGTGCTGTTGCAGCAACTGGCCGTGGGCGGTCGTCTGATCGCCATCACCGGTGAAGAGCCCATGATGCGCGCCACCCTCATCACCCGCACCGGCCCGGGCAGCTACGTGACCGCGCAGCCCTGGGATACCAACGCACCCCGCCTGGTCGGTTTTGCCGAACCTTCGGCCTTCCGGTTCTGAACCATGCAGCAGATTCACCCCTCTCAGGTGGCCGATTGGGCGCAGGCACAGCCACAACGCCCCGTGCTGCTCGATGTACGCGAAGGCTGGGAAGTGCAGACCGCATCTGCGCGCCCCACCGAACTCGACCTGGTGCACATGCCCATGCAGACCATCCCGGCACGCCTGCACGAACTCGACCGCAGCCGCCCCATCGCCTGCCTGTGTCACCACGGCGGCCGCAGCATGCAGGTGGCCCACTTCCTGGCCGGCCATGGCTTCGAGGTGGTGAACGTGGCCGGCGGTATCCACGCCTGGTCGGCCCAGGTCGATCCGAGCATCCCGGTGTATTGATTTCTTCCGTCTGGCCTTACTGAAAGATGCCCATGTCCACCCCCCTCCTCCGCGCTGCCCCCTTGCGTCGTCTGCCTCTGGCAGCCCTGTTGTCGCTGGCCTTTGCCGGTGCCGGCCAGGCCCAGAGCCTGGTGGACATCTATGAAATGGCCAAAGGCCACGACGCCGCCTACCGCTCAGCCCGTTCCCAATACGAGGCCAACCTGGCCAAGGCCGAGCAGGGCAAGTCGGCCCTGCTGCCGACAGTGGGCTTGAGTGCGGGGGCTAATCGAGCACAACGCGAACTGTCTCCCACGACTAACCCCGCCCAGACCGACTACAACTACACCACTCAGACCGCCGGCATCAATGCCAGCCAGCCGCTGTACCGCCCCGCCAACCTGGCCGCCTACCGCCAAAGCCAGAAGTCGCTGGAGCTGGCCGAGGCGGCCCTGAGCCAGGCCGAGCAGGAGCTGATTGTTCGGGTCAGTCAGGCTTACTTCGATGTGCTGACGGCCCAGGACAACCTGGCTTTCGTGCAAGCGCAAAAAGCCGCCGTGGCCGAGCAGCTGGCCAGTGCCAAACGCAACTTTGAGGTGGGCACCGCGACCATCACCGACACCCGCGAAGCCCAGGCCCGTTTCGACCTGGTGACCGCACAGGAAATCGCCGCCGACAACGACCTGCGCGTGAAAAACGTGGCGCTCGAACTGCTGGTGGGCAAGGCCGGGCTCAAGCCCTTGCGCATCAGGAATGCTTCGACCCTGCCCGCTGTGGACGGCACCGGCGTGGACGCCTGGATCATGCAGAGCGAGCAGAACCACCCCGCGATCCGCCAGGCAAGGGCTGGGCTGGAGGTGGCCAAACTGGAAACAGAAAAGGCCATGGCCGGCCACAAGCCGACCGTGGACTTCACAATGGGCTACAACGCACAGCGGAACATCAACGGTACCTCTGTGCAACTCACCGGCATCACCAACCAGATCAACATTGCGAGCGTTGGCATCAGCGCCAACCTCCCCCTCTTCGCCGGCTTTGCCACCCAGAACCGCATCCGCGAAACCACCGCACTGGAAGACAAGGCCCGCACCGATCTGGAGGGCGCGCAACGCCAGGTCGCCCAGGCCACCCGCACCGCCTACCTCGGCCTGCAGTCGGGTCTGGGCCAGGTCAAGGCCTACGAGGCGGCCGAGGCCTCCAGCCAGGTGGCGCTGGACGCCAACAAGCTGGGCTACCAGGTGGGCGTGCGCATCAACATCGATGTGCTCAACAGCCAGAGCCAACTGTTCCAGACCAAGCGCGATCTGGCCAAGGCCCGTTATGACGTGCTGGTCGGCCAGCTGCGTCTGCGCCAGGCTGCCGGGGTGCTCAAGGCCGAGGACCTGCAGCCCATCAACGCGCTGCTGGCGCCCTGAAAGCCCACGGCAGGGTCAGCCCTGCTGCTCCAGCAGCGCCTTGACCAGCCCGGCTACGCGCCGGGCTGCGCCTTTGTGGGCCTGCGAAAACGCCAGTGCCGCAGCCGATGCGGCCTGGCGCGACAACGCATCCTGCGCCAGCTTTTGCGCCACGCGCACGGCCGCAGCCATGTCGGCCGCACGCCGGGCCGCGCCGGCTTCTTCGGCCTGCTGCGCCGCTTCCAGAAAATTGAAGGTGTGCGGTCCCATGACCACCGGGCAGCCGCAGGCCGCCGCCTCGATCAGGTTCTGTCCGCCCAGCGGTGCGAAACTGCCGCCCAGCAGGGCGACATCGGCCAGGCTGTAGTACAGCGCCATCTCGCCCAGGCTGTCGCCCAGCCAGACCTGTGCCGCATCATCGCCGGACGGGCCGTTGTCGTGCCAGCTGCTGCGGCGCGAGACGCTCAGGCCCGCACCGAGCAAGAGCGCCTGCACCTCGTCCACCCGCTGCGGGTGGCGCGGCACAATCAGCCAGTGCACACCATCCGCACACGCCTGCACAGCCTGCAGCCACAGGGCTTCCTCGCCCTCGCGGCTGCTGGCCAGCAGGCATACCGGGCGCCGCAAGGCGCTTCGCCAGCGCTGACCCTGCGCGACCTGCCCGGCATCCGGGCGGGCATCGAATTTGAGGTTGCCGGTGACCGCCTGCACGCTGGCGCCCAGCGCACGCAAACGCTGTGCATCGCCCTCGGTCTGCGCCCACACCGCCTGCAGGCCAGCATAGGCCGGCCGCATCAGGCTGGCCCAGCGCCGGGCCGAGTGCAGGGATTGGTCGCTCATGCGCGCGTTGACCAGCGCCAGCGGCACACCCGCTGCGCGGCAGCCGTGCACCAGGTTGGGCCAGACCTCGGTTTCCATCAACAAGCCGATGCGCGGGCGGAAATGCGCCAGAAAAGCGCGCACCGCTGCGGGCGTGTCCCAGGGCTGCCAGACCTGCACATCGCCCGGCTGCAGCAGCCCGGCCCCTTCGGCGCGACCGGTGGCGGTGCCGTGGGTGAGCAGAATGCGCACCCCGGGCAAGGCCTCGCGCAGGGCCTGCAGCAGGATGCCCGCCGCCCTCGCCTCGCCCAGCGAAACCGCATGCACCCACACCAGTGCGCTGCGGCTTTCTGCTGCCTGCGTGTAGTGACCAAAGCGCTCGGGCACCGCCACCGCATAACCCGGTTCGGCCGCGGCACGGCGCGCCAGCTTGCGGCGCAGCAAGGGCTGCGCAGCCCATACCAGCAGGTTGTACAGGCTGTGGCTCAGGCCGGGCATGGGTGTCAATGCGCCGAAGCGCCCACCTGCGCGTCGGGTTTGACTTCGCGCAGCAGCGCCAGCATGTCGGCCTCGATGCGGTGCAGGGCCTCGGGGGTCTGGCCCTCAAAGCGCAGCACCAGCACCGGCGTGGTGTTGCTGGCACGGATCAGGCCGAAACCGTCGGGCCAGTCGACCCGCAGGCCATCGATGATGAACACTTTGGCAGGGGCTTTGAACCTGTCGCCGGCCAGGGCCTGCAGCACCTGTGTGACCGCATGGGGTTCGCCCTCGGCGCACGCGACGTTGAGTTCGGGCGTCGAAAAGCTGCTGGGCAGACCGTTGAGCACGGCGTTGGCATCGGGCTGGCGACTCAGGATCTCCAGCAGACGGCAGCCGGCATAGGTGCCGTCGTCAAAACCGAACCAGCGCTCCTTGAAGAAAATATGGCCGCTCATCTCGCCACCCAGCGGGGCCTGGCCACCAGCGGCCTCGATGGCGCGCATCTGCGCCTTGATCAGCGAGTGGCCGGTCTTGTACATGAGGGGCTGGCCGCCAGCGGCTTCGATCGCCGGCGCCAGGCGCTGCGAGCATTTCACATCGAACAGGATGGTGCCGCCCGGCACGCGCGTGAGCACGTCCTGGGCGAACAGCTGCATCTGGCGGTCGGGGAAGATGTTGTTGCCGTCCTTGGTGACGATGCCAAGACGGTCGCCGTCACCGTCAAACGCCAGACCCAGCTCGGCGTCGGTCTCCTGCAGGGCACGCATGAGGTCCTGCAGGTTCTCGGGCTTGCTCGGGTCGGGGTGGTGGTTCGGAAAATCGCCGTCCACCTCACTGAAGAGCTCGATCACCTCGCAGCCCAGCGCCCGAAAGATGGCCGGGGCTGAAGCGCCGGCGATGCCGTTGCCCGAGTCCACCACGATCTTCATGGGGCGCGAGAGCTTGACATCACCGGTGATGCGGCGGGTGTAATCGGCCAGCACGTCGGCCTGCTCGACACGACCGCCATCGCGCAGCTGCCAGCTCTCGGTTTCCATGGTGCGGCGCAGGGCCTGGATCTCGTCGCCGTAGATGGCGCGGCCGGCCAGCACCATCTTGAAGCCGTTGTAGTCCTTGGGGTTGTGGCTGCCGGTGACCTGGATGCCGCTGGCACACAGTGTGCTGGCGGCAAAGTAGAGCATGGGCGTGGTGCACAGGCCCACATCGATCACGCGCACGCCGGCGGCCACCAGGCCGCGGATCAGCGCGGCCGACAGCGCCGGGCCGCTCAGACGCCCGTCGCGCCCCACCGCCACGGTGTGCTGGCCTTCGGCCAGGGCGGCGCTGCCAAAGGCCCGGCCCAGACCTTCGGCCACTTGTTCGTTGAGGGTGCTCGGCACGATGCCGCGGATGTCGTAGGCTTTG
>Ga0255274_1000089_pt1 | contig 14466 bp, 11 predicted proteins | sample AtltaT_4_FD_183673 | JGI IMG/M metagenome (GOLD analysis project Ga0255274, IMG submission 183673) | Metatranscriptome of freshwater microbial communities from Altamaha River, Georgia, United States - Atl_Colum_RepB_8h (Metagenome... | ecosystem: Environmental > Aquatic > Freshwater > River... | reverse complement strand
TTGCTGCGCGCAGAGATTGCCCGTTTCACCCGCACTCAAGCGGCTCGTCTCTGTTGCTCTGATCCTCACCTCACGGTGGAGAGGTGTTACCTCCTGCGCTGTCCTGTGCAGTCCGGACGTTCCTCCAGTGCCTCCTTTCGGAGATTGCACCAGCGGCGGTCTGGCGAGCTTCACGCCCTGATTATCGCCGGTGTACACATGGCCTGCGGACCCACCACGTCAATCGGCGCACAATGCATGTCTGCCATCAGGAGACCGCCATGAAAGCCCAGTGCATCCTTGACACCATTGGCCGCACGCCACACATCCGCATGAACCGCCTGTTTGGTGATGCACAGGTCTGGATCAAGTCCGAGCGCAGCAATCCGGGCGGCTCCATCAAGGATCGGATCGCGCTTGCCATGGTTGAAGACGCGGAAAGCCGTGGCCTGCTGCAAACAGGCGGGACCATCATCGAGCCGACCTCGGGCAACACCGGCATCGGTCTGGCCATGGTGGCTGCTGTCAAGGGATACAAGCTGATTCTGGTGATGCCTGACAGCATGAGCATTGAGCGCCGCCGCCTGATGCTGGCCTACGGCGCCACCTTTGACCTGACCCCGCGCGAAAAAGGCATGAAGGGCGCGATTGCGCGCGCTGAAGAACTGCTGGCCACCACGCCAGGCGCCTGGATGCCGCAGCAGTTCGAGAACCCGGCCAACATCGAGGTGCATGTGCAAACCACCGCACAGGAAATCATTGCCGATTTCCCGGAAGGCATCGACGCCCTCATCACCGGCGTGGGCACGGGCGGCCACCTCACGGGTGTGGCCAAGGTGCTCAAGGCGAAATTTCCCAGGCTCAAGGTGTTTGCGGTGGAGCCTGCGGCTTCGCCCGTGATTTCCGGTGGTCAGCCGGCGCCGCACCCGATTCAGGGCATCGGTGCGGGCTTCATCCCGAAAAACCTCGACACCGCCCTGCTCGACGGCGTGATCCAGGTGGATGCCGAAGCCGCGCGTGAATACGCCCGCCGCTCGGCGCGCGAAGAAGGTTTGCTGGTGGGCATCTCCTCGGGCGCCACGCTGGCGGCCATCGCGCAAAAACTGCCCGAGCTGCCGGCCGGCGCCACCGTGCTGGGTTTCAACTACGACACGGGCGAGCGCTACCTGTCGATCGAAGGCTTCCTGCCGACCTGAATTCGCGTGCAGTGAGACCTGCGTCCTGCAGGAGGCCGCCCCTGCGGCCGATGGCACTGCAGGCCCGACAATAAGGCCCATGAAAACCATCCGACTCAAGGCCGGGAAAGAACGTTCCCTGCTGCGCCGCCATCCCTGGGTATTCGACTCGGCCATCGCCAAAGGCGGCGGCGACGCGGGTGAGACGGTGCGCGTGGCATCCGCCGAAGGGCAGTTCCTGGGCTGGGCCGCGTTCAGCCCGAACTCGCGCATCCGGGCCCGCGTCTGGAGCTTTGACGAGGCGCAGCGCATCGACGCTGACTTCATCCACGCGCGCATCGCTCAGGCCGTGGCCGCGCGCCAGTGGTTTGACATCCAGAGTGACGGTGTGCGTCTGGTGCACGGCGAGGCTGACGGCCTGCCCGGCCTGATCGTGGACCGCTACGGCGACACGCTGGTGGCGCAGTTCACCAGCTGCGGCACCGAGAAATTCAAGCAAGCGATTGCCGACGCGCTGCTGCAGGTCACGGGCCTGACGCGACTGTATGAGCGCTCGGATGCCAGCGTGCGCCAGCTCGAGGGCCTGCCCGAAGTGACCGGCTGGCTCCGCGGTGAGGGGGCGACTGAGCTCACCATCCGCGAACACGACTGGCAGCTCACGCTGGACGTGGCCACCGGCCACAAGACCGGTTTCTATCTGGACCAGCGCGACAGCCGCAAACGCTTTTTCGAGCACACACGCCACCGCCAGTTCGGCAAGGTGCTCAACTGCTACTGCTACACCGGCGGCTTCACGGTGGCCGCGCTGGCGGGCGGGGCAGGGCATGTCACGTCGATCGATTCGTCCGGCCCGGCACTGGAGCGTGCCCGCGCCCATGTGCGCCTGAATGGCTTTGAAGACAGCCGCGTCACTTTTCTGGATGCTGATGTGAACGCCAGCCTGCGCCAGTGCATCGAGCGTGGCGAGACCTTTGACGCCATCGTGCTGGACCCGCCCAAGTTCGCGCCCACGGCCGCACACGCCGAGCGCGCTGCCCGTGCCTACAAGGACATCAACCGTCTGGCCTTCAAGCTGCTGGCACCCGGCGGCGAGCTGTTCACGTATTCGTGTTCGGGTGGCATCAGCGCCGACCTGTTCCACAAGATCGTGGCCTCGGCTGGTACCGATGCCGGTGTGGACGGCTTCATCAGCGAACGCCTGCAGGGCGCACCCGACCACCCGATGACAATCGCTTTTCCCGAAGGCGAATACCTCAAAGGGCTGGTGGTGGTGCGGCGCTGACCCTGCACCGGCAAGTCCATCGCCTGCCCGATACACTCACGCCTTTTGCGCAATCTCCCGGAGCATTCCATGGCCCTCATTCCCGCCACCATCCTCACCGGCTTTCTTGGCTCGGGCAAAACCACGCTGCTCAAGCGCGTGCTGTCCGAGAGCCACGGCATGAAGCTCGCGGTGATCGAGAACGAGTTCGGCGAGGAAAACATCGACAACGAAATTCTGGTGTCGGAGACCAACGAGCAGATCATCCAGATGAGCAACGGCTGCGTGTGTTGCACCATCCGCGAAGACCTGCGCGCCACGCTGCAGCTGCTGGCCGCCAAGCGCCGCAAGGGCCTGCTGCAGTTCGACCGTGTGGTGATCGAGACCACGGGTCTCGCCGACCCCGGCCCGGTGGCGCAGACCTTCTTCATGGACGACGAGATCGCCGAGACTTTCCTGCTCGACTCCATCCTGACTTTGGTGGACGCCAAACACGCCCAGCAGCAGCTCAATGACCGGGTCGAGGCCCAGCGTCAGGTGGGTTTTGCCGACCAGATCTTCATCAGCAAGGCCGATCTGGTCTCCGCCGACGAGCTGGCTGCGCTGCAGCACCGTCTCAAGCACATGAACCCGCGTGCGCCGCACAAGGTGGTGCATTTCGGCGAAGTGCCGATCAAGGAGGTCTTTGACCTGCGCGGCTTCAACCTCAATGCCAAGCTGGACATCGATCCGGATTTCCTCAATGCCGGTGATCATGACCACCACCACGGCCATGACCACGAACATGGCGAGCACTGTGAGCACGACCATGCGCATGACGAACACTGCGGCCACGACCACCATGACCATGAACATGGCGAGCACTGCCACCACCCGCACCACCACCACCATGACGACGACGTCAAGAGCTTCGTCTTCAAATCCGACCGGGCCTTTGACCCGGCCAAGCTCGAAGACTTCCTGGGCGCCATCGTCAACGTGTACGGCCCCAAGATGCTCCGCTACAAGGGCGTGCTGAACATGAAGGGTACCGAGCGCAAGGTGATTTTTCAGGGCGTGCACCAGCTCATGGGCAGCGACTTGGGCCCGGTCTGGCAGGACCACGAGCAGCGCACCAGCAAGATGGTGTTCATTGGCATTGATCTGCCACGCGACATCCTGGTCCAGGGTCTGGAGCAGTGTCTGGTCTGATGCCTTTGGTGCTCGTTTTTGAATCCGTTTTGAATTTATAAACCGTGTCCGGATTTTGAGGGGTTCAATCGCTACAATGCCCGGCCTGAAAGGCCCCCCATTTCCGGGAGGCCGGCCCAGAAGGTCGAACAAAGGCTAATCCATGCAGATGAACAGGACCCCGGATCGTCTGCACGCTACGGTTGTTGCAGCCAGGCCCGCCTGTTCTGCAGTGCCAGGAGACGAGACGTGAAGACACCAGCCAAGAAAGCGACAAAAGCCACTGCGAAAGCGCCGGCGAAAGTCGCTGCCCCTGCCAAGAAGGTGTCTGCCAAGTCACCGGTGAAAGCCAAGGCCACGGTGACTCCGTCCAAAACCGCCAAGAAACCCACGGCCAAGACCCCAGCTGCAGCAAAGCCGGCAGCCAAGGCCAAGCCAGCCACCAAGCCCAGGGCAGCCGCCCCGGCCAAGCCTGCGGCCAAGGCCAAGGCCAAGTCTGTTGCTGGAGGCAAGCCAGTCGCCAAAAAGGCCCCGGCGCCCAAGGTGTCAGAAGCGAAAAAGCCTGAGGCGGCAGCCAAGAAGCCGGTTTCTTCTGCGGGCAAAGTGGTGCCCAAGGCTGTGGCCAAAGCCCCTGTCTCTGCCAAAAAGACGCCAGCAGCGGCCAAATCCACCGCGCTCAAGTCTCCATCCGTGGCTGTTGTCGAGGCCAGGCCGACTGTGGCAGCCGTGCAGCCTGCAGCGCCTGTGTCCGATCTGCCTGTACGTTCCAGCCGTCCTTCTGCGCGGCTGGCCCAAATCACTGTGCCGTCCATGCCTCAAGCCGTGGCATCGACGGCCGCCAAAGCGAGTTTTTTGCCCTCCATGCCCACCACCGTCATGCCTGCCCCTGTAGCAGCCGTTAAAAAAGATCCCAAACTGGCCAACAACTGGAAAAACAAGCCGCTCGAGCAGCTCACCGATGCCGAGGTGCTTGCCATGCCCGATGCCGAGTACATGAACGATGTGCAGATGGCATTTTTCCGCCTCAAGCTGGTGCAGCTCAAGCAAGGCATCCTGGCCAATGCGGGCGAAACCACCGAACACCTGCGCGAGGACACCGTGGTGGTACCCGACCCGGCCGACCGGGCCACCATCGAGGAGGAGCACGCCCTCGAGCTGCGCACCCGTGACCGTGAGCGCAAGCTGCTCAAGAAGATCGAGCAGTCGATTGCCCGCATCGATGCGGGCGACTACGGCTACTGTGACGAGACTGGTGAACCCATTGGCGTGGGCCGTCTTCTTGCCCGACCCACCGCAACCCTTTCCCTGGAGGCGCAGCAGCGCCGTGAACTCAAGCAAAAGATGTTCGGCGATTGAAATTCGAGCCCTTTTTGCCCGATCAGGCCCCTCGAGCAGGGGCCTTTTTCATGGCCTGGTTTCTGGAGGTTTTCGGCATTTTTACAATTTCTCCATTCCTTCACGTCTTACTTTCATTGCCGTTCCTAAGTGCCTAATTTTCAAGGAAAAAACCCGGAAAAATTTCTATTAAAGTTGATCTAAGCTGTTGATTTCATTGGAAAAAAACATGATTCGACCCCTTGTGGGACATGGAATTCCTGCTACAGTGCAAAAAAGTGCAATTAAGTGGGGAAAAGTGTCCTCGCTGTGTGCTTTCCACTGGAAGAGGTTGTTGCAGTGTTTCAAGGGGCTTCATCGCTGAGTCTGGATGCCAAGGGGCGGCTGTCTGTGCCGACCCGGCACCGTGACGTCCTCAGTGCCATGGCCCAGGGGCAGCTGACCATCACCAAGCATCCGCACGGCTGCCTGATGGTCTTTCCCCGTCCCGAGTGGGAAAAATTCCGCGAGCGCATCGCCCAGCTGCCGATGTCCGCACAATGGTGGAAGCGCATTTTTCTGGGCAACGCCATGGATGTGGAGATGGACGGCACCGGCCGCGTGCTGATCTCCCCCGAGCTGCGTCAGGCCGCCGGCATTTCCAAAGACACCATGCTGCTGGGCATGGGCAACCATTTTGAGCTTTGGGACAAGGCCACCTACGACACGCAGGAAGCCGAGGCCATGCAGGGCGAGATGCCTGATGTGTTCAAAGACTTTTCGTTCTGACGGACATGAGCGACGCGGCCCTCATCCACACCACCGTCCTGCTCCATGAGGCTGTTGATGCCTTGCTGGGCAGTGCTGCGGGCGCGGCTGGCAGCTATGTGGATGGCACCTTCGGGCGCGGCGGGCATTCCCGCCTGATCCTGTCGCGGCTGTCAGCGCAGGGCAGACTGCTGGCATTTGACAAGGACCCGGATGCGATCGCCGAAGCCGGCCGTATTCAGGACGCCCGTTTCGCCATCCGGCATCAAGGCTTCTCGCATCTCGCGGACCTGCCCGATGGCGGTGTCGATGGGGTCCTGCTGGACCTCGGGGTCAGCTCCCCCCAGATCGACAACCCCGAGAGGGGTTTTTCTTTTCGTTTTGACGGCCCGCTGGACATGCGCATGGACACCACGCGCGGCGAGAGCGTGGCCGAGTGGCTGGCGACCGCAACGGTCGATCAAATCACGGAGGTGGTGCGTGACTATGGCGAAGAACGGTTTGCTTTTCAGATTGCAAAGGCGCTTGTGGCTCGCCGACAGGAGCGGGGCCCAGTTTCATCCACCGCTGAGCTGGCCCAGCTCGTGGCTGACACGGTCAAAACCCGCGAGCCGGGCCAGAACCCTGCAACGCGGACATTTCAGGCTCTTCGGATTTTCATCAACGCCGAGCTTGAAGAGCTCGAACAGGCGCTAGCGGCCAGCCTGCGCGTGCTGCGTCCGGGCGGTCGGCTTGTGGTGATCAGCTTCCATTCGCTGGAGGACCGCATCGTCAAGCAGTTCATCGCCAAGCACAGCAAAGAGTTGGTGGATCGCCGCGTGCCGTTCGCAGAGCCCAAACCCATGCGGCTGCGCGCGCTGGACCGCGTCAAACCCTCTGAGGCCGAGGTGTTGGCCAATGCGCGCGCGCGAAGCGCCATCATGCGGGTGGCTGAGCGCACGGAGGCCTCGGCATGACGCGCCTGAGTGTGTTGTTGTTGCTGGTGGTGGTGGCCAGTGCGCTGGCCCTGGTGCATTCGCAGTATGAATCCCGCCGCCTGTTCATGGCGCTGGAGGCCGAGCGCAAGGAGGCGACCCGGCTGGAGGTGGAGCATGACCGGCTGCAGGTCGAGCGTCGCGCGCAGGCCACACCGCTGCGCGTCGAGCAGATTGCCCGCCAGCAGCTGCAGATGCGCATGGTCAGCCCGGCCATCACCCAGTATGTGAACGCACCGCAGGGCACGGGCAAGGTGGAGGCCCGGCCGTGAACCGCAGTGTGCGCAGTGTCCAGCTTGGCTCCAGCCCGTTGCTGGCGAGCAAGACGCCGGTCTGGCGCAGCAAGCTGATCGTGGCGGCGATTGCCGTGGGCTTCATGGGCCTGATCGGTCGGGCCGCCTATGTGCAGGTCATTGAAAACGACTTCTTCAAGCGCCAGGGTGAGGTGCGCTTTGCCCGCACACTGGTGTTGCCGGCCAACCGTGGACGCATCCTGGACCGCAACGGTATGCTGCTGGCGTCCAGCGTGCCGGCGCCGAGCATCTGGGCCAATCCGGAAGATATGGAGCGTGACCCGGCCAAGCTGCGCCAGCTGGCCAAACTGCTGGAGATGAGTCCGGCCGAGCTCGACAAAAAGCTCCAGAACGAAGACAAGACCTTTGTCTGGCTGCGTCGCCAGCTTGACGAGCCTGTGGCCAGGGAGATCCTGGCGCTGGACATCAAGGGTGTCTACAGCATCAAGGAGTACAAGCGCCTGTACCCGGAGGGCGAGGCGGCGGCGCACATCGTGGGCTTCACCAACGTCGAAGACCAGGGGCAGGAGGGCGTTGAACTGGTGTTCCAGAAAGCCCTGTCGGGCAAGCCTGGCTCCCGCCGTGTGATCAAGGATCGGCTCGGTCGGGTGGTTGAGGCTGTCGGCGAAGCGGTCCCCCCAGAGGATGGTCAGGACATCCAGCTGTCCATTGACAGCAAGGTGCAGTTCTTTGCTTACCAGAAACTGCGCGAAGCGGTGCTTGAGCACAAGGCCAGGGCCGGCAGTGTGGTCGTTCTCGATGCCCACAGCGGTGAAGTACTGGCCTTGGCCAATTACCCCAGCTACTCGCCTTCCAAGCGCGTCAACCTCAGTGGTGAGCAACTGCGCAACCGCGCCCTGACCGACACCTTCGAGCCGGGCTCCACCATGAAACCCTTCCCGGTGGCATTGGCGCTGGAAAAGCGGTTGGTCAAACCCGAAACACCTGTGCAGACAGCGCCCGGTCGCATCACCATCACCGGTTCGACCATCACCGATGCGCACCCGCATGGCGTGCTCTCGGTCAGCGAGGTGATCCAGAAGTCGAGCAACGTGGGCACCGTCAAGATGGCCATGCAGATGGAGCCCCGCGAGCTTTGGGAGATGTACAGCGCTGTCGGCTTTGGGCAAAAGCCCCAGATCCCGTTTCCTGGGGTGGTCAGCGGTCGGCTGCGTCCCTACAAGACCTGGCGCCCGATCGAGCAGGCGACCATGAGCTACGGCTATGGTATTTCGGGCAGCCTGTTCCAGGTGGCAAGGGCTTACACCGTGTTCGCGCGCGACGGCGAGATCGTACCGGCCACCATGCTCAAGACCGACCAGCAGGTACAGGGTGTGCGCGTGTTCAGCGCCGAGAATGCCCGTGCGGTGCGCAAGATGCTGGCCATGGCGGCCGCACCGGGCGGCACTGCCCCCAAGGCCCAGACCATCGGTTATTCGGTGGGCGGCAAGACCGGCACCGCGCACAAGCAGGAGGGCAAGGGCTACGCCGGCAAGAAATACCGCGGCTTTTTCGTCGGCATGGCGCCGATCGAGCAGCCGCGCATCGTCGTGGCGGTCATGATCGACGAACCCAGCAACGGCCGTTATTACGGTGGCGATGTGGCTGCGCCGGTGTTCAGCACCACGGTGCAGCAGACGCTGCGACTGCTGGGTGTGCAGCCCGACCTGTCGGTCAAGCCGCAGGTGGTGGCCAAGGCGGTGGAGGAATCGTTCTGATGGTCGAGCTCCAGACCCCCGTCCAGGCTGCACAGTGGCTCAGCCGCCATGTCACCGGCGAGTTGCGCACCGACAGCCGCCAGGTGCAACCCGGTGACGGTTTCATCGCCTGGCCAGGCGCGGCCACGGACGGACGCGCATACATGGCCCGAGCCTTCGCCCAGGGGGCCAGCGCCTGCCTGATGCAGCATGAAGGCAGCGAACCCTGGCAGGACCTGGAGCCGGCCGACCGTCTGGCCGCCTTGCCGCAGCTGCGCCAGTGCACCGGCTGGGTGGCCGACGCCTACTACGAACAACCCACGCAGAACCTGCGCGTGGTGGCCGTGACCGGCACCAACGGCAAAACCTCGACCGCCTGCTGGCTGGCCCAGGCGCTGGCCCATCCGGCCATTGGCCAGCGCTGTGGCGTGGTGGGCACGCTGGGTGTCGGGCTCTGGCCCGATCTGGCCTACACCGGCATGACGACGCCCGATCCGGTGCTGCTGCAGCGCAGTTTCCGGCAGATGCTGCAGGCTGGCGCGCAGCTGTGCGCGATCGAGGCCTCGTCGATCGGCATTGCCGAACACCGGCTCGATGGCACCCGCATCCGCACCGCGGTGTTCACCAACTTCACCCAGGACCATCTGGACTACCACGGCTCCATGTCCGCCTACTGGGCCGCCAAGCGCAGTCTGTTTGACTGGGCGGGGCTGGAGTCGGCGGTGATCAACATCGACGATCCGCAAGGTGCCCTGCTGGCTGCCGAACTGGCCAACAAGGGTCTGGACCTGTGGACTTGCTCGCGCCGGCAGGACGCGCGTCTGCGTGCCTGGCCTTTGCCCAGTCGCGAGGGCCTGAGCTTTGAGTTGCGCGAGGGCGGTGCGCTGTGCCGCATCGACACGGCGCTGGCGGGTGACTACAACATCGACAACTTGCTCGGTGTCGTCGGTGCCCTGCGCGCCCAGGGGGTGCCGCTGGCGCAGATCGCCCAAGCTTGCGCCGAGTTGCAGGCAGTGCCTGGCCGCATGCAGCGCGTGGTGCCTGTCCTTCCTGCTGCAGACTTGCCGCTGGCGGTGGTGGACTATGCCCACACCCCAGACGCTCTGAGCCAGGCCCTGCTGGCGCTGCAGCCCATGGCACGCGAACGCGGTGGTCGCCTGTGGTGCGTGTTTGGCTGCGGCGGTGACCGCGATCCCCACAAGCGCCCCTTGATGGCCGCTGCAGCCGAGGCTTTGGCCGACCGGCTCGTGCTGACCAGCGACAACCCCCGCAGCGAATCCGTGGCCAGCATCCTGGCGCAGATGCGTGCTGGTCTCCAGCACCCTCAGTCCGCCATCGTGCAGGAAGACCGCGCGGCAGCCATCGGGCTGGTCGTGCGTCAGGCAGCGGCCGAAGACGTGGTGCTGGTGGCCGGGAAGGGCCACGAAACCACGCAGGAGATTGCCGGCGTGTTCCACCCCTTCTCGGATGTGGAGCAGCTGCAGGCGGCCTTGCAGCGCAAGGCCAGGCCGGAGGTGCGCACATGAGCGAGCTCCACCGGGATCCCATGAACCTGTCGCTGGCACGGGCAGCCAGCTGGCTGTCGGGTGTGCGGGTCGAACGCAGCGACGGTGTGGTAGTGGCGCGTGTGCATACCGATACGCGCAGCCTGCAGCCAGGCGACCTGTTTGTGGCCCTGCGCGGCGAACGCTTTGATGCCCACCAGTTCATCGAACAGGCTGCGGCGCAAGGTGCCACGGCCGTGGTGTGCGAGCCGGCGGGCGAGGCCGCAGCCCGCGCTGTCAAGTTGCCGGCCCTGATCGTGCCCGACAGCCGCATCGCATTGGGCGAACTGGCCGCCGGCTGGCGTGCGCAGTTCCATCTGCCGCTGATCGCCGTGACCGGCAGCAACGGCAAGACCACGGTGACGCAGATGATTGCCAGCATCCTGCGTGCCCATGCCGGCGATGCCGCCCATGCCACCCGTGGCAATCTGAACAACGACATTGGCGTGCCGCTGACGCTGCTGGCCCTGCGGCCGCACCACCGCATCGCGGTGGTCGAGCTGGGCATGAACCACCCCGGCGAGATCGCCTACCTGGCCAGACTGGCGCAGCCCACGGTGGCGCTGGTCAACAACGCGCAGCGTGAACACCAGGAATTCATGCAGACCGTCCAGGCTGTGGCCGAAGAAAACGGCGCGGTGCTGCAGGCCCTGCCAGCAGATGGTGTGGCCGTATACCCGCAGGACGACGCATTTACCGGACTGTGGGACGGGCTGGCCGGCTCCCGTGCCCACTGCCGCTTTGCCTTGGCACAAGGGGATGTGAGTGCCGCCGTTGTGCTTTGGCATGCCGGTGCCTGGCAGTTCACGCTCAAGACCGCGCAAGGCACAGCGCCACTGACGCTGCACATTGCGGGCCGGCACAACGTCAAGAACGCCTTGGCCGCTGCTGCCTGCGCTCTGTCGGCTGGTGTGTCGCTGACGGCCGTGGTGCAGGGGCTCACCGCCTTCGAGCCGGTGCAGGGACGCTCACGTGCACTGAGCCTGGCTGCCGGTCGCATCTCGCTGGTGGACGACAGCTACAACGCCAACCCGGATTCGGTGCGCGCTGCCATCGAGGTGTTGTCCGAGTTGCCCGGCCCCCGACTGCTGGTGCTGGGGGACATGGGTGAAGTCGGTAACCAGGGCCCCGAGTTCCATGCCGAGGTGGGGGCTTGGGCGGCCGAGAAGGGCATCGATGCGTTGTTCACTCTGGGCGAGCTCAGCCTGCATGCGCACCGCGCTTTCGGCCCTGCCAAAGGCCAGCATTTCGCCGACATGGCGGATTTGCAGTCGGCGGTTTCTGCCGTGTGGCGCGGTGTCTCCAGCATCCTGGTCAAGGGCTCGCGCTTTATGAAGATGGAACGCGTGGTTCAGACCCTGCAAGAACAAGACAAACAAGAGGGAGAAGTCCATGCTACTTAGCCTGGCCCAATGGTTGCAATCGCTGTACCCTGAATGGGGTTTCCTGCGTGTGTTCCAGTACATCACCTTCCGCGCGGTGATGGCCGCGATGACGGCATTGCTGATTGGCCTGGCTGCCGGTCCCTGGGTGATCCGGCGTCTTGCGGCGCTCAAGATCGGTCAGCCGGTGCGCGAGTACGCCATGCAGACGCATCTGGTCAAGAGCGGCACGCCGACCATGGGCGGTGTGCTGATCCTCTTGTCTATCGCCATCGCCACGCTGCTGTGGTTTGACCTGTCCAACCGCTTTGTCTGGATCGTGCTGACCGTCACGCTGGGTTTTGGCGCCATCGGCTGGGTGGATGACTGGCGCAAGGTAGTGCGCAAGGACCCGGAAGGCATGCGTTCGCGCGAAAAATATTTCTGGCAATCGGTGATCGGGCTGCTGGCTGCGCTGTACCTGGTGTTCAGCATTTCCGAGAGCAACAACATGAAGGTCATGGAGTTGTTCGGCAATTGGGTCATGTCGGGTTTCGATGTCAACCTGCCGCCCAAGGCCGGCCTGCAGGTGCCTTTCTTCAAAGAGGTGAGCTATCCACTGGGCGTGTTCGGCTTCGTCATCATGACCTACCTGGTCATCGTCGGTTCGAGCAATGCCGTCAACTTGACCGACGGTCTGGACGGCCTGGCCATCATGCCGGTGGTGATGGTGGGTTCGGCACTCGGTGTGTTCGCCTATGTCACCGGCAGCGCGGTCTATTCCAAATACCTGTTCTTCCCGCACATCCCGGGTTCGGGCGAATTGTTGATCTTCTGCGCCGCCATGGCTGGCGCTGGTCTGGCTTTTCTCTGGTTCAACACCCATCCGGCGCAGGTGTTCATGGGCGATGTGGGCGCGCTGGCGTTGGGCGGTGCACTGGGCACCATCGCGGTGATCGTGCGTCAGGAAATCGTGCTGGCCATCATGGGCGGCATCTTCGTGGTCGAAGCCCTGTCGGTCATGCTGCAGGTGACGTACTTCAAATACACCAGAAAGAAATACGGCGAGGGACGACGCATCCTCAAGATGGCACCTTTGCATCACCATTTTGAAAAGAGCGGCTGGAAGGAAACGCAGGTGGTCGTGCGTTTCTGGATCATCACCATGTTGCTGTGCCTGGTGGGCCTGTCCACCCTGAAGCTGAGGTAAGCGATGCAACAGTTGCGCGACCTCCACGTTCTCATTCTTGGTCTTGGCGCTTCGGGCCTGGCCATGGCGCGTTGGTGCGCCCGCCATGGGGCGGTGGTGACCGTGGCCGACACGCGCGAGGCACCGCCGCAGCTGGCAGCTTTGCATGCAGAGTGGCCTGCGGTGAAGTTTGTGAGCGGCTCCTTCAGCGCGGCTTTGGTTGAGGGTACGCCCGTGCGCGCTGTGTTCCGCAGCCCGGGGTTGGCACCAGCAGAGGTGGCGCCGGTGGTCGATGCTGCACGCGCAGCAGGCCTGTGGCAAGGCGGTGAACTGAGTTTGTTTGCCGCGGCTCTGAAAGATCTGAACGAACGCTTTGCCTATGCACCCAAGGTGCTTGGCATTACCGGCACCAACGGTAAAACCACCGTCACTTCATTGACGGGTCAGCTGGTGGCGCGAGCAGGCAAGACGGTGAAAGTCGCTGGCAACATTGGCCCGACGTTGCTGGATACGTTGGCGCAGGCGATGGTCCAGGCCGAGGTGGATGCTCCTTTGCTGGAGCAGCAGGAATTGGAAGCGCAGCAAGCCGAGGCTGAGCGCCTGGCTGCCCAAGCGACCATGCCAGCCGCCCAGCAACCCGAAGAGGCTGAGCCTGAGGACAACCCGGATTCGGCCGACGAAGTGCAGGATTTGCCTGCGGCGGATGAGGAAGAAAACCTGGAGCCCCTGACGGTTCAGGCGCCTGCACCCTTGTCAGCCATGGCCCGTGTGTTGCCACAAGTGTGGGTGCTGGAGTTGTCCAGCTTCCAGCTCGACAGCAGCGAAGGCTTTGAACCGACAGCCGCCACGGTGCTCAATGTGACGCAGGACCACCTGGACTGGCACGGCTCGATGCAAGCCTATGCGGATGCCAAGGCTCGTATTTTTGGCCAGCAAGGCTTGATGGTGCTCAACCGCGAAGATGCGACCGTGATGGCCATGCTGCCCGAACCTGTGCGCGTGAAGCTGCAAAAACCGGCGGTGCGTACGCACACCACCTTTGGCTTGAGCATGCCGCAGCGCCCTGGCGACTGGGGCCTGGAAGTGGTCAATGGCATGGCTTGGTTGGTGCGTGCGCAGGAAGCGGATGAAACCCGCAAGCGTCGCAAGGGTGAGGAAGAGGAGCTCTTCATTCAACGCCTGATGCCAGCGGATGCCCTGCGCATTCGCGGCCGGCACAACGCCAGCAACGCTCTGGCTGCGTTGGCTTTGGCCAGCGCCGCAGGTTGCGCTTTGGCGCCGATGCTCTACGGCTTGCGCGAATACGAAGGCGAGCCGCATCGTGTGCAGTCAGTGGCGGTGGTCAACGACATCGAATTCGTAGACGACAGCAAAGGTACCAATGTGGGTGCCACGGTTGCAGCGCTCGATGGGCTGGGAGCTGACCGCCGTTTGGTCGTGATTTTGGGTGGCGACGGCAAGGGGCAGGACTTTTCTCCATTGCTCGAACCGGTGCAGCGTTGTGCTCGTGCCGTGGTCTTGATCGGCAAGGACGCCCCCTTGATTGAACAGGCTTTGCATGACGTGAGCGTGCCCAAAGTCCTCGTGTCCACCTTGCAAGAGGCTGTGCAAAAAGCGCATGTGCTGGCTCAAGCGGGTGATGCGGTGCTGCTTTCGCCAGCTTGCGCAAGCCTGGACATGTTTGACAATTACGCTCATCGTGCAAAAGTCTTCTGCGATGAGGTGCAGGAGTTGGCGTTGG
>Ga0255274_1000088_pt1 | contig 14473 bp, 16 predicted proteins | sample AtltaT_4_FD_183673 | JGI IMG/M metagenome (GOLD analysis project Ga0255274, IMG submission 183673) | Metatranscriptome of freshwater microbial communities from Altamaha River, Georgia, United States - Atl_Colum_RepB_8h (Metagenome... | ecosystem: Environmental > Aquatic > Freshwater > River... | reverse complement strand
CCTCGGTGGTCAAGACCCTGCAGGCCATCGAAAACGCCAATGTGGTGTTGCTGCTGATCGACGCCACGCAGGGCGTCACCGAGCAGGACGCGCACATCGCCGGGTTCGTGCTCGACAGTGGCCGTGCCGTGGTGCTGGCTGTGAACAAATGGGATGCAGTGGATGAGTACCAGCGTCAGCTGGTGCAGCGCTCGATCGAGACACGACTGGCTTTCCTCAAGTTCGCCAACCTGCATTTCATCTCTGCCAAAAAACGCCAGGGCCTGGGTCCGTTGTGGGCCTCGATCGCACAGGCGCACAGGGCCGCCACCTGCAAGATGAGCACGCCGGTGCTCACCCGGATCCTGCTCGAGAGCGTCCAGTTCCAGACGCCCAAGAAGACCGGCATGTTCCGCCCCAAGCTGCGTTATGCGCACCAGGGGGGCATGAACCCGCCGGTGATCGTGATCCACGGCAACTCGCTCGAGCATGTAACCGAGGCCTACAAGCGCTTTCTGGAAGGGCGCTTTCGCAAGGCCTTCGAGCTGGTGGGCACGCCGCTGCGCATCGAGATGAAGACTTCTCACAACCCTTACGCTGACAAGGATTCCGCCTGAATCCGAAGGGCTTGGGCCTGAGCTGCGAGTGTGGCTCGAGGTCGCTGTGGTATGGTCGGGGCTCCAAAAACTACCGAACACGGAGAATATCGTGAGCAACAAAGGCCAACTTCTGCAGGACCCTTTTCTGAACGCGCTGCGTCGCGAGCATGTGCCGGTTTCGATCTATCTGGTCAACGGCATCAAGCTGCAGGGCCAGATCGAGTCGTTCGACCAGTACGTCGTGCTGCTTCGCAACACCGTGACACAAATGGTCTACAAACACGCCATCTCCACCATCGTTCCCGGTCGCGCAGTGAACTTCAATGCCCCGGAATCGGGTGAAGCCACCAGCTGACCCTTCAGGCACCTGCCCCTGGTGCAAGCGCAGGACTTCTCCGATTGAGCGATTCCCGTACCTCTCCCGCAGCGCCGACCCTTCTGGTCGGCGTTGATTTTGGGCTGCCCCATTTCGACGAAGGTCTGGTGGAACTGGGCCTGCTGGCCGAGTCCGGCGGCCTGCAGCCAGTGGCCCGCCTGACCTGCAAGCGCAAGGCACCCGATCCAGCACTGTTCGTGGGCACCGGCAAGGCCGACGAGATCAAGGAACTGGCGCTCATGCGCGGCGCCAAAGAGGTGCTTTTTGACCAGTCGCTCAGCCCGGCCCAGCAGCGCAATCTGGAGCGGCATATCGGCCTGCCGGTCAATGACCGCACCTTGCTGATTCTGGAGATCTTTGCCCAGCGCGCGCGCAGTCACGAAGGCAAGCTGCAGGTCGAGCTGGCCCGGCTGCAGTACCTGAGTACCCGGCTGGTGCGCCGTTGGACCCACCTGGAGCGCCAGACTGGCGGCATCGGCCTGCGTGGCGGACCGGGCGAAACCCAGATCGAGCTGGATCGCCGCATGATCGGCGAAGCCATCAAGCGCACCAAGGAACGCCTGACCAAGGTTCAGCGGCAGCGCAATACCCAGCGGCGCCAGCGCGAACGCAACCAGACCTTCAAGATCTCGCTGGTGGGCTATACCAACGCCGGCAAATCGACCCTGTTCAATGCACTGGTCAAGGCCCGTGCCTACGCGGCCGACCAGCTGTTTGCCACCCTGGATACCACCACGCGCCAACTGTACCTGGGCGAAGCAGGGCGCTCGGTGTCCTTGTCCGACACGGTGGGCTTCATTCGTGACCTGCCGCACGGACTGGTGGAAGCCTTTCAAGCCACGCTGCAGGAGGCCACCGAAGCCGATCTGCTGCTGCATGTGGTGGATGCCTCCAATCCCGACTTTCCCGAGCAGATGGCCGAGGTGCAGAAGGTGCTGGTCGAAATCGGCGCACAGGACCTGCCCCAGCTGCTGGTTTTCAACAAGGCCGATGCCTTGCCGCCCGAGCGTGAGCCGATCACGCCCGAGGACAGCTATGAAGTCGACGGTCGTGCGGTGCCCCGGATTTTCGTCAGCGCACGCAACGGCCAGGGGCTGGATCTGCTGCGTCATGTGCTCGCTCGCGCGGTTCGGGAGCATTTGCCCGATACAGCAAAGGCACTCGACGATGTCCGTGGACTGAACCGGGAATACCCCTTGTCGCCCACGGACGGCGCCGAAGATTTCGGCACAATGTGAGTCTGATAAGAACTGTACACACCATGAATCTGCACCTGAGCGCCATCCGATGGTCCGCACTGCCGGCACGCATCCGCGGCATGTTCAATCTGAATGATCCTCGATGGGGCCGTGGCGACGACAAGTCCAATGGCGCAGAGCCACCCCAAAACCCCGGGCCGGAGCAACGTCCGCAGCGGCCACAGGGGCCGGCTGGCGGCCCCCCTGACCTGGACGAACTCTGGCGTGATTTCAACCAGAAGCTCGGACAGATTTTTGGTGGCAAGGGCGGTGGTGCCCGTCCTCCCTCGGGCGGCGCAGGGGGCAAGGGCGGTGGCGGGCTGCCGGGTTTTGTCGGCAACCTGGGTCTGGGTGTGGTGCTGGGCGCCGCGGTCCTGGTGTGGCTGGGCACGGGCTTCTTCATTGTGCAGGAAGGCCAGCAGGCGGTCATCACCCAGTTCGGCAAATACAAGGCAACGGTGGGTGCCGGTTTCAACTGGCGGATGCCCTGGCCGGTGCAGCGCCATGAACTGGTCTATGTCTCGCAGATCCGCTCGGTGGACATCGGTCGCGACAATATCATCAAGGCTACCGGCCTGCGCGAGTCGGCCATGTTGACCGAGGACGAGAACATCGTCGAAATCAAATTCGCCGTGCAGTACCGACTCAATGACGCGCGTGCCTATCTGTTTGAAAGCAAGAACCCGACCGAAGCCGTGGTTCAGGCTGCCGAGACTGCCGTGCGCGAGGTGGTGGGCAAGATGAAGATGGACTCGGCGCTGGCCGAAGAGCGCGACCAGATCGCACCGCGCGTGCGTCAGCTCATGCAGACCATTCTGGACCGCTACAAGGTGGGCATCGAGGTGGTGGGCATCAACCTGCAGCAGGGTGGGGTGCGACCGCCCGAGCAGGTGCAGGCTGCTTTTGACGATGTGCTCAAGGCTGGACAGGAGCGCGAACGTGCCAAGAACGAAGCGCAGGCCTATGCCAACGATGTGGTGCCCCGCGCCGTGGGTGCCGCTTCGCGCCTGAAGGAAGAGGCCAACGCCTACCGCGAGCGCATCGTGGCGCAGGCAGAAGGTGACGCCCAGCGTTTCAAGGCCATCTTGCCCGAGTACCAGAAAGCCCCGCAGGTCACACGCGACCGTCTCTATACCGAAACTTTCCAGCAGGTCTACAGCAATGTGACCAAGGTGCTGGTGGACAGCAAGCAGGGCTCGAACCTGCTGTACCTGCCGCTGGACAAAATCATGCAACAGGTCGGCGGTTCGTCTGCTGCATCGCCAGCCGCCTCGGCTGCGGATGCTGCCACGGGCAGCAATGCCGCGGGGGGGCTGAGCCTGCCTGCCGATGCCCGCTCGCGCGACAACCAGCGCTCGCGTGACCGCGACTCTCGATAAGGACTGCTGAAATGAACCGTTTGGGAATGTGGCTGAGCACACTGTTGCTGCTGTTGGTGCTGCTGAGCTCCACGCTGTTCGTGGTGGACCAGCGCCAGTTTGGGGTGGTGTACGCCCTGGGTCAGATCAAGGAGGTGGTGACCGAGCCGGGCCTGCATTTCAAGCTGCCGCCGCCGCTGCAGAACGTCAACTACATCGACAAGCGCCTGCTCACACTGGACAGCCCGGACACCGAGCCGATGCTGACCGCCGAAAAGCAGCGCGTGGTGATCGACTGGTACGTGCGCTGGCGCATCACCGACCCGCAGTCCTACATCCGCAATGTGGGGCTGGATGAAAAAGCCGGTGCCAACCAGCTCAACCGGGTGGTGCGCAATGCTTTCCAGGAAGAGATCAACAAGCGCACGGTCAAAGAGCTGCTTTCGCTCAAGCGCGAAGCCCTGATGGCCGATGTCAAGCGTGAGGTGCTCGAAGTTGTCACCGGTGGCGCCAAGCCCTGGGGGGTGGATGTGGTGGATGTGCGCATCACGCGCGCCGACTATGTGGACACCATCACCGAATCGGTCTACCGACGCATGGAGGCCGAGCGCAAGCGCGTGGCCAATGAGCTGCGCTCGACCGGCGCTGCCGAGGGTGAAAAAATCCGTGCCGACGCCGACCGCCAGCGCGAGGTGACGATCGCCAACGCCTACCGCGATGCCCAGAAGATCAAGGGCGAGGGCGATGCCCAGGCCGCCCGCCTCTACGGCGAAGCCTTTGGCCGTGACCCTCAGTTTGCGCAGTTCTACCGCAGCCTGGAAGCCTACAAAGCCAGTTTTGCCAAGAAGAGTGACATCATGGTGCTCGATCCGGCCAGCTCGGACTTCTTCAAGACCATGCGCGGTGCTGGCGCTGCCGCACCAGCCCGAAAATAAGCGGCTCCCGCTTTCGTGGACACCTGGCTGCTGGCCCTGGGCCTGATGCTTGTGCTCGAAGGGCTGCTGCCGATGGTGGCGCCCAGCCGCTGGCGCCGCCTGTTTGAGCAGATGCTGCAGCTGCACGACGGTCAGCTGCGGTTTTTCGGCGTGTTCATGGTGCTGGCCGGTCTGGCACTGGTCTGGTGGATCGGTTGAGTCGCTCCGCAAAAACGCGGCCCTGAACCGGTAAAATCCTTTTTTTAACCGTCTACCCACTTCCCCATGTCCGCCTGGGTCCTCCCGGATCACATTGCCGATGTGCTGCCCTCCGAGGCGCGCCACATCGAAGAACTCCGACGCGAACTGCTCGACACCGCCCGCAGCTATGGCTACGAGCTGGTGATGCCGCCGCTCCTCGAATACATCGACTCCCTGCTGACCGGCACCGGCGAGGCGCTGGACCTGCAGACCTTCAAGCTGGTCGACCAGCTCTCGGGCCGCACCCTGGGCCTGCGCGCCGACACCACGCCGCAAGTAGCCCGCATCGATGCCCACCTGCTGGGGCGCAGCGGCCTCACGCGCCTGTGCTATTGCGGCCCGGTGCTGCACACCCGTCCGGCACGTCCGCACGCCACGCGAGAGCCGCTGCAGTTCGGCGCCGAAATCTACGGCCATGCCGGCCCCGAAGCCGATCTGGAAATCCTGCAGCTGGCCATCGACAGCCTGGGCGCCGCCAAGGTCACCGGCCTGCACCTGGACCTGGCCGATGCCCGCATCGTCGCCAGTCTGCTGGACGGACAGGTCCTGAGCGACGAAGTCCGCCACGACATCCATGCCGCACTGGCCGTCAAGGACGCGGCCAGCCTCTCGCGCCTGACGGTCGGACTGCCTGTCGAGCGCCGTGACGGACTGCAGGCGCTGGTGGGCCTGTATGGCGACGTGTCCGTTCTGGACAAGGCCGCACAGCAGCTGCCCCAACTGCCCGCCATCGAGCAGGCACTGACCCAACTGCGCTGGCTGGCAGCGCAGGTGCCAGGCATCTCCATCAGCTTTGACTTGGGTGACTCGCGTGGCTATGCCTACTACAGCGGCATCCGTTTCGCCATCTACGCCAAAGGCGCGTCGGACGCTTTGGTGCGTGGCGGGCGCTACGACGGCGTGGGTGCCGTGTTCGGCCACCGCATCGACCGCGACCGCCCGGCCGTGGGCTTCTCGCTGGACCTCAAGGAGCTGGTGGCTGCCGTGCCGGCGCTTGCGCTGCGCACGGCGATCCGTGCCCCCTGGGGTGATGCACCGGCCCTGCGCGCCGCCATCGCCAGCCTGCGCGCACGCGGTGAAACCGTGGTCTGCGTGCTGCCCGGCCACGAAGACGAAATCGACGAATTCCACTGCGACCGCGAGCTGGTTGAAGCCGCCGGTCAGTGGGTGATCCAAGCCATCTGATCAGAGAACAGCAACATGAACACAACACAAGGCCGCAACGTGGTCGTCGTCGGCACCCAGTGGGGCGATGAAGGCAAAGGCAAACTGGTCGACTGGCTGACCGAATCCGCGCAAGGCGTGGTGCGTTTTCAGGGGGGGCACAACGCTGGCCACACGCTGGTCATCAATGGCGTCAAGACCGCACTGCACCTGATTCCCAGCGGCATCATGCGCCCGGGCGTGAAGTGCTACATCGGCAACGGGGTGGTGCTGTCGGTGCCCAAGCTGCTCGAAGAAATCGCAGGGCTGGAAAAAGCCGGTGTCGAGGTCCGTTCGCGCCTGCGCGTGTCCGAAGCCTGCCCGCTGATCCTGCCATACCACGTCGCCCTCGATGTGGCCCGTGAAGCCGCCAAGGAAAAATCCGGCACCGAAAAGATCGGCACCACCGGTCGCGGCATTGGCCCCACCTACGAAGACAAGGTGGCCCGCCGCGCGCTGCGCGTGCAGGACCTGAAATACCCCGAGCGCTTTGCCGCCAAGCTACGCGACAACCTGGCGCTGCACAACGACGTGCTGGTCAACCACCTGCATGCAGCGCCCGTGGACTTCGACACCGTGTTCAACGAAGCCATGGCCTATGCCAAGGAACTGGCCCCGATGGTGGCCGACGTGTCGCGTGAACTCAACGAAGCCCACAAGGCCGGCGCCAACCTGCTGTTTGAAGGCGCGCAGGGCACGCTGCTCGATGTGGACCACGGCACCTACCCGTTTGTGACGTCGAGCAACTGCGTGGCCGGCAACGCCGCCGCTGGCTCGGGCGTGGGTCCGGGCATGCTGCACTATGTGCTGGGCATCACCAAGGCCTACTGCACCCGCGTGGGTGGCGGCCCGTTCCCGACCGAACTCGAGTGGGAAAAGGAAGGCACTCCGGGCTGGCACATGGCCACCGTGGGCGCCGAAAAAGGCACCACCACCGGTCGCGCCCGCCGCTGCGGCTGGTTTGACGCCGCGCTTTTGAAGCGCAGCGCCCAGGTCAACGGCCTGACGGGCCTGTGCATCACCAAGCTCGATGTGCTCGACGGCCTCAAGGAACTCAAGCTGTGCACCGGCTACAGGCTGGATGGCGAAACGATTGACATCCTGCCCATGGGCGCCGACGAGATCGCGCGCTGTGAGCCGGTCTACGAAACCATCGAAGGCTGGAGCGATTCGACCGTGGGCGTGACCCAGTTCGACCAGCTGCCGACCAACGCCCGCCTGTACCTGCAGCGCATTGAGCAGGTGACCGGTGTGCCGATCCACATGGTGTCCACCAGCCCGGACCGTGACCACACGATCCTGATGCACCACCCCTTCCTTGCCTGATTGCCCGGCACCCCACATCCGAACTGTTTACTGGAGAACCACACATGTTGACCGAAGACGGCAAGCACCTGTATGTGAGCTACGACGAGTACCACAACCTGATCGAGAAGCTCGCGCTCAAGATCCACCAGTCCGGCTGGGAATTTGACACCATCCTGTGTCTGGCCCGCGGCGGCATGCGCCCCGGCGACATCCTCTCGCGCATCTTCGACAAGCCGCTGGCCATCATGTCCACCAGCTCCTACCGCGCCGAAGCCGGTACGGTGCAGGGCCATCTGGACATTGCCCGTTACATCACCACTCCCAAGGGCGAGATCGCCGGCAAGGTGCTGCTGGTGGACGATCTGGCCGACACCGGCCACACGCTGCGCGCCGTGGTCGACCAGCTCAGGAACAACTACAAGCCCATCACCGAGCTGCGTTCGGCCGTGATCTGGACCAAGGGTGTGTCCACCTTTCAGCCGGACTATTCGGTGGACTTCCTGCCCACCAACCCCTGGATCCACCAGCCTTTTGAGCCCTACGACAGCATGCGCCCCGAAAAGCTCATGGAGAAGTGGAAGATCTGATTTTTTCAGAGACTGCGCTGCCGTGCCCGACCTGGTGTCGGGCATTTTTTTGCCTGCGAGTTCGGCTAGCATGCCCTTCATGCAAGACCGCCCCGACACCACCCACCTGATCCACCACCCCTACATCCCGCCTGAGGGCTTTGAAGCGCCGCAGCCGGGCGTGTTCAAGGCCTCCACGGTCTACTTTCCCAATGTTGCTGCGATGCGTTCGCGGGAGTGGAAGAACAAGAGCGGCTATACCTACGGCCTGCACGGCACGCCCACCACCTACCTGCTCGAAGAGCGACTGTGCGCGCTCGAAGGCGGCTTGCAGTGCGTGCTGGTGCCCAGCGGGCTGGCCGCCATCGCCAACACCGCGCTGGCCCTGCTCCAGAGCGGCGACGAGGTGCTGATCCCGGACAACGCCTACGGGCCCAACAAGGCGCTGGCCGAAGGCGAGCTGCGGCACTGGGGCATTACCCATGCGTATTACGACCCCATGGTCCCGGTCGACCTGGCCGCGCGCATCACCGAGCGCACCCGCCTGGTCTGGCTCGAGGCCCCGGGCTCGGTGACCATGGAATTCCCGGATCTGATCGATCTGGTGCGCATTTGCCGTGATCGTGGCGTGACCTGTGCGCTCGACAATACCTGGGGCGCTGGCCTGGCCTTCCGGCCCTTTGACTTGCTGGGCAACGGTGCACTGGGGGTGGACATCAGCGTGCACGCCCTGACCAAATACCCCAGCGGCGGTGGTGATGTGTTGATGGGCAGCATCGTCACGCGCGACGATGCGTTGCACCTGAAGATCAAGCTGTGCCACATGCGGCTGGGCCTGGGTGTGGGCGCCAACGACGCCGAGGCGGTGCTGCGCGCGCTGCCCAGCATCGGACTGCGCTATGCCGCGCAGGACCAGACAGCCCGCACACTGGCGCGTTGGTGGCAGCAGCAGCCCCAGTGCGCGCAGCTCCTGCACCCTGCGTTTGAGGGCGCGCCCGGTCATGCACACTGGCAGGCGGTCTGCGGGGCGCAGGGCAGGGCAGCCGGACTGTTCAGTGTGCTGCTCGATGCGCGCTACAGCCAGGCGCAGGTGGATGCTTTTTGTGACAACCTCAAGCGCTTTCGCATCGGCTACAGCTGGGGCGGGCCGGTCAGCCTGGTGGTGCCCTACGATTTGGCGGGCATGCGCAGCCGAGCCCATCCGCAGCTGCGCCCCGGTCACCTGGTGCGCTTTTCCGCCGGGCTGGAATCGCCGCAAGCCCTGCTCGACGACCTGCAGGCCAGCCTTCAGCGGCACCTGCCGCTCTGAGATTGGGGCACATGCCGTGTTGGCGCCGCGCAGGGGTTTTCCTCAGTGGGCAAAGCGCTAGCCACGGCATAGTCTGACGTCCTTGTTGTAGTACCCTGTGCCTCATGTCCACCACGCCTCCCCCGCGCGAGCCCGAACTCCCCGTCATGCAAAAGCCCTATGTTCCGCCTCCGCAGGAGGGACCGAAGGCGCGTTTGCGTGTGCTCTCGCTCAAAGACCCGCTGCGCTGGCTGGTGCGGGGCTGGCAGGACCTGCGCGCAAGCCCCGGCATCGGCCTGTTTTATGGCACGGCCTTCTGGGCCATGGCGCAGGTGCTGGCCTTCGTGTTCAGACGCAGCCCCGAGTACACGCTGTCCATGGTCTCGGGCTGTCTGCTGGTCGGGCCGTTTCTGGCCATGGGCCTGTACGAGGTCAGCCGCCGCCGCGAGCTCGGTCAGCCCCCCGCGCTGGCCGCATCGCTGACCTGCTGGGACGGGCACATCAAGAGCATGTCCATGCTGGTGCTGGTGCTGATGGTGCTGGAGTTGCTGTGGGGCCGGGCTTCGCTGGTGGTGTTTGCGGTGTTTTTCAACACCGGCATGCCTTCCACCACGGGCGTGGTCGAGGCGATCTTCAACCCGGAAAACATCGAGTTTGTGGCGGTGTACCTGCTGGTGGGTGGCATCTTTGCCACCCTGGTCTACGCCAGCTCGGTGGTCTCGATCCCGATGATCCTGGACCGCGATACCGACGCCATCAGCGCTGGCATCACCAGCATCCGGGTGTTTTTCGGCGAGCTGGCTGTCATGCTGCTCTGGGGCCTGATCCTCAGCGTGCTGGTGGTCCTGTCCTTCATGGGCCCCTGGATGCTCGGCCTGATCGTGGTCGGCCCCTGGCTGGGCCATGCCAGCTGGCATGCCTACCGGGGGACGGTCGATTGGTCGACCGAAACCGCTGCACCCTGAAGCTTCAGCTGGCCTGGCCCAGCAAAGTCCTGGCGGCCTGCTGCATGTCCACTGGTCCGGGGCCTGACAGCGCCAGGGGCTGTGCCTGGGCGTATTGCCTGAAATTGCGCGCCGTCGAGGTTTCGTAGCCCGGGTCGTAGTGCTTTTCCAGCAATTCGGCCACCACTTGGGCTGTTTGCCCGGCGTGTACCCGATTTTTCCATTCGTCAACCACGGCACGCCCCTTGAGGTCGGTCAGCTTGTCCAGTCGCTCGCAGAAATAGGCAGGGTCCTGGACAAAGTAATCGTAGTCTTGCATCAGCAACTGCACGCGCCCCTGCAGCGACAGCGCCAGCCGTACGCAGGGGCTGCCCCGCATGGCCTCGATCAGGCTGTCCGGGATGGTCACGTTGCCGACCTTCTTGCTCTCGGCTTCGACAAACACCGGTCGGGCAGGGTCCAGACGGCGAAGCGTGTCCCACAGCAGGGTTTCAAATGCCTTTTGGGTCGGTTGTGGCTGGCCCGGGATCACGCCCAGCACCGAGGCACGGTGGCTGGCGATCGCCTCCAGGTCGAGCACTTGCGCACCTTGCGCGGCCAGCGCCTGCAGCAGCCGCGTCTTGCCCGAGCCGGTGGGGCCACACAGCACACGAAACTGCAGCGGCGCCACCCGCTGCGGTGTGTCTTCGATCACGGCTTTGCGAAAAGCCTTGTAGCCGCCCTCGATCAGGTGCACCTTGAAACCGATCTGGCCAAGGATCAGCGCCAGCGAGTTGCTGCGCTTGCCGCCGCGCCAGCAATAGATGAGCGGCTGCCAGCCTTTGGGCTTGTCCAGCACATGGGTCTGGATGTGCTGCGAGATGTTGGCCGCCACCAGCGCGGCACCGATCTTTTGTGCCTCGAAGGGACTGACCTGCTTGTAGAGAGTGCCCACGCGAATGCGTTCTTCGTTGTCGAGCGATGGCCAGTTGACTGCACCAGGCAGGTGGTCTTCGGCATGCTCGCCCTCGGAACGTGCATCGATGACCGCATCGAACCGGTCATAACGGGCCATGGCCTCCAGGGCCGATATCAGGTGGACGCTCATTTCAGTTGCTTTTGCAGTTCCGGCCAGACATTGCCCAGCATGCGCTGCTGGGCGGCCTCGTTGGGGTGGATGCGGTCGGCCTGGAACCAGCGCGTGGGGTCGGCATCGTCGCCCACGCCCTTGAGGAAGAAGGGCACCAGCGCCGCCCCGGTCGCCTTGGCCACGGCGGGGTAGAGGGCGGCAAACTGGCGGGTGAGTTCGGGGCCGTAGTTAGGGGGCATCTGCATACCCAGCAGCAGCACTTTGGCACCGGCCTCTTTGGCAGCGGTGGCCATGAACGTCAGGTTGTCGCGCGTCATGGCCAGCGACAGACCCCGCAAGGCGTCGTTGCCGCCCAGTTCGATGACAACATGCGTGGGTTGGTGCGCCTTGAGCAGGGCGGGCAGGCGCGTACGCCCGCCCGAGGTGGTTTCGCCACTGATGCTGGCGTTCACGATGTCGGTGTCAGGGTGGCTTTGTGCCACTTGTTTTTGCAGCAGGGCCACCCAGCCCGTGCCGCGCGCAAGCCCGTACTCGGCGCTCAGCGAATCGCCCAGCACCAGGATCCTGCGCCTGGTGGAGGCCTGGGCGGTCACAGCAAATCCCCCGCCGGAAAGGGCCAGCAGGCTCGCGGTAAAGTGACGCCGGTTGAACAAGGTTGAAGTCATGCCTGAATCCATTTTGGCCGTGCGCGGTCTGTGCAAGGACGTGCAGGACGCGAGCGGCAAGCTCGCCATTTTGCGCGATATCTCGTTTGAGCTTGATGCCGGGCAAACGGTGGCGATTGTGGGAGCCTCCGGCTCGGGCAAAAGCACACTGCTGGGCATCCTCGCCGGACTCGACACGCCCTCGGCCGGCAGTGTGCGGCTGGCTGGTCAAGAGCTGTTTGCGCTCGATGAAGACCAACGCGCCGCGCTGCGGGCCCGCCATGTCGGTTTTGTCTTCCAGAGTTTTCAGCTCATGCCCAACCTGAGTGCGCTGGAGAACGTGATGCTGCCGCTCGAACTGGCGGGCGTGCCCGATGCCAAGGCGCTGGCCACGGCCATGCTCAAGCGCGTCGGCCTGGGTGAGCGGCTGCAGCACCGGCCCAAGGTGCTGTCGGGAGGGGAGCAGCAGCGCGTGGCGCTGGCGCGTGCTTTTGTGGTCAGGCCGGACCTGCTGCTGGCCGATGAACCCACCGGCAGCCTGGACCACGCCACTGGCGCTGCGATCATGGACCTGATGTTTGACCTCAACCGTGAGCTGGGGACCACGCTGGTGCTGGTCACCCACGACCGGCAGCTGGCCGAGCGCTGCGAGCGCTGCTTGACCATCGAGGCTGGTCGGCTCAGCGCAGACCGTTGACAAACCAGGTCTGGATCTGCCCTCGGTTCTTGATATCGATGGCACCGCGCTCTTCGAGCGCGTAGGTGCCGCTCAACGACTGCCGTACGTCGTCAGAGATGTGCAGCCGGCCCGGTGCACCGTGGCTTTCCATGCGCGAGGCGACGTTCACCGTGTCGCCCCAGATGTCGTAGAAAGGCTTGATCTCGCCAATCACCCCGGCCACCAGCGGCCCGCAGTGCACGCCGATGCGCACCTGCAGGTCGGCCTGCAGCCTCTCGCGCACCCGGGTCATGTTGGCAATGATTTCCAGCCCGGCCCTTACCGCGCGGTCCGCGTGGTCTGCCTGGTCTTGCGGCAAGCCGGCCGCAGCCATGTAGCAGTCACCAATCGTCTTGATCTTCTCCAGACCATGGCGGCTGGAGATGCGGTCGAACTCGCCAAAGATCAGGTCCAGGTTTTCCACCAGATGCGAAGCGTTGAGCTGCGCCGCCCATTTGGTGAAGCCGACGATGTCCACGAACACCACCGAGGCGTTGTGCCGGTCGGCGATGGTTTCGCCGTTTTTGAGGCGCCGGGCAATCGAGGCGGGCAGCATGTTTTGCAGCAGGCGCTCGGATTTTTCGCGCTCGGCATTGAGTTCGGAGGTGCGCTCTTCAACCTGACGCTCCAGGTCGTAGAGCAGTTCCTCACGGCTGAGCCTCGCGAGCACGGCCCGCATTTTGTTGCAGGCGTCTTCGCTGAGCGGCCGTGGAACGGGCAGGCGATGGTAGCGTCCCGCCAGTGTGGCCGGCAGCAGCAGCACGTCGCCCGTGGCCAGATCCAGATCGACCGTGATTTCCAGCGGCAGCTTCTCGCGCATGGACTGCGACAGCATGCCCACGATCTGTCCGGTCATGACGCGTGTCAGTCCTGCCAGCACGAGCGCCGCGCGCAGTTTCTCGCGCGCAAACGGCAGTGCCTCGAGCGTGGCAATCCGCAGTTTTCCGATGACCATGTTCAGACTTTCTCCTGCCAGCGCAGCGCCAGCGCCGAAGCGTCGTCGGTGTCCGAGCCCCGGGTCTCGATCAGGGTCTGGACCACGGTCTGGGCACTGCCGGGTGGAATGTGGGGCGGCGTGGCCACACCGTCGGTGTGCATCAGCAGCCAAGCGCCGCATGGAAAGCCGGTGGTGATGAGGTGTGGCGTGCGCATGCGGCAGCCGACGATGCCGGTTTGGGTGGTCAGGCGCTGCGTGTCGATGCGCGCTGCCACATTGCCGACGCCCGCAAAACTCAGCGTTTCACCTCGGATGCGGGCGATCGAGGCGGCTGCGCCGTCGGTGCCTTTGAGGGCCGCATCGAGCAGGTCCAGCAGCTGGCACGGTTCGGCGTGCGGGTGCTGCAACACCACCGAGCGCGCTTTCTGGGCCACGGCCCAGGCACTCAGGCCGTGGCCGGAGGCGTCAATCAGGGCCACCAGCGCGCCGTCCTCGTGGGGGATGACCAGCCCGGTGTCGCCGCCCCGGGGCGAGCCAGGGTAGGAGCGGACTTTGATCGCATGGTCGAGTTCCATGGTCAGGCCCATACAACGATCCTGACCAGGGTGCCTTCGCCGGGCTGGCTTTGCAGTTCGAACTCGTCGACCATGCGCCGGGTGCCCGGCAGGCCAAGCCCCAGCGTGCCACTGGTGGACACATGGTCCTTCATGGCCTGTTCAATGTCCGCGATGCCGGGTCCGCGGTCCTGTACCAGCACTTCCACGCCTTTGCGGTAGCGCTTCTCGACCACCTGCACCGTGACCAGCCCGTTGCCGGCATATTTGATGATGTTGGTGGTCAGTTCGCTGACGGCTGTGGCCAGTGCCGCCACCTTGATCGGGCGCAGGCCGGCCTGTTTGGCCACATCTTGGGCCATGAAAACGGCCAGAGAGGTGTCTCTGGCCGCCAGGATGCGCATGCGCTGCACTTTGTCCATCAACGCAGTTTCTCCATCGCGTGTTCCACCGAAAGGGCCGGGGTGGTCCAGCTGTCATCCACATTGAGCATGGTCAGCGTCGCAGCCACCCCCGG
>Ga0255274_1000086_pt1 | contig 14617 bp, 11 predicted proteins | sample AtltaT_4_FD_183673 | JGI IMG/M metagenome (GOLD analysis project Ga0255274, IMG submission 183673) | Metatranscriptome of freshwater microbial communities from Altamaha River, Georgia, United States - Atl_Colum_RepB_8h (Metagenome... | ecosystem: Environmental > Aquatic > Freshwater > River... | reverse complement strand
TTTGATCATGCAATTTGCACTCGTTGGTATTCTTGCGGTCGCTTACCCGCTGCTTCACCTCTTCAACGCTGTGGCTTTCCGGTTTGCAGAGGTGTCGCCGCACATCGGCCTGATCTATCTGCCCGCCTTTCTTCGGCTGTTCAATGTCCTTGTGCTGGGACCGCGTGACGGCACGCTGGCCACCTTGCTCGGCGGCGTCCTGCTGATGCGGCACTTCAACGACAGCTCACTGGTGGGGCTGCTCAACATCGCGTGTTCAGCAGGCGGTCCGCTGATCGCACTGGGCCTTTTCAGGCTGTATTTCAGGCGTCGCCACGACCTCACCTCCCTCCAGGATCTGACCTGGCTGACCCTGCTGTATGCCCCTGCCAACGCCCTGCTGCACCACCTGATGTGGTCCCAGCTGGCCCCGCAGGAGCTTGCGACACCTTTGCAGGTGCTTTGGATGACGGTGGGGGATCTCCTGGGTGCCCTGCTTGGCGCCTATGCCATGCGGTTCTGCATCCGGACATACCGGCTCTGGCGGGCCCATCGGTGAAGTTGCCTGAGCGGCGAGCGTGCACATCGGACCGATTCAGATGGGGTAATGCCTGAGCAACCAGAGCAGCCCGCTGATTGAGAAGAACGACAGGACCGTTGTCACCAGCAGCGCTGCCGCACTGATGGCGGCCTGGCCAAAGCGCTGGGCCAGGATGGTGTAGATGCCCATCATGGGCATGGCGCAGGTCAGCAAGGCGGCTGTACGCAAGGCTGGATCAGCCACCGGGATCAGCCACAAGAGCACCGCTGCCATCACCAGCGGGTGCAACACCAGCTTGCCCCAGGCGATCTGCAGCACAGGTCCCTTGATCCCCTTGGCGCTCAGCCCTACCAGCGAGCCGCCGATCACAAACAGCGACAGGGCGCCGCTGGCCGCGGCAAACAGGTTGATGGTGCGCGAGACCGTCTCGGGCACCTGCACGCCGGACAGGGAGACCAGGAATCCGGCCACAATGCCCCAGATCATGGGATTGCCCAGCAGGCCCCTGACTGTCTGCCGCAATGCCACGCGCCACTGGCCGGAAGTCCCTTCGCTGCCCGCCACAGCCAGCAGCAGCGGAATGATGAGCAGGTTTTCCACCACCATGTTCAGTGCCAGGGCCACCCCGGCCACGGTCCCCCCCAGGGTCAGCAGCAGCACCGGGTAGCCGACAAAGCCACTGTTGGCGCAGACCATGCCCATGGTCATGACACTGCTGAGCGCCAGCGGCCTGCCTTGGACGCGGCGCGTCCACCACAGCCCGCCGGCCACCACCACCAGCGTGCCCACCGCGTAGGCCGCCAGGTATTGCCAGTTCAGGATCTCGCCGACGCTGCGGCGCGACAATGCGTTGAAGAGCAAGGCCGGCAGGGCCAGCTGGATGGTGAATTTGCCGAACACCTGCATGTCCTCGCGACTGAACAGGCCGCGCCGGGTCACCAGATAGCCCAGGGCAATGGCAAGGTAAATCGGGCCGGTGATGCCCAGAATCTCGATCGCGGAATCCATGTCAGATACAAAAAAGTTCGGTAAACAGCGCAAGCCGGCGACCACATGCAAACCACCGGGCGACACGCTGGCCAGATTGTCGGTCACGCCACACGCCTGGATGGCGCACGATGCGTTCTGTCAGTTATCGCAAGACGAGATAACGGCACCTCGCTGCGGTGCCCCATCGCGGTGACAATCGGGTCTTTTGACCACCATGAGCCCGGCCTACCTCGAATTCGACCTGAGTGAAGACGCAGACGGCCTGTCCACCTGGGACGCGCTGGCCAGCCCGCCTGCAACGCACACCGGGGCACTGCTGGCCGAAGTGCGCGCGCTCTTGCGGCTCCTGCAGCAGCTGGGCCCGGCCGGCCCGGTCGACGAGGGACACGACTGGGACATGGACCTGCAGCTGCACGATGAACATGGGCAGGTCCTGTCCATCGATGGCGATGGTCTGCCTGTCGGACGGGTGTCGCTGGCGCTGAGCCTGACGGGCCGCTCGGCCCTGGCCGCTGCGATCGCCCGCTGGACCCGGTCCTGACCCGGTGCTCAGGCCAGCCAGGAAAGCACCAGCCCGACCAATGCACAAAGCGTGATCACCTCGATGACACTGCGCTTGTAATGCAAGAGCGCCACGCCCGCGCCCAGGGCGATCAGGACCGCGGTCCCGTCCACCGCCCCCGAAAAGCCGGCCGGCCACAGCACGTGTTGACCAAAGAACAGCGCCAGGCTCAGGATCACCCCGACCACGGCCGCGCTGATGGCGCTCAGCGGCGCATGCCATCGCAGGGTCTGGTGGCTGGATTCCACCATGGGACCACCGGCCAGAATGAACAGGAACGAGGGCAGGAAGGTGAACCAGGTCACCAGGCAGGCGGCCGCCGCGCCGGCCAGAAACAGATCGTCCGGACCAAACACCTGTTTCACGTAGCCTCCGACAAAGCCCACGAAAGCGACCACCATGATCAGCGGGCCGGGGGTCGTCTCGCCCAGCGCCAGACCATCGATCATCTGTCCGGGCGTCAGCCAGCCAAAGCGTTCGACCGCCCCCTGGTAGACGTAGGGCAGCACGGCGTAGGCCCCGCCAAAGGTCAGCAAGGCCGCCTTGGTAAAAAACCAGCCCATCTGGGTGAAGACATGGTCTGGACCGTGCAAGGCCCAGAGCAGCCCCATGGGCACACACCACAGCACAGCGCCGACCAGCACCACGCGCATGAGACGGCTGCCGGAAAAACGTGCATGGGCTGGCACAGGCGTGTCATCGTCGATCAGCGCGGGGCCCCAGTGGCGAGACGCCGCGCCATGGCCGCCGCCCACCGCAAAGGCCTCGGGCGCGATGCGCCCGCCCACATGCCCTGCCAGCGCCGCGGCCAGCACAATGAAAGGGAAAGGCACACCCAGCAAGAAGATGGCCACGAAAGATGCAGCAGCGATGGACCACAACCAGCGGTTGCGCAGGATACGCGCACCAATGCGGTGCGCAGCATGGAGCACGATCGCCGTCACCGCCGGCTTGATGCCGAAAAACAAACCCGCCACCAGCGGCAGATCGCCCAGAGCGATGTAAAGCCAGGACAGGGTGATCAGGATGAAGAGCGAAGGCAGCACGAACAGCACACCCGCCACCACCCCGCCCCAGGTGCGGTGCATGAGCCAGCCGATGTAGGTGGCCAGTTGCTGGGCCTCCGGACCGGGCAGCAGCATGCAGTAATTCAGTGCATGCAGGAAGCGCTTTTCGGAAATCCAGCGGCGACGCTCCACCAGCTCGGTGTGCATGATGGCGATCTGCCCGGCCGGCCCGCCAAAGCCGATGAAGCCCAGTTTGAGCCAGAACGCCAGGGCTTGCCGGAAGCTGGCCTGCGCGGGCCGCGTGTGTTGTTCTTGCATCTGCAGATTGTCGATCCAAAAAGAAACGGCCCCTCGAGAGGGGCCGTTTCAGGCGGTGTCAGAAGATCACTTCTTCTTGTTCACAGCGGCCTTGAAGGCAGCGCCGGCAGTGAACTTGGGCACGGTTGCCGCTGCAATCTTCAGCTTCTCGCCGGTACGGGGATTCTTGCCGGTACGGGCAGCGCGCTTGGCAGCCTTGAAGGTGCCAAAGCCAATCAGTTGCACGTCTTGCTTCTTGGCCACGGTCTTGACGATGGTGTCGAGCACAGCGTTGAGCGCGCGGGTGGCACCAGCCTTGGACAGTTCGGTTTCCTTGGCGATTGCTTCGATCAGTTCAGCCTTGTTCATTCCGTTTCTCCTTTTTGATGAACCCCACTATTGTTGCAGATTCGATGTGGGTATTCCTGACATGAAGCAAACACGCAACACCGCCCCTAGCGCACCCCGGCCAGCGCCGCCGCCGCGATGCTGGCGGCGTCCACGCCAAAGAACGCCCGCAGTGCCGCGCGTGTGTCGCTGCGGCCAAAGCCGTCGGTGCCCAGTGTGGTGTAGCGCCGATGCGGCGGCATGTACGCTCGGATGCTTTCGGGCACCGCGCGCACATAGTCGCTGGCCGCGATGACCGGGCCTTGCGTGCCGTCCAGCAGCCGGTGCAGCCAGGGCGCGTCCTGCGCCGCAGCATCGCGCGCCAGCTCGCTCCAGCTGGTGATGCTCAGCACGTCCACACCGACGCCCTGCGCAGCCAGCTGCTGCGCGGCCTTGAGCACTTCGGTCAGGATGGCACCCGAGCCCAGCAGCGTCACGCGCTGCCCGTCGGCCGGGCCGTACGCCGCAAAGCGGTAGCCGCCGCGCAGCACCCCTTGGGCTGCGCCTTCGGGCAGGTCGGGCTGGGCGTAGTTCTCGTTCATCAGTGTGACGTAATAGAACACGTCACGCTGCTCGACCAGCATCTCGCGCATGCCGGCATCGACGATCACCGCCAGCTCACCGGCAAAGGCCGGGTCGTAGCTTTTGCAGTTGGGAATGGTGGCCGAGACCAGGTGGCTGGAGCCGTCCTGGTGCTGCAGCCCCTCACCGCCCAGCGTGGTGCGGCCCGAGGTGGCACCCAGCAAAAAGCCGCGGGCGCGCTGGTCGGCGGCCGCCCAGATGGCGTCGCCCACGCGCTGGAAGCCGAACATCGAGTAGTAGATGTAGAAAGGCAGCATGGCCACGCCATGCACGCTGTAGCTGGTGGCCGCTGCGGTCCAGCTGGCGATGGCTCCGGCTTCGCTGATGCCCTCTTCCAGGATCTGGCCGTCGAGTGCCTCGCGGTAGCTGAGCACCGAGCCGATGTCTTCGGGCGCGTACTTCTGGCCCACGCAGCTGTAGATGCCCACCTGCTTGAACAGGTTGGCCATGCCGAAGGTGCGCGCCTCGTCGGCCACGATGGGCACGATGCGCGGGCCTAAAGCGCTGTCCTTGAGCAGGTTGCCCAGCATGCGCACAAAGGCCATGGTGGTGCTCATTTCCTTGCCCGATGCCTGCAGGGCGAACTGCGCGTAATTCTGCACCTCGGGCACCGGCACCTGCTCGCAGGTGGTCTCGCGCCGCGGCAGGGCGCCGCCGAGCTGCGCCCGGTGCTCGCGCAGGTAACGCATTTCCGGGCTGTCATCGGCGGGCTTGTAGAAGGCCAGACCCCGGGCCTGCTCGTCGGAGAGCGGCAGGTTGAAGCGGTTGCGGTATTCGATCAGGTCCTCACCGTCGAGCTTTTTCTGGCTGTGGGTGGTCATCTTGCCCTGGCCTGCGCGGCCCATGCCGTAGCCCTTTTTGGTGTGGGCCAGGATCACGGTGGGTTGTCCCTTGTGCGCCACTGCAGCCGCATAGGCCGCATGGATCTTGACCAGGTCGTGCCCACCGCGCTTGAGGCGGTCGATCTGCTCATCGGTCATGCCCTGCGCCAGCATCGCCAGTTCGGCGTTCTGACCGAAGAAGTTTTCGCGGTTGAAACGGCCATCGTTGGCGGCAAAGGTCTGCATCTGGCCATCCACCGTCTGCGACAGCGCCCGAAGCAGCGCGCCGGAGGTGTCGCGCGCGAACAGGCCGTCCCAGTCGCTGCCCCAGACCAGCTTGATGACGTTCCAGCCCGCCCCGGCAAAGAGGCGTTCAAGCTCGTCGATGATGCGGCCGTTGCCATGCACCGGGCCGTCCAGGCGCTGCAGGTTGCAGTTGACCACCCAGACCAGGTTGTCGAGCCTTTCACGTGCGGCCAGGGTGAGCGCGCTCATCGACTCGGGCTCGTCCATCTCGCCATCGCCAAAAAAGCCCCAGACCTTGCGGCCGTCGCAATTCAGGATCTTGCGGTGGCTGAGGTAATGCATGAAACGGGCGTGGTAGATCGAGCTGATCGGCCCGATGCCCATGGAGCCGGTGGGGAACTGCCAGAAATCGGGCATGAGCCAGGGGTGCGGGTAGCTCGACAGGCCTCGGGCACCATGCTCGCCGGCGGTGATCTCGCGGCGGTAGAAAGCCAGGTCCTGCTCGCTCAGGCGCCCCTCCATGAAGGCGCGGGCATACACGCCGGGGGCGCTGTGTGGCTGGAAGAACACCAGGTCGCCACGGTGATGGCCCGGCTGCAGGCCCTCGCGGGCATGGAAGAAATGGTTGAAACCCACCTCGAACAGGTCGGCCGCGCTGGCGTAGCTGGAGATGTGTCCGCCCAGCTCTCCGTAGGCCGCATTGGCCCGCGCCACCATGGCCAGCGCGTTCCAGCGCATCAGCGACGCCAGCCGCTCCTCGATGGCCAGATCGCCGGGAAAGGCGGGCTGGCGTTCGACCGGGACGGTGTTGACGTAGGGCGTGACCCGCTCGGGCGTCCAGCCCACCTGTGGCTCGCGGGCACGCTGGGCCAGCAGGTCCAGGATGTAGCGGGCACGCGCCGGGCCCTCGGTGGCCAGCAGGGCCTCGAAGGCATCGCGCCACTCGGCGGTTTCGTCGGGGTTGGTGTCGGGCAGCTCGTTCATGTTCATGCGGCCAGTGTAGGAACAGGCGCGCAAAACAGGGTGCCGAAATGCTTTGCCAAACCAGCCGTTTGCAGCACAAAATGCTGAACCATGAAATTCGACGCTATCGATATCCGCATCCTGAGGGAATTGCAGCAGGACGGCTCACTGTCCAATGTGGAGCTGGCGCGCCGGGTGCACCTCTCGCCCTCGCCCTGTCTGGCCCGGGTCAAAGCGCTCGAAACCGCGGGCGTGATCGGGCGCTACGTGGCACTGGCCAACCCCAAGGCGCTGGGGCTGGACCTGAACGTGTTCATCAACATCAGCCTGAAAGAGCAGTCCAAGCAGGCGCTGGCGGCGTTCGAGGAACGCATCGCCGAACACGAGGAAGTGATGGAGTGCTACCTGATGACCGGCGACAGCGACTACCTGATCCGCGTGGCGGTGGCCGACATCGCCGCGCTGGAGCGCTTCATCCTGGACCAGCTCACGCCGATTCCGGGCATCGAAAAAATCCGTACCAGCTTCACGCTCAAGCAGGTGCGCTACAAGACCGCCCTGCCGCTGCCGGCCACAGCCTGAGCGGGCCCGGCAGGCATTCAGAGGCGGTGGCGTGCCACCGCGTCCTGGTCCCAGTCCATGCCCAGGCCGGGTGTATCCCAGGGGGTGAGGCAGCCGTCCTTGAGCTGCAGGGGCGCCAGGCGCAGGCCTGCGGCCGCGTCCAGCACCTCCAGCCAGTCGGCTGTGGGGGTGGCGCACAGCAGGTGCATGCTGGCTTCGACAAAGGTGTGCGATGACATGGGCAGGCCCGCCACATGGGCCAGCGCCGCGGCATCGAGCCAGCCGGTCACGCCCTGGATGTACTGCGGGTCGGGCATGACCAGATCCATGGCGCGGGCATCGATGGCCGCGCGCATCTCGACCGGGCCGTGGAAGTTCTCGCCGATCTGGATCGGCGTCTTCACCGCCTGGGCAACGCGGGCACAGCTCGCCAGATCGTCGGCCAGCACCGGCTCCTCGATCCAGGTCAGTCCTTCTTCGTCAAGCGCCCGGCAGCGGTGCAGGGCCTCGGTCGGGTTGAGCGACTGGTTGTAGTCGACCATGAGCGCAATGCCGTCGCCCAGCGCACGGCGTGCGGCGCGCACCGCGGCCAGGTCTTGCGCCAGCGTGTCAAAGCCGAGCTTGATCTTGAGTCCGGCAAAACCGGCGGCGCGGGTTTCCTCGGCAATCTCCACCACCGAGGCGGCGTCGTACAGGCCCACGCTGTTGTAGGCCTTGAGCGGGCGCGGTTGCGCGCCCAGCGCGCGCACCAGCGGCTGCCCCAGGGCACGCGCCCAGGTGTCCCACAGCGCCATGTCCAGCCCACCCAGCGCCACACCCGTCATGCCCTTGAGGCCAAACAGGCGGCAGCGCCATGCGAGCAAACTGTGCAGATCGCGCGGCACCAGAGGCTGGCCCATCAGCAGGCCGGCCATGCCTTGCACGCAATGCGCCAGCGCGGGCAGCAGTTCGGGCAGGTAGACCTGCGCATAGGCCCGCCCCTGCACGCCAGCATCGGTGCTCACGTCAATGAGCACCAGCGGAAAGCTGGCGATGGTGCCGGAAGCCGTGCGCACCGGGCGTGGCAGCGGGGCCAGAACAGGGGTGACTTGAATGGCGGTGATGTTCATGGCGTCACCGTAGCAGACGCAAGTCGCCCCACCTGTCACACGTGTCCAGCACGCCGGCTGCGTTCAGCGCACCATGCAGGGCCGTTTGTTGTCAAAAGTCCAGCCCGGGATCAGGTACTGCATGGCCTGCGCGTCGTTGCGCGCGCCCAGACCGTGCTGCATGTAGAGCTGGTGCGCGGCCTCGACCTTGGCCATGTCCAGCTCGATCCCCAGTCCCGGCTTTTTCGGCACCTCGACCATGCCGCCCACGATCTGAAGCGGCTCCTGGGTCAGGCCCTGGCCGTCCTGCCAGATCCAGTGGGTGTCGATGGCCGTGACCTTGCCCGGTGCAGCGGCGGCCACATGGGTGAACATGGCCAGCGACACGTCAAAGTGGTTGTTGGAGTGCGAGCCCCAGGTCAGGCCCCAGTCGCGGCAGGTCTGCGCCACGCGAACCGAGCCGGCCATGGTCCAGAAGTGCGGATCGGCCAAGGGGATGTCCACGCTTTGCAGGGCGAGCGCATGCGTCATCTGGCGCCAGTCGGTCGCCACCATGTTGGTGGCTGTGGGCAAGCCGGTGGCCCGGCGGAATTCGGCCATCACCTCGCGGCCACTGAAACCCTGCTCGGCACCGCACGGGTCTTCGGCGTAGGCGACCACGCCGTGCATGTCGCGCATCAGGCGAATCGCGTCTTTCAGCAGCCAGCCGCCGTTGGGATCGAGCGTGATGCGTGCCTGCGGGAAACGCTCGTGCAGGGCGCGGATGGCGTCCACTTCTTCCTCGCCACGCAGCACGCCGCCCTTGAGCTTGAAGTCGTTGAAGCCGTAGCGCTCGTAGGCGGCTTCGGCCAGGCGCACGATGGCCTCGGGCGTCATGGCCGCTTCGTGGCGCACGCGGAACCAGGCGTTGTCGGCGCCCGGCTCGCTGTGGTAGGGCAAATCGGTTTTCTGGCGGTCGCCCACGTAGAACAGGTAACCCAGCATCTCGACCGCCTCGCGCTGCTGGCCTTCGCCCAACAAGGCCGCCACCGGCACGCCCAGGAACTGGCCCAGCAGGTCCAGCAGGGCCGATTCGACGGCCGTGACGGCATGCACCGTGGTGCGCAGGTCAAAGGTCTGCAGGCCACGGCCACCGGCGTCGCGGTCGGCAAAGGTCTGCTGCATGCGTTGCAGCACCGCCAGGTGGCGACCAAGCGGTTGGCCCAGCACCAGCTCGCGGGCGTCCTCGAGCGTCTGGCGGATCGCTTCGCCGCCGGGCACTTCGCCGATACCGGTGTGGCCCAGGCTGTCGGTCAGCAGCAGCAGGTTGCGGGTGAAGTACGGCGCGTGTGCGCCACTCAGGTTGAGCAGCATGCTGTCGCGGCCCGCAACGGGGATCACGCGCATGCCGGTGACGATGGGGGTCGAGGCTGTGGTCATGGTCAACATTTCAAAATCGGACATCAGCAGGGGCGTCCCTGGCGTTGCAGCAGCCAGGCCGGTGCATCCTGCAGCGCCACGGGACGCAGGAAGCGGTCAAGCGCAGCGTCACCCACCGAGGTGGTCATGGGCTCGGTGCTCGACGGCCAGGGGCCGCCGTGCTGCTGCGCAGCCGTCACGGCCACGCCGGTGGGCACGCCGGCAAACAGCACTCGGCCGCACATGGCCATGGCGCCACGCACCAAGGCGCGGGTTTCGGGGGTGTCCTGGTCAGCGCCCCAGAAAGTGACCGTGAGGCTACCGCCCACGGCCTGCAGCACCTGCAGGCTCTGTGCCACCGATTCGGTCCAGACGATCAGGCTGGCAGGGCCGAACACCTCTTCGCGCAAGGCTTCGCTGGCGATGAAGGTGGTCGCGTCGACTTCGGCCAGGAAGGGGCGCGGCGGCAGGCTGTCCACCGGCTCGTGCAGCAGTGCGCTGGCGCCTGCAGCCAGTTGCGCGCGGGTGCCTGCGTCCAGCGCCTGGCGCATGCCCGGCGTCAGCATGGCATGGGGTTGTTGTGCCTTCAGGGCCGTGAGCAAGTGCTGCACGAAGGCACTGCTGGCCTCGCTGCGCTGGAACACCAGCAGACCCGGGTTGGTACAAAACTGGCCGCAGCCCAGCGTGATGGAGCCGGCCAGGGTCTGCGCCAGCGCCTCGCCACCGGCCTGCAAAGCCGCTGGCATGGCCAGCACCGGGTTGATGGAACCGAGCTCACCGTAAAAGGGAATGGGCCGCTGGCGCTGGCGTGCCGCCATCTGCAGCGCCGCACCGCCGCGGGTGGAGCCGGTGAAGGCACCGGCCGCAATCAGCGGGTGCTGGATCAGGCCCACGCCCACCTCGTGCCCCGCGCCCTGCACCATGCCCACCAGGCCGCCTGGCAGGCCCAGCGACTGCAGGGTCTGCTGCACCAGACCATGCACACGCAAGGAGGTTTGCGGATGCCCCGGATGGGCTTTGACCACGACCGGGCAGCCTGCGGCCAGGGCAGATGCGGTGTCACCACCCAGCACCGAAAAGGCAAACGGGAAATTGCTGGCCGAGAACATGGCGACCGGCCCCAGCGGCACACGCACGCGCACCATGGCCGGGTGGCCTGCGGGTGGAGGACCGGCCACGGCCGGGTCGTCGGTGAAGGCAAACGCAGCACCACGGCCCGCGATGGTGGCAAAGCGGCGCAGCTGGAAGGCGGTGCGGTCGAGCTCGCCGTTCAGGCGCGGCAGGCCCAGCCCGGTTTCCCTGTCGGCCAGCGCCACCAGCGCATCGCGATCGGATTCCAGGGCCTGTGCCAGTGCGTCGAGCAACGCAGCACGCAGGCTGCCCTCGCTGCTCTGCCAGTCGGCAAATGCGGCATGCGCCGCCTGTGCCGCGGCATCAATGTCGGCCGAAGAAGACGCCCGCAATGCGGGGCCAAAGCTTTGCCCGCTGCGGGCATCCAAGGATTGAAGTGAAGTCATGGGGTGGGAGGGTGTGATCGGACCGTCAGGATGTTGCCTCGAAACTGGCCATGGTCCAGCGGCGGGCCTGCTCGCTGATGGACACCCCCAGACCAGGCCGGGCCGGCACCAGCATGCGGCCGTCCCGGATCTGGATACGTTCGTTGAAAAGGGGCTCGAGCCACTCGAAGTGCTCCACCCATGGCTCGGTCTTGTAGGCGGCGGCCAGGTGGATGTGCAGCTCCATCGCAAAGTGCGGCGCCAGCATGACGCCGGCGTGCTCGGCCAGTTGCGCGATCTTGAGGAAGGGCGTGATGCCGCCCACACGCGGGCCATCGGGCATCAGGTAGTCGGCCGCGCGGTGGCGGATCAGGTCCCAGTGTTCCTGCACGCTGGTGAGCATCTCGCCGGTGGCGATCGGGGTGTCGAACTGGGCGGCCAGCGCAGCGTGGCCTTCGTGGTCGTAGGCGTCCAGCGGTTCCTCGATCCAGACCAGGTTCATCGGCTCAAGCCGGCGGCACATGCGCTGCGCCGTGGGGCGATCCCATTGCTGGTTGGCGTCCACCATGATGGGGAAACGATCGCCCAGCTGCTGGCGCACCGCGCTCACGCGCTCGATGTCCTTGTCGCAGTCGGGCTGGCCCACCTTGAGCTTGATGCCGCCAATGCCTTGGGCCACCGAGGCCGAGGCATTGACCAGCAACTGGTCCAGCGGCGTGTGCAAAAAACCACCCGAGGTGTTGTAGCAGCGCACGCTGTCGCGGTGCGTGCCGATCAGCTTGGCCAGGGAAAGGCCGGCGCGCTTGGCCTTGAGGTCCCACAGCGCGACGTCAAAGGCACCGATGGCCTGCACGCTCAAGCCGCTGCGACCCACCGAAGCGCCGGCCCAGCACAGCTTGTCCCAGAGCCTGGCGATGTCGCTGGGGTCTTCGCCGATCAGCACGGGGGCGATTTCTTTGGCGTGCGCGAACTGGCCAGGGCCGCCAGCGCGCTTGGAATAACTGAAACCCACACCTTCGGCGCCATCCTTCGTCTTGAGCTCGACGAACAGGATGGCGATTTCGGTCATCGGCTTCTGGCGGCCGGTCAGCACCTTGGCGTCGCTGATCGGGTTGGCCAGCGGCAGCGTGCAAGCGCTGACGCGGACCCAGGAAATGGCATCGGTCATGTCCTGGCTTTCTTCATTGAGGCTTGATGCCGGCGGTCTTGATCACACGCGTCCACTGCTCCAGCTCGGACTTGACGAACTCGGTGTAGGGCTTGCTGCCGCTGGGCGGGATGACGAAACCGGTCGAGGTCAGACGCTGCCTGAAATGGGGTGTCTGCATGGCCTGGGCCATGGCAGCTTCGAGTTTGTCCACGATGGGCTGTGGCGTGCCCTTGGCCACCGACAGACCCGACCAGGACAGGGCCTCGAAGCCCTTGTAACCGGATTCGGCCACGGTCGGCACATCGGGGTAGAGCGCGTTGCGCTCCTTGCTGGTCACGGCCAGCGCGCGCAGCTTGCCGGCCTTGACATGCGGCAGTGCCACGTCCTGGTTCAGGAACACCATGGGCACGGTGCCAGCCAGCAGGTCGTTGAGCATGGGGCCACCGCCACGGTAGGGGATGCCGGTCAGGAAGATGCCGGCGGTCTGCTTGAACAGCTCCATCGCCATGTGGCCCGAGGCCGCGTGGGTGAAGCCATAGTCGAGCTTGCCGGGGTTCTTCTTGGCGTAGTCCACCAGCTCCTTGACGGTCTTGAAAGGCTGCGAGGGGTGCACCAGCAGCACGTTGGGGCCCGAGTGCACCTGCGTGAGGTGGATGAAATCGGTCAGCGAGTTGTACTTGAGGTTGGGGTCCAGGCCATGGGCCACAGCGTTCTGGCCCACACCGGTCTGGATGATGGTGTAGCCGTCGGCAGGCATCTTGACCGCACGGTCGGTGCCGACCACGCCTCCTGCGCCGCCGATGTTCTCGACCACCACGGGCTGCTTGAGCACCTTGGTGAGTTCCTCGGCCATGAGCCGGCCCATCACATCGCTGGTACCGCCGGGCGGGAAGGCCACGATCAATTTGATCGGCTTGCTGGGGTAATCGGCCTGCGCCCAGGCGGACGTGAGGCTGGCCACGCCCAGTGCGGCCAGGGCCAGGGCCTGGATGGCGAAACGTTTGGTCTTCATGCTTGTCTCCTTGCTGAAAGGTTTTCAGGTGATCGGTGCCGGGTTGAACAGCACCAGCGCGTTGTGCAACTTCCACTTTTCGGCCCAGGTCTGGCGACCACTGGCCACGTCGAGCAGCAGGTGAAAAAGTTCCCAGCCTGCTTCTTCGATACCGATTTCACCGTCGGCGATGCGCCCGGCGTTCATGTCCATCAGGTCGTGCCAGCGGCGCGCCAGGTCGCTGCGCGTGGCCACCTTGACCACGGGGCAGGCCTGCAGGCCATAGGGCGTGCCGCGGCCGGTGGTGAACACATGCAGATTCATGCCGGCGGCCAGCTGCAGCGTGCCGCAGATGAAGTCGCTGGCGGGGGTGGCGGCGAACACCAGGCCTTTTTGATCAGGCTTGAGCCTTTCGCCGGGCGAGAGCACACTGGCAATCGCCCCGCTGCCGCTCTTGATGATCGAGCCCATGGCTTTTTCGGCGATGTTGGACAGGCCGCCGGCCTTGTTGCCCGGCGTGGTGTTGGCGCTGCGGTCCACGCGACCGCGGTCCAGGTACTGGTCGTACCAGCCAAGTTCGCGCACGATGTCCTCTGCGACTTGTGGCGTGGCTGCACGGCGGGTGAGCTGCTCGACCGCATCGCGCACCTCGGTGTTCTCTGAAAACATCACGGTGCCACCGGCGCGCACGATCAGGTCGGCCATGGCACCCACCGCCGGGTTGGCGGTCACGCCTGAAAACGCGTCGCTGCCGCCACACTGCACGCCCACCACCAGTGCGCTGGCCGGTACGGTCTGGCGGCGGCGCGCGTTCAGGCGTTCCAGGTGCGGTTTGGCGCGCTGCACGATGCTGTCGATCATGGACATGAAGCCCACATGCGCCTCGTCCTGCAGGCACACCAGATCGGGGCCCTGCTGCGCTTCGCGTGCATCCTGGACCGGGAAGCTGCCCGGCGGCAGCAGGCGTGCCGGCTGCAGTTTTTCGCAGCCCAGGCTGACCACCATGACCTCGCCGCCAAAGTTGGGGTTGAGGCTGATGTGGCGCAGTGTGCGGATCGGAATTTCGGCGCCGGGCGCGTCGATTGCCACACCGCAGCCATAAGCGTGCTCGAGACCGACCACGCCGTCCACGTTCGGGTAGAGCGGCAGCAATTCGCGCTCGATGCGTTCGACCGCCACCTTGAGCACGCCGGCCACGCACTGCACCGTGGTGGTGATGGCCAGCAGGTTGCGCGTGCCCACCGAGCCGTCAGCGTTCACATAGCCTTCGAAGGTGTAACCCTCCAGTGGTGTCCATTGCGGCGCCTGCTGCGTGGCCATGGGCAGGCCCTGCAGCGCGCGTGCCGGCGGAATGTCCAGCAGGCGTTCGTGCACCCAGCTGCCTGCGGCAATCGCTTCGCGCGCAAAGCCCACAGGCACGTTGTAGCGCAGCACCGCAGCACCTGCTGCAATGTCTTTCAAAGCCACTTTGTGGCCTTGCGGCACCTTGTCGCGCAGGATCAGGCCTTGCGCCGGACCTTCGGGCATGACGGTGCCTGCCGGCAGGCCGCCATCGTTG
>Ga0255274_1000085_pt1 | contig 14832 bp, 13 predicted proteins | sample AtltaT_4_FD_183673 | JGI IMG/M metagenome (GOLD analysis project Ga0255274, IMG submission 183673) | Metatranscriptome of freshwater microbial communities from Altamaha River, Georgia, United States - Atl_Colum_RepB_8h (Metagenome... | ecosystem: Environmental > Aquatic > Freshwater > River... | reverse complement strand
GTGGGGTTTCTGTGTTTCAGACCCAACCCAACCAGAAAAGTTTCGCTCGATTTGTCTCGGCTTGCCTTGGGTTTGATGGGCTTGACCACTCTGAAAGTGTCCTTGAAAAGCTTGGCCAACTGGCTGTAGCCGCTACCGTGAAATGCTTTGACCACCAAGGCTCCCTCGGTTTTCATGTGCTGTTGCGAAAACTCCACGGCCAGCTCGATCAGGTGGGCAATTCGGGCCGCATCGGCCGATTCAATGCCCGACAAATTGGGCGCCATGTCCGACACCACCACATCGGCTTGACGGCCCTGCATGGCCTCTTGCAAGCTGGCCAGCACCTCGGGTTCACGAAAGTCGCCGTTCAAAAACTGCACGCCCTCGATGGGCTCCATGGGCAAGATGTCCAAGGCAATGATGGTGCCGTTCAACTCGCCCACAGCGGCCCCTTGGGGTGACAGTCGGCGGCGCACGTATTGGCTCCATGCGCCTGGGGTGGAGCCTAAATCGACCACCACATGACCTGGCTTGATCAGCCCCAGCTGTTCATCAATTTCTTTGAGCTTGTAGGCCGCACGTGCGCGATAGCCATCCTTTTGCGCCATCTTGACGTAAGGATCGTTCACATGGTCGTTGAGCCAAGACTTGTTGACCTTTTTGCTTTTCGTTTTGGTTTTCAATCGACTTCCAGTTAACTTCCACTCGCGAGCGCGGATAATACCCCTATGCCTGCCATTCAACTCACCCCTGCACAACGCAAAGTTCACCGCGCCGAAGCGCACCATCTCGACCCCGTCGTGATGGTGGGCAACGACGGTCTCACCCCTGCGGTGCTCAAAGAAACCGAGATGGCTTTGAACGCCCACGGTTTGATCAAAATTCGTGTGCTCGGCGATGACCGCCAAGCCCGCGAAGCCATGTTTCAAACACTCGCCGATCAACTCAGCGCCGCCCCCATTCAACACATCGGCAAGCTGCTGGTGTTGTGGCGCCCGCAACCCGAAAAACTGCGGGAAGCCGACGAAGACCGCTTGCCCGGCCCGCGCGATGTGAAGGTCTTGAAATACAGCAAACGCGGGGGCCAACGCCCTGAAGTGAAAACCTTGCGCGTGCTGGGTAACCAACGGCTCACATCGGGCGGTCAAATCAAGCGAGCCAAGCCCAAGAAAACGTCGGTCAAAAAACGCAGCTTGGGTTGATCGCTTCAGGCGTCGTCAACCGTTGTTTCGTCTACGGTTTTTTCCTTAGCACTGGGCAGAAGTTGCCAAAAGTAGGTTGCAGCACAAACCCACTGTGCAACATACATCAAACTGCCCACGTTGTGCCACAACATCAAGTTGTCTCTGGCCATGATGTGGGGCTTCACACCCACTTCGAGCATCAAGGCCAACAACAGCCCTGAGATCAACCAGATCGACGGCGTTTCAGCGGCATCTCGGTTTTCACGGCGAGTGGTGACCAAGAGCATCACACAACACACCACCGACACCCAGGTTTGCGCCGTGAACAAACGCCCTGCCATTTGACCTGCCATGGCAGGTGTTTCAAGGTACTTGAACAGCAACGGCACCACCACAAACCCAAGGGTGGTCAAACTGCCCCACCATGCGGCGGCTAAAAAAAATTTGAGACGTGTCATGCACTTGGCACGAGGAAAAGGATGCGCATCACACCCACTCGGGTCGCATCAAAGATAAGACACCGACACAATTTCGTAGCGACGCACACCACCCGGTGCTTGCACCTCGGCCACATCGCCTTCTTCTTTGCCAATCAAAGCACGGGCAATGGGGCTGCTGATGTTGATCAAGCCCAATTTCAAATCGGCCTCGTCTTCACCCACGATTTGGTAGGTCACTTTGTCGCCGCTGTCTTCGTCTTCCAACGCCACCGTGGCACCAAACACCACGCGACCGCCAGCATCAACCGCCGAGGGGTCGATGATTTGCGCAGCTGAGAGCTTGCCTTCGATTTCTTGAATACGGCCTTCAATGAAACCCTGACGGTCTTTGGCGGCGTCGTATTCGGCGTTTTCACTCAAGTCGCCCTGCGCACGCGCTTCGGCAATCGCATTGATCACTGCAGGGCGCTCAATGGTTTTGAGTTTGTGCAACTCTTCTTTGAGTTTTTCTGCACCACGTTTGGTAATGGGAATCGTGCTCATGTTTGTCTCTGTTTGTCTTTATGCAACGAGTTGTGCGTGCATGTCTTGTACCGAAATCACGTCCAGCTTGTCCATGTATTTCATGCCTTCGACCGCCGCTTCCGCACCGGCAATGGTGGTGAAGGTGGTGACACGGTTCAACAACGCCGAGGTACGAATGTGACGTGAGTCAGCAATCGCATTGCGAAGTTCTTCCACGGTGTTGATGACCAACACCACCTCGTTGTTCTTGATCATGTCCACAATGTGCGGGCGGCCTTCGGTGACCTTATTCACCACCGCACACGCCACACCTGCTTCGTTGATGGCAGCGGCCGTGCCTTTGGTGGCAATCAATGCAAAACCCAAATCAACCAATTGACGGGCCACGGCAATCGCACGGGGCTTGTCGTTGTTCTTGACTGAAATAAACACTTTGCCAGAGGGTGTGCCATCGGCCTTGTGCGCACGTGGCAACTTGGTGCCCGCACCCAATTGGCTCTTCACAAAGGCTTCGCCAAAGGTTTTGCCCACGCCCATGACCTCACCGGTCGATTTCATTTCGGGGCCCAAAATGGTGTCCACACCGGGGAATTTCACGAATGGGAACACAGCTTCTTTCACACTGAAATAAGGCGGTGTGACTTCATGGGTGATGCCTTGCGACGCCAAGCTTTGCCCAGCCATGCAACGTGCCGCCACTTTGGCCAATTGCACGCCTGTGGCTTTGGACACATAGGGCACTGTGCGCGAAGCACGTGGGTTGACTTCCAACACGTAAATGACATCTTTGCCATCGACGTTTTGAATGGCAAACTGCACGTTCATCAGGCCCACCACATTCAAGGCACCAGCCATCGCGGCCGATTGGCGCTTGAGCTCGTTCACTGTGGCAGCTGAAAGCGAATAAGGTGGCAAGGAGCAAGCCGAGTCACCGCTGTGCACACCCGCTTGTTCGATGTGTTCCATCACACCACCGATGAAGGTTTTGCCTTCGGGGTCACGCAAGCAATCGACATCGCATTCAATTGCATCGTTCAAGAAACGGTCCAACAACACAGGTGAATCGTTGGACACTTTCACCGCTTCACGCATGTAGCGTTCGAGGTCGCGTTGTTCGTGCACGATTTCCATCGCGCGGCCACCCAACACATAGCTGGGGCGCACCACAAGGGGGTAACCCAAAGCAGCGGCTTTTTCCAGAGCTTCGGCTTCGGTGCGAGCGGTGGCATTGGGTGGTTGACGCAAGCCGAGGTCTTGCAACAATTTTTGGAAACGCTCGCGGTCTTCTGCCGCGTCAATCATGTCAGGGCTGGTGCCAATGATGGGCACGCCTGCAGCTTCCAAACCGAGTGCCAATTTCAAAGGTGTTTGACCGCCGTACTGCACGATCACACCGGTGGGTTTTTCTTTGTCCACAATCTCCAACACGTCTTCGAGCGTCAGGGGCTCGAAATACAAACGGTCAGAGGTGTCGTAGTCGGTCGACACGGTTTCGGGGTTGCAGTTGACCATGATGGTCTCGTACCCATCTTCACGCATGGCCAACGCTGCGTGCACACAGCAATAGTCAAACTCAATGCCTTGGCCAATGCGGTTTGGTCCACCACCCAACACCATGATTTTTTTGTTGGTGGTGGGCGCAGCTTCGCATTCGTCTTCGTAGCTCGAATACATGTAGGCTGTGTTGGTGGCAAATTCAGCCGCACAGGTGTCGACCCGCTTGTAGACAGGTCGCACATTCAATGTGTGGCGTTGCGCACGCACCGCTGCTTCGGTGGTCTTGAGCAACTTGGCCAAGCGGCGGTCTGAGAAACCTTTTTTCTTCAAGGCACGCAACTCGTCTGCGCTGATGGCTTCGAGGGTGGTGCTTTCGAGCTCAAGCTCGATCTTCACAATCTCTTCGATTTGCACCAAGAACCAAGGGTCGATCTTGGTCAGATCAAACACCTCTTGCACGCTCATGCCTTGGGCAAATGCATCGCCCACATACCAAATGCGCTCGGGACCGGGTTCGCCCAGTTCTTTTTCCAACACCTCGCGGTCTTGGGTTTTTTCGTTCATGCCGTCCACGCCCACTTCCAAACCGCGCAAGGCTTTTTGGAACGACTCTTGGAAGGTGCGACCCATCGCCATCACCTCGCCCACCGATTTCATTTGGGTGGTCAAACGGCTGTCGGCAGTAGGGAATTTTTCAAACGCAAAACGTGGAATTTTGGTGACCACATAGTCGATGCTCGGCTCAAAGCTAGCCGGTGTGGCGCCGCCAGTGATTTCGTTTTTCAATTCATCGAGGGTGTAACCCACGGCCAACTTCGCCGCCACTTTCGCAATCGGAAAACCTGTGGCTTTGGAGGCCAAGGCCGATGACCGCGACACACGTGGGTTCATCTCGATCACCACCATGCGACCGTCTTTGGGGTTGATCGAGAACTGCACGTTCGAGCCGCCCGTGTCCACACCAATTTCACGCAACACGGCCAACGAGGCATTGCGCATGATTTGGTATTCCTTGTCGGTCAAGGTTTGTGCAGGGGCCACAGTGATCGAGTCACCGGTGTGCACACCCATGGGATCAAGGTTTTCAATGGAGCAAATGATGATGCAGTTGTCCGCTTTGTCGCGCACCACTTCCATCTCATACTCTTTCCAACCGAGCAAAGACTCTTCAATCAACAACTCGTTGGTGGGCGAAGCTTCCAAGCCGCGTTTGCAAATGGTTTCAAACTCTTCGGGGTTGTAGGCAATGCCGCCACCGGTGCCACCCAAGGTGAAGCTGGGGCGAATGACGGTGGGAAAACCCACATACTTTTGCACTTCCCATGCTTCTTCCATGCTGTGCGCAATACCCGAACGCGCCGAGCCCAAACCAATTTTGGTCATCGCGTCTTTGAACTTCAAACGGTCTTCGGCTTTGTCGATGGCTTCGGGTGTGGCACCAATCAATTCCACTTTGTATTTGGCCAACACGCCGTGGTGCCACAAATCGAGTGCGCAGTTCAGCGCAGTTTGTCCACCCATGGTGGGCAAAATGGCATCGGGCCGTTCTTTGGCAATGATTTTTTCAACCGTTTGCCAAGTGATGGGCTCGATGTAAGTCACATCGGCCGTGGCAGGGTCGGTCATGATCGTGGCAGGGTTGCTGTTGATCAAAATGACTTTGTAGCCCTCTTCACGCAACGCTTTACAAGCTTGCACGCCCGAGTAATCGAACTCACACGCCTGACCAATGATGATCGGGCCTGCGCCGATGATGAGAATACTTTTGAGGTCTGAACGCTTTGGCATTTATTGTTCCGTTATTTTTTTTCCATCAGTTTGATGAAGCGGTCAAAGAGGTATGCAATATCGTGGGGGCCGGGCGATGCTTCAGGGTGACCTTGAAAGCAAAACGCGGGCTTGTCGGTGCGTGCCAAACCTTGCAAGGTTCCGTCGAACAACGACACATGCGTGGCACGCAAATGGGCGGGCAATGATTTTTCGTCCACCGCAAAACCGTGGTTTTGGCTGGTGATGGACACACGACCGCTGTCGAGGTCTTTCACAGGATGGTTGGCACCGTGGTGACCAAACTTCATCTTGAAAGTTTTGGCACCGCTGGCCAAGGCCATGATTTGATGGCCCAAGCAAATGCCAAACGTCGGAATGCCTGTTTCAATCAACTCAGCGGCCGCTTTGATCGCATAGTCACAGGGCTCTGGGTCACCCGGGCCGTTGGACAAGAAAATGCCATCGGGTTTGTGTTTCAACACCTCCGCAGCAGTTGTTTTGGCTGGCACCACGGTCACCTTGCAACCACGCTCAGCCAACATGCGCAAAATGTTTTTCTTCACGCCAAAGTCGTACGCAACCACATGAAACTTCGGCGCACTTTGTGTGCCATAGCCCGTGCCCAATTGCCATTCGGTTTGGGTCCATTCATAAGTTTTGGCAACCGTCACTTGTTGCGCCAAATCGAGGCCAGCCATGTTGGGTGCGCCCTTGGCAGCGGCAATCGCTTGGTCAATCAAGGCTTGCGTGACGGCTTGGCCTTTGGCCAAACCAACGATGGCACCGTTTTGTGCACCCTTCGTGCGCAAGATGCGCGTGAGCTTGCGGGTGTCGATGTTGGCAATCGCCACGGTGCCGCTGTCGTTCAAGTAAGACGACAGGGTTTGGTTTGAACGGAAGTTGCTGGCGATCAGCGGCAAGTCTTTGATGATCAAACCAGCGGCATAGACTTTGTCAGCTTCGATGTCCTCGGTGTTGACACCATAGTTGCCGATGTGCGGATACGTCAACGTGACGATCTGCTGGCAATAGCTGGGGTCGGTGAGGATTTCTTGGTAGCCGGTGAGCGATGTGTTGAACACTACTTCGCCGACGGTAGAGCCGGTGGCTCCAATCGAATTGCCGATAAAGACCGTGCCGTCTGCAAGCGCCAAGATGGCGGGCGGGAAAGTTCCCTGAAGAGACAAAAGCACTGGGTTCTCCGGAATAGTTCGGGTACGCCTCAGCGCTCAGAAGAGAAAAGTTCTCTTTTTGGCTGCTTTGTTCGAGGAATGTGCCTGGTTTGAAGCTAAGACGTACAGGTTGATGCGGGAAAGCCTCTCATTATATCTGAGCCGCTGGTTTACCCGAGTTTCAGAGGGAAAACGCACGCACAAAAGAACATGATGTGCCTGCTAAAGCAGCGCTTAAAGTTGTGCCGCCGCGCTGGCATGTAAGCAAATCGCTGCTGCCACCGACACATTGAGTGACTCCTCGCCCCCGGGCTGTGCAATGCGTACCGACAATTGAGCCTTGGCGGCCAGCTCAGGTGAAACGCCCTGCCCTTCGTGCCCCAGCAACCAAGCACAAGGCATGGGCAACTGCCGCTGCGCCACCAGCTGATGCAAAAAATGACCCTGATGCACATCGGTGGTCAACCAAGGCACTTGCAAATCTTGCAAGGCCTCATACGTTACGCCATCGACCAAATGCAAACCAAAATGCGCCCCCATGCCTGCGCGCAACACCTTGGGCGACCACAATGCAGCCGTGCCCTTCAGTGCCACCACCTGAGTGAACCCAAATGCTGCGGCACTGCGCAAAATAGAACCCACATTGCCAGCATCTTGCACACGGTCTAGCACCACAGTAGACGCATTGGGTTGAATGCGTGTGGCCTCAGGCAAGGCCATCACAAACCCCATGCGTGCAGGCGACTCCAAACCACTGATGTCTGCAAACAAGGCATCAGGCACCACCGTGTTGCGAGGTGCTGCGTTTTGCCATGCTTGGGGGGCGCTTTGCCATTGCGACTCCGCAAACACCGCCTGCTCAGGCTGCACGCCCCGCGCCAACGCTGCACGGCACAAATGATCGCCCTCTAACCACACTTTGCCCAGCTTGCGATACGCCGTGCTGTCTTGCGACAAGCGGCGCAATTCTTTCAGCAAGGGGTTGTCGCGCGAGGTGATCAAATTCATCGCAACACCTCAGCCACCGGCGCAAACGATTTGCGATGCCAAGGCGTTGCACCGTGCGTTTTCAGCGCTTGCATGTGGGCCTCGGTGCCATAGCCTTTGTGCTGGGCAAACCCATACTGAGGGAAATCGTGATCGATTGTTTCGCACCAACGGTCACGGGTGACCTTGGCCAAAATCGATGCCGCCGAAATGGCTTGCACTTTGCTGTCGCCTTTCACAATGGCTTCGGCCAACACATCGAGCACAGGCAAACGGTTGCCATCGACCAACACCTTGTTGGGCTTCAAACGCAAACCCTCTACCGCACGGCGCATGGCCAACATCGTGGCTTGCAAAATATTGAGGGCATCAATTTCTTCCACGCTGGCCTCAGCAATCGAGCAACACAAGGCTTTGGCACGAATTTCGTCGTACAACTTGTCGCGCTTCAAGGCCGTGAGTTTTTTCGAATCAGCCAAACCTTTGATGGGGTTCAGATCATCCAAGATCACCGCAGCGGCCACCACAGGACCTGCCAAGGGACCGCGCCCAGCCTCGTCCACCCCAGCGATCAAAGCAGCTGGGGCATCCCACACCAAGGCGGTTTGTTCAGCGCGCAAGAATTTTTTCGATCGCATGGGCAGCCAATGTGGGCGTGTCGCGACGCAAGCTGTCATGCAGCGCTGCGAAGCGTTGTTGAACCTGTTGAATGCGTTCGGGCGCATCGAGCCACTGCAACACCTCGCTGGCCAACGCATCAGGCGTGGCAGCATCTTGCAGCAGCTCGGGCACCACAAACTCTTGGCACAAAATATTGGGCAATCCCACCCATGCTTGCAATTTTTTGCGACGCATGATTTGCCAACTCAACCAATGCATGTTGTAGGCAATCACCATCGGGCGTTTGAACAAGGCGGCTTCAAGTGTGGCGGTGCCGCTGGCGATCAAGGTCACATCACAAGCAGCCAGTGCCGCATGCGATTGCCCCTCGAGCAACAGCAAGTTGGGCACGCCACCCACCTCATGTACCAAAGCTTGAATGCGATTTTTCAACGCTGGCATGGCAGGCAACACAAAGTGCAAACCCGGTTGGCGCTGTGCCAGGCGCTGTGCAGCCAACAAAAAACGTTTCGCCAAGTATTCAATTTCAGAGCTGCGACTGCCCGGCAACAAGGCCACCACCGTGGCGTTGCTTGGCAAACCAAGTTGCACACGCGCTGCGGCAGGGTCAATCACATCCGGAATGGTTTGTGCCAGTGGGTGCCCCACATAGGTGGATGCAATGCCATGTTGTGCCAACAGCTCTGTTTCAAACGGAAAAATGCACAACACATGGTCCACGCTTTGGCGAATTTTTTCCACTCGGTCAGCACGCCATGCCCAAATAGAAGGACACACAAAGTGCACCGCAGGAATGCCTGCGGCTTTCAAATCACGCTCTAAGTCGAGGTTGAAATCGGGGGCGTCGACACCAATGAAGGCACTGGGTGGATTGGCCAACAAGCGTTGCTTGAGTTGCGCACGGATGTTCACAATTTCTCGGTAATGGCGCAACACTTCCACATAGCCACGCACTGCGAGTTTTTCGTAAGGCCACCAGGCTTGAAAACCGTGTTGCGTCATGCGGGGGCCGCCAATGCCTGCGCTGTGCATGTCGGGCCATTGTTTGTGCAGACCACCGAGCAGCAAGCCCGCCAGCAAATCGCCCGAGGCCTCGCCAGCCACCAGCGAGAAAGACACGGGTTGCGTCATGGCCTCAGCGCACGATGCCGCGTTGCGGCGAGGTCTGGTTCAAGAAGTCCAGCATCATGGCCACATCGGGGGCTGACTCTGGTTTGTCTTGGGTCAATGCAGCAATGCGTTCTTTGGCTTTTTCCAGCGTCAAATCGTCGCGGTACAAAGCCTTGTGCATGGCCTTCACAGCGCTGATGCGCTCAGGCGAAAAACCACGGCGGCGCAAACCTTCAAAGTTCATCGAACGGGCCTCGGCCGGTTGGCCTTGGCACATCACAAACGGTGGCAAATCTGCAAACAACAAAGAATGCATGGCGGTGAAACTGTGTGCACCAATGCGCACAAACTGATGCACCACGGTAAAGCCACCCAGAATCACCCAGTCACCCACATGCACGTGGCCTGCCAACTGTGCGCTGTTGGCAAAGATGGTGTGGTTGCCCACCACACAATCGTGCGCCAAATGCACATAGGCCATGATCCAGTTGTCGTTGCCCACGCACGTGACACCTGCGTCACCGGGGGAGCCAATGTTGAAGGTGCAAAACTCACGGATGGTGTTGCGGTCGCCAATGCGCAACTCACAAGGTTCACCCGCATACTTTTTGTCCTGCGGAATGGCACCCAAAGAGTTGAATTGAAAAATCTGGTTGTCTTTGCCAATCGTGGTGTGGCCCTCGATCACACAATGCGGCCCCACACGCGTGCCTGCATCGATGCGAACATGCGGCCCAATGATGCTATAGGGCCCAACCTGCACCGAACTGTCGAGCTCGGCTTGGGGGTCGACGATGGCGGTGGGGTGAATCAAACTCATCGTGGCTGTGGCATGAGGCAAATGAAATGAAAAAGAGGTTTGACCATCAAGCGATGGTGCGCATGGTGCACATCAACTCAGCTTCCGTGGCAATCTCGTCGCCCACTTTGGCGCGCGCTTTGAATTTGAAAATACCCGCTTTCATGCGATCGAGTTCGACCTCCAAAATCAATTGGTCACCGGGTTCCACAGGGCGCTTGAAACGTGCGCCATCGATGCCCGCAAAGTAGTACACCGTTTTGTCGTCGGGTGCTGTGCCCAAGGCATCGAAGGCCAACAAAGCAGCCGCTTGCGCCAAGGCTTCGAGCATCAACACACCCGGCATGACCGGACGGTGCGGAAAGTGACCGGTGAAAAAGGGTTCGTTGATCGACACATTTTTCAAAGCCCTGATGCTTTTGCCTTTTTCAATGTCCAACACCCGATCGACCAACAAAATCGGATAGCGGTGTGGCAACTGTTTCAAGATTTGATGGATGTCCATGCTCATTTTTTTTGACTTTCAAAATCAGATTCAAGCGATTTGATGCGATCCCGCAAACGGTGTAATTGGCGCAAGGTGGCCGCATTTTTTTTCCCATGACGCATTGTCGTCGATGGGAAACACCCCGCTGTACTGGCCGGGCTGACGGATGGAGCGCATCACCACCGAAGCGGCGGAAATGTGCACACCGTCGGCCAATTGCAAATGCCCCAGCACCACCGCACCACCGCCCACAGTGCAGTTGGCGCCAATGCGGGCACTACCGGCCACGCCTGCGCAACCGGCCATCGCCGTGTTGGCCCCAACATGCACGTTGTGGCCGATTTGTACCAAGTTGTCGAGTTTGACGCCGTCTTCCAGCACGGTGTCATCCAAAGCACCACGGTCTATGCAGCTGTTGGCACCAATTTCAACATCGTTGCCGATGCGCACGGCGCCCAGTTGTTCGATTTTTTCCCAGCGTCCTTCAAACAACGCAAAGCCAAAACCATCCGCACCAATCACCACGCCGGCATGCACGATGCAACGCTCGCCCACCGAGCAGTTTTCGCCCAGCGTGACGTGCGACTTCAACCACGTGTTGGCCCCCACCTTGGCGCCACGCTCCACCACGCACAAAGGACCGATGCGTGCGCTGGCATCGATGTGTGCTTCGGGATGAATCACTGCGCTGGGGTGAATGCGGGGGGCGTCATCGCTGCGCTGGTGTTGACGCCAAAACTGCGTCAATTTGGCAAAGTAGTGATAGGGGTTGTCCGCCACAATGCAGGCGCCTCGGGCTGCGGCTTGGGCCTCGAAAGCGGGCGAGACAATCACACACGCCGCTTGCGTGCTGGCCAGTTGCGATTGGTATTGTGGGTTGTTGAGAAAACTCAGCGCATCGGCTTGTGCAGTGTCAAGGGGCGAGAGGCGCTGTATTTCGAGGTTGGCGTCGCCCACCAGACGACCGCCTAGGCTGTCAACGATTTGGCCGAGACGCAAAGCCACGACCGATCACTTGGCCGAGTTGATGACCTTCAGCACTTTGTCAGTGATGTCGTGCTTGGGGTTGATATAAACCGCCTCTTGCAACACGAGGTCATACTTCTCGGTTTCAGCGACTTGTTTGATCACACGGTTGGCACGCTCGAGCACCAACTGGAATTCTTCGTTCTTACGCGCATTGAGTTCTTCTTGGAACTCGCGGCGCTTGCGCTGGAAATCGCGGTCTTGCTCGCCCAATTGTTTTTGGCGAGACACGCGTTGCGATTCAGACAGCGTGGGCGCTTCGCGTTCAAATTTTTCCACCGCAGTTTTCAAAGCATTGCCTGAATCGTTCAGGTCTTTCTCGCGCTTGGAAAATTCTTGCTCTAACTTGGCTTGCGCTTGCTTGGCCGTGTTGGCTTCTTTGAAAATGCGATCGGTGTTGATAAAGCCAATGCGGATTTCCTGCGCATGGGCAACCAAGGCAGCGTAGCCCAGCAAACCAACAGCAGCAACATGACGTAAAAAAGTTTTCATCAGAAAGATGTCCCAATCTGGAATTGCAATCGTTGTATTCTATCGCCAGTGAAGCTGCGCACGGGGCGAGCCCAAGCGAAACGCAGCGGCCCCATGGGCGAGACCCAACTCAAGCCCGCACCCATTGAACTGCGCAGTTGGTTGAGCTGAATTTTGTCGTACTCGCCAAACACGTTACCCATGTCATAAAAGCCGTACAAGCGCAGAGTTCGGTCGTTGCCCGCACCGGGAAATGGCATCAAGAATTCTGTGTTGAACGTGACCTTTTTGGCACCACCAACCACGATGCCCGAGACGTCGCGCGGGCCCAGGGTGCCTTGCTCAAAGCCGCGCACCGAACCCAAACCGCCAGAGTAATAGTTCTTGAACACTGGGAAAGGCTGCCCCTGTAAGCCCTTGCCCATACCAAAGTCGGCATTGAATGCAAAGGTGTACTGTTTGGTCAGGGGGAAATACTGCTGGTACTGGCTACCGAGCTTGGCATATCGGGTGTCACCGGACACACCGGTTTCGGTATTGGCACGAATCAGTTTGCCTCTGCTGGGGTTGAGAAAACTGTCGCGGCTGTCACGCGCCCAACCCACGGTCAGCGGCACTGTGTGCGTGGTGTAACCAAAATGGTTGGCATATGCCAAGTATGACGCAGGCAAGTTGGTGCCCGGCACAATTTCGGTGGTCTCGAGCGAGCCGCCCACAAACACCCTGTCGAGTTCGCTGAACGGCACACCAAAACGCAATCCCAAACCTGAGGTTTTCAAGCGGTAGTCACCGCCTTGTTGCACATAGGGCTTGCTGGAGCGCGAATAAAAGTCAAAGGTGCGTGAGATACCGTCCTCAGTGAAGTACGGGTTGGTGGTGCTGATCACATAGTACTGGTTGAACTTGCTGGTGCTGACCTGAATGCCCAAGTTTTGGCCCGAGCCAAACACATTGTCTTGCTGAATACCAAACGACAGCGTGACTTTTTCAGCACTAGAGAAACCAGCACCCAGCGTCAGCATGCCGGTGGGTTTTTCAACCACGTTCACACTCAGATCCACTTGGTCTTGGGTGCCGGGCACCTCTTGTGTGTCCACGTTGACTTCTTTGAAATAGCCCAGTCGGTCCACACGATCCCGCGAAAGTCTGATTTTTTCACCGTCATACCAGGACGACTCCATCTGACGGAACTCGCGCCGCACGATCTGATCGCGGGTGCGACTGTTGCCGACGATGTTGATCTGTCGCACATAGGCACGGCGTGATGGATCGCCCACCAACACCAGCTTCACTCGATTGCTGCTGCGGTCGATTTCGGGTCGCACCTCGGTACGCGCAAATGCAAAACCAAAATTACCGAAATACTCATTGAAGGCCTTGGTGGTGCGCGCCACATCGTCTGCGTTGTAGGGCTGCCCGGGCTTGATTTGAATCAGTGACTTGAACTCATCGTCCTTGCCTAGGAAGTAACCATCCAGCGCCACTTCAGACACCACAAAGCGGTCACCTTCAGTCACATTGACGGTGATGCTGATGTCTTGCTTATTGGGAGAAATGGCCACCTGGGTGGAGTCGATGCGAAACTCCAAATACCCGCGTGCCAGATACCAAGCGCGCAGGGTTTCCATGTCGGCGTTGAGCTTGGTGCGTGAGTAGCGGTCAGACTTGGTGTACCAGCTGAGCCAATTGCCTGTGCTTTGATCGAACTGATCGAGCAACTGCGATTCGCTGAAGGCTTTGTTGCCCACAATGCGAATTTCCTTGATCTTGGCCAAGTCACCCTCGATCACGGTGAATGACAAATTGACCCGGTTGCGCTCGATCGGGGTGATGGTGGTAATGACCTCCGCACCATACAAGCTGCGGTTAACGTACTGGCGTTTCAACTCTTGCTCAGCACGATCGGCCAGCGCTTTGTCAAACGGCCGACCTTCAGCCAGGCCCACGTCTTTGAGCGCTTTACGCAAAGTGTCCTTGTCAAACTCTTTGGTGCCAATGAAATCCACCGAAGCGATGTTGGGGCGCTCTTCCACGATCAGCACCAACACATCGCCTTTGACCTCAATGCGAATGTCTTTGAAGAGCCCCAAAGCAAACAAACTGCGAATGGCAGCTGCGCCTTTTTCATCGTTGTATTCATCACCTACACGCAATGGGATGGAGGCGAAAACAGTTCCCGGTTCGACACGTTGCAAGCCCTCCACCCGAATGTCACCCACTTTGAAGGGTTGAGCGGCCCATGCGGAGACGACCATCGTGGCTCCGGCAAGAAGTGCAATGGCACGTGACAAAGTGGTTTGGCGAAGGCTAAAGTTGGGCTGATTCATGTGCAGTTTTTTGTATTTCAGAAAAATGTTTGTTGGATGTTGGGTCATCAACCCAGCCAACCTAAGCGAACCACATCGTTGAAAAAGGAAACAGCCATCAATCCCAACAACACGGCAAGGCCTAAGCGTTGCATGACATCAAGCCACTTTTGAGAGGGCGCACGCCCTGTGAATGCCTCGTAAAGATAATACATCAGGTGCCCCCCATCGAGCATCGGCAAAGGCAGCAGGTTGAACACACCCAAACTGACGCTCAAGGCTGCCAAATACACCAGATAGGCAGACAAACCCAAACTGGCCGAACGCCCCGCATAGTCGGCCATCGTCAGAGGGCCGCTGAGGTGATGCCACTCGGCCTCACCCACCACCATTTTTGCCAACAAACGCAGGGTCAAGGCGCTCATGTCCCAGGTTTTTTCTACAGCACGCAAAAG
>Ga0255274_1000083_pt1 | contig 14973 bp, 15 predicted proteins | sample AtltaT_4_FD_183673 | JGI IMG/M metagenome (GOLD analysis project Ga0255274, IMG submission 183673) | Metatranscriptome of freshwater microbial communities from Altamaha River, Georgia, United States - Atl_Colum_RepB_8h (Metagenome... | ecosystem: Environmental > Aquatic > Freshwater > River... | reverse complement strand
CTTGAGCCCATCGTGACATGAAAACCGCGCAGCCCAGCCCTCGGGTTTGTCACAGTCGTGTCAGTCATCGGGTTGTGCTGAATGTGCGTTACGCTTTGCTCCAGCAGTGTGGCCATGTCTTGTCGCGCATGCGTATCAGGTACAAGGCGTTGAAACTCCTGGAGGTTTGATGAATCCGGCATCTTGGTGGGGTCAGAAGGTTTCGGACTGGTTGCCCAAAGGCAAGGCAGTGGAGGTTTCGTCGGTCCAGTCTGCGTCTGCGGTGGGGGCGGGGGGGACGAAGTTAGAGCGCGCTGTCGAAACCCTCGATGCCAGCATGGTGCGTAAAGTTCTCAAGCCCTTGCAGGCGGTAGCCGACAGCACGGTCAGCGAGGTCGAGGGGGGCCGGCGTGCCCGGGGGTTTGCCCAGTGGTATGCCGCTGCCAGTCCCCAGGACCGTCGTCAGGCCTGCATCCTCATGAGCGAGCGTTTCGCGCCCGATCCACAGCGCATACGGCAAGCGCGCGAAGCCTACGAGTCTGCCGTGGGTACCGCCGAAGAGGGGGTGGCCGAAATCCGCCTGCGCAAGGCGCTGTATTCGGACCGCACGCGCCTGCTGCAACGTTTTGCCGTATTTCCCGAAGGCATGCGTTTTCTGGTGGATCTGCGCGCCGAGCTGCTGCCCCAGCTCAAGAGCGAGAAGCGCCTGCTGGCGCTGGATGCCGAGCTCGAAACCCTGTTCAGCACCTGGTTTGATGTGGCTTTTCTGGAGCTGCGCCGCATCAGTTGGGACTCGCCGGCGTCGCTGGTCGAAAAGCTCATCCAGTACGAGGCGGTGCACGACATCAAGAGCTGGGCCGATGTCAAAAACCGGCTCGACTCGGACCGCCGTTGCTACGGCTTCTTCCATGCACGCCTGCCTGACGAGCCTTTGATCTTCGTGGAGGTGGCCTTTACCCGTGAGATCGCCTCCAACATCGTGCCTCTGCTGGATGAAACCGCGGAGGCCGTGGACCTGAGCAAGGCCACCACCGCCATTTTTTACTCCATCAGCAACACGCAGACTGGACTCAAGGGCATCAGCTTTGGCGACTCGCTCATCAAGCGTGTGGTCGAGACGCTCAAGGCCGATTTTCCGCAGCTCAAGACCTTTGCCACCTTGTCACCGATTCCAGGGTTCCGCGCCTGGTACCGCAAGAACGCACCGCGGCTGCTCGAAGAGCTGCCCGACAAGCACCGCCGCACGCTGGGGCGCTTCATCGGCTATGAGCCGGTCACGCCCGAGCACATTCAGGCCTGGCTCGACCAGGGGCCGCACACGGATGAAAAATGCCCTGGCGCGCGCTGGTTGTTGCACTGTGCCAGCCGCTACCTGGGCCACGAGCTGGAGCAGGGCAGGCCCGTGGATCCTGTAGCGCGCTTTCATCTGGGCAACGGGGCCCGGGTCGAACAGATCCACTGGATGGCAGACCCCTCGGGCAAAGGGATGCAGCAGTCTTACGGGATGATGGTGAACTACCTGTATGACCTCAAGAAACTCGATCGCCATCGAAAAATGCTGGGCGAGGGGAAAATACCGCTCTCTGGCGCGGTCGCCGATCTGTCCTTATGATCCTCCCGCCTTGCACATACACAACAGGAGACAAACCGATGAATGACTTGATGGGTACTTTCTCGCGTCGTCAGACGCTTCGCTCGCTGGCTGCAATGGGCGCCACTCTGCCCATGTGGTCCTGGGCGCAGAGCACCTGGCCCACCAAGCCTGTGACCATGGTGGTGCCTTTCCCAGCAGGTGGCGGAACGGACGCCTTCGCGCGGCCGCTGTCGGCTCAGTTCTCGCGCCTGACAGGAAAGCAACTGGTCATCGACAACCGTGGCGGCGCCGGCGGTACGCTGGGGGCCGGTGTGGCGGCCAAATCGGCGCCCGATGGCTACACCCTGTTCATGGGGGCCGTGCATCACACCATTGCGCCCTTCATGTACCCCAGGCTCGACTACGACCTCGAGCGTGATCTGGTGCCCCTGATCCTGGTGGCCAATGTGCCGCAGGTCGTTGTGGTCAACCCCAGGAAAGTCGATGTGCCGGACTTCAAGGCTTTCCTGGCCCACGTCAAGAAGAACCCGGGCCGCCTCAACTACGGCTCAGCCGGTGGGGGCACTTCGCACCACCTGGCCGGCGAGTTGTTCAAGCTGCAGACCCAGACCTTCATCACCCACATTCCCTACCGCGGCGCCGGCCCGGCCCTGCAGGACCTGATCGCCGGCAATGTGGACATGATGTTTGACGGTCTGGGCTCCTCGGCCCAGCACATCAAGGCCGGACGCATCAAGGCTCTGATGGTGTCGGGGGCCAAGCGCAGCTCGGCGTTTCCCGATGTGCCTTGCTCGGCCGAGTTGGGCTTGCCCGACTACACCGTCTCGACCTGGTATGGCGTGTGGGCGCCCCGTGGCACGCCGGCCGATGCACAGGCCCGCGCCATCGAGGAAATCCGCCGTGCCGCCCAGACCGATGAGGCCAAAGCCGTTTGGGCTGGGCAGGGTGCCGAATTCCCCAACCTGACCGGCCCCCAGTTCGATGCCTTCATCAAGAAGGAGTTGGCCAAATGGTCCCAGGTGGTCAAGGCCTCCGGAGCCAAACTCGATTGACGCAGACAATGCCAGTTCGGGTGCACCAATGCTGTGCCTGGCCTGTGCCCTGACCCATTTATGAAATCACATAACCTCTTTTCGGCGCTGCGCGCCGCTTTTCCCTCTGACCTGGACAGCACCGCGGTCGAAACCGACGAAGGCCTGCACTACAGCTGGCGCGACCTCGAGCGCGCCACGGCCATGATGGCCAACCTGCTGGACTCTCTGGAATTGCCCGAGGGCAGCCGCATTGCGGTTCAGGTCGAGAAATCGGTCGAGGCCATGATGCTGTACCTGGCCACGCTGCGCGCAGGCCATGTCTTTTTGCCGCTCAACACCGCCTACCAGAGCGCCGAGATTGAATACTTCATTGCCAATGCAGAGCCTGCGGTGGTGGTGTGCAGTCCGGCCAACTTCGGCTGGGTCAGCAAGATCGCCTTCAAGGCCGGCACTCGGCATGTCTTCACGCTCGGGGATGACCGCAGCGGCAGCCTGCTCGAGCGTGCCGCGCACCACAGTGACGAGCATCAGGCCGTCGTCAGGCAGGCCGATGATCTGGCCGCCATCCTCTACACCAGTGGCACCACCGGTCGCAGCAAGGGCGCCATGCTCACTCACGGCAACATGCTCTCCAATGCATCCGTGCTCAAGGACTACTGGGGCTGGAAGAAGGGTGATGTCCTGATCCACGCCTTGCCCATCTTCCATGTGCACGGTCTGTTCGTGGCCATCCACGGCGCGCTGATCAACGGCAGCAAGATGATCTGGATGGCCAAGTTCGATCCGAAACGCGTCATCGCCCGCCTGCCCGAGGCCACGGTGTTCATGGGTGTGCCCACGCTGTATGTGCGCATGCTGGCCGAGCCTGCGCTCACGCGCGAGGCCTGCCGCAAGATGCGACTGTTCATCGCAGGCTCCGCGCCGCTGTTGATCGAGACCTTCAACGACTGGATTGCGCGCACTGGCCACACCATTCTGGAGCGTTACGGCATGAGCGAGACCGTGATGCTGACCTCCAACCCTTACAGCGCTGACAGCCGCCATGGCAATCAGAGCGAGCGCCGTGGTGGCACGGTGGGCTTTCCCTTGCCGGGGGTTCAGCTGCGCGTGCGAGGTGACAGCGGGCAGGATCTGCCGGTGGGCGAGATCGGTGGCATCGAGGTCAAGGGGCCCAACGTCTTCAAGGGCTACTGGCGCATGCCTGAAAAGACCGCCGAAGAATTCACCGCCGACGGCTTCTTCAAGACCGGCGATGTGGGCAAGGTCGACGAGCGTGGCTATGTGACCATCGTGGGCCGCAGCAAGGACCTGATCATCAGCGGGGGCTACAACGTCTATCCGGCCGAGATCGAGGGCTACATCAACGAGATGAAGGGCGTGGCCGAAAGCGCGCTGATCGGTGTGCCGCATCCCGACTTCGGCGAAGTGGGTGTGGCTGTGGTGATCGCCAAGCCAGGCGCTGCGCTCACGCCCGAGGCGATCGTGGCCGACCTCAAGTCCAAGCTGGCCAACTTCAAGATTCCCAAGAAGTGTTATCTGGTCGCCGAACTGCCGCGTAACACCATGGGCAAGGTGCAAAAGAACCTGTTGCGCGAACAGTACAAGGCCGAGTTCGTCTGAGCTGTTGCAGGCTGGACTTCAGCGCCGGTGTGGCACGAAGCTGTTGCGTTCGTGCAGGCGCTGGATGTGCTCGGCTGCTTCGGCTGGTTTCATGCTGTTGTCCAGAACCCGGGTGTTCACATACCACAGCTCGTCCTCCATGGAGGGCCAGACACGGTTGAGCTTCTCGCTGTTCAGGCGGACGGTTTCGTCGCACTGCCTGCGCCAGTCCAGCATTTCCTGCCCGACCGGGTCCTGGACCTGCACCGGGTGATTGGACAACGGGTAAAAACCGCTGAGATGCTCGGTCAGCAGTTGCGCGAATTCCGAGGTGCCCAGCCAGCGCAGGAAAACCATGGCCGCCTCCTTGTGCGGGCTTTCGGCGTTGATGCCGATGCCAAAGTCTGGGTGTACCGACACCTGACAACGCTGTGCCTGGTGTTGCACCGGAAACCTGAACACCCCCAGCTCGATGGGGGTGGACTTGTGCGAGAAGTGGGTGTGGCGCAGGTAGGGCAGATCCCATGAGCCCGAAGGGAACAGCAATGCCTGGCCCTTGGCGAACATGACCTGGGCGTCGCTGTTGCTCACCAGATGGGGGGCAGGGGGCAGGTAGGGCCTGAGGCGCGACAGGAACTGCCAGGCCTGCACAAAGCCCGGATCCGTGAAGCGGGCCTGACCCTGGAGCAGGCTTTGCCGGCCTGTTTCGCCCGCCCAGAAATTGGGGCCGGCACCGGTGAACACCACCTGTGTGCTCTCCCACATGTCGGCCAGACCCAGGGCCAGCGGTACGGCCTGGCCACGCGCTCGGGCACGCTCGAGCAGGGCAAAGAAATCGGGCACGGTCATGGGGGGCTGCTCGCCCATCTCCTTCAGCAAGGTGCGGTTGTAGAAGATGCCGTGGATGACCTGTGCGACTGGGATGCAATAAGTGGTTTGGCCGTCGTCCGAGGTCCAGGGCTGACGTGCCTGCGCTGAAAAGGCGCTCAACACATCCTGAGGCAGCGGCACCAGTTGCTTGCGGTCATGCAGGCGGACGCTGCCGTCAAAAGGGCGGCAAAAGATCAGGTCACCTGCCTTGCGGCTGGTCAGCTTGGTGTCCAGCAGGCTGTCAAAGCGCAGCTTGCTGTCAAGCAGGCTGTCGTATTCGAGTGGGTTCACGGCCGCAAAGGTCACCTGCACATGCGGGTGGCGCCGGTGAAAGGCGGGCAGCAGCTTTTGCTCCCAGAACATCTGGTCGTCCTTGCGCCAGCTCTCCAGGCGCAACTCGGTTTTTGCTGCGGGAACCTGGGCGCAGGCTGCGGTGCACAGTGCGCCCAATGTCAGGGCAAGGCGCCACAAACGAAACAGTGGTGCAATGCGCCGGGATAAATGTGCGAGAAAGAGCATCTGAATGACCTGGTTGACAACCAGGTCATTCTAATAATTATTTGGTAGTTATTTTTTGATCTGCTCAGCGCAGCACCAGGACTGGGGTGTGGCAGTGCGTCAGCACTTGCTGGGTTTCGCTGCCCAGCAGCAGGCGCTTGATGCCTTTGCGTCCATGCGAGGCCATCACGACCAGATCCACCTTTTGTTTTTTGGCGGTGGCAATGATGGCATCCGAAACCACATCGGATTTGACAGTCACTGTCTTGCAGCTGACGCCCTTGGCACTGGCGGCTTTTTGGACTGCGGCGAGGTTGTCCGCAGCTGCATCGCTCCACTGTTTCTCGATGCGTCCGATTTCGGCTGCGCTCAGCGGAATGCTGCCTTCAAAATAGGTCTGGGGATAGCGCGGAACCACTTTCATGGCAACCAGTTCAGCACCGCAGGTGGCGGCCAGCTGGATGGCGTTGGTGACGGCTTTCTTCGACAGGGTGGAGCCATCGGTGGCAACCAGAATGCGTTGGTACATGGAGTTCTCCTCATGTGGTTGGTGATCGCATCGTAGCTTAAGACCCGTCGATTCCCCGCCACTTGATGCAAGTCAAGCATTGACGCAAAGGAATCCTCTATCGTCGCTGCATGACTTCAGTCAATTTAGCCGGAGATCTGCCTGCTCCGCCCTTGCCGCATGTGGTGGCTGACGAGCGCCTGGTGCTGCTCGACGATCCACAGGAGTGGTCCACCTTCAGCCAGCCCGAGCCGGGGCAGGACGGGTGCTGGGCTTCAAGCGTGGTGTTTGAGGGCATGCACTGTGCTGCCTGTGCCATCTCCATCGAGGATGCCTTGCGTCAGGTGCCTGGTGTGAAATCGGTGCAGGTCAGCGGGGCCAGCCACCGGGGGCGCATCGTCTGGTCGTCCAGCCAGACCCGCCCATCGCAGTGGATGCAGGCCAGTGCTGCTGCGGGCTACCAGGCAGTGCCTGCCAACGATGCCCATGCGCACGAACGGCGGCGGCGTGAAGCAAGGCGCATGCTCTGGCGTGTGGCGGTTGCAGGCCTGTGCATGATGCAGGTGATGATGTATGCCACACCAGCCTATGTGGCCGAGCCTGGCGACATCACGCCGGACATGGTGCATTTGCTGCGCTGGGCCAGCTGGGTGCTGTCGCTGCCGGTGATCCTGTTTTCCTGTACCCCGTTTTTTGCTGCTGCCTGGCAGGATCTCAGGCAGCGGCGCATCGGCATGGACACACCGGTGGCTATTGGCATGCTGGGCACATTTGTGGTCAGCAGTCTGGGCACTTTCGAACCAGAGGGTCCTTTTGGAGCCGAGGTTTATTTCGACTCGCTCACCATGTTTGTTTTTTTCCTGCTCATGGGGCGCTGGATGGAGTTGCGCATGCGCGACCGCACGGCTGGCGCGCTCGAAGCCGTCCTCAACCGGCTGCCAGACAGTGTGCGCAGGCAGACTGGGGAGGGCGGATGGGAGCGCGTGTCCATTCGACGTCTGGCGGTGGGCGATGTGGTGGAAGTGCTCGCAGGCGAAGCCTTCCCGGGGGATGGCACCTTGCTGACCGGGCAAACCCAGGTGGACGAGGCCTTGCTCACGGGCGAATCCCGCCCGCTCGATCGCAAAGCCGGTGATGCAGTGATTGCTGGCAGCCACAACCTCAGCAGCCGTGTCGAGCTGCGCATCGAGCAAGTCGGTGCAGCCACCCGCTATGCACAAATTGTGGCGCTGATGGAAAGCGCCTCCGTACACAAACCTGCAATGGCTCAGTTGGCTGACCGTCTGGCCAAACCGTTTCTGGTGGGGGTGATGCTGGCCTCCGCGGCCGCAGCATTTGTGTGGTGGCCTCAAGGCGCCGGTCATGCCGTGATGGTGGCCGTGGCGGTGCTGGTCGTCACCTGTCCCTGTGCCTTGTCGCTGGCCACGCCAGCGGCCATGCTGGCCGCTGCTGGCGCGTTGGCTCGCAGCGGTGTTCTGGTGCGTCGCCTGCAGGCCTTGCACAGTCTGTCAGAGGTCGACACGGTGGTGTTCGACAAGACCGGGACGCTGACTCTGGACAGCTTTGTCGTCTCGGCTGTGCATCTGCGCCCGGGCTACGGCGAAGACCAGGCATGGCGAGATGCCGAACGCATGGCCATGCATTCCCTGCATCCTGTTTCCCGTGCCATTGCGGCACAGGCGCGACAGCGACGCATGGATCGAGGCGAGCTTGGGGATGGGCCAGTCCCGATGCCAGGCTGGGTACTCACCGAACACCCAGGACACGGCTTGAGTGCGCGCTGGACTGAGCCGGGGTGTGGTGAGCGACTCATGCGATGGGGTTCGGCCCTGTTTTGCTCGGCACCACCCAACTCGCAGGACCGTTTGCAGGTCAGCCTGGCCGACGCCAGCGGATGGCTGGCCACATTCGAGCTGGACGAGACGCTGCGTCCGGAGGCCAAGCAGGTGATCAATGTCTTGCGCGAACTCGGCCTGGAACTCAAGGTGCTTTCCGGTGATGCGGCACCTGCGGTGGCCGTGGTGGCCCGCAGTCTGGGTATTGATGACTTCAAGGGGGGCTGTTCGCCCCAGGACAAGCTGACGGCCATCCAGGTGATGCAAGGCCAAGGTCGGCGTATCGCCATGGTGGGCGATGGACTCAATGACGGGCCTGTTCTGGCCGGTGCGGATGTTTCCTTCGCGCTGGGGCAGGCGGTGTCGCTGACTCAGTCGCAGGCCGACATGGTGTTGATGTCGGGGCGTCTGGATCTGCTGGAGCAGACCTTGGCGCGAAGCCGGCAGACACTGAGGGTGGTCCGCCAGAACCTCACCTGGTCGGTGGTCTACAACGCCGCCTGCGTACCGCTGGCCCTCATGGGGTGGTTGCCCGCCTGGGCTGCCGGCTTGGGCATGGCTTTGAGCTCGCTGCTGGTGGTGCTCAACGCGATGCGTCTATCCGCCAGCCTGCCTGGTCTTTCGCCACATTCCGGGAGTTGATGCCATGGACATTCTCTTTCTTCTGATTCCGCTGTCCGTTGCACTCGTGTTCTTTATCCTGGCTGCGCTCTGGTGGGCGGTGCACCGGGGGCAGTTCGAAGACATTGAGGCCGAAGGCGAGCGCATTCTGCGCAACGATTGATTTTCATCAAGTCGACCCGCTCGGGAAAACCCGACACTCAAAGGGTCTTTCATAAGCAAGAGGTAGAAATGAAATTTGCCAACATGCAAGCCTCTGTCTACAACGACAAAGTTGTCAGGCAGTTCGCCATCATGACGGTGGTGTGGGGCGTGGTCGGCATGCTGGTCGGCGTGATCATCGCCGCCCAGCTGACCTGGCCCGAGCTGAACTTTGGAATTCCGTGGCTCAGTTATGGCCGCCTGCGTCCGCTGCACACCAATGCCGTGATCTTCGCCTTTGGCGGATGTGGCCTGTTCGCCGCGGCGTATTACGTTGTCCAGCGCACCTGCCATGTGCGCCTGTTCAGCGACAAGTTGGCAGCTTTCACCTTCTGGGGCTGGCAGTTGGTCATCCTGCTGGCTGCCATTTCCCTGCCTCTGGGTTACACCAGCGGCAAGGAATACGCCGAACTCGAGTGGCCCATCGACATCCTGATCACGCTGGTCTGGGTGGCGTTTGCGGTGGTGTTCTTCGGCACCGTGGGCACGCGCAAAGTGCGTCACATCTACGTGGCCAACTGGTTCTTTGGCGCCTTCATCATCGCCGTGGCCCTGCTGCACCTGGTCAACAGCGCCGCGCTGCCGGTCGGTGCCCTCAAGTCCTACTCGGCCTACGCCGGTGTGCAGGACGCAATGGTGCAGTGGTGGTACGGCCACAACGCAGTGGGTTTTTTCCTGACTGCAGGCTTCCTGGGCATGATGTATTACTTCATCCCCAAGCAGGCCGAGCGTCCGGTGTACTCGTACCGCCTGTCGATCGTGCACTTCTGGGCCCTGATCTTCACCTACATGTGGGCTGGTCCGCACCACCTGCATTACACCGCACTGCCGGACTGGACCCAGTCGATCGGCATGCTGTTCTCGCTGATCCTGCTGGCCCCCAGCTGGGGCGGCATGATCAACGGCATCATGACCCTGTCGGGCGCCTGGCACAAACTGCGTGACGACCCCATCCTGCGCTTCCTGATCGTGTCCCTGTCGTTCTACGGCATGTCCACCTTCGAAGGTCCGATGATGTCCATCAAGACCGTCAACGCGCTCTCGCACTACACCGACTGGACCGTGGGTCACGTTCACTCCGGTGCGCTGGGCTGGGTGGGTCTGGTGACCATGGGTTCCATGTATTACCTGATTCCGCGCCTGTTCGGCCAGAAGAAGATGTACAGCGTCAAGGCCATCGAGATTCACTTCTGGACTGCCACCATCGGCATCGTGATCTACATCGCCGCCATGTGGATTGCCGGTGTGATGCAAGGCCTGATGTGGCGTGCCGTGAACGCAGACGGCACCCTGACCTACACCTTCGTCGAGTCCGTCAAGGCCACCTATCCCTTCTACGTGCTGCGACTGCTGGGCGGTCTGCTGTACCTGGGCGGCATGGTCCTGATGCTGTGGAACACGATCAAGACGGCCACGGCCGGCCGCTCGGTCGACGTTCAGATTCCGGCTGCTGCAGCCCACGCCTGAGGAGAAAACAAACATGGCTAACAACCAACATTCGGGTGGCGGTCTGTCCCACGAAAAGATCGAAACCAGCAACTTTCTGATGATCGTGCTGATCCTGGTCGTGCTGCTGTTCGGCGGCCTGGTCGAGATCGTGCCCCTGTTTTTCCAGAAGTCCACCACCCAGCCGGTCGAGGGCCTCAAGCCCTACACCGCGCTGCAGGTGGCCGGGCGCGACATCTATATCCGCGAGGGCTGCTACAACTGTCACTCGCAGATGATCCGCCCCTTCCGTGCCGAGACACTGCGTTATGGCCCTTACTCGGTGGCCGGCGAGTTTGTGTACGACCACCCCTTCCAGTGGGGCTCCAAGCGCACCGGTCCGGATCTGGCCCGTGTCGGTGGCCGCTACAGCGACGAATGGCACCGCATTCACCTGAACAACCCGCGTGACGTGGTGCCCGAGTCCAACATGCCGGCTTACCCATGGCTGGAAAAGAATACCGTGGACCACACCACCATTGCCGGTCACATGAAGGGCCTGCGTACGTTGGGTGCGCCTTACAGCGATGAAGAGATCGCCAAAGCCGCCGAGGACGTCAAGGGCAAGACCGAAATGGAGGCCGTGATCGCCTACCTGCAAGGTCTGGGCGTGCACCGCAAGTAATCCGGGAGTCGAACACCATGGACATCAACACCCTGCGCTCCATTGTGACCGTGTTGGCCTTTGCCTGCTTTGTGGGCATCGTGCTGTGGGCCTGGTCGCGGCGCAATCAGGCACGTTTTGACGATGCGGCGCATCTGCCGCTGCGTCATGACGATTGAGCCATGACCGACAAGAATTCAAAGGAAACGAAATGAGCGACTTCACTGGCAATTTCTGGCACCTGTTCGTGGCAGGCATCACTCTGGTGGGCATGATTGCCTGTCTGCTTCTGCTGTGGTTCAGTGGCAAGGCCAAGGCCATGACCGCCAACGACAACACCACGGGCCATGTCTGGGACGGTGACCTGCGTGAGATGAACAACCCACTGCCGCGCTGGTGGGTGGGCCTGTTTGTCATCACCGTGGTCTTCTCGCTGGTTTATCTGGCGTTTTACCCGGGTCTGGGTAACTTCAATGGCAAGTTTGGCTGGTCCTCGGCTGGTCAGTACGACACCGAAGTGGCCAAGGCCAACGAGCAGGTGGCACCGCTGTATGCCAAGTTTTCCGGCATGCCGCCCGAAGACGTCGCCAAGGACGCTCAGGCCATGGCCATCGGCGACCGCCTGTTCATGAACAACTGCGCTCAATGCCATGGCTCTGATGCGCGTGGCAGCAAGAGCTTTCCGAACCTGACCGATGCCGACTGGCTGTGGGGCGGTACGCCCGACAAGATCAAGGAAACCCTGGTCCAGGGCCGCAACGGCGTGATGCCACCCATGGCCGCTGCCGTGGGTTCGCCAGAAGACGTGCGCAACGTGGCCCACTATGTGCTGAGCCTATCGGGCAGCCCGCACGACTCGCTGCGTGCCTCGCTGGGCAAATCCAAGTTCGGCGCCTGTGCGGCCTGTCACGGCATGGATGGCAAGGGCAACCATGCGATGGGCGCGCCTAACCTGACCGATGACATCTGGCTCCATGGTTGGGGTGAGAACGCCATCGTCAACATCATCAACAATGGCAAAAACAACCAGATGCCAGCCCAGGCCAGCAAGCTGACGGAAGGTCAGATCCATGTGCTGACCAGCTATGTCTGGGGCTTGTCAAATGTCAAGAGTGGCACAGCCAAGTAAGCATACAGTTGCAGGGCCCCGCTAGGGGCCCTTTTCAGTTTGACGGGAAGCAGTTTTGGATTCTCAGGAAACCCCCCATCGCAAGGTTGTACCCATCGCACAGGTGGCATCGACGTCGGCCACTGCAGACGAGAGCACGCAGGAAGTGATCTCTCTGTATGTGGCGCACAAGAAGATCTATCCTCGCAGTGTGCAGGGCATCTTCGCCTATTGGCGCTGGATGCTGGTGTTCCTCACCCAGCTCGTTTTTTACGGCCTGCCCTGGCTGGAGTGGGGGCAGCGCCAGGCTGTGCTGTTCGACCTGGGGGCCCGGCGCTTTTACATCTTCGGTTTTGTCCTCTACCCTCAGGACTTCATCTACCTGACTGCGATTCTGGTGATTTCTGCCTTCTCGCTGTTCCTGTTCACGGCAGTGGCCGGGCGCCTGTGGTGTGGCTTTGCGTGTCCGCAAACCGTTTACAGCGAAATCTTCATGTGGGTCGAGCGCAAGATCGAGGGCGACCGCACCGCACGCATGAAGCTGGATGCGGCCGACATGTCGCTCGAGAAGCTTTTCAAGAAGTGGTACAAGCACATGGTCTGGATTGGCATAGCCCTCTGGACAGGCTTCACTTTCGTAGGCTACTTCACGCCGATCCGAGAGCTTGGCATGGAGTTCTTCACCGGCAACATGACTTCCTGGGAAGTGTTCTGGGTGTTCTTCTACGCCTTTGCCACCTATGGCAATGCCGGGTTCATGCGTGAGCAGGTTTGCAAATACATGTGTCCCTATGCCCGCTTTCAGAGCGCCATGTTTGACAGGGATACCTTGATCGTGACCTATGACACTGCGCGTGGCGAGCCCCGTGGCGCACGCTCCAGAAAGGCCGATCCCAAGGCACTGGGTCTGGGCTCATGCGTGGACTGCAGTCTGTGTGTGCAGGTGTGTCCAACTGGCATCGATATCCGCAACGGTCTGCAATACGAGTGCATTGGCTGTGGCGCCTGCGCCGATGTGTGCGACACGGTCATGGAGAAGGTCGGTTACCCCAAGGGGCTGATCAAGTTCTCCACCCAGAACGCCATGGCGGGAGGCTGGAGCCGTGAGCAGACCTGGCGCCGCGTATTCCGCCCCCGCGTCCTGCTCTACACCGGTATCCTGATGGTGGTGGTTCTGGCTTTGCTGTCGAGTCTGGCGTTGCGCAAGCCGTTCAAGGTGGATGTGGTCCGTGACCGAGCCGCATTGGCCCGCATCGTCTCAGGCGGCCAGATCGAGAATGTCTATCGGCTTCAGATCATGAATGCGGCAGAAAAGTCCCTGCATTTCAAGCTCCAGGCTGAGGGCCTGGCCGGACTACAGGTGGTGACTGAAACCGATGTGGAGGTGCCTGCGACCGAGTCGCGATGGGTGTCTGTGCGTCTGCACCTGCCTTACGATTCGGCTGGCCCGGGTTCCCATCCGATCCATTTCCAGATCCAGTCCTACGAAGAAGGCAAGGGCGTGCTCAGTACCATCGAAGAGAAGTCGGTCTTTCTGGTGCCCCGCTGAGCGACAGAGAAGTTCACGAACATGACGAATCATTCACAACAACCATCCCGTCCCTGGTGGACATTTGGCCATGTCTGGCTGCTCATTGCCGGGCCGGCGATCGTCGTCGTGGCCGGATTTTTCACTTATTACCTGGCGGTCCGCACCCCTGATCCGGTGCTGCCGACGCAACCATCGGGTGCTGCAGCCGGCGCACAGTCAGCCAACGGCATCAGCCAGGCGCCGGCCGTTCAGGCTCGCAACCATGCTGCGACAGGCACCTTGCCTGCCGCCGATTCGGCCTCGAAGCCCGCGCAGGGCCAATGAAGCAAGGAAACCCCACCATGCTGATGCAAAGACTGATGTGGATTGCCTGGCCTGCCTTCCTGGTGGCAGGTCTGTTCGAGATCCTGGTGTTCGGACTGGTTGACCCTGAGGACCTGCAATGGTTCGGGCACCCGCTGGCCCTGAGCCGGCAAGGGGTCTATACCCTGGCTTTTTTTGTGTTCTGGATGCTGACCATGCTCTCAAGCGCGCTCACCACATTGCTGGCGGCATCCCCGTTCGAAGTCAACCGTTGTCCGGTACCGGAGGACAAGCGCCCTGAAGACTGTGCGCGCCACTGCTGCTGACGCCTTGCAGGCCGCACCGACAAGGCCCCAGTGATCAGTGACACGCCGGACTGTGGTGGTTCACCAGCCTTTGCAAGGCGTCGGTGCTCAGGATACGCACATGGCGCTGCTTGACTTCGACAATGCCATCGTCGACGAACTTGGAGAAAGTCCGACTCACGGTCTCCAGCTTGAGACCGAGGTAGCTGCCGATCTCTTCGCGGGTCATGCGCAGCACCAACTCGGATTGAGAGAAGCCGCGCGCATGCAGCCTTTGCACCAGGTTCAGCAAAAAGGCCGCCAGGCGCTCTTCGGCCCGCATGCTGCCAAGCAACAGCATCACGCCGTGCTCACGCACGATTTCGCGGCTCATGATCTTGTGGACATGGGTTTGCAGTGCCGTGACTTCGCGTGAGAGTTCTTCGATGCGGTCGAACGGCATCACGCAAACTTCGGCGTCCTCCAGGGCCACCGCATCGCATGTGTGGTGGTCATTGACGATGCCGTCCAGGCCAATGATCTCACCGGCCATCTGAAAGCCGGTCACCTGGTCCCGGCCATCTTCGGTGGCCAGGCAGGTCTTGAAGAAGCCGGTGCGGATGGCGTAGAGGGAGGTGAACTTCTCGCCATTGGTGAACAAGGTGGTGCCGCGTTTGATCTTGCGGCGCGTGGCCACCAGATCGTCCAGGCGGTTGATGTCATTTTCCGAAAGGCCCATCGGCATGCACAGTTCCCGCAGATTGCAGTTGGAACAGGCGACTTTGATGGCTTGAGGATGCATGTCGATGGCTTTCACAGCGTTCGGTCTTGCTTTGAATCAACTTTTTGTATTGGACACCAAAAAATCAGGGTTTTCACGGGTTTGTCAGGATCGTTTGGCAATTTAAGCCGGCATTTG
>Ga0255274_1000082_pt1 | contig 14999 bp, 13 predicted proteins | sample AtltaT_4_FD_183673 | JGI IMG/M metagenome (GOLD analysis project Ga0255274, IMG submission 183673) | Metatranscriptome of freshwater microbial communities from Altamaha River, Georgia, United States - Atl_Colum_RepB_8h (Metagenome... | ecosystem: Environmental > Aquatic > Freshwater > River... | reverse complement strand
GCGCAGCTAGGCAGCAGCCCTTGGGCTGCCTAGGATGCCGCCCATGCCTGTGTTTGCTTGCCGCCGTGTTGTGCTTGCCTGGTGGTGCGTGGCACTGCTGGGCGCACAAGGCTGCTCGGTCATTCCTGCACATGAGTACGCCGAATTCGCGCCTCTGCCCAAGGCACAGCGCCCCATGGAACAGGTCAAGATTTCATGGGAAGTGCGCGACGATGCATCCGACTACTGCAAGCAGCGGCAACTCAACAAAGGGGTGTCAGCTGAAGGCCAGCATGTGGCGTGTGCGATTTGGTCGGTGCAGCGCCAAGAGTGCCGCATTGTGACGGGCCCGGTGGTCTCGCATGTGGTGCTGGGGCATGAAGTGCGGCACTGCTTTGAGGGCCACTTTCACCCCTGATGGGCATGGCCACTGAGCGGGCCATGCGACGCCATGCGCCAACAACGATTCACGCTTGAGGCTTGTTGTGTGCACGCAGTTGGGCGCGCAGTTTTTCGCCCACATCGGGGCGCTGTTCAAAGGGGTCAGGAGGATTGTGTTGTTGCACGATGGCCTCCATTCGGCTTTGCACATTGCCCAATGCTTGTGGATGGCTGTAAATGTAAAACTGGTCGAGTGCCATGGCTTCAAACACTTTCTGCGCCACTTCTGCAGCCGTCACCTTGCCGCTGCTCACCGCTTTGTCGCTCATGGCCTGACCGATCAACTGGCTTGGCGTGGGTTGCGCATCGGCAGCTAATTGGCTGGGCCGGTTGCGGTGGCTTTGGCTGATGCCAGTGGGCACAAAGTAAGGGCACAGCACGCTGGCGCTGATTTGATCGGTCACCAGTTTCAAATCTTGGTAAAGGGTTTCGGTCAGGGCCACCACCGCATGCTTGCTGACGTTGTACACCCCCATATTGGGTGGCGTGAGCAAACCCGCCATGCTGGCGGTATTCACAATGTGCCCCCGGTACTGGGGGTCGCGCTGGGCAGCTTGCAACATCATCGGGGTGAACAAGCGCACCCCGTGCACCACACCCCACAGGTTCACACCCATGACCCATTGCCAATCGGCCTCGCTGTGTTCCCACAGCAAACCTGCGGTGGCCACACCTGCGTTGTTGAACACAAAGTGCGGTGCGCCAAAGTGCTGTTGCACATCGTTGGCCAAGGCCTGCATTTGCGCCGCATTGGACACATCGACCAAACGTGCCATCACCTTGGCACCCGCATCTTGTAACTCGGATTGGGCGGCGTCGAGGGCATCTTTTTGCACATCGACCAGCACCACCTGCATGCCCTCTTGGGCGGCGATGCGTGCGCACGCCAAACCAAAGCCCGAGCCAGCGCCGGTGAGCACAGCGGTTTTATTTTTCAAGCTTTGCATCATGCTAAAAATCAAACCAGCTTGACCAATTGCTTGCCGAAGTTTTTGCCTTTGAGCAAACCCAAGAAGGCCTCAGGTGCAGCAGACAAACCTTGCGCCACCGTTTCGCGTGGGCGCAACTTGCCAGTGCCCACCAAGGTGCCGAGTTCTTGCAGAGCCTCGGGCCACACCTCCATGTGTTCGCTCACAATGAAGCCCTCCACTTTCATGCGGTTCACCAAAATGAGCGCAGGGTTGGCCATGGGCAGCGGCGCACCGTCGTAGCCAGCGATCATGCCGCACACAGCGATGCGGGCAAACGCATTGGTGCGCAACATCACGGCATCGAGGACCATGCCGCCCACGTTTTCAAAATGCCCATCAATGCCCTTGGGGCACGCCTCACGCAGAGCTTTGGACAATGACAAATAGTCTTTGTGTTCCTTGTAGTCGATGCAGGCATCGAAGCCGAGTTCTTTCACCACGTAGTCGCATTTGTCTTTGCCACCGGCAATGCCCACCACGCGACAACCTCGTGCTTTGGCCAAGGCGCCATAGGCACTGCCCACCGCACCACTGGCCGCACTGACGGTCACGGTCTCGCCTGCTTTGGGTGCAATGATTTTGACCAAGCCATACCAAGCCGTCACGCCGGGCATACCGACTGCGCCCAAGTAATGGCTGAGGGGCACATGGGTGGTGTCGACACGGCGCAGCATGCCGGGTGCGTTGCCATCGACCACGCTGTACAACTGCCAGCCGCCCATGCCCACCACCTGATCACCCACTTTGAATTTGGGGTGCTTGCTCTCCACCACCTCGCCCACGGTGCCACCGATCATCACTTCACCCAGTGGTTGTGGCTGCGCATAGCTTTTGCTCTCGTTCATGCGGCCACGCATATAGGGGTCGAGGCTGAGGTAATGGTGTTTCACCAGCACTTGGTTGTCTTGCAAGGCAGGTGTTTCTGTTGCAACTAATTTGAAGTTGTCGGTGGTGGCCTCGCCGGTGGGGCGGTTGTCAAGCAAGATTTGTTGGTTGGTCGGCATGGTGTGTCGCTTTTAAAAAATGACTGTGCTCAGTCGGTTGAAATTTCGTGCAGGCCTTGAGCGTTGCTGGCAGCGCTGTTGGGCTTGTTCACATACTTGAAGGTGCCCGTGGCATGTGCGCAGGCCTGCCCTGCTTCATCGAACAAGGTGCTTTCGGTGAAGGCCATGTTTTTCGAGCGATGCAGCAAACGGCCTTTGGCGGTGAGTTGCCCCACCCGTGCGGGCTGCAAAAAAGAGGTTTTCATTTCCACCGTCACCACGCTCAAGCCTTTGTCGACGCTGCGTGCTGCGGTGGCCATCGACACATCGAGCAGTGTCATGATGGCGCCGCCGTGGGTGACGTTGAAGGAATTCACATGCTCTGGCTCAGGGGTGTAGCGAATTTCGGATTGCCCGTCATCGAAGAACACCATCTCGAAACCCAGCAGCTCAACAAAAGGAATGTAGGCACCAAAACTTTCTTGCATAAATGACCTTGTGGGTTGGGTGATCGAAGTGAAGTGAGCGTAAGGCCAAAAAAACTAGAAACTGTTTTCAGGCACATCAGCGCAGGTCATGTCGCGCGCTTCCACCACATTGAGCCATGCGCCAATTTTGGGCAGCTCGTAATGAAAGAAATAACGCGCTGCAGCACGACGGCCCACAGGTGCATCGCCTTGGTCTTGACTGGCCAAGGCGAGTTCTAACCACATCCATGCCAACACTGTGTGGCCAAAGGCTTGCATGTACGGCACTGCATTGGCCAGTGCTGCGCGCGGTTCTCCGGTGCTCCAAGCCATTTTGGTGGCACGCCCGACACGTTGCAGCGCTTGCGCAAGCGCATTGGCATGCACGGCAAAGTCTTGTCCCAAGGGCAAGGCTTGCTCAATCGTGGCATTGATGCGTTGGGCCAACAATTGCAAACCCATGCCGTTTTCCATCAACACTTTGCGTCCTAACAAGTCCATGCCTTGAATGCCGTGCGTGCCTTCGTGGATCATGTTCAAACGGTTGTCGCGCCAATATTGCTCCACCGGATAGTCGCGTGTGTAGCCATAGCCTCCATGCACCTGAATGGCGAGTGAGTTGGCTTCTAGGCACCATTCGCTGGGCCAGCTTTTGGCAATCGGCGTGAGCACTTCGAGCAACAAGCGTGCTTCGTTGATGGATTCTGGTGTGCCTGTGCGCTGCTCGTCGACCAAGCGTGCGCAGTACAGCTCCAAGGCCAAGGCACCTTCGCCATAGGCTTTTTGCGCCAACAACATGCGTTTGACATCGGCGTGTTCAATGATGCGGGTTTGCGCTGAGGTGGCGTCTTTGCCTGCCGCTGTCATGGGCCTGCCTTGTGGGCGGTTTTTCGCATAGTCCAACGAGGCGTAATAGCCTGCCAGCCCGAGCATGGTGGCCGCCATGCCCACGCCAATGCGTGCTTCGTTCATCATGTGGAACATGCAACGCAAGCCTTCACCCGGTTGGCCCACCAAATAACCAATGGCACCCGCTGCACCACGCACGGGGTACTTGCCTTCACCAAAATTGAGCAGTGTGTTGACCGTGCCACGCCAACCACATTTGTGGTTCAAACCTGCCAGGGCCACATCGTTGCGTTCACCGGTCAACTCGCCTTGTGCGTTGACCATTTTTTTAGGCACCACAAAGAGCGAAATGCCTTTCACGCCAGGAATGGTTTGGCCTGTGTCATCGGCAATTTTGGCCAGCACCAAATGCACGATGTTGTGGGTGAGTTCGTGGTCTCCGGTGGAGATCCACATTTTGTTGCCTTTCAAGCGGTAGCGTGGGCCCAGTGGGTCGTTGGCAAAGTCTGCGCCATCGGCTGTGGCTTTGGTGGCAATGTCGCTCAGCGATGAACCCGCTTGGGGTTCTGACAAACACATGGTGCCCGCCCATTCACCGGCAAATTCTTTGTGCGCAAACACTTTTTTTTGCGCATCGCTGCCATGCGCCATCAACAAATTGGCATTGCCCACCGTGAGCATGTTGGCGCCAATGCTGACCGAGGCGCAAGCAAAAAATGCGTTGGCCGCTGACTCGACCGTGTAGGGCAACTGCATGCCACCAATGGCGTAGTCTTGCGCCGCACTGAGCATGCCAGAGGCGGCGTAGGCTGCGTGTGCATCGTGCGTGGCTTGCGGCAAGATGACACGCTCACCATCGAACTGCGGTTCTTCGATATCGACCGTGCGGTTGTGCGGCGCGTATTTTTCACGTGCGATGCGCTCGCAGGTGTCGAGCACCGCATCGAAGGTTTCGCGGGAATGATCGGCAAAGCGCTCTCGTTGATTCAGTTGCTCGACCTGCAACCAGTCGTAGAGCAAAAAATCAACGGTGTCGCGCAATGCCATGGTTCACAACACTTCGAAAATGCCCGTGGCCCCCATGCCGCCACCAATGCACATGGTCACGCCCACACGCTTGGCACCACGGCGCTTGCCTTCAATCAGTGCATGACCTGTGAGGCGCTGACCGCTCATGCCATAGGGGTGGCCCAAGGCAATGGCGCCGCCGTTCACATTCAAACGGTCGTTCGAAATGCCGAGCTTGTCACGGCAATACAGCACCTGCACGGCGAAGGCTTCGTTGAGTTCCCACAGGTCAATGTCGTTGACCGTCAAGCCCAAACGCTTCAACACCTTGGGCACCGAGTACACCGGGCCAATGCCCATTTCATCGGGCTCGCAACCTGCAATGGCAAAGCCTAAGAAACGGCCCAAGGGTTTCAAGCCACGCTTACTGGCGAGTTCTTCACTCATCACCACGCAAGCACCTGCACCGTCAGAGAACTGGCTGGCGTTGCCTGCAGTCACCAAACCACCCGGCATGGCAGAGCGCAAACCGCTGATGGCCTCGACGGTGGTGCCCTCACGCATGCCCTCGTCTTTGCTGACGGTGACTTGCTTGGTCATCAAGCCCATGACTTTGTCGATCACACCGGCTTTGACGGTGATGGGTGCGATTTCATCGTCAAATTTTCCGGCTGCTGCTGCGGCACAGGCTTTTTGCTGGCTGGCGGCACCGTATTCGTCCATCACTTCACGGCTGATGTTGTAGCGCTTGGCCACGTTCTCAGCGGTTTGCAACATGTTCCAATAAATTTCTGGTTTGGCTTTCACCAAGGCAGGGTCTTGGAACATGTGCATGTTCATTTCTTGTTGCACACATGAAATGCTTTCCACACCACCGGCCACATACACATCGCCCTCACCTGTGATGATGCGTTGCGCTGCCATGGCGATGGTTTGCAAACCCGACGAACAAAAACGGTTGACGGTCACACCACTCACGCTCACCGGCAAGCCACCGGCCAAACCACATTGGCGTGCGATGTTCCAACCGGTGGCGCCCTCTGGGTTGGCGCAACCCATGATGACGTCTTCCACTTCAGCCGGGTCAATGCCGGCACGGGCCACAGCGTGTTGAATGGCATGGCCGCCCAGCGTGGCGCCGTGGGTCATGTTGAAAGAGCCCTTCCAGCTTTTGGTCAGCGGTGTGCGGGCGGTAGAGACGATGACAGCATTGGTCATGGGTATTCCTTCGATGCGATTCAGTTAAAGGTCTTGCCTTCGGCGGCGAGCTTGGCCAGCAGCGGTGCTGGCTTCCAGAACTCGGCGTCATCGTGCGGATTGGCGGCAAAGCGGTGCATGGCTTGCACCACATTGAAGAGGCCCACTTGGTCGGCATACAACATGGGGCCACCTCGGAAGATCGGAAAGCCATAACCGGTGATGTAGACCATGTCGATGTCGCTGGCCTTGGAGGCGATGCCCTCTTCCAGAATGTGTGCGGCTTCGTTAACGAGTGAGAACACCAAGCGTTGCACGATTTCTTCATCGCTGATTTTGCGTGGCGTTAGCCCCAAAGCAGCGCGGTGCTTGACGATCATCTCTTCCACTTCCTTGTTGGGAATGGCGTCGCGTTTGCCCTCTTGGTAGTCGTACCAGCCCTTGCCCACTTTCTGTCCGAAGCGGCCCATCTCGCACAACAAGTCTGCGGTTTTGCTGTACTTCATGTGTGGCTTTTCAACATAGCGGCGTTTGCGAATGGCCCAGCCAATGTCGTTGCCGGCCAAGTCGCCCATGCGGAAGGGGCCCATGGCAAAACCAAATTTTTCGATGGCTTTGTCCACTTGTTGTGGGGTGCAGCCCTCTTCTAACAAGAAGCCACCTTGGCGACCGTATTGTTCGATCATGCGGTTACCAATGAAGCCATCGCAAACGCCTGAGACCACAGCGGTTTTCTTGATTTTCTTAGCGATCGCCATGACGGTGGCCATGACATCTTTGCCCGTCTTGGCACCCCGCACCACTTCGAGCAACTTCATGACGTTGGCGGGGCTGAAAAAGTGCATGCCCACCACGTCTTGCGGACGCTTCGTGAAGTTCGCAATGGCGTTCACATCGAGTGTGGAGGTGTTGGACGCCAAAATTGCGCCGGGCTTCATGACCGCATCGAGTTGCTTGAACACGGCTTCTTTCACACCCATGTCTTCGAACACCGCTTCGATCACCAAGTCAGCGTCTTTGATGTCGTCATAGCTGAGCGTGGTGCTGAGCAAAGACATGCGTTGTGCGTATTTGTCTTCTTTCAGTTTGCCCTTTTTCACTTGGGCTTCGTAGTTCTTCTTGATGGTGGCCACGCCACGGTCCAAGGCTTCTTGCTTGGTTTCGATCATCTTGACGGGAATGCCCGCATTCAAGAAATTCATGGTGATGCCGCCGCCCATGGTGCCAGCACCAATCACGGCCACGCTCTTGATCTCGCGCACCGGTGTGGTGTCGGGCACGTCGGCAATTTTTGAAGCAGCACGTTGTGCGGTGAACAAATGACGCAAGGCGCGGCACTCTGGGGTCCACATGAGGTTGATGAAAATCTCACGCTCAAAGGTCATGCCTTCGTCAAATTTTTTCTTGGTGGCGGCCTCCACCGCATCCACACATTTGGGTGGCGCAGGATAGTTTTTCGCCATGCCCTTGACCATATTGCGTGCGAACTGAAAGTAAGCATCGCCTTGCGGGTGTTTGCAGGGCAAGTCGCGCACTTTGGGCAAGGGGCGCACATCGGCCATTTCGCGTGCGAAAGCCAAGGCTTCGTCCATCAACGATTCAGGCGAGGCAGCCATTTTGTCGAACAGCTTTTGACCGGGCAACATGGCCAGCATCTCGCTCTTGATGGGCTCGCCGCTGACAATCATGTTCAAGGCCGGCTCAACCCCCAACACACGGGGCAAACGCTGTGTGCCGCCTGCGCCGGGGATCAAACCAATTTTCACTTCGGGCAAGGCAATGTTGGCGCCGGGTGCGGCCATGCGGTAGTGACAACCCAAGGCGAGCTCTAAACCACCACCCATCGCCACCGTGTGCACCGCAGCCACCACTGGCTTGATGCAGTTTTCGATCAGGGCGATGACGCTGAGCAGGTTGGGTTCTTGAATGGCTTTGGGAGAACCAAATTCGCGAATGTCGGCACCGCCGGAAAAAGCTTTGCCCTGCCCTGTCAGAACAATGGCTTTGATGGCCTTGTCGGCCACTGCTTTTTCAACGCCATCGGCAATGGCCTGACGTGTGGCCAGCCCCAAACCGTTGACCGGCGGGTTGTTCAATGAAATCACGGCCACATCGCCATGAACTGTGTAGTCTGCACTCATGCGTTTTCCTTGATGAACAATGGAATGATAAAAAAGAACGATCGTTCTTTTTTTGTGATTCTAGATCAAACCTCCAGCCATTCGCGGCGGATGTAAGTGTCGGCCTTCAACTCAGCCGGTGTGCCAGTAAAAACAATGCTGCCGTGGCCCATCACCAGCACACGGTCAGAAATGTCCATGGCGATGGTGAGCTTTTGTTCGATCAACAACACCGACACGCCCTTGGTTTTGAGTTGCTTTAAAAAATCGCCCACTTGCTCTACGATTTTGGGCGCCAAGCCCTCGGTGGGTTCGTCAATGATGATCAACTCCGGGTCACCCATGAGGGTGCGGCACAGCGTGAGCATTTGCTGCTCACCGCCCGACAACACACCTGCTTCGGTGTGTTCGCGTTCTTTCAAGCGGGGGAACATGGCGTACATGTCATCAAACGACCAACGGCTGCCTTTGCCATCGCCTTTTTGCCCCAACAACAAGTTTTGATGCACCGTGAGTTTGGGAAAGATGTCGCGGTTTTCGGGCACATAACCAATGCCCAAGTGGGCGATTTGAAACGCCTTTTTATCGGCGATCGATTGGCCATTCCAATCCAACTTGCCTTGGCAATCCACCAAACCCATGATGGCGCGCGCGGTGGTGGAACGACCCGAACCATTGCGCCCCAACAGAGCCACGATTTCACCGGGCTGAATGTCAAACGACACGCCATGCAGCACATGGCTTTTGCCGTAAAACGCATGCAAATTGTTGATCGATAACATGAACCGTTTCCTCAATGCGCCGCTTGTGACTCAGCCACAGCCGAACCCAAATACGCCTCTTGCACTTTGGCATTGGCACGCACGGCTTCTGGGGTGTCAAAGGCAATCACTTCGCCATACACCACCACCGCAATTTTGTCGGCCAGTCCAAACACCACACCCATGTCGTGTTCCACCGTCAGCAAGGTTTTGCCTTCGGTCACTTCGCGAATCAGCTGAATGAAACGCTTGGTTTCGCTCTTGCTCATGCCAGCGGTGGGTTCGTCAAGCAACACCACATCGGCACCACCAGCGATGGTGATGCCAATTTCCAGCGCACGTTGTTCGGCATAGGTGAGGTTGACCGCCAGCACATCGCGTTTTTTGTCCAAACGAATGCGCTCCATCAGCGCTTCAGCACGGTCGTTGGCGTCTTCTAAATCGGCCAAAAATTTGAAGAAGGTGTATTTGTAGCCCAGCTTCCAGAGCACGGCACAACGCAGGTTTTCAAACACACTGAGCTTGGGAAAAATATTGGTGATTTGAAAACTGCGCGACAAACCCAGTCGGTTGATCTCGAACGGTTTCTTGCCGTCAATGCGGTGCTCGCCCAACCAAATTTCACCGCTGCTGGGTTCAAACCGACCGCTGATGAGGTTGAACAAGGTGGACTTGCCAGCCCCATTGGGCCCGATGATGGCCACGCGCTCACCGGCTTGTACTGCCAGATCGACGCCACGGATGATTTCGGTTTTGCCAAAGTTCTTGCGAACGTTCTTGAGCTCTAGTGCAATCACAGGGCCTCCCTGCGTTTGATTTCTTTTTCGATGTACACCTGTGTCTCTTCCCAATCGTGCAGGTACTGGCGTCTGGCCAATTCAAACAATCCAAAACCTGTGAGCATGACAAACACCGAGCCAAACCAGCTGTTGAACGAGGTGGCATTGAGGGCGATGCCCGCAAACACCAGCTCTGGGCTGGCGGTGGTGTTGAGTTGCAAGTGGTAAACCATTTCAATCATGGCGGCGGTGCCGGCCAAGCCAATCAGGGCGGTGACACCCAAGCCCACATAAGCCACCCATATTTGCTTCAAGCGACCGAAAGCAGCCAAGCGCAAGTTCATCATGATCAAACTCGAAATGCCACCGGGTGCATACATGACCATGAACAAAAACACCAAGCCCAAGTACAGCAACCACGCTTTGGTGAGTTCAGACAACAACACGAAGGCCAACACCATCAACACCGCACCAATGATCGGGCCAAAGAAAAACGTGGCCCCACCCAAGAAGGTGAACAACAGGTAAGCGCCCGAACGTCCCGAGCCCACCACTTCGGCGGTGACGATTTCAAAATTCACGCTGGCCAAGCCACCGGCAATGCCCGCAAAAAAGCCCGCAATGATGAAGGCCAAATAACGCACATGCTGCGTGTTGTAGCCAATGAATTCCACCCGTTCTGGGTTGTCACGCACGGCATTCAAAATGCGGCCCAAAGGCGTGCGGGTGAAGGCATACATCAGGGCCACGCACACCAGGGTGTAAGCGGCCGTGAGGTAGTACACCTGAATTTGCGGCCCATAGGTGATGCCCCAAAAGCTCTCTCCCACCACGCGGTTGCCCGACACGCCGGCTTCGCCTCCAAAAAATTCAGAAAACATCAGCGACATGGCAAACACCAACTCGGCCATGCCCAGGGTGATCATGGCAAAGGTGGTGCCCGATTTTTTGGTGCTGACATAGCCAAACAACACGGCAAAGAACATGCCCCCCAAACCACCCACCAGTGGAATGAGCGTGACCGGCACGGGCAAGCTGCCACTGCCTGCTGCCAACAGCGCATGCATGGCCACATAAGAGCCCAGGCCGGTGTACACCGCATGGCCAAAACTCAGCATGCCGCCCTGCCCCAACAACATGTTGTAAGACAAACAGGCAATGATGGCCACACCCATTTGCGACAGCATGCTGACCGACAAATTGCTGTTGAACAGCTTGGGCGCCAACAACAAAATCAATGCAAACAAGCCCCAGATGATCCAACGCGCCACGTTGTAGGGCTTGAACTCGTAGTGTGTCTTTGTGAGTGCCATGTCAGGTCTCCCGTGTGCCCAAAAGACCCTTGGGTCGGAAGATCAGAATCAGCACCAAGAACATGTAAGGCAAGATGGGCGCCACTTGTGACAAGGTGAGCTTCAACACAGAATTGTTTTGCATGGCCTGAGAGGTGGCCAGGCCAAGTTGTTGCAACAGCATGAGCAAGGAATAGTCAAAAGCCACCGCAAAGGTTTGCACCACGCCAATCAACAGCGAGGCCAGAAATGCGCCGCCCAGCGAGCCCATGCCACCGACCACCACCACCACAAAAATAATCGATCCCACGGTGGCTGCCATGGCGGGCTCGGTCACGAAGGTGCTGCCACCAATCACGCCCGCCAAACCGGCCAAACCGGTGCCCACGCCAAACACCGTCATGAACACCCGTGGCACGTTGTGGCCCAGAGCTTCCACGGCTTCTGGGTGGGTGAGCGCAGCTTGGATCACCAAACCCACGCGGGTGCGCTTGAGCAGCAACCACAGGCCAAGCATCATCACCAAAGCCACCAGCATCATGAAGCCTCGGGTGGCTGGGAAGGTGGTGCACACCATGCGCACCGCTGCATCGGCCGAGTTGCACAACTCAGCGGGTGCGGCACCCCACACCAAACTCAAACCGTTCACGCTGTGTTGCACCAAGGTGAATGCCGGTCCTTGCAACAGCGCAGGCGGCACAAATTCCACCGCGGTTCGTCCCCACACCAGTTGCACCAACTCCAGCACGATGTAAGACAAGCCAAAGGTGACCAACAATTCAGGCACGTGGCCGTACACATGCACGCGGCGCAAACTCAGGCGCTCAAACAATGCGCCCAATGCACCGGTTAAAACCGGTGCGAGAAACAAAGCCGTCCAAAACCCAAACACACCGTTCAAGGTGTAACCAATGTAGGCGCCCAGCATGTAAAAACTGGCATGCGCAAAATTCAAAACGCCCATCATGCTGAAGATCAACGTCAGCCCTGAACTGAGCATGAAAAGCAGCAAGCCATAGCTCAAACCATTGAGCATGGAGATGAAGAAAAACTCCATGGATAAACCCTGTTCTCCCTACAACACACCCGCTGCACGCTTGTAGGCGATGCAGCGGGCAGGTTGCTTTTTTTTTTATTGCTTAACCAGGTCGCTTCATTTGGCAGCTGGTGGGGGTGCTGGCCACATACGACTCGAAGGTTTTCACAGGCGCCAAGGTCATGCCGGTGTTTTCAGGGCTGTAGGGAAACTTTTTATCGGCCTTTTGCCACACGCTCAAAAACAGCGGTTGCTGCATTTGGTGATCGGTTTTGCGCATTTCGACTTCACCGTTGAAGCTCTTGATTTTTGCGCCTTCCATGGCAGCCGCCACTTTCACCGGGTCGGTCGACTTGGCCTTGGCCATCGATTCGCCCAGCAGGTTGAAGACGTGAATTACAGCGTTGGTGTAGAGGTCGTCTTTGTAACGGTCCTTGAATTCAGCCGCCCATTTGTCGGTTTGGCCGCCCATGTTGTAGTGCGCATAACCGATTTGGTACACGCGTCCTTCACCGCCTTTGCCCAGCGCAGTGGGGGTGCCTGTCACGCTGGTGTAGTAGGTGTAGAACTTGCCGTTGTACCCGGCTTCGTTGGCCGCCTTGATCAGCAAGGCCAGGTCAGAACCCCAGTTGCCGGTGATGACCGAGTCAGCGCCCGAGGCTTTGATCTTGGCAATGTAGGGTGCGAAGTCACGCACTTGCGCCAAGGGGTGCAAGTCTTCGCCCACGATTTGCACATCGGGGCGTTTGCGCGCCAAGTTTTCTTTGGCGTACTTGGCCACTTGGTGGCCGTGCGAATAGTTTTGATTCAGCAAGTACACCTTCTTCACATCGGCTTGGTCTTTCATGAAGGTGGTCAGGGCTTCCATCTTCATCGAGGTGTCGGCATCGAAGCGGAAATGCCAGTAGCTGCATTTGCTGTTGGTGAAATCGGGATCCACCGCAGCGTAGTTCAAGAAAATCAGTTCTTTGCCGGGGTTGCGTTCGTTGTGCTTGTTGATGGCATCGATCAGCGCACCGGCCACCGAGGAGCCGTTGCCTTGTGTGATGTAGCGAATGCCCTGGTCGGTGGCGGCCTTGAGTGCGTTCAAGCTTTCAGCGGGGCTGAGCTTGTTGTCAAACTGAACCATTTCAAATTTGACTTTCGCAGGGTTGTTGGCACTGAATTTTTCAGCAAAGAACTGAAAGGTTTTGATTTGATTGGTGCCCACCGGGCCCATCAAACCTGACAGCGGATCGATCCAAGCGATCTTCACTGTCTCACCGGCTTGTGCATAGGCGCTCATGCTGGCAACGGTCAAGGCAGCTGCGCCGATGGTGTGTAAAACGAATTTCATTGTTGTCTCCTTTGAAAAAACTGGGGTGAGGGTATCTGTTTTAGACAGGTTATTGGTCAGGGAATGTCCCTAGCTGTATCACGCCAGAGACACATCACATCAGGTGGTGGGTAACACGTAGTCTTTGAGTTGTTCGCGCAATTTTGTTTTCAGCATCTTGCCGGTGGCACCCAATGGAATGGCGTCGACAAACACCACGTCATCGGGAATTTGCCACTTGGCGGTTTTGCCTTCATAAAACTGCAGCAACTCCTCGCGACTGAGTTGTACGTCGGGCTTCTTCACCACCGCCAAGATGGGGCGTTCGTCCCACTTCGGATGGGGCACACCAATGCAAGCGGCCATCGCCACCGAGGGGTGAGCCACTGCAATGTTTTCAATGTCGATTGAGCTGATCCATTCGCCGCCCGACTTGATCACGTCTTTGCTGCGGTCGGTGATTTGCATATAGCCATCGGGGTCGATGGTGGCCACGTCGCCAGTGGGAAACCAGCCCTGGCCTTGCGCATCTTTCACCAACGGATCGCCCTCGCCTTTGAAATAATTGGCCACCACCCAAGGGCCCCGCACCAGCAAATCGCCATAGGCTTTGCCGTCGTGAGGTTGATCGTTGCCATCGCCATCGACAATTTTCATGTCGATGCCAAAAATCGCGCGGCCTTGCTTCATGCGAATTTTCATTTGCTCTTCGGCAGGCAATTTCAGATGTTTGTTCTTCAAGGTGCACAAGGTGCCCAAGGGGCTGAGTTCAGTCATGCCCCAAGCGTGCAGCACGTCCACGCCGTAGTCGTCGCGGAAGGTGTTGATCATGGCGGGGGGACAGGCCGAGCCACCAATCACCGTGCGCTTGAGCGTGGAGAAACGCAGCTGATGCGTCTTCATGTGGGTGAGCAACATTTGCCACACCGTGGGCACCCCGGCGGCGTAGCTCACGCCTTCGGCTTCAATCAATTCGTAAATTGATTTGCCATCCATGCCCGCACCGGGAAACACCAACTTGGCCCCCGTCAGCGCTGCGCTGTAGGGAATGCCCCAGGCGTTCACATGGAACATGGGCACCACCGGCAAGATGGCGTCGCGGGCAGAAATGCTCATCACATCGGGCAAGGCCGCAGCATAGGCATGCAGCAGCGTGGAGCGGTGGCTGTACAAGGCAGCCTTGGGGTTGCCCGTGGTGCCGCTGGTGTAGCACATGCTTGAAGCGGCGTTTTCATCGAACGTGGGCCAGTGGTAGTGCGTGCTGTGTTGTTGCAACAAGGATTCGTAGCTGACCAAATTGGGAATGCCGGTGTCGGCGGGCAATTTGTCTGCATCGCACAACGCCACCCAATGCTTCACTGTGGTGCAGTGTTTGTGAATGGCTTGCACGATGGGCAAAAAGGTCATGTCAAAACACAGCACCTGGTCTTCTGCGTGGTTGGCAATCCAGGCAATTTGTTCAGGGTGCAAACGTGGGTTGATGGTGTGCAACACACGCCCGCTGCCGCTCACGCCAAAGTACAACTCGAGGTGACGGTAGCCGTTCCATGCCAGCGTGGCCACGCGATCGCTGAACTGCAATTGCATGCCATCCAGCGCATTGGCCACCTGACGCGCCCGCTGCGCCACGTTCGACCAGGTGTAGCGATGGATGTCGCCCTCCACCCGCCTTGACACCACTTCGCCGTCACCATGGTGGCGTTCAACAAATGTGATCAAGCTTGAAATCAGCAGCGGCTGGTCTTGCATCAAACCTAGCATGGGTGGGTCTCCTCTGTGTTTTGTTTTAGCACGGTCGTGC